>Ga0066793_10000481_pt1 | contig 15759 bp, 11 predicted proteins | sample PersoiDNA2013189_FD_83876 | JGI IMG/M metagenome (GOLD analysis project Ga0066793, IMG submission 83876) | Permafrost soil microbial communities from the Arctic, to analyse light accelerated degradation of dissolved organic matter (DOM) -... | ecosystem: Environmental > Terrestrial > Soil >... | reverse complement strand
TCCGTGTAGCCAGTCGGCTCCGTGTAGCCAGTCGGCTCCGTGTAGCCAGTCGGCTCCGTGTAGCCAGTCGGCTCCGTGTAGCCAGTCGGCTCCGTGTAGCCAGGCTGGTAGCTGGTATCCGCCGGAGGGAGCGCGGCATCGTAACCGGCGGCATCAGGGTAGCCGGACCCGCCGGTGTATAGGTAGTGCCCGGTTGGCTCAGCCGCGAAATCGGGTGCGGCTGGTGGCGGCGCGGCGTGCCAGCCACTGTCCTGTCCCGGAAGGCCGCCGGCCGGATCAGGTGCCGCGGGCTGCCTGAACGGCGGCGGGCCCGGGTAGCCCGCGCCTGTACCGGCTGAATAGTTCCCGTAGGCCCCGTCCGTCCGCGTGCGGTCCTCGGGATACCTGGCGGCGTGGCTGCCCGTGGCGGAGGTCGGCATGCTGTCCACGTAGCTGCCGTACGGATTTCCGGTCGGCCCGCGCGGTGACAGCGGCGGCGGCGCTGAGTGCGGGCCCGACTGAGGACCCGGCGGCGGCATTGAGTGCGGGCCCGACTGAGGACCCGGCAGTGGCGCTGAGTGCGGGCCCGACTGAGGACCCGGCGGCGGCGCTGAGTGCGGGCCTGACTGAGTCGTCGGCCGACGGTCAGCCGGCCACGCGGCGGCCGGGTAGGCATTCTGCGGACTGGTGTGCTCACTGTTGCTGACGGGGTACCGCTGCGTGTCGGCTCCACTGCCGTTGGCGTAACCACCGTTGCCGTACCCGTTGTTTTGGCTGCCGTTGGTGTGGCTGCCCGTCGGATAGCTACCGCTGGGATACCCGCCAGTCGGATATTCACCGGTGCCGCCGCCAGTGGGATATTCACCGGTGCCGCCCCGCTGCCGGCCTCGGCCGGCATTCCGGTACGACCTGCCGTCCTGGGTCGGCGCGGCCTGACGAGAGAATGAGGGACTGGTCAGGGGGTCATCGTCATCGCGTGAGGCCGCTCCGGCCCGGCGTCCCGAGGGAGTGCCCGCGAGACTGGTGAGCATGGCCAGGCTGGGCTCGCCGGCCTGCTGTGGCCCGGGTCCAGCCGGGCGTCGCCCGGCCTGGCGTGGCCCAGCTTGGCGTGGCCGAGCCTGGCGTGGCAGAGAGGGCTGCTCGGCCGCCGCAGGGGCAGCTGGCGCGGCACCGGGGCGCGGGCGGCCGCGGACTGGGAGTACTTCTGTGCGCTCCCCAGGCCTCTCCCGCCGTCTGGGCGCGACCGATTCCCGGTCCGGCTGCGCCGGGGCGTCGGCTGCCGGGCGCCCCGGCGCAGGGCCGGCTGGCCGCGCGTTGGCCGGCCTTGACGGAACCGGCTTCGGCTGGGCCGGGCCAGATGCCGCAGGGGCTTCCTTGGCCTGGGTCGGCTGCGCGGTCCGGGCCGTGGTGGCCAGCGGCTTGTCGGCGGACAGCTCGGCCCAGTACTGCTCGTCGGACAGCTTGTCCCACTCGGTGCTTGGCCAGTCGTCGTCGTCCCCGCGCTTGCTGCGCGACTGCCGGGACCGGCTCTTGGCCGGGGCCTGCGGCTTGCTGGCGGCCCGTGGCGTGCTGCTGGCCGGGCGGGGAGTGTCTGTGCGAATCCGCGGGAACACATCCGAGTCGGTGAGCGCCGGATCATCATTGCGGTCGGGGGTGAACTCGTGCCCGGCGGACGGCGGCGCCTTGCCGGCCATCGCGGGGGAGGGGCCGGTGTCGTAAAGCTGCTCACGCGGTCCGGAGTCATAACTGACCGTCTCGAAGCCACCGGTGTCGTGTCCGCCCGGCTGCTGCCTGGCGGCAGGCCTGCGGGGCACCGGCCCGGTGGAGCGCGTGCCACGGCCTCTCGAGGCCGGGTAGTCCGGCGCGGCGGGAGCGTCCGCATACCTTCCGGTGGGGCGCCCGGGATGACCGCGGTCATCGGCCTCAGCGCCACGACCGCGCCCAGGACGCCTTTCGGCGTCCGCGGCCGCAGGCTCGTCGTAGCGGCGCAGCCGGTCCTCGGGCCGTGACGGCTCGGTGCGCTCGGGGCGGCGCGGTCTCCTCAGCTCCTGGGCTGGACTGCGCCAGTGCCCGTCCCGGCCCGCGGAGCGGACCCGGTCGCGGACGGTCCACCGGCCGCCGCCGGGCTCCTCCTGATCATCATCCTGCCCGCGCCGAAAGGTGAGAAAAGCAGCGACCAGGATCACGAGGATCACGGCGACGATGCCGACCAGAAGCAGAGTCATGGCACCACCCAACAAGCCATGGCCGCATGGGCGGCGCCAGCGAGGCACACGCGGCCATGGCGCGCGCCTTCCCCTGTATCGCTAGCGCCTGGAATCCATCCAAGGCTGAGGTACATGATCCGTTAGTCTGGCGGACCACTATGAACCCTGTCACGCGTTTAGAGAATTTTTTGCCGAATCCGTTTACACGTCGTGACTGGACGATTACGGCTTGGCTATAGCGGGGAGCCTGCCGCGCGCGATGGCCGCCTGTGCGATCGCCGTCCAGGCGGCTTTTTCGCTCGTTCCGGCGGGCAGTCGCAACTCGCGGCCAAGTGCGTAAACAGTGAATCGGTATTCGCGGGCATTATTGTGCGGGCACGGGGCGTCATAACCCACTGTTCCCTTACTGTTGTCGGCCTGGCGCGCACCCGGCGGGAGTTCCCCATCCAGAAGTCCTGTTGTCTGCGGGCCAATATCGAACACTATCCAGTAGATATATGGCGTGATCGGGGCGGCGGAGTCATCCATCACAAGAGCGAGCGATTTTGTGCCCTGCGGAGCTCCCGACCAATGAATAGCCGGGCTCGTCCCCGCGCCATAACAGGTATATCTCAGCGGCATCACGCCACGGTTGAACTCCTGGCTGTTCACGGTCATCACGTCCGGCACGCCCGCCAGGACCGTCTTCGGCCCGCCTACCAGCCCGCACCCGCAAGCCAGGCTGGCCGTGGCGAGAGCAGCTGCGGCAGCCCGGCCAAGCCGGCCGCGCAGTCCACCCAACCGGCCCACGTGCTTTCTCACCCTCGTCTGTCGATTCGGCGCGTCCTCGGGCCTGATCGTACGCCGTCGGGGCCGGGCCGGGCGGCGCGAATCCGAACGCCGCCGCGCGCCGTCGGCCGCGCGGTGAGTGCCCGGATCGGCCACTTAGCCAGCGCGAATTCTCGTCCGCGTTCGCATCCGGCGGCCGCGCCAAACGGATTGATCGCGGCGGTGAACCCGGGAATCGGGCTGAGTCTCAGCATCAGGGCCGCCGGGATAATGTGGCGCTCCCCCTTCCGGGAGCCTGAGCCGGCTGACCCCGCGCACCCTGCGATCGGCGTGCGGCGGAATCGGCCGGAACGACCGGGCGGCGCGACGCCCCGGAGCAGCGGCCGCCCGTGCCAGGTGTAACGAACCACGATCATGCCGCGAACGGTTCAGAAGGGCCAACCGCGGATGGCCGGCGACTGCTGGCGGACGTCGTCCTCGTCTTAGTCGGGCTGCCTGGAGTTGCCGAACATGATCTCGTCCCAGGAAGGCACGGATGACCGCCTGGAGCGCCCTCCGGCTGCCTTCCTGGCTGGCCGCTCGCGGGCCGCGGCGGGCGGCGGCTCGGCCTCCTCCTCCTCCACGACGGCTTCACTGCTGGCCGGACGGGCCTGCGCGGTGGCGTGCCGTTGCTCGGGTTCCGGCTCCGGCTGGGTGAGCGGCCCGGGGACGGCCGCCTGGGAGGCGAGGGGGGCCAGTCTCGGGGCGATGGGCGTGACCGTGGCGCGGGTCGCCGCGACGGGACCGCGCGGCGCCGCTGGCAGGTCGGCCTCGGGCAGCGACAACCGGGCGGCGTCGTCATCGGCGGGCGTGACGTGCCTGCGCCGTGGGTCGAATACCCATTCAGCCATATGCGGCCTCCCGCCCGCCGTGAACATCAACTGGACCTGCCAGTTGCCGTCCGCGCGCTTGCGCGAGTCCCATTGCGCGTCCTCGGGGCTCGACCCGAACTTGGTGAGGCGTTCGGTGACGACGTCGCCGAGCCTCGGCCCGGGCCCGGAGTCCCCTGGCTGGCGGATCGTCGCTCGCTGCGCTTCCTGCGCGCGGTACGCCCGTTCCCCGAGTACCGGGCCCTCGAACCGGCGGACGCGCTCGATCGGCACACCGGCCGCGTCCGCGATCTCGTCCGCGGTCTCTCCGGCACGGATCCGGTCCTGGATCTCCTTGGGTCGCAAGGGACTCTCCACTTCGATCTCGTACTGAGCGAGCCGGGAGAACTGCCCGCGCGCCACTATCCGCAGCCGGTCGTCGATCGGCAGCGAAAAGCGCCCACCGCGTCCTGGCACTGCGAGGACGGCGTAACTGCCGTCCTCACTCACCGCGACGAGGCGCAGTTCCTGCATCGGCGTCCCTCCTGCGCCGCCGACGTTGCCGGCGGGCGTGATGCCGCGCGAGGGCGTAGCTCGGACTTCCCCCTCAGGCGAGTCTGTCGGGTCAGGACCACTTCTGGCCAGCACCGTGCCGGCATGTCCCGCAGAACTCCGCTCACTATTGCCGGCGGGCGGGCCCAGCGGAGGGAACCGGGATAGTCCGTGCTCGGATTCCGGGGTAGCCTGATGATAATTATGTTCGGTAACAGAAGTATTTTGATCGAGCGTCCTCGGCCTGAGGCGATCCGCAGCTATCGGGGCGCGGCGTGGCTCGCCGTGGGCGTGGTGTGCTTCGGGGCGTTCATGGGGCAGCTGGACGCGAGCATCGTCACTCTGACCTTCCGCCCCATGCAGCTCGAATTCGATGCGCCCCTCGCCGCCGTGCAGTGGGTGTCGCTGATCTACCTGCTGACCCTGGTCGCGCTGCTCGCCCCGATGGGGCGGATCTCCGATGCCCGCGGTCGCAAGCTCGTCTACGGCTACGGCTTCGTCGCGTTCACGCTTGCCTCGGCGGCCTGCGCCCTCGCGCCTTCGCTTCGCCTGCTGGTGGCATTCCGGCTGGTGCAGGCGGTCGGGGCGGCGATGCTCCAGGCCAACAGCGTCGCGCTGGTGACGACCAGCGTGCCGGAGTCGGCGATACGGCGGGCACTGGGTGCGCAGGCGGCGGCGCAGGCGCTCGGCCTGGCGCTCGGTCCGACCCTGGGCGGGATCCTCACTGAGGCCGCGGGCTGGCGATCCGTCTACTGGGTCAACGTGCCGGTCGGCTGCGTCGCGGTGATCGCGAGCCGCTACCTGCTGCCACGGACCAGGCAGTTCAGCCCCGGCGGCCACTTCGACTGGCCGGGCACGGCGCTGCTCGGCCTGGCCACCACGTGCATGCTGCTGGCGCTGTCCGCGGTCGGCGGCCTGAGCATGCCTGGCTGGGCGGCCGCCGGCCTGGCGGCCGCGGCGGCCGCCGCCGCGGCCGGGTTCGCTGTCCGCGAACTCGGCGCCAGGTTCCCGCTGGTCCCGCGCGCGTTCCTGAGCAGCTGGCGGCTGGCCCTGGCGCTGACCGGGGCGCTCTGCGGCTACCTGATGCTCTTCGGGCCGCTGGTGCTCATCCCGCAGGTCCTGGCGGTGCCGGGCGGCGAGTTCCAGGTGGGATTGGTGCTGTCCGCACTGCCTCTAGGCTTCGGCCTGGCCGCGCTTGGCGCTGATGCAGTGCTGCCCTGCGGGATGAGCAACCGCTGTCGCGGAGCCATCGGGGGCTGTATCTCTACTATCTCGCTAGCTATGCTGGCCTTTATGCCCATGCCCGAGACCTGGATCGTCCTCCTGCTCGCCATGGCCGGGATCGGCCTCGGCGTGGTCGTGCCCGCCAACAACACGGTCATCATGCGGTCGGCGGGCGCCGCATCGCCCGCGGTCCTGGGCGGGCTGGTCAACATGGCCAGGGGCATCGGCACGACACTCGGCATCGCCCTGGTTACGCTGGCGGTGCACGCGCAGGCGGGCAGCGGCGCCTCAGCCGGCCTGCCAGCCGCGCATGGCGCCCGCCTCGCGGCCGTGGTGCTCGCTATAGCCGGAGTAGCCGCCACCCTGACCGCCTTGGCCTGGCGGACCACGAGCGGCCCGGGCGGTAGCGCCCCGGCCCGGGAGGAGGCGGCCGGTGCCGTCAGTTGACCTCGCCGATGTGGTTGCCCAGCTGCGCCGCGCCATGCGCCGTGCCGCCCGGGCGGGAGACCCAGCGGCCACGCTGTCCGTGGCGCAGCTCGAGATGCTGTCCTGCCTGGCGGAGAACCCTGGAGCCCGTCCGGGGCAGCTGGCCAGGCTGCTGCGGCTGGCCCCGAGTTCAGTGGCTACGCTCACGCACGCCCTGCGCCGGGCGGACCTGGTCACCCGCACTGGCGGGGAACCCGACCGGCGCACCGCCTGCCTGCGGCTCACCCCGGCCGGTGAGGCTGCGGTCATCCGCTGGAAGGTGCTCAACGAGAACCTCCTCAGGACCGCTTTCGCGGCGCTTCCTGAGGGCAGCCGGGGCACGATCCAGGCCGCCCTGGCCGCGCTGAGCGAACTGGCCGGCGCGGTCAACGCGCTCGCCGACGAGCAGCAGGCCGGGCCGAACCCGCCCGGTCAGGGCTCGCTGGCGCCGATCGGGAGATCGGTGACGCCGGCCGCCGCCGTACTGGGCCCCGGCGCGGCATCGCCGCCGCCGGCTATGTCGGCCTGATCTGGCTCGCCGGTCCTGCGCCGGCTCATCCGGGACGGCCACCAGTTCCACCGGCCGAGCAGGACGACAGTGGACGGCACGAGCAGGGTGCGCACCAGGAAGGTGTCCATCAGGATGCCGAACGCGAGGCCAAGCCCGATGTCGCGGACCTGGCTGCCGCCCGAGCCGCTACCGGCCACCACCGTCAGCACCAGGAAGCTGCCCGCGAGAACCAGGCCGGCCGATGTGATCGTGGTCCCGGTCATGCTCAGTGCTCGCGTGACCGCATCGCGCAGCGGGAGCTTCTGGGCCTCCTCCCGGATCCGCGTCATCATCAGGATGTTGTAGTCCTCGCCGAGGGCGAGCAGGAAGATGAACATCAGGAACGGCATGAAGAACACCAGCCCGCCGCTCCCGCCAAGCTTGATGAACACCAGGACCGAGAGGCCGAGCGCGGCGAGGTAGGAGATCCCCACCGAGGCGATCAGGTAAAGCGGGGCCACCAGGCTGCGCAGCACCACCGCGAGCAGGATGCCGATCACCAGGATCGCGATCGGGATCACGTGCTTCAGATCGCTGTTGGAGATGCTGCTGATGTCATAGATGGCAGGCGCCTGGCCGCCGACAGCTGCATCAGTCGCGCCGATCGACCTGCCGACAGCGGTGGTCTCGGCGCGCACCGCTGGCACCACGTGCATCGCGGCGGTGGTGCCCGGATCACCGGCCTTCAGGCCGGCAGCGTACAGCACGATCCGGCCGTCGGGGCTGACGAAGTTCGCGGTCGCGCGGTAGGCCTGGTATTGCGCCACGGGCACTCGGATGCCTGGCGGCGGGACCGCCGGCAGGGCTTTGGCCGGGCCGAGCTGGTTGTGCAGCGCGGTGTATAGAGCAGGTGACAGCGTGGGGCCAGTCGGATTCAGTGGCCCGGTCACCTGCGTGAGGAGCTTACTTGCCTGGAGCTTGTTCGTCGCCACGGCCAGCGGCCCCGGATTCTGCCACACCGGAGCGCTGAACCGGAATATCAGCGTGGTCGGGTTCGCCGCCGACTGGGGAAAGTACTTGGTGAGCAGGGTTTGCCCGGCCGCGGAGTCGCTGCCGGACGGCGGGGCCGTGGTCCCGCCGAAGCCAGCGGCGGTGTAGCCGAAGACGGCGAACGACAGACCGCCGAAGAGGGCAATTCCGGCGAGGAGTGTCGGCGCTGGGTGCCGCACGATGCGCCCGGCCACCTGGCCCCAGACTCCGGCCTTGCCGGTTCCCTGGATGTTCCACGGCAGTAGCTTCGGCCTGCCGAAGACTGCGCGGAACAGGGAGCGCTTCATGGCCAGCAGCGACAGGCGGATAGACAGCAGTGCGGGCAGCAGGGTCAGTCCGGCGATAAGGATGACGCCAATGGCGATCGCGAACGGGACGCCGAGGTCAGAGTAGAACGAGAAGCTGGCGAGCAGCAGCGTCAACACCGCCGCGATCACCGTGGCAGCCGAGAACGTGATCGACTCTCCGACCCTGGTAACCGACCTGACGACAGCGTCCGTGGCCGGCCGCCTGGGGTGGATCAGGTCGCCAAACAGGCTGCCGGCGAGCCCGCGGGACCCTGGATAGTTGTCCCCGTGCTCGCCGTGCTTCTCGGCGCGCAGTTCCTCGCGGACCCGGAACACCAGGAAGAGCCCATAGTCCGTACCGGCGCCAAGCACGAGCACGATCAGCAGGAACTCGGCGATGGGAGACACCTGGAGACCGTGTTTCGCGGCCTCCGCGACCAGAGGGCCGGATATAAGGACCGAGAAAAGGGCGGGAGCGACGGTCGTCAGCGCAAGCGTGAGCGACCGGAAGATCAGCACCAGCAGCACCACGATGAACGCTAGCGACAGGTACTGCAGCTTGCTGCCCGTGTTACCGGATGCCTTCTGCTGGTCAACCTGTGCGGCGACATCACCCGCCAGGTGTGCGTTCAGCCCGGCAGGCAGCCCGGCCTGCGCAATTTTCGCGCGCAGGCCGTTCACCAGGTCGGCCGCGTAGTTCTGGTTACCGCCGCCCTGCGCCGCCAGCACCACGAACTGCTCGGCCTGCCCGTCGTCGGAGCGTCCCGCATCCAGGACTTTGCTGACTCCGGTCACCGACCCCAGCCGCCCCTGGAGCGCGGTCAGCGCTGTTACGTCGGCAGGAGTCAGCGGTGATCCGGAGCGGGCTGCCACCACGGTTATCGGTACCAGGCTGGACGTCCCGAACGGGGTCGCGAGCTGGGCCGCGTGCTCACTGGGCGCGCTAGCCGGCAGGAACTTCGTGTTGTTGTTCTGGGTCACGCTGGAAAGGGACGGAAGCAGTGACACCGCGGCGATGGCCCCGGCCACCCAGGCCAGGACCACTAGCCAGCGGAACCGTACTGCGAAAGACCCGATCGCCCGGAAGATGGCGTCAATATGCACTCGCCGAAGGTTACGCCAGGCGCGCTGAGGCCCGGCTGAGAACCCCCCCGCCCGGCGTGTCAGCGCCGCCGCGCACCCCCGCCCCGGGGCCGGTGCGCCTATCATCGCGAAGCGATGACAAACCAGCAGAGCATCGCGAAGCGATGAGCGAGCCAGCCGAGCAACCGCGGATCAGCGTTGTGCTCCCGGTCTCAGGAGTCGAGGAGTACCTGGAGGGATGCCTCGACTCCGTCCTCGGCCAGCCGTTCCCGGGCATCGAGGTGATCGCGGTGGACGACGCCTCGGCGGACCGCTGTGGAGAGATCCTGGACGCGCGCGCCCGGCAGGACCCGAGACTCCGGGTGATCCACCTGGCCGAGAGCGGTGGCCCCGGGCCGGCCCGGAATCTCGGGCTGGCGCAGGCCACAGGGGAATATGTCTGGTTTGTCGACCCCGACGACCTGCTCACCGCCGGGTCCATGGAAGCAGTCAGCGGGGTGCTCGCGGCTACCCGCCCCGACGTGCTGCTCATCGACTACCAGAGCCTGCTCGGGTCGGGCCGGACGGAGCCGAGCCCAGGGGGCGGTCTGCGGGGACGTGACTGGACCGGCACGCTCGCGCAGTGGCCGGCCCTGATCAACCGGACTATGACGTCCTGGAGCAAGGTGATCCGCCGGGAGTTCCTGCGGGATCTCAGTGTGCCCTTTCCCCCTGGCATTCACGAGGATGTGCCGGTCAGCTGCGCCGTCCTGCTGAGCGCGCATCGCATCGCGGTGCTGGACCGGGTGTGCTATCTCTACCGGCGCCGCAAGCGGTCGTTCCTGGCCACGAAGAGCATGGGCCACTTCGCCATCTTCTCCTCCTACGCCCAGGTGTTCGCCGCCATGGACGGGAAGTGCTGGCCGGCTGAGCGGCCGCCGATCACCCTGGCCGTCCGCGAGGCGGTGTTCGGCCGGGCCATCGAGCACTACAGCACGGTCCTGTCCAGCGGGCTGGTCCCCGGCCAGGCCCGCCGCGACTTCTTTCACCGGATGACCGGTGACTTCCGGCGTTACCGGCCCGCCGGGTACTCGGCCCCGCCCGGCGCCCGTGGCATGAAATTCCATCTTGTCGAGCGGGGCGCCTGGTGGCGTTACGCCCTCCTGGAGCCGCTGAACAGGGCCCGCGTCGCGGCCCGCCGCGCGCTGCGGATCCGCCGGGCCGGCCCGCAGCAGGAGTCCGCGCCCGCTGCGGCCTCCCGGGAACTGGGATGAACGTCCTGCTCGCCGGGGGCGCCGGGGGAGCCTGCGGCCATCTGCCAGCGTTATCGCGGCGGTGTCAAGTAGAGTCGCTGCGCCACCGTCTCCGGGTAAGAGTGGTTGTGGAGAGTAGGTGATCATATGCGGCATTGGATAGGTCTCGGCCTCGCCGTCGCCCTGGCGGCGACGCTGTTCTTCGGCGCCGGGTGGGGGATAACGCGCCTGTCCGCGCTGCCGGCCGAGGGCCTGACCATGACCAGCATCCGCGGCCTGAGCTCGCTCGGCGCGGTGGCCGGGGCCGGCCTGCTGCTCGGCATCCTCATTGCCGCGCCAAGAGTCTCGCCCCTGGCCGCCGGGCTGCCCGGGCTGGTGCTTCTCGCCTGGACCGCGCTGTTCTCGGTGAGCGGCACCCTGGCGGTCAGGCTGATCCCGATGCGGCAGGATCCCTCCGGGGCTGGCTTGCACGCGGTGCTGATGAACGGTGTCGCGGCGCTGCTCGGCTTCGCCATGATTTTCCCGCTCTTCGTGCCCTCCCGCTGGTGGCAATCCGAAAGCGGGGAGGACGAGAGCAAGGACGGGAAGATCGGCGATGACGGCGACGGCGACGGCGACGAGGACGAGGACGAGGACGGGGGCGGTCGCAAGCGCCGTCGCCGCGCCCGCCGCCCGCCCGCACCGCCGGGCCTGCTGGCGCCGTAGCCAGGCCCGGGCCTCGCCCGGCTAGTGCACGGCCGAGAACTGCTCACTCTCGGTGGAACCGCTCAGCGCCACGGTCGATGCGTTCGGCGTGATGGCGGACGTGACCAGGTCGAAGTAGCCGGTGCCGACCTCGCGCTGGTGCCGGGTGGCCGTATAGCCGGAGGACTCGGCGGCGAACTCGGCGTCCTGCAGCCGCACGTAGGCGGGCATGCCCTCCGTTGCGTAACCGCGGGCCAGGTCGAACATCGAGTAGTTCAGGGCGTGGAAGCCCGCCAGGGTGATGAACTGGAACTTGTAGCCCATAGCGGCGAGCTCGCGCTGGAACTTCTCGATCGTGCCGTCGTCCAAGTGCTTGCGCCAGTTGAAGGACGGCGAGCAGTTGTAGGCCAGCAACTGATCCGGGTACTGCGCGTGGATGGCGTCCGCGAACTCCCGCGCCACGTCCAGGTCCGGAGTGGACGTCTCCATCCAGAGCAGGTCCGAATATGGCGCGTACGCGAGGCCGCGGGCGATGCAGGCCGCCATGCCGTTGCGCACCCGGAAGAAGCCTTCCGCCGTCCGGTCGCCGGTGACGAAGGGCCGGTCGCGCTCGTCCACATCGCTGGTGATCAGCGTGGCGGCGTGCGCGTCGGTGCGGGCCACGACGAGTGTCGGCACGCCGCAGACGTCGGCGGCCAGGCGCGCGGCGTTCAGCGTCTTGATGTGCTGCCCGGTCGGGATGAGCACCTTCCCGCCGAGGTGGCCGCACTTCTTCTCGGACGCCAGCTGATCCTCCCAGTGCACGCCCGCGGCTCCCGCCGCGATCATCGCCTTCATCAGCTCGAACGCGTTGAGCACGCCGCCGAAGCCCGCTTCCGCGTCGGCCACGATGGGCGCCATCCAATGCGGCTGCGCAGTGGTGTCGCCATCCGATTCCGACCAGGTGATCTGGTCGGCGCGGAGCAGCGCGTTGTTGATCCGGCGGACCACCTGCGGCACCGAGTTGGCCGGGTACAGGCTCTGGTCCGGGTAGGTCTCACCGGCCAGGTTTCCGTCCGCGGCCACCTGCCAGCCGGACAGGTAGATGGCCTGCAGGCCCGCCTTGACCTGCTGCACCGCCTGGTTGCCGGTGATGGCGCCGAGCGAGGAGACGAAGTCCCCCTGCTGCAGCAGAGTCCACAGCCGCTGCGCGCCCAGCCGGGCCAGCGTGTGCTCCTCCTGCACGCTGCCACGCAGCCGCAAGACATCTTCGGCGGTGTAGGTCCGGTCGATGGCGCGCCAGCGCGGGTCGCTCGACCACTCCCGGCGCAACTCTGCCGCCCGCTCTCGCACAGGGCTGCCGCCCCGGTGCCCGTGGCCGTTCGTTGTCTGGCCGTTCGTTGTCTGGCCGTTCGTTGTCTGGCCGTTCGTTGTCTGCCCGGTCACTGATTGCTCTGTGCCCTCGAGGCGACTATCGCTCACTGGGTCCTCCCGACATCTCGTCGTCCCCTGGGTTGGTAGCTCCAGGATGCGCAGGAGAACTGGGCCAGCACCAGGACCCGACGTGCTGAAGATTAAACAATTTTCACATATAGTGAATTTATGGCGGAGTTCAGCACGAAAGAGCGGCAGGATTTGACGCCAAGTGGTCTAGACCTTGCAACATTCGGGCAGCGTCTGCGGCATCTGCGCCGGGCTCAGGGCATCACGCTCGCCGAGCTGGGCGAGCGAGTGGGGCGTGCTCCCTCGGCGCTCTCGCTGCTGGAGAACGGCCGCCGGGAGCCCAAGCTGTCGCTGATCGAGGCGCTGGCCACCGCGCTGTCCGTGCCTGCCGAGGAACTTCTCAGGCACCAGCCGCCGAGCCGCCGGGCGCAGCTGGAGATCTCGGTGGAAGAGGCGCAGCGCGACCCCGTGTACCGGGATCTCGGACTGCCCCACATGAAGCCCGGCGCCCGGGTGCCCAGCGACGTGCTCGAGCACGTCGTCGCGCTGTACACGGAATTGCGCAGGCAGCGCACCAGGCCGACGGCCACGCCGGAGGAGGCCAGGATGGCGAACGCCGTGCTGCGCGGGGCCATGCGTGAGCGGGGCAACTACTTCGAGGCCATCGAGGCCGCCGCGGCGCGCGCGCTTGACGATGTCAGCTACCGCGACGGCGCACTGTCGCAGGGAACCATCATGGCGATCGTTGCGCGGCATGGTTTTGCGGTTACGTATGCGCAGGATCTGCCGCGGTCCGTCCGGTCGGTCACCGACCTGCGCAACCATCGGATCTACCTGAAGCAAGAGAACATGGGCATGCACTCGCCGCGGCGGTGCTGCTGCAGACGCTTGGGCATTTCGTGCTCGGCCATGACACCCCCAAGGATTTCGCTGACTTCCTGCGTCAGCGGGTCGAGGCGAACTACTTCGCCGCCGCGGTGCTGGTCCCCGAGCGGTCAGCCGCGCGGTTCCTGCTCGATGCCAAGCAGAGCAGGGAGCTGTCCGTCGAGGACCTGCGGGACGTGTATGCGGTCTCGTACGAGATGGCAGCCCACCGGTTCACCAATCTGGCCACCCACCACCTCGGCCTGACCTGTCACTTCGTGAAGAACGACGTGAGCGGCATCATCTATAAGGCCTACGCGAACGATGGCCTGGTGCTGCCGGCCGACTCCACCGGCGCGATCGAGGGCCAGCGGATGTGCCGTCAGTGGTCCGGCCGCCAGGTGTTCGCCACGGCTGACCGGTTCTCGCCGTGCTACCAGTACTCCGACACGCCGACCGGCACGTTCTGGTGCGTCGCGCACGTCGACCCGGGTGCCGAGCGTGGCTTCGCCATCACCCTCGGCACCACCTATGAGCACGCGCGCTGGTTCCGTGGCCGCGAGACGGCCACCCGGATGACGTCGAAATGCCCGGACGGGGACTGCTGTCAGCGGCCCCCCGCGGGACTGGCGGCCCGGTGGGACGGCATGGCCTGGCCATCGGCGCGGGCGCATTCGCACATCCTGTCGGCGTTGCCGACCGGGAGCTTCCCTGGCGTGGACGAGTCCGACGTGTACGAGTTCCTGGACCGGCACGCCAGCGAGTGACCCGGGCCCGGGGGGCCGGCACGCACATATGCTACTCTTCAGTAACATACAGACGACCGCCAGGCCACGAGGACGCTCATGAGCACCGCCGCCGATACCTCCGACCCCGCCGCGAAGTTCTCCCTGGATATCGGCGCTGACCTGCGCGAGATGCGGGACTGGGTGCATGGCTTCGCCGCCGACACGATCAGGCCTGCGGGCGCGGAGTGGGACGAGCGGGAGGAGACTCCCTGGCCCATCCTGGAGGAGGCGGCCAAGGTCGGCCTGTACTCGCTCGATTTCTTCGGCCAGCAGTGGCTGGAGCCGAGCGGGCTCGGTATCCCGATCGCCTTCGAGGAACTGTTCTGGGGCGACGCCGGGATCGCGCTGTCGCTGGTCGGCACCACCCTCGCCACGGTCGCGGTAGCCAGCAACGGCACGCCGGAGCAGGTCGGCGAGTGGCTGCCGCAGATGTTCGGCACGCCGGGAGATGTGAAACTGGGTGCGTTCTGCGCCTCGGAACCGGATGCCGGCAGCGACATCGGATCAATCCGGACCCGCGCCGAATACAGCCAGGCGACAGACGAATGGACACTCAACGGAACAAAGGCGTGGGTCACGAATGGCGGCATCGCGGACGTTCACGTGATCGTGGCCTCAGTCGAGCCCAGCCTCGGAACCCGTGGCCAGGCGAGTTTCATCGTACCCCCGGGAACCTCCGGGCTGAGCCAGGGCCAGAAATTCCGCAAGCACGGGATCCGTGCCTCGCACACCGCGGAGGTCGTGCTCGACGATGTGCGGGTGCCTGGCCGTTGCCTGGTCGGCGGCAAGGACCGGCTGGACGCGCGGCTGGACCGGGTGCGCGCGGGTGGCCGGGGCGGCGAGCAGGCGGCGATGAAGACGTTCGAGGCGTCGCGGCCGGGCGTGGGCGCGATGGCGGTCGGCGTCGCCCGGGCCGCCTTCGAGTACGCCCGCGACTACTCCAGGGAGCGGGTCCAGTTCGGCCGCCGGATCGGGCAGAATCAGGCGATCGCGTTCATGCTCGCGGACATGGGGGCGTCGGTGGACGCGGCCCGGCTGCTGGTGTGGCGGGCCGCGTGGATGGCGCGCCAGGGTGCCGCGCTCGATAACGCGGAGGGGTCGATGTCCAAGCTGGTCGCGGGGGAGACCGCGGTACGGGTGACCGAGCAGGCCATCCAGATTCTCGGCGGCAACGGCTACACCCGCGACTACCCGGTCGAGCGCTGGCACCGGGACGCGAAGATCTTCACGATCTTCGAGGGCACCAGCGAGATCCAGCGGATGATCATCGGGCGGGCGCTAACCGGGCTGGACGTCAGGTAGCCCGACCTGCGGTTTTACCGGGTCGCTGCACCGAAGGCGGGCCGTCCCACGCGCGAGTGGGGGCGACCGCCCTCGTGTCCGTATTGCCCGAATCGTGCCGGTTATTTCCCATCGTTTCCGGACCGCGTGCTGAATCCGTGCTGATACCTGCGGGGTAGTGGTCTAGACCAATCGACATATTGGTCTAGACGTCCTGACCCTGGGCAGACCGGGACCGTCGGTCACCGACATCACCGCCCGGCGTCCGCCAGTGGCATTTCATTTGCCTGCTACCGTCCAGTCGTGCCCCGTGACCCGCGACCGTCCCGGAGACGACCTCGGCGTGAATGGCGCCGCGTGGTGGCCTGGCTGGCCGGAGTGCTGACCCTGGGCGTTATCGCCACATACGTGGCGCTGTCTTTAACGGTCAACGGTGTGCCCGCCTATCCGCCCGCCGGCTGGATAGCCGTGGTTCAGCCTGCGGGTGAACCGGCTGGTGATGTCGTACAGCTGCTCGTCCCGGCACGAGCCGACG
>Ga0066793_10000480_pt1 | contig 15773 bp, 11 predicted proteins | sample PersoiDNA2013189_FD_83876 | JGI IMG/M metagenome (GOLD analysis project Ga0066793, IMG submission 83876) | Permafrost soil microbial communities from the Arctic, to analyse light accelerated degradation of dissolved organic matter (DOM) -... | ecosystem: Environmental > Terrestrial > Soil >... | reverse complement strand
TTATGATAGGGATCATGGTTCTAAGTATGATCGTGAGTATGACACTGAAATCGAAGTTTAATAAATATTCAAAAATACCTCTTGACAATGGAATGTCAGGACGTGAAGTGACGGAAAGGATGCTTCGTGATAATGGTATTACCGATGTTAAAATCGGAAGTGTGGAGGGTCAGCTGACAGATCATTATAATCCTGCAGATAAGACAATTAATCTCAGCAGAGAGGTTTACGAAGGCCGCAGCATTTCATCTGCCGCTGTGGCAGCACATGAAACCGGACATGCTGTTCAGCATGCAAAAGCGTATGCCTGGCTCGGATTCAGATCCAATCTCGTGCCGATTGTAAGCTTTACATCCAAATGGGTTACCTGGATATTACTTGCAGGTATCCTCTTGATAAAAACTTTCCCGGCTTTATTGCTGGTGGGTATTGTTCTCTTTGCCTTTACCACTCTGTTCAGTTTTATTACACTTCCCGTTGAAATAGATGCAAGCAGGAGAGCCCTTGCCTGGTTGTCAAATGCCGGCATAACTTCATACCAGAATCACGATAAGGCTCAGGACGCACTCAAGTGGGCTGCGTACACTTATGTGATTGCCGCTCTCGGGTCTCTGGCAACTTTGTTATATTATATAATGATTTTTACGGGATCGAGGAGGTAACCCCCTCGCCCTTCGGGCACTCCCCCCAAGGGGGGAGAAATACTCTGCTCTCAAGTGAAATTCCACTTAACTGATGAGCATTTTCTCCCCCTTGGGGGAGATGTCGCGAAGCGACAGAGGGGTCTATCTTCCTTCTACCTCAAGCCACCGTGTCCGTTTGTCAATTGTCCTGACCACCAGCCATATTACACCACCGGAAACAAAGAGATAGATCCACATTTCAGTCAGATATATCCGTTCCGACAGAAAATAATTTCTGAAAAGATCCAGAAGGGTGAATATCACAAATATGTTGACAAAACTATTGTATTCTCCCTTAAGAACATTTTTTACCGAGAATGGAAGCTTTGATGGAATGTATTTAAAGGTTAAGGGGATAAAAGGACTTACGGTTTCTGACCATTTGTCATATATATCCCCGAATTTTTTTCTTAAAAATTGTTCTTCGGCAAACATAATCCGCTCATAATAAAGCCAGTATAAAATACCGAATACTATTGTAAACCCTACGGATCGCAGGAATAAAACCGGACCGAGCCACATAAAGAAATTTCCCAGGTATAACGGGTGCCGTAAAAGAGAATAGATCCCGGTAACATTTAATTCATCAGCAATTTGTCCGTTAACTGTATTTCTGCCTGAAGTGTTTTTTGGAGCAAACCCCACTGTCATAATTCTGATAATCTGACCAAAAAGACTCACTCCAAGAAAGATTAGCTCATCTCTCATATCAAAGAGTATTGCCTGCCTGTTGCCCAGATACATCATTACAATACCCGCAACGATCATAAATACAGGAAGCCAGCTTCTTCTTTTGAATAACCAGTTACCGCTTTTCTCAAATTCATGTACAAGCGCCATCTTTTGGTTTTTAAGTGATGGGGCAAAAGTATAAAAAATCTAGAAACTGACTTTAACTCTTAAAAATCCTAAATTGATCCGGGTCGGGATCATCTGATCTTATTTTCGAAATGTTGCCAGAATAATGAAAAATCGACATTTTCTGCCAGGGAATAATCTATTGAAGGTCCGGCAAAGTATCCTTTCATATCAGGAAACCACATTGCAGAAATGGTAAGATTCAGAAGAGGAGTTGCCGGGTAGGAGAATTGTCCGAAGGCCGAAAACCTTGAAAAAGCCAGGTTCTTAGTCGACATCTCTCCCAGATATAAAGTGTTGAGACTGCTCATCTTCAAAGGATTATTATAATACATAACCGCTAAGTGTCAGGAATTTTGGTTTTTCCTGTGAATGTACCTTACCTGCCGTTATCGCAGCAAGGGATAATATGATAATCAGATTTCTGATCATTATGCAAAATTATGAGCAGTTATTCCCTCACGTCATCCGAAACAACTTTACCATCCTCAAGAGTAATAACGCGATGAGCCATTTTTACAACCCTGGCATCGTGAGTCGAAAAGATGAAGGTAATTTTTTCATGTTTTGCTGTGAAAAAAAATCGTCATCGATAGATACATTAAACTTTATATCCTTAATTTCGACAATAGTTTTGTTCCCTTTTCCCTCCGCAGGTAAAAGCTCAAGTCTGGTTGGAATAACCCGTCCATCCATTACTTTGATTTCCGATCCCAGTTCTGTGCGAACAAAATAGCCATCCTCATCATATAATTCAGTTTTCAATACCAGCAGATCCTTTTTGTCGATCCATCTAACCTGATGGCCCCATACAACAGCAGCATCTGCTTTTACCACCATTTTTATTTTATAGAACGACTTCCCCATAATCATTTCTTCCCCAATGATCTCATGAGTATAATCTTTTACTATTGAGGATTCTTTCAGAATATCATCATTTGTATAATCTGAACCCATCCATCCCTGAGACATCATTGATGGAGGCAATTTAATAAGACGGTTTATTGCCGGGCTCCAACTCCACATTTCCTGCCCTCTTTTAAGAAATGTCTGGCCCTGGTCCTTAGCAGGGGGCTGTGATTAAGGTCAGTGAATTCTCCCGGCCAATTGTCCAGCTTTTGAATTCAATAGTACGTTGCCAGGCTGGTCTGACAATCATCATAACCATTGTACTTATTCCTGACTTCTCGCCGTTGAATTTTTTTTAGAAAAATTTAAAAAGTGGCCGCTTTTATTGAGCCCCAGTTAAGCTCCAAGCCTTTAAAAACAATTAATTGAATAACCGAAATCAATTATTATGGAAAGATTTTTTATCTTTATCAATTGTACATAAACCAATTTTCCAATGGCAAGTCTCAAGTTTTTACTGGGAATGATCCCATCGACTTCTAAAATCGAGCAGGCTGAAAGGGCTTTGATTTCTGAATTTGAGAAGCTCCATGTTTTTTCAGAATCTGAGGTGTTGGCTAGATATAATGAGCTGGATGGACTGGTAAATTCTTCCGATTTCATTCAGAAATGCAAAGAAATCAAATCCTTTCGGTATACGGATTCGGAAGAGTATTCAAAAGAAAAGGAATATATCTCCCTTCAGAAATCAAAAGATATTATACTCTATTTTAAAACTAATTTGGGGAATGCTCTGAAAAGGTTTAAAGAGATGGAGGGCTCCAGTAAGATCAGTGAATTTGAGGCACTTGAAAAATTCATACAATCTCCGGGATTCAGGGAGAAGCAAAAGATGAAACCGATAACCTTCAAAGATTCTAAAGAATATCGCAAGTTAGACGAATATAAGGTTCTTAAGAAAGACCCGGAAATTAAGGCATTTTTGAAACCTGCCAGGAAAAGCAGGTCATTCTTTAAAAGGTCTAAGAATAAACCACAAGCGGATGTTGAAAAAGTTAAAACCAAAGCTATATTAAGATTTGAAGAACTTGACAAACTTGTAAAATCATCGGAATTCCTTGCAAAGAAAAGAATGAAGCCCATAACCTTCAAAGATTCTGAAGAATATAAAAAGCTTCTGGAATATAAAAGATTAAAAGGAAGTCTTGAAATTAAAGAATTTTATAAGTTCAAATCCTCAAAAGAGTATTCAAATTTTCTTAATACCGATGGTTCAGCGCGGCTGGCAAGGTATCATGAACTAAAAGAATATGTTGCTGCATCAGACTTTAAGCAAAAGAAAGAATACCTTCTCGATAAAAAGAGATTCGAGAAGACTGAAATGTTCAAAGAGACTCAGGAATACAACAAACTGAAGAAGAATAAGGATATTATCTGGTATTTCAAAGTTAAGGACTCCGACAAATTCAATATTCTGAAGAGCAGGGAATTGACATTTGGTGATGAGTTCAATGGCCAGGAACTTGATACAAAAAAATGGCTGACTAACTATTACTGGGGCGATAAATTACTTAAGGACAGGTACTCCATTGAATCAGATCTTCAGGCCTACACTGAAAAAGAGAACTTTGAGGTCAGGAACAGCATTCTGAGAATCAATACAAAACCCCAGCGAATCACGGGCAAAGTATGGTCCGCTGCCCGTGGGTTTACAACCAAAGAATTCAGCTATACCTCCGGACTTATCAATTCCGGCACAAGCTTCAGGCAGAAATATGGTATTTTCACTGCAAAGATCAAACTCGGGAATCCCAATGCAAGAAGTTCTTTCTGGATGCTTGCCGATAAAATCACACCTCATCTTGATATCTGCCGGACATCCCGTGGAAAAGTCTGGTTCGATTATTTCTCAACCAAAGGAAGTACCTCAAAATCCTCCGTCGGATCGCGTTATTCCAATGATTACTTTATCTATACCCTTGAGTGGACATCCGATAAACTTGTATGGAAAATAAACAACGCTGAAGTTTTCTCCCAGAGAACAGACGTGCCGCAGGAACCAATGTATGTTCTTCTTGCAGGTGGTTTGGAAAAACCGATTAATGGCATGACATCTATGGAAATTGATTGGGTAAGGGTGTTCAAGACAAAATAAACACAAAAATATTTTAATAAATATTATGTTGCAGAGACGTCCAATTTGGGCGTCTCTGCATTTTTTGTACATATCTGTAACTTTTTATAATTTCATCCGTCTTTGCATTGTAATTTGATTTATGAATCTCATTACAACGACCTTAACGAAATTCTTCACGAAGCACTGGATCGACTTCCTGAACAGCAAAAAACCTCTGTCATGCTAAGGGATTATGAAGGCTACACTTATAAAGAAATCGGTGAAATTACCGGGTTAAGTGAAGCCCAGGTGAAAATAAACATATACCGTGGACGGGTTGCCCTCAAGAATTTTATAGGGAAAATTGAAACAGTTCTGTAACCATGCAAATCGACAGATCAAATTATGAAATTTGGCTTATCGACTGGATCGACGGAAATCTCAGTGAACTCCAGGTAGAGCAGCTTCAGCTTTTTCTGCGTGAAAATCCTGACATAAAGGAAGAATTTAATGAACTTACAACCCTCAGACTTTTACCTGTAGAAAAATCATTCCCTCATAAAAACCAACTTAAAAAAACGACTGCAGATATTTCCGGATCACAGTTTGAATATTTGTGCTTGGCATTTCTTGAAAATGATCTTTCTGCTAACCAGCAAACCGAGCTGAAGGAAAGCTTAGAGCAGGATCAGGAAGATAATGAAAATGAACACGCAAGAAGAAGGTCCAGATTCAGAAGACATTGGTCAGGAATTGAATTCGGATTCAATAATTATTTAACTTCTGCCAGGAGTCTTGTTTTGCCTAATGATATTGATTACATGACATTTCACTCAAGTAAATCAGGCAACTTCAACATCAATTTTACACAATTAAGCCTGGGCTTGTCCAGACACATTGGATTTGTTACAGGACTTGGCCTTAACTGGAATAACTACAGGTTTGACGGGAATAATAACATAGCTAAAGGGGATAATGGGGTCATAGGGGAACTTGATCCGGGAGCAAATCTTGAAAAATCAAAACTTGCAACTCTGTTTCTAACTCTTCCTTTTATGCTGGAGTTTCAGCTGCCTGTAAACAGCAACCATTTAAATATAGCAGCAGGGCCTATCGGTGCCGTTAAGTTAGGATCACACACAAAAATGGTATTTGAAAATGGACATACAGTCAAAGCCTATGGAGATTTCAGTCTGAATATGCTCCGGTATGGAGCGACTGCACGTGTTGGTTATGGAAATTTTCAGCTTTACGGAACCTATTATGTGACTCCTTTGTTCCAGGACGGGAAAGGACCTCAGGGTACCGATCTTTATCCCTTCGAACTAGGGTTTGGCTTTTACCTTCAATAATTAATTTATATTTCATTCCTTTTTATTAGTAGAGACGCCCATTTATTACAAGAGACGCCCAAATTGGGCGTCTCTACATGTTTTTAGCCGCCTGTCACTGCATATTTAATCTTGCTTCTTGCACGCCGCTGGTGTATATTTGTAATATACAGATATGTAGTAATGATTGACGAAAGTACATTATCCGCCAGGGAAATAAGACGTTACAGTAAACAGATCATGATCCCGGAAATCGGGCTCAAAGGTCAGGAAAAACTAAAACAGGCAAAAGTGCTGGTTATTGGCGCCGGAGGACTCGGATGCCCTGTTCTTCAGTATCTCGCAGCAGCCGGAATAGGGAAAATCGGAATCGCTGAATTTGACATTGTTGATGAAACAAATCTTCAAAGACAGGTACTGTATGGGTCAACCGATGTAGGAAAACTCAAATCAATAATAGCCAAAAACCTGCTTGAACACCTGAATTCGCTTGTGGATTTAGAATTATTCAATCACCGGTGTGATACTACAAATTCTCTCAACATCTTAAGTAAATTTGATGTGATTGTTGATGCAACGGATAATTCGGATTCAAGATATATCATCAATGATGCCTGCGTCATTCTTGGTAAGCCTATGGTGCATGGAGCTGTCTATAAATATGAGGGTGTAATTTCCGTATTTAATTATAAAGAAGGACCTACGTACAGATGTTTCAATCCAAAAGAAAAGAATAAAGATTTTAAAAATCCGTTGCCTTCTCAGGTTGGTCTGCTTGGAGTTCTCCCGGGTATAACCGGAACATATATGGCAAACGAAGTGATTAAAATCATTACGGGAACAGGAGATATTCTTAGTGGTAAGGTTTTGTTAATTAATATCTTAAAGAATACTTTCAATATATTTACAGTAACTAACGTGCCAGAAAATCATAATATAAAAAGTTTGGAGTGAGGTTCGAAATGACGGTGTAAAAAATCTTAATTCCGGATATGAGCGAAGCGACGAAGCAATCTCAACAGAGTTAGTGCAATCATTTAAAAAATGAACTAACTTTGCTCACCGGCAGATCGATCGGAGGAATGTTATTTCTTTTTTAAATATGAAACTATTTCTGAAAATAGTGAAGCTGTTTGCAATACTGATCCTCACAGTTTCAATAATCCTTCTTTCAGCCTCATACCTGTTAAGGGATAAGGTTGGATTTATTATCCTGAAATCAATCAATAAGAATCTCTCGACAAAACTCGATGTCGGTTCTTACAAACTATCGTTTTTGAGAAAATTTCCGAAAGCCTCTCTCGAATTGAAAGACGTACTGGTTCATTCATCACCCGATTTTAATTCAGGTGCTTTTAAGGGAATAAACACAGATACTCTGCTTGCAGCGCGTTTTGTTTCAGTGGAATTTAAAATAACAGATATGCTGAAAGGAATCTACAACATTGAAAGGATAGGTGCCAGAATAGGAAAAGCAAACTTTTATACTGATACAACAGGACATGTAAATTATAACATTTCAATAAAAAACAATAGTTCCGACAGCAATGAAACTATTATTGATCTGAAACGAATTAACCTTACTGATTTTGAAGCTTATTATAACAACCTGGCTGCTCACCTGATTATAAGCGGAGCTGTTAAAAACGGAAAATTGAAAAGCAGGATATCAGGTAATAACATCGATTTTACTGCGGGAACCGAAATGCAAATAAATCGTTTTGAGCTCTTTAATTTCAAAATAGCTAATTCCATCGCCGTTAAACTTGATTTAAATCTTCTAAGTTCCAAAAGTGGTATTCGGTTTAGAAAAGGTACTTTACACCTGGATAATTACGATATCGGACTAGATGGGTTTGTCTCTTCCGATAATTTTCTTGATCTTAATTTATCCGGCCGTAATATTGATATCTCCAAAATACCTGAATACTTACCTCAAAAATTTGTGAAACTGGTTTCTGAATATCATCCTTCCGGGGTAATAATTGCCAATAGCAAAATAAAGGGGCAATTAAGCCGGACATCAAATCCTCATGTTGAAATTAACTGGCAACTCAAAAAAGGCAGGATAGCTTATGGAAAATCAGACTTAATACTTAAGGATCTGTCATTTGGGGGCCATTTTTCAAATGGATCTAAAAACAGGTTCGCAACTTGCTCTGTTTCAATCACTGATTTTAAAGCAAAGCTCGGGTCTTCCGATTATACCGGTTTATTAGCCTTGAAAGATTTTGACAATCCACTGATCGATCTTTCTCTGAAAGGCAGGGTATTCCCGGGAGAGTTGAAGGAGTTTTTCAATTTGCAAAACATCTCTGAAGCTGAAGGATCAGCTGACATCGCACTTAAGCTTGTTAACAGGTTGTGGTCAAGCATGAAAATATCGGTGAATGATATTATCGATCTAAAACCTGAAGGAAGCGTGACATTTAATTCACTTACAATAGGATTACAAAGCAATAAAATTCTTTTCAGTAAAGTAAATGGGGACCTGCTAATTTCAAATTCAATCCATGCAAAAAATCTTGCTTTTACTTACAAAGGGCAAAACATAAAAATTGACGGGGAATTCAAAAACCTGCCGGAATGGCTCTCCGGAAGGCCGGTAAAGATGATAGCAACTGGTGATGTCTCATTCAATAGATTAATTCCCGAATCATTCTTCTCCAATTCTCAGGCTTCAGGAAAAACAGCTCCCAAACAAAAAGCTTTTACACTGCCCGGAGATCTTTTTCTTGATATTAACTTCAGGATTGATAGTCTGTCGTATAAAACTTTTTCTTCAGCTAAAATTGCAGGCACCCTGAATTACAAGCCGAGGACATTAACATTTAAATCTCTGAAAATGAATGCATTAAACGGATTCATATCAGGTAATGGTTTCATTGTGCAGAATGTGAATAAATCTCTTCTTACGAAAGGCAGTTTTAATGTTACAAACATTGATGTACATAAGGCCTTCACAACCTTCCACAATTTCGGACAGAGTTTTCTTAAGGCTGAAAATATTAATGGCACTCTATCCGGTTCCCTCTCACTCCTTTTTCCTATGGACTCCACTTTGAAATTTCATATAAATACACTGACCGCTGAAGGCAAATATCACCTTGTTAACGGAGCACTCATCAATTTTGATCCGGTAAAACAGCTCTCTTCATTCATTGAACTATCAGAGCTGGAAAATATACATTTTGAACAGCTGGATAATGACTTTTTTATAAGAAATAATTTCCTGTATATTCCTCAGATGGAGGTAAATTCTTCTGCCGCCGATCTGTCAGTAAACGGAAAGCATAGTTTTGATAATGACTATGAATACCATGTAAAAATACTGTTGTCTGTAATACTGAGCAAAAAAAGAATAAAAAACAAAAGCAATGTTACCGAATTCGGCGTTGTTGAAGACGATGGTCTGGGTCGCACTTCCCTGTTATTGAAAATAATAGGTAAGGGTGATGTAGCCAAAGTAGGATATGACATGAAAGCGGCAGGAACTGAGGTAAAGAATAATATTAAAAAAGAAAAGCAGACACTAAAGACCATTCTGAACCAGGAATATGGATGGTACAATAACGATTCCACAGTAAAACAAAAGCCGGCAGAGAAGAAATCGCGGTTCAGGATTAAATGGGACGATGGTGATACTGTGAAGACTACACCCAATCCTCCTGATGTAAAAAAGGAAAATACAAGTAAGAAACTCTTTAAAAAGAATTAATTTACCATTGAAGCTTTTCCGATATAGAACCCTGTGGAGGTTATTTTTACTTCTTCTTGTAGTACTCACAGGTATGGGTTCTCTTATTTATACAGAAACCCTTGTAACAAAACTGAAGGTAGAGGAGAGAAAAAATGTGGAATTATGGGCTGAAGCAATAAGATTAATATCTCTTTCTGATTCAAGTCAGGATCTTGATTTTCCCTACTCAATCATTGCAAACAATAACACTGTTCCCGTAATTCTTACAGATGAGTCAGACAATATTATATCTGCCAGAAATTTTAATAAAGAAAAGAGCCTGGACACAAAGTACATGCGGAATAGCCTTGAAAAAATTAAGGAGAAAAATGAACCAATAAAAATCAATCTTGAAAATGGTCATTACAATCTTATTTACTATAAGGACAGCATTATACTTACAATGCTTATGTATTATCCTTACACTCAGTTGGGAATAATTGTCTTTTTTATTTTTGTTTCTTACCTGGCTTTCCGTTCTTCGCGAAAAGCTGAACAAAATCAGGTTTGGGTAGGGATGTCGAAAGAGACTGCTCATCAACTTGGTACGCCAACCTCATCACTTGCCGGGTGGATAGAAATTTTACAACAAAACTACCCCGATATTTCAATTACCAAAGAACTTGCTCTTGATGTTGAAAGACTTGAAAAAGTTACCGAAAGATTTTCAAGAATCGGGTCTAAACCGGCACTTGTCAGTGATAATATTATTGAAATAATTTCGCGAACTGTTGATTATCTGAAATTAAGAACCTCCTCAAAGGTTAAAATAATTATTGATTATAATCCAGATACAGAAATTCGGGTCCCAGTAAATCCTGCCCTGTTTGAATGGGTCATTGAAAATGTTTTTAAAAATGCGGTTGACTCGATGGAGGGAAGCGGTGAGATAACTGTACGGATCACAGAAACAGAAAAACATGCTTTGATAGACATTTCTGATACGGGAAAAGGAATCCCAAAATCAGCTTTCAATAAAATCTTTAACCCCGGTTTCACAACCAAACAAAGAGGATGGGGTCTGGGTCTCTCCCTGGCAAAAAGAATTATTGAAGAGTATCATAATGGGAAAATCTTTGTCAGACATTCTGAGGTAGGCAAGGGTTCCTGCATCCGGATTGTGATGAACAAGGATAAAATCTAATTGCTATATTTGCAACCCGTTATGAAGAGAAATGATATTGAGATAATGGCACCTGCGGGATCGTACGAGTCGCTAATGGCAGCAATTCAGGGCGGTGCCGATTCCGTATATTTCGGAGTGGAACAACTCAATATGAGGGCTGCCTCATCAAATAATTTCACAATTGAAGATCTCCGGAAAATTGTCACAATCTGCAAAAAAAACGGACTTAAAAGCTACCTTACTATTAACGTGGTTGTATATGACCATGAAATTGAACAGATGCACCGCATAATAGATGCGGCAGTTGAAAGCGGGATGACTGCCATTATTGCTTCGGACTTATCTGTGATCAATTATGCCTTTTCTGCAGGAATTGAGATTCATCTTTCAACACAACTGAATATCACGAATATTGAAGCATTGAAGTTCTATGCAAAATGGGCCGATGTCGTAGTGTTGGCGCGTGAATTGAATCTTGATCAGGTCGGACATATTTACAATTGTATCAGAGAACATAATATCACAGGACCAAAAGGAGAGCTTATCAAAATTGAAATGTTTGCTCATGGGGCACTATGTATGGCCATCTCCGGCAAATGTTACCTGAGCCTCCATGAAAATAATAAATCGGCAAACAGGGGCGAATGTTACCAGACCTGCCGTAAATCTTATATCGCTACCAGTATGGAATCCGGTTATGAGATTGAGATTGACAATGAATATATTATGTCTCCCAAAGATTTATGCACAATCGGATTTCTCGATAAAATAATTGATGCCGGTGTAAGAGTTCTAAAGATTGAAGGAAGAGCCAGATCGGCAGAATATGTCAGAGAAGTTTCTTCGTGCTATGATGAAGCCGTAAGGGCTATTGAAAGCGGAACCTACAATAAAGAGAAGACGGATGGCTGGCGGACCCGACTTTCGACAGTTTTTAACCGGGGATTCTGGGATGGATATTACCTTGGGCAAACAATGGGGGAATGGAACACAAATTATGGCTCAAGCGCAACAAAAAGAAAGGTTTATATCGGAAAGATCACTAATTATTTTAGAAACCTTGATGTTGCCGAAATCAAGCTCGAAAACGGTAATCTGAATAAAGGGGATACAATTCTTATTACAGGTCCGACTACAGGCGTGGTTGAATACATTGTGGATGAGATCCGTGTTGACCTGGAAGTGACGGAGAAAGCAACTAAAGGAGAATTGTGTTCAATTAAAACTCCGGATTATCTGAGAAGATCCGATAAGGTTTATAAGTGGGTTGATTCCAAGGATATTTAATAGAACTTTCTGGATTGTTCTTTTTACCATTTTATTCCGTTTGCAGCCTCAAGTACTTTTAATGCATTGGTTTCAATATCATCGGTATCGGCATTTACATAGATAATGTTTTTACTCTTTTTCTTCTTCAAACCAAACAGATAGGCCTTGTCGTAATAATACAGAACTAATTCTATCGCCTTTGCAAAATCTCCTTTTTCAATTGCGTCAATTGCATCTTTTGTTTTATCCCCTCCAAGTCGCTTACTGATCTTTAAAACTAATGTCTTAAGAGATTCCGGGGAATAGGTAGAGTACTCTTCTATTAGACGTAGAAGCCGGGTCTTAACATCCATCATCAGAATAACAGCCGGGGTATCCTGCATATTGAGATAGAAACTGTCCGGCATAAATACCGAACCGATATTCCTGCTTTCATCTTCAACCCAAACCGGAAGATCACTACTCAATTGCTTCCAGTCATTAAAAAGAATATTTGCAAATTGTCCCGTAGATGGCTGAGCAGGCTGCCCGAGAGCTCCGAAAGCAGAGCCCTTGTGATTTGCAAGTCCCTCGAGATCAACGACCTGTTGCCCGGTTGTCTTAAGATACTTAAGAATGTGAGTTTTACTGCTTCCTGTCATTCCTCCCAGAACTATCATTTTTCTTTTCACGGAAAGGCTTTCCAGGATATGATGACGATAAGACTTATATCCTCCGTCTAATACTTCAGTCTCAATATCAGCTAATGAAAAGAGCCAGGCCATTGCTTCAGATCTCATGCCACCCCGCCAGCAATGAACCAGAAGTTTTCCGTTTTTTGCGATCTTCAGAGCATTCTCAAGTTTAGATGACATTTCCGGTCCTGTATATTTCAATCCCTCAAGAATTGCCGGTAATCGTCCTTCTTTTTTAAATTTTGTCCCGACAGCGGCTCTTTCTTTGTCATCAAAAAGAGGGATATTAATAGCTCCGGGGATATGACCGGAGTTGAACTCAGAAGGAGATCTGACATCCGCAATTGGAGTGATCCCTGAAAGCTCCAGGAACCTGATTACATTTATCTTTTGTGGGATCATGATTTTTTTCTACCACAAAGGGACACAAAGGTTATCACGAAGGTTCACAAAGGACATATAAAGGTCAATAGTCAGAACCATTATTTCTTAAAATATCTTGCAAAAAGTCTTTTGAGTTCTTCAATTCTGACAGGTTTAGAGATAAAATCTTTAATGCCTGATAATTCGGCTTTTCTCTTTGTCTCCGGCATATTATCAGCAGTAAAGGCTACAATTAATACCGATTTATCAAATTTCAGGATTCTTTGTGCAGATTCGAATCCGTCCATCTCCGGCATAAAGAGATCCATGAAGATAAGATCAAATTTCTTTGTTTTTGCAAGCAGATACCCGGCATACCCATCATCAGCAATATCGAAGGAATAACCGAGGTTATTAAGCATTGTTCCGATAACTTTCTGATTCATTTTGTTATCCTCAATTATCAATATGTTGATATCGGTCCTTACACTGCCAATTTCAACCGTTGAAGTCTGGTCCTCAATAAAAGGAAAACTATTCTTTATAGTGCTGAGTAACTCACTGATATCAAATGGTTTTATAAGATAATGATCTATTCCCAGGGTAATGCATTTCAGATAATTTCCTTTTTTATCGTTTGTGCTTATCATAAGCATTATGAAATTGGATGACAGCTTGCTCTCCCAGATCATCCTTGCGGCATCAAATCCATTAAACTCCTCATCGTCAAATACGATTACCAGATTATATTTTTCTTCGGGATAATTCATGTTTGTCCTGATCTGGTTCACTGTTGATCGCTGGAAAGTTGTGATTGTTACAGTCAGCCCCTGCTTGTGTAAAGCTCCTAATATCTCCTCATCGCGGTTCTGGTTACCTGTTATAACCAGTGTTTTGATTCTCCCGAATGTTTTGATCGAATCTAATGAAAGTTCTTTTATCTGTCTGTCGTTAGAGTAGGTAAGTATTGTAAATGACACTTTCATTCCCAGATCACCCGATATTCCTGATGGACTGACAGCTGACAGTTCTCCTCCCATAAGTTCGACCAGCTGCTTTGAAAGAATGGTCCCGAAACCAGTTTCATCGCTAATCCTGACAAGCTTTGATTCAATATTTACAAAATCACCAAAGATTTTTTTAAGGCTTGCCTTGTCAAAACTCCTGCCTGTATCGAGCAACTCAAAGCCAAGAGTAACTATCCCGTTTTTGCTGTTTTTAAGCATACATTTCAGCCGTATTTCCCCCTTTTCAGTATTTTGGATTGAGTGGTCTATAAGGTTTGTCAGGACCTGTCTGAGCCTGAAAGGATCACCTATTATGCTTTCCGGAACATTATCATCAACTGAACAGGTTAAATTCGGGTCATTAAAGTTCATATTTGTCTTTGCCAGATCGGTACAATAATTAATCTCCTCTCTCAGATTAAAAGGGACCTCATCAAGTATCATCTTCCCCGATTCAATTCTTGAAAAATCAAGGATGTCGTTAATTATGCTCAGGAGTACTTCTGTTGAACGATGCATAAGATTTACTATATCCCTTACTTCCGTTGAAAGATTGTGTCTTTTAAGCACATCCGTCATACCAATAATACCATTCAACGGAGTTCTGATCTCATAGCTCATCCTGGCAAGAAACTCAGATTTTGCTTCATTGGCTTTGGCTTCTTGTTTTCTTGCAGATTCAAGCATAGTAACATCCATGAGTATTTCCATAGTTGCTTCTTCTCCCATGAACATAACTTGTATGCTGTATCTGTACAGAACAATCTCTCCTATTTCTTTTTTAATGATTACAAACTGATCGGGATTGAATGATCCGCCAAGGTTTTTTGAATAATAATCACTCTCTCCAGGAAGGGATGTTTCTGGAAAGATTTTACCCTTCATCTCTGTTTCACTTGAATAAGAATATTGACCTGCCGCTACTTTATTCGCCTTAAGTATTTCCCTGTTCTTATTGATTACAATCACTCCCACAGGCATCTCTTCAATCAGTTTGAAAAGCATTTTTTCCGAAGTTCTTAATCCTTCCATTTCAGCTTTCTGCGACTTAAGATACCGCCAGAAAATATAAATAATCGCCTGAATAAGCAGAAGCGTCAACGCTACAATGAATACAGAGTTCCAGATTAAGTATTTCTGAAAAAAAGTAATTGGCGAAGAAAAGACAAGCCCCATATCTCTCTGAAGAATTTGAGCGGAATAATATGAAGAAATAATTTCTATCTTTTTACCGTTAACTGTGGCGTTATGCATAATATTCGCGACTGATCCTTCTGCAAGACTTTTGGTAATTTTATCCAGCTGAGAGTATTCTGTCTTGTTTTTACTATTGTCGTAAATAATTTCTCCGGAGTTGCTTACTACCCATTGCCATTGATAATCCTTAAGATTGAATTCCGAAAATATTCTATAAAAGTATTTCTGGTAATCAACGGTTACGACAATATTGCCGATTGTTTCATTATTTTTTATAACCGGCAGATAATAATCAAACTTCTGGTTTTCCTGAACCAGTTTTTCCATGTCATAAGTTTTGGCTTGAGCATGAAGGATAAAAGGTTGTTCAAGCCATTCACCACTGTTATTTTCATTATCCTTTTTTAAGGTGAATTCATTCTTATTATTGTCGTAAAACTTAATTCCTATAACAAAATCATTATACTTTGAGAAGAACAATTTCATTCTTTCTTTAGCCCTGAACTGATTCTCGGGACTTGTAAAAAACAAGCTAAGGTCCTCTTTAAAACTGATCTGATT
>Ga0066793_10000478_pt1 | contig 15788 bp, 13 predicted proteins | sample PersoiDNA2013189_FD_83876 | JGI IMG/M metagenome (GOLD analysis project Ga0066793, IMG submission 83876) | Permafrost soil microbial communities from the Arctic, to analyse light accelerated degradation of dissolved organic matter (DOM) -... | ecosystem: Environmental > Terrestrial > Soil >... | reverse complement strand
GTTGGTGAGTACCTGGCCGATGCGACCCGCATCGGCTATCACCGCTATCATCTCATCTGGTGGCAGCGTCAACTCGATCTGCCGCTTGAGCGCCACCTGCTGCTGATTGGCGGTTACCTCTTGTACGATGGTGACGAGATTTTCCTGTTGCAATGACAGATCGAAGGTGTGCGTTTCCATGCGAGCCGCCTCCAGCAACTCCTCCACCATGCGGGCCTCGATCTCGGTATGCATGTTTGCGCTCGTGAGCAGCCTCTTGATCTGGCTGATCAGCCCTTCCGCCTCAGATGGCAGGGACGTGGGTCGTTGTTCGATGCGTAGCAGTGCCAGCTCTATCAGGCCCATGATAGAGGTGAGTGGCGTGCGTAACTCATGACTCACCATGCAGAGAAATTCTTGTTTGCGTCGCTCGACCTCTTTACGATCGGAGATGTCGTGAAAGAGTACCAGTGCGAGTCCTTGCTCTCGATCAATCAGAGCCCCGGCCATCAGAGTTGGCACACGGCTCCCATCCTTGCGGAGGCATTCCTTTTCCCAAGGAGGCATGGCTCCGGTAGAGAGTAAGATCTCTTCATGATGCATCAGTGCCTGGCGATAGTCCGCCGGGATCAGGTCATCCTTGGTGGCTGCTCCGGAGAGGAGTTCTTCTTTGCTGTAGCCAACCAGCTGGGCGAAGCGGTCATTGGCTTCATGGATGTGCCCGCTGCTATCGGAGACAGCGACGCCGAGAATGTTGGACTCCACCAGGGAGCGCAATTTCAGTTCATTTTGTTTACGCTGCGTCGTATCACGGAAGTTAACGACAATTGCCTGAATTGTTGGCTCATGAAGTAAATTCGTCGCGGTTCCTTCCATCCAGCGGTAGGTGCCGTTTTGGTGACGCATGCGATATTCGATAGGGAGGAAGTGGCCGGGTTGGTTAAGAAGAAGGCTGAACTGCTGCAGAACGGTTTCCAGATCCTCGGGATGCACGAGCGTAAAGCTGTTCATGCCCACCAGTCCTTTGGGAGGATAGCCGGTGACGCGCTCACAGGAAGGACTGACGTAGGTAATGGAACCCTGTGGGGTGAGGAGCGCGAAGACATCAGGACTGTGTTCAATGAGCGCACAGAAGCACTGGTCATTGTGCAGAGATGCGGTGAATGACATACGTCCCATCCTTTCAGGCGTTCGCCAGTGTACTGTTTGAGCCCAGATCTACCGACTGTGAGAGACGACCAAGACCAGCGCCTGATCTGTGAGTCACGCAGCATGATGTTTCTTACCTCTAGCATACCACACAAGAATTTATAATAAAAGGAAATAACCCATCTTCGCTATAGTAATCGCGAAGCCTGGTAGAGAGCCAGTGCATACTGAAGAGATAAGCTCAAGCTCTGCTATGGCGTTGCTCTTCCCAGGCGGCTTCGTATTTTTATGACGCGTAGGATTATAATCTGCAACGATCTATCACCGATCGTTTGCCAGGAACTGACCAACCTCGGCCAGCGCGGCCATCGCGCGACAGGTGATTTCGACAGACTCGTAGTAGGGAACGCCCTCCTCGCGCAGCAATTGCAGGGCAGGGATAGCGTGACGGGCATAAACGGTCTGCACCAGGACGGGCTTCTGGTACTGCCGCACCAGTTGACCGAGCATGTGCGCGGCGGCCTCCTCACGAGCGCCGAAATCCTCCGAGAGCAGCCAACGATAGCCACCGAAGAGGCCAGTGATGATCACGCCATCGACCTGCGGGTCCTTCAAGCAGACCTCCGTGAGATGGGCGAACGAGAGCGGATCTTCGTCAGCCGCGCCCGCGACATCGACGGGATTGGTAGCCGTGGCGCGGGCGGGCATCAGAGCGCGCAAGCCCCGCTGCGTCTCTGTGCTCAGAATGGGAACTTCCAGGCCAGTGCGTATGCACGCGTCGCCCGTCGCGATAACGCTTCCTCCCCCATCGCCGACGATCGCGATGCGGCGACCGCCTGCCGGTGTTGGTGGTTGCTGCGCGAGGGCTTGCGCGACCGGGAATAGTTCGTCGGAGCGTATCACACGCACAACGCCGCTACCCAGCAGACCAGTATCGGCATCGGGTCTCACCGTCGCCACCGAACCGGTATGGGCCAGCGCCGCCCGCACGCCCACTTCGGTAGCGCCGCTCAGCAGAATCACCACAGGCTTGTAGTGTCCCCGTGCGCGCATCTCGTGTGTCACCTGGCGCAGCGCCTGCTCCTGAATGGCCTCCACGTAGCCCGTAATCACCGTTGTCTCTGGATCGTCGGCCAGGTACTGCACATATTCGGGGAAGGTGATATCGGCGGCGTTGCCCATACTCAGAAAGGTCGTGAAACCCAGGCCATCCAGATAGGCCTGCGCGTAGAAATACATGCCCAGATTGCCGCTCTGTGAGACCAGTCCAATCGGACCCTTTGGTAAGGGAAAGACCATGCCCAGCGCGTTGAGCTGTGAGCGGCGGACGTAGATGCCCATGCAATTGCTGCCGATAACGCGAATGCCGTGGCGATGGCAGCGCGCGACCAGCTGCTGCTCCAGTTCGCGGCCCCCCGGACCCGTCTCGCTGAAGCCCGCCGTGATAATCACAATGCCCTTCACACCGTGCTCGATGCAGTCATCGACCGACTGCTCCACATGGGCGAACGAAGTAGAGATCACCGCCAGATCGACCGGTCCTGGCACATCGCGCAGGCTGCGGTAGGTGGCGCGCCCGAGGATCTCGGGCGTCGAAGGCGTAACCAGATAGATAGCACCGGGGAAGTCCCCCTCGATGAGCTGCCGTGACGCAACATGCCCCCACTTATGGGGAGCACGCGACGCGCCCAGTATCGCTACTGAGCGCGGCTGCAAAATTTCCTCTAGTGAATAGAGTTTACTACTCATGCATCATCCTCATTATTGTCATCATCGTTATCATCGTCGTCATCAGATTTTGGTTGGCCGTTCTCGCGCTCCTTGCGCAGCAGTTCCTCAACGCCACGGATCAGCGAATCGGCGCTGGGGAGCGGTCCCGTTCCTATCGCTATATCGGGATTGTGCTCTTCCTCATCGTCATCGTCATCGTCGCCGTCGGGGTGTTCCGCCACCTGTTCCTCCAGCCTGCGCACATACGCGCTGGCCTCGGGATCGCGCGCCACCAGGGCCGTGATCTGCTCTTCGAAGCGCACAGCGTCAGATTGAATATCGCTGAGATCCAGGCCAAAGGAAAGATAGGTATTCAGGTACGAGAGCAGGGCCGCTGTTACCTTGATATTGGGTGTTGCTGCCAGGTAGTGAGGTGCCGCCGCCCAGAGTGAGGCGGACGGGATACCCGCGCGTTGGCAGGCGTCGTGCAGGACGCCGATCATGCCCGTTGGCCCTTCATAGCGCGAAGTATGCACATCCATCTCGCGTAAGCGTTCCATCACATCGTTGCTCGTAGAGGTGCCGGAGATAGGGACCGCGATAGAGTGTGGAACATCGGCGAGCAACGCACCGAGGAAGACCACCTCCGACGCGTTAAAATGTTTGCATACTTCAAGGAAGGTAGCGCTAAAGGTTTTCCACTTCAGCTGAGGTTCAGTGCCTGTAAAAAGGATCACATCTCGATTGAATTCTGGCGCGATATAGGCCGAGAACTGGTTGGAAGGCCAGACGATAGCGCGTTGTATGCCATCGACAAATTTGACCGTAGGCCGCGCCTCGGTAAAGACAAAGAAATCTTCTGTTTCAATCTCTGCAATAGTAATGGGTTTCCAGCGATCAATCAGAAATTTTATAGCGGTCGTTGCCGAGTCGGCTGCATCGTTCCAGCCTCCAAAGGCGACGAGAACGATGGGATCGCGCAGCATCGGCTGGTTGGTGTATTGTATAAGCGACATAACGGTACCTCTTTTATCAGCTTGATGCTCTACTCTCCTCAAGCAAATAGATGGTACCATTCTACCATATGCGAGCAACATGGAACCAAATACGTTGCCTTCTCAGGCTGCTTCATCCCTCCCTCACTGAACCTCCAGATCCCGTTTGACAGCAATGTTGACAGCAATGTGTTGAAAACCTTCTCTTTTACCCTCCTAGAGATCGTTTGAACGCTTGATTGAGCGTTTTGTTGGCCTCATGTTGCATCGATTCTGTCACATGGGCGTAACGTCCCAGGGTGATCGTGATGTTGGCATGCCCCAGGCGCTCCTGAATCACTTTTGGATTGACTCCCATGGATAAAAGGATCGTTGCGGCAGAATGCCGTAAATCATGGAAGCGGATGAATGGCAATCCCGCTGCCTTCAGAATCTTTCGAAACGCCGTATGGTGGTTCGATTGATTGTAGTAAGAGCCCACTCCTGTACAGAAGACGAGATCAAGGTTTTTCCAGGCATCACCGCACTGCAATCGTTGTTTGAGCTGTCTTGCCTTATGGGCTTTGAGCACTTCTAAAGCAATATCGGGCAGCGGAATCGTACGGATACCAGCCGCTGTCTTTGGTAACTCCTCTCTATACGTGCAGCCGAGTCCATCAGCATTTTTGTATGACAACGACCGGTGGATGTGAACCGTTCCTTTGCGAAAGTTGATGTCCTCCCAGTGAAGTGCGAAAAGTTCGCCCCGGCGGGCACCGGTGAGAACAGCCAGGACAAGCATTGCTTCCAATGGGTGCCCTCGCGCGGCATCCAGGAGGTGCCGCGCCTGTTCCACTGTTAAAAACTTCATGTCCTTTCGCACTTGTCTGGGAGCGGTGACGCTCTCGCATGGACTTACGGCGATCCTTTTCCATTTTACTGCGTCTTTACAGGCCGATACCAGGACCGTATGCACCATGCCAACCGCTGTTGGGTTCAGTCCTTTTTCAAGCAAGGTTGAGTACAAGGCCTGAATATGGTCGCAGGTAAGCTTTTGGAGCTTGATGGAGCCGATATGAGGCACTATGTGATTGTTAATGATCCCTCGGTAGCTGACAACGGTTGATGCTCGAACGTTTGGTCGCTTGATGGTGAACCAGTACTCAAGGTAACTTGCGACTGATTGGTGTTTGGCGGTAACCAGCGTGCCCTGTTCCAACTGGGCCTGCGCCTTTTTCAGTTTCTCCTTGACCTCTTGTTTGGTCTTTCCATAGAAGTCTTTCCGTTTGCCATTGGGCAACCTGAGGCTTCCCACAAAACGTTCATCCGCGCGTGTGTAGATTGACCCATCACCGTTGTCTCGGCGCTTGCGTACCGATTTTTTTGTGTCAGTTCTCTCTGTCATCGTTTGTCTCTCTTCTGACAAAGAGGCTCAACCTACCTGTTGCATGCCTCTTACATTACACCACATCGCGTCGATTCTGCAACCATTGCCATACTTCAAGGCGATCGAAGCGGTAAGCTCTCCCAAACTTATGGACGGGAAGGTCTTCCCGATTGATGAGCCAGGATACTTTTGTTTTGCCCAGGTTCAAAAACTGACATAATCCATTAATATCAAGCAGTGATTCCGGGAGGGCAGAAACAGGATTGCTGCTCGCTGTTCCTTCTCGTTGGTTTTTATCTGTCGGGTTGAATCTGCTTCTCTGAGTGGTGCCTTGCTGTTTTTGATACTTCCTCATTGTTGTTCCCTTTATTGAAAAACGACTCATCATGACGTATAGCGCATTGCCTCACGAAAAATCTTTCTTTTCCTGCATTTTAACAGCCATTTCCACCCGTTCTGTTTCTCTGTGCTCAATGAGGCCAGACCGTTGTCTAACCACCCCCAGTTGAAAAGAAATGGATGTGTTATACTCTTTATAATCACAACGATATTTCGTGAGGCAAATGAGGGGGATGTCTCTGTCTCAACTCATCACAGAAGAGAAAGAGACCATATTCCCCCCACCAACGATACACGGTGATGCGGCCCAAGGCAGAAGCATGCAAAGTTCTGGACCACTTCAAAGGTCTCATGCGGCTGCCAGCCCCCAACTACCTCACCGAAAACCCTCCGACAGGACGCTTGAGCACGCGATGCAGGACTATCTGGAGGATCAGAAACGTCACCATCGTCGCCCAAAGACCCTGGAATGGCATGAGCAAGCCCTGGGGTTGTTTCAGAGCTATCTGCTCACCGAGCACCAATGCATCCTGCCGAATCAGATCACGGAAGCGCAGGTTCGTGGCTGGTTTGCGGCACTCCCTCTGATGCCCACTGCCATTGGTACCCATCGCTCACCCAACACGGTAGAATCATATGCACGCTCAGCGCGGGCGTTTTGCCAGTGGTTGGTGCGTCATCGATATCTGCAAACCACACCGTTTGCGCACCTTGATCTTCCTCGGATGGAAAACCATGTACCTCGTCTGCTGGAACCAGAGGAATGGGAACAGTTGCTTTTCGCCTGTCACTCTCCCAAGGAAATAGGTACGCTTGCCGATCAAGCGGCAGCGCGCAACCGTGCCATTCTCTGGGTGCTCTTTGACACCGGGATGCGTATCTCAGAAGTCTGTGGGTTGCATCTGGGAGACGTGGATCGCGAGCAGAGGACGTTGAGAGTTCGGGAGAAAGGCTCAGAGGCACGACGGCTCACTCTGGGGCATGAAGGACTGCACCATCTGTTGGCCTATCTAGATACCTACCGTTTGAGGGGGATAACCCATTTCGAGCGAGGAGGTGAAAACTCAGAACCCCTCTTTCTCTCGGAGGCAGGCCGCCCTCTCACCAAGGGTGCTGTTGCACTCTTGTTTGGCCGACTCAGGAAACGGGCTGGAATGGGGAGGAAGGACATCCGTGCCTCCCTCTTGCGCGAGGGCTTTGCGCTGCGATATTTGCGAGCAGGAGGCGATCATTACACGTTGTGGGAACTGCTGGGACAAAAAGAAAGTGCCTCATTCCAACACTACTTGCAGATGAGTGATGAGGGAATGACCAACGAAAAGCGGAAGAGGAGTTGAGGGGATTGATCCACTCTGCCCAGACGGTGCCTGGTGGTAAATGTGGTAAATGACCTACCAAGTGAGCCAGATCCACGTTTGAGGGCAAAACCTGTTCACTTGGTAGGTCATTTACCAATATGCACTCATGCCTCTCTCCATCTGCTAGAAGCCTCATCAGGAGCACATTTGTGAAACCAGTGATGAAGGTTTCAAGCACTGACGACGTGACTCTCTCCGGAAGCTTCGCCTACACGTATCGTTCCTGGATGCTACAATGGACGATGAGGAGGATTTAACTATGCGGATGAATCAGGCGACGGATGTGGCTGTTATCGGCGGTGGCGTCGAGGGGTGCTCGATTGCATACCAGCTGAGCAAAGCAGGCGTTCGAGTCAGCGTGATAGAGCGAGAGGAAATCGCGTCGGAGGCGTCGAGCGCGGCTGCTGGTCTGCTTGCCCCAGCGGGTGTGCTGACGGGACCAAAGGCGGGAGCGGACCTTTTTTTTGCCAGCTGGTCGATGACGCCTGCACTCATCGAGGAGATTGAAGCAGTGAGCGGAGTGCACGTGGAATACCAGCAAACGGGTTCCTTGCACGTGGTGACCGACGAGGACCAGGAGGAGCACGTACGTCAATACGAACAGGCATGGCGAGCGCGCAACACCCATGTCGAATGGATGAGAGGAGCGGAGCTTCGCAGGGACGAGCCTTTGCTGAATCCTGAGATCACTACTGCCCTTGCTCTTCCACACGCCTCCAGCATCAGGCCACGTTTGATGACGAAGGCCTATGCGGAGGCAGCACGCACGTTGGGGGCGCACGTCTATGAGCATATGGAGGCAACAGGCTTCCGGCTGAGTGGGAGCAAGGTGACAGGGATAGAGACAGCGCGAGGAGAGACGATCGCATGCGAGCGCGTGGTGATTGCCGCGGGTGCCTGGTCAGCGCAGGTGGGACAGTGGTTGGGTCTGGAGATTCCCGTGTTCCCGGCACGTGGGCAGATCCTTTCGCTCTGGCAGCTAAAGACAGCGCTCAAACATACCATCTTTGGCAGAGATATCTATGTTGTGCCCAAGGTTGATAACACGATCTACATTGGAGCGACGGTGGAGCGGGTCGGCTTCGAGAAAAGAAACACCGCAGGTGGTGTCCTCTGGCTGCTTCAGAGAGCTCTCAACCTGCTGCCGCAACTAGAAGGGGCCGAATTGGCCCATATCTGGTCGGGCCTGCGCCCAGCTTCTCAAGATTCCTATCCCATTCTGGGCAAAGCGGCACCCTGGGAAAATGTGTTCCTTGCGACTGGCCACGGAGCAGGTGGATTTGAGTTGAGTGCCATTACAGGCCAGACCATCGCGGAATTGATGATGACTGGGAGGACACCACCCTTGATTCAGCCGTTTGGCATCGATCGCTTCGCGGAACAGGCGCACGTATAACAGGATTGCTTCTATGGCTAACACCATGAAGGCGTTGTGAGGTATGATGACGTGGAAAAAGTAGCGCGAGCTTTGCACAGCGGGATTGCTCCAATGTTTGCAAGCGTGAGCAACTGGGGAAGCAGGAACGTCCGATCTTTTTCAGGAAGGGCAAAGCAAGGTCTATGACAACACCAGTAACGTTCGAGAGTATCGATCAGGCAATCGAGCAGACCAGACCTACGATGGAGCGCCTTGCCGGCGAGCTGTGGAAGCTCGCGGAACTTTCACTGCAGGAAGTGAAATCGGCGCGCCTGATTATGGACATGTTGCGAGAAGAGGGCTTTACGATTACCAGCAAAGGCACGGCCAGGGTGCCAACCGCCTTTATCGCAGAATGGGGAAGCGCCAGACCCATCCTGGGGGTGTTGGTCGAATACGATGCGTTGCCAGGACTCGGCAACGAAGCGGTTCCGCAGCAAGAGTCGCGCAAAGACCATGTCACAAGCGGTCATGGCTGCGGCCATAATCTGCTGGGGTCCGCTGCCATCGGGGCCTCGATCGCGCTGAAAAGGCTGATGGCCGAGTACCATCTTCCTGGCACGCTACGTGTGTATGGCTGTGCTGCCGAGGAGACCGAAGGGGCCAAGGTCTACATGGCGCGCGAGGGCCTATTCAATGACCTGGACGCGGCGCTGCACTGGCATCCCGATTCGCATGCCGCCGTGACCAAGAGCAGGACTGCGGCCACCAATAGCGTGCGCATCGAGTTCTTTGGCAAAGCGACACACGCTGGGGGAACCCCCTGGCTCGGACGCAGCGCGCTCCACGCGGCTGAGCTTTTCGCCCACGGCATCAATCTCATGCGCGAACACATCGAGCCGACCGCGCGCATTCACTATGTCTTCGAAAAGGGCGGAGAGGCTCCCAATGTGGTGCCCGACTATGCCAGAATCAGGTTGTTTGTGCGCGACATCGACCGGGCTCATGTTGAGGCTTCGACCGCCTGGATCAAGCAGATCGCCGAGGGTGCAGCCCTGGCCACTCAGACGCGGGTGGTCGCCCTGGTCTACTACGGGATGTACGATCTATTGCCCAATCGTCCCCTGGCCGAGCGCATGCAATCCCACCTGGAACGCATTGGTGTGCCGAACTACACGGCAGAAGAGCAAGCCTTCTCAAGGCAGCTGCAGAGCACCTTCGGAGTCGAAGCGCAAGGCATGGCCACCATGATCACTCCTTTGCCCGCTGATGAACCTGCCTTTGGGTATTCAACGGATGTGGGTGATGTCAGTTGGTGTGTGCCAACCATGGGATGCGGCATGCCCACCGTCCCTCTCCAAGTCGGCCTGCACACGTGGGCTGCCACCGCGTGTCACGGCACCAGCATTGGCTTGAAAGGTGCTGTACATGCCGCCCGTGTCCTGGCCGCTACCGGTGTAGACATCCTGAGCGATGTGGACCTGCGCCAGGCTGCCAGGGCCGACTTTGAGCGTCGCATGCACGGCAAGCCCTATGTCTCGCCGCTCGGCCCCGAAATGAAACGCCCGCTAGAGATCCCCGCCTGGGTCATGCAGGAAATTGGCGATTGACTGCTCCTGGTGAAGGGAAAAGCGTGAGGTGAGAAAAGGCGCATAGCAATACACAGCAATGATATCGAATCGTGACATGAAAAGAGTATCCAATGACCAGAAACAATCTCCCTCAAGGAACAGTGCAGAACACCATTTCTCTGCTGCTTGGTCATCCAGACCCGGCGACGCTGCTGACAGCAGAACTCCATCATGCCATGCAGCACGCCATAAATTCACCTCAATGCCTGACGGCACTCCAGTATGGGCCAGAGCAGGGCACACAAAGCTTGATCGATTTCCTTGTAAGAAAAATCACTCGAGAACAAGGTGTGTCCCTTCGGTCTGAAAATATCATGGTGGTCGCAGGCGCGACCCATGCTGTAGACATGCTCGCACGGCTGTACGTGAAACCTGGAGGAGTGGTGCTGGTTGAGGCACCGACCTATGTGGACGCCATCCATATTTTTCGGGATCATCATCGTGAACTGTGCTCCGTTCCCATAGACGAAGATGGCCTGATTCCAGGTGCGTTAGAAACACAGGTAACGCGGTTACACGAGCAAGGCAAAGCGCCCAGCATACTCTACACCGTCCCCACCTTTCACAACCCGACGGGCCGCACGCTGTCTGAAACGCGCCGCCATGAGATAATTGAACTGGCCCGACGCTATGACTTCCTGATTGTAGAGGATGATGTGTATCGTGATCTCTCGTTTGAGAGCACAGTGCCAGCTAGCTTCTATGCGTTGGCGAACGGCGACCGCGTAGTGAGCATTGGCAGTTTCTCCAAGACACTTGCGCCCGGTTTGCGGCTTGGCTGGCTGGTCGGGTCCGAGGATGCCATCCAACGCTGTATCAACTGCGGAACAACACAAATGGGAGGTGGTGCGAACCCTTTTATGGCATACATCATTGCCGAGTACTGCCGGAGCGGACAGTGGGGGCAGCATATTTCCCACCTACAAACACGCTACAAAATGCGCCGCGACGTCGCCCTGTCCGCTCTGCAGCAGTACATGCCTGCTGATGTGGAGTGGACACATCCGGCGGGTGGCTTCTTCATCTGGCTCAGTTTGCCGAAAAACGTGTTTGCCCAACATGTGAAGCATCTGGCCTTCCAGCAAGGGGTATCGTTGGCGGCAGGCGAAGGGTTCTTCGTGACTCCTTCTGATGGCGAGCACCATCTGCGCCTGACCTACAGTTGCGCCACACCAGGCGACATTGAGGCTGGCATTCGCATCCTGGCGCAGGTCCTTCAGAGAGCAAGGAGAGATGAGTAGCGTCGAGTGTATACTACGAGTATGTTCATTTGGATTTCAAAGAGTATTGAGGGAGATGCAGGACACAGTTTCCAGAGTAGCCGACGCTCTCAGCCATCTCCTTGCTCTCGCCAACTATTTTTAGGTCGATGATTCTACATGGAGGCAGGAACATGCAGCAACCTGAGAGCAAACAGCTTCCCTGGCACGAACGGCAATGGCACATCGGGACAGTCGTCGGATTACGTGCCCCTGGCAAAGCCACAGGCTTTATTGAACATGGTAGCAGTGCTGATGGTACTGCTCTGCAAAGTGCGGTCCATGTTCTCGTTGGCCCACAGGAAGGGCCTGTGCTCTATGTCCAGGCCGCGATCCACGGAGATGAGGTGAACGGAGTGGAAGTCCTGCGCCGCCTGCTTCTGGAGCTTGATCCCACTTCTCTCAGTGGCGTAGTGATGGTTGTCCCTGTAGCCAATGGGCCGGGCTTCATCCACCATCGTCGTCGCAATTGCTTCGATGAGGAGGACATGAACCGGGTCTGGCCGGGCAAGGAGCGCGGCTCAATGAGCCAGCAAATCGCCTCCCATCTCTATCAACACGCGATTCGTCATGCCGACTACGTCGTCGACCTGCATACTGCCAGCAGCAATACGTTGCTGCACGTCGTCTATGCTCAGGGGGATGAGAGGAGCCGGAAGCTGGCCGAGGTGTTCGGGATAGAGGTTCTGCTGGAGGAAGCCATTGATGATGACCTGAGACGCTCGCGCTTTACGGGCAAGCTACGCAATGTGCTCACCGAGCGCGGAGTGCCTGCCATCACGCCTGAATTGGGAGGCGCGAACTGCCTGGAAGAAGAGCCTATTGTGCTTGGTGTACGCGGGATGACCAACATCATGAAACATCTAGGGATGCTCGCTGGCGAGGTTGCCCCACCTGAGCGACCTCACGTGACCTTGCGTGGCTCTCACCTCGATGAGGTGTGGGCGCAACAGGGAGGCATCTGGATTGCTGAGGTGAAGGCGGGTGAACGGGTGCAGCAAGGTCAACGCCTGGGCTCTCTCTATTCAGTACGCACGTTTGAAACAGTGGAATGGATAACCGCCCCTTACGACGGCTACATTCTTGGGTTAACAGATATACCTGTCATCAATACCGGCGATGCCCTGGTCAATATTTGTCGCCTCGGTACTTGAGAAGCGCTTTGTTAGAGACTGGCAGCCAGAGGAAGCATCGTCTCGGTAAGGTTTTTCACCACTTCACCGCCTTTGAGCACCAATTTGACGTTCGCTGGATGGACGAGTTTTTGAATGTCCTGATGGACCTGCCCATCAACCAGGATAACATCAGCTACTTTGCCTGCTTCAAGGGTTCCAAGCTGCGTATCGAGATGTAAGAGGCGTGCCGCACTTTGTGTGCTGGCCGTAATGGCCTGGAGAGGAGTCATGCCATTTTCAACCATCAAGTGTAATTCGCGCGCGTTTTCTCCATGTGCGCCTACTCCCGCGTCCGTTCCCATCGCAATCGAAATGCCCGCTTCTACAGCGCGGCGAAAGCTTTGCTGATGGGCATCCATGACTGCGTAGGACTTCTCCACCATAAAGGGTGAGATACTCTCAGGATGTGCTTGTGCAAATTCGGCGACCCAGATGGGAGCAATGAGCGTTGGAACGAGATAGGCATTCTTCTCGCGCATAAGATCGATCGCCTCATCGTCAAGATAGATGCCGTGTTCGATGGAGGCAACCCCTGCACGCAAGGCATTTTTTATCCCCTGAGTCCCTTGTGCGTGGGCCATACAACGCTTCCCCTGAGCTGCCGCTTCATAAACGGCGACGGAGATCTCCTCCACCGTCAACTGTGAAGCAGTAGGGGCATCTGCTGTAGAAAGAACGCCGCCGGTGGTTGCTAACTTGATCCAATCGGCACCAGCTCGTAGAATCTCGCGTGTTTTCTGACGTACCTGCTCTGTGCCATCAGCAACTCCCGAGGGAAGATCGGGCAGCTTCAAGCCAAAGAAACCGAGGTCAAGGCAACACGGATAGTAATCGTCTCCGTGTCCGCCTGTTTGCGAGATCAATGAGACGGCCACCTGCATACGGGGACCGGCAATAATTCCGCGCTCCACCGCCATTTTGACACCTGCGGGTGTGCCTCCGGCGTCGCGTACCGTTGTGAAGCCCGCGTGAAGTGTTGCACGCAGACGAGGGAGAGCCTGAAAGAGACTGAGTGAAGGTGGAGTATTCAGTGAACGGACAAGATCAGGGTATTCTATCATCATGTGAACATGGGTATCGATTAACCCTGGTAACACACTTGCGCCTTGCGCATCAAGCACCGTGGCATCTCGCGGAATCGATAGTCGGTTCTTTTCTCCGACAGCACGGATGTGCTCACCATCAATCAAAACCGTGCCATTCTCATAGGGATCATGTTCGGTACCATCAATAATCGTTGCGTTTGTAATGGCTAGCATAGGTCTCCTTGTGCTTCCTCTTTTTAGCGTTCCTGCTCGGTCGGGCGAAGCAGGATTTCGTTGATATTGACATGGGATGGTTGAGTCACTGCATAGATAATGGCGTGCGCAACATCCTCGCTCTGCAAAGGCGTCATGTCTTGGATGCGGCGCAGAGCCGTCTCGCGAGCGGCGGCATGCGTGATATGGGAGGCCAGATCCGTTTCCACCACGCCGGGCTCGATCACGGTCACGCGAATATGGTCCTGGAAGCATTCCTGTCGGAGGGCTTCGGAAAAAGCCCCAACACCCCACTTCGTCGCGTTATAGACCCCGCTGCCAGCCCGCGCAATCCGTCCTGCCACCGAGGAGATGTTCACGATATGACCGTTTCCCTGAACTTTCATCAGCGGCAGGACAGCATGCGTCGCGTACAAGAGTCCAAGGAGATTGGTTGAGATCATCCGTCGCCAGTCTTCTGTCTCTGCTCCCACAATGGGACCAAGCAACATCAAACCGGCGCTATTGACCAGGATATCCAGTCGTCCCCATTGTTCCTGCGTGCGGCGAACCATGGCTTGCACCTGGTGTTCGTCGGTGACATCCATCTCCAGCGCCATCGCCTCTCCTCCTGCCTGAGTAATACGCTCAACCAGGGTCTCAAGCCGGTCGACGCGGCGAGCAGCGGTGGCAACACGGATGCCGCGTGCAGCCAGAGTCCATGCAGTTGCTTCGCCAATCCCCGAAGAAGCGCCCGTTACAAGCGCAACGCGCCCTTTATTTTCATCCATGATACAACTCCTTTTCTTGTTGTACATTCAGGTCGACGTGTGCTTTTGAAGTGACGGACTCGACTTTCGCTTCACGTTGCTCAGCAGCCTGAGATGCGGCATCGCGTTGTGCCAGGAACGCTCTTTTGTGAGCAATTTTCTGTTGTAGTTCACCCATGTGCTGTTCCAGCTTGTGCATTTGCTGCTCCAGAGAGTGCTGATGGTGTTCCAGCAGGAGAAGCCGCTCTGTGGCAGTCACATTACCCTGGCGGCGCAGTTGAGCAAAGTGGATCATCTGTGCGAGAGGCATCCCCGTTTCTCGTACAGTGATGAGCAAACCAATCCAGTCGATATCCTTTTGCTGATACCGGCGATGTCCGCTTGATGTGCGGCTCACTGGCTCCAGCAGTCCAATGCGTTCATAATAGCGCAAGGTATCGATGCTCAGCCCAGTCAGTTCCGCAACTTGTTGGATCGAAAGTGTTTTTTCCATGTCAGAACTATACAACCTGGAGTCTACTCCAGGTCAAGAGGTTTTCTGGCGTTTTCAAAAAAACGCAACAAAAGTCAAAGGAAATTCGCTAATTTTTTGGCCCTTCCCAAGAGCGTTGGCGTACCTCACTTTGAGTAAGAACTCCTTTTCGTTCTACCCTTCCTCAGATGCCTGTGTTTGATGGTCCAGACGATCATATTTTTCTGGTTCCGTTCTGGTCATACACCTCTCGCTTCCCGCTAGCAAACCGTGATGCGTGCGCTTCCGTTGGAAGCTGCATCCTCGCCCGCGTGACTGGCGAGACGAAATATGGCATCATCGAGAACATCAAAGCCATTGAAGATGCCAACATTCACGCCTCTATATCCCCTGTCGGACTGGGAACACCAGCGGCCCTATTTCGGACCCGCTCGGTTTTCCCATGACGCAGAGCATGACCACTCTATCTGCCCAAATGGACAACTGCTGCACCTCTGATGGAGTATACCGGGCAGAAAGCAAAGTGCCGCGCCGAGGATGCCACATGGAATGTGTGTCTACTCAAAGTGCAGTGTACCCCGGTGATCAAGTTCGTCAGGGCATCGCTCTTTCCATACCAGCTAGTCAAGGTGTATCACCACACCCCAGTCTATCAGAAGGCGCTGAACAAGCGCAACGTGTGGGTCGAACCCTTATTGGCGGAAGCAAAAGACTGGCATGGAATGCGCCACTTCGCTTGCGGCTGCTCTGGCGCGTCAATTGCGAAGCTTTGCGGATCGCCGCTGGTCAAAATCTCAAATGCCTGCTCAAAAAGCGGGGCTGGGGACGCCACCCGATGCCAACAGAGGCGATACATGCCTCTATCTTAGTACAGACTATCACAAGTACTTTCCGAGTTTGACAGGGCGAACGAGAAAGGATAGACTGAGAGTGGGAGGTGAAGAATATGCGTGGTCCCAATCCCAGTTATCCCATTGACCTGACGGATGC
>Ga0066793_10000477_pt1 | contig 15790 bp, 16 predicted proteins | sample PersoiDNA2013189_FD_83876 | JGI IMG/M metagenome (GOLD analysis project Ga0066793, IMG submission 83876) | Permafrost soil microbial communities from the Arctic, to analyse light accelerated degradation of dissolved organic matter (DOM) -... | ecosystem: Environmental > Terrestrial > Soil >... | reverse complement strand
TTCCCCATTTGGTCGATGATAGCCCCGGTGGCATACGAGCACATCCTGGTCGAGGTCGAGGCCCCGATCGCGACCGTCACGCTGAACCGGCCGAAGGTGTTGAACGCCCTTAGCCCGGAGCTGATCCGCGAGGTGAACGTGGCCCTCGGCGAGCTGGACGCAGACGAAACCGTCCGTGCGGTTGTGCTCACAGGCGGACCAAAGGTCTTCGCCGCCGGTGCTGACATCGGCGACATGGCCGATCGCACCGCCGTCGACCAGCTCCGGCGCGACCAGACGGGCCGATGGGCCGGGATCGCCGCCTTCAGCAAGCCGCTCGTCGCCGCGCTCAACGGCTACGCACTCGGAGGCGGCTGTGAGCTGGCCCTGATGTGCGACCTGATCATCGCGGGCGATACAGCTCGGCTGGGCCAGCCGGAGATCAACCTCGGCATCATTCCGGGCGCGGGCGGCACGCAGCGCTGGCCGCGCACCGTGGGGAAGTACGTGGCCATGGAAGTGATGCTCACGGGTACACCCGTCACCGCCCGGCGTGCCTACGAGGTTGGATTGGTGAACAAGGTCGTGCCGGCCGACATGACGATCGAGATCGCGAAGCGCACCGCTCGCGAGCTGGCCGAGAAGCCGCCGCTCGCGCTCCGGATGGCGAAGGAGGCGGTGCTCAAGGCGTTTGAGTCGCCACTTTCCGAAGGCCTGGCAGGCGAGCGCAAAAGCTTCTACTTTCTGTTTTCGACCGAGGATCAGAAAGAAGGCATGCACGCCTTCCTGGAGAAACGGAAGGGCGTATTCAAAGGAAGGTGAAGAGGATTTGCTGGAGTTGATGCAGCGAGGTCAGCAACCGGGGTCCCCGCGAAATCGAAGATTTCGTGGGGTGGTCACAGGTAGGTAAGAGGAGAGATGCCCCCAGCGATGCCGACCGGATCTTCGACGCCCATGCGGCTCATCTGCGTCGTTGCGGGCTGCGCTTCTCGCTCACGCATCAACGGATGCGCTCGCTCCGATGCTCGCCCGCGCCTAGCATCTGGACCACCTGGTCGCCGAATGTCTCGGTCGGCCCACTGGAGGCATCTCTGATGGCAACGACTGAAGTCGAACAGCACGTGACGGTCCGCACCCACGACGGCGTGGGCGTGATCCAGCTGAACCGTCCGGAAAAGATGAACGCGATCGGCGCGCTGACGCGCAAGCAACTAGGCGACGCGATCAAACAGGTCGAACGCGACGACGCGGTGAGGGTCGTGGTCTTGACGGGCTCGGGCCGCGCATTCTGCTCGGGCGCCGACGTCACCGAGATGGCGCAGGAGGGCGGCATGCGCACGCCCGAGGACGTCGGCAACGTGCTGCGCAACGAGTACATGCCGATGCTCACGCGCCTGCGCACCATGCCCAAGCCGGTGATCGCGGCCATGAACGGTCCCGCAGTGGGAATCGGCGCGAGCTACGCGCTTGCGTGCGACATCCGGATCGCGACACCCGAGGCTTACATCCTCGAGGCCTTCGTCAACATCGGCCTCGCGCCGGACGGCGGAGTGAGCTGGCTACTGCCGCGCCTGGCCGGCACGGGCATCGCTTACGAGATGTTCTTCACCGGCAAGCCGCTGCAGGCCGCCGACGCCTACCGGTTGGGAGTGATCAACCGCCTCGTGCCGGCGGACAGGTTGGAGGCTGAGGTCCGCGAGCTCGCCGGTCACCTCGCGACGCAACCACGGGGGGCGATGGCGGGCGCCAAGCGGGCGGTCACGCACGCGCTGGAGTCGAGCTACGAGGAAGCATTGGAATTCGAGTCTTACTTGCAGGAGGCGCAGGCCGCCAGCTCCGAGTTCGCCGAAGGGGTCCAGGCCTTCCTCGCGAAACGCACCAAAAAGTGACAGAGCTGCGGGAAGCAGTAATCGTGGCGACCGCGCGCACACCTATGGGGCGCTATGGCGGCCAGCTCAAGGACGTGCGCCCGGATGACCTCGCGGCGATCGTGCTCAAGGAGGTCTGCGAGCGGGCGCGGCTCAACCCCGGCGAGGTGAGCGACGTCATCCTCGGCTGCGCCAACCAGGCGGGCGAGGACAACCGCAACGTGGCCCGGATGGCGCTGCTGCTGGCCGGCTTTCCAGTCGAGGTCCCAGGTCAGACTGTCAACCGCCTCTGCGGGTCGGGGATGCAGGCGACGATCGCGGCCGCGCGCGAGATCCAGACCGGGGCGGCCGACGTGATGATCTCCGGCGGGGTCGAGAGCATGACCCGCTCGCCGTGGGTGATGCCCAAGCCTGACGGAGCCTATCCACGCGGCGCGCAGACCGCGTACGACACCGCACTCGGCTGGCGGCTCGTCAACCCGAAGATGGCCGAGCTGTACGGAGCGCTGCAGATGGGCGAGACCGCCGAGCGCGTGGCGCAGAAGTACGAGGTGTCGCGCGAGGACCAGGACGCGTTCGCTCTGCGCAGCCACCAGCGCGCGCTGGCGGCGCAGCAGTCAGGCAGGCTGGCCGAGGAGATCGTGCCGGTGCTGGTCCCGCAGCGCAAAGGTGAGGCGATCCGGCTGAGCGCGGACGAAGGCCCGCGTACCGACACCTCGCTCGAGGCCCTCGCCAAGCTGCGGCCGGCATTTTCCGAAAAGGGGTCCGTGACGGCCGGCAACTCGTCTTCGCTCAACGACGGGGCGACGGCTCTGGTCCTGATGTCCGCGGCGAAGGCCAAGCAGCGTGGGTTGAAGCCGCTGGCGCGCCTGGTTTCCGCCGCGCCGGCAGGCGTGCACCCGGACTACATGGGCATCGGCCCGGTGCCTTCCTCTCTAAAAGCGCTGGAGCAGGCGGGCCTTCAGCCTTCGGACATGGGCGTCGTGGAGCTCAACGAAGCCTTCGCCTCCCAGTCGCTCGCGTGCATGCGCCTGCTTGGCCTCGACGAGGACAAGGTGAATGTGAACGGGGGCGCGATCGCGCTCGGGCATCCGCTTGGCAGCAGCGGCGCCCGGCTCGTGAGCACCCTGGTCCGCGAGATGGCGCACCGCAATGCGGAGTACGGCCTCGCCACGATGTGCATCGGAGTGGGGCAGGGCATCGCCTCGATCTGGCAATTGGTCTAGTGTCCCGGCCCGGAGGATCCTTGCAACTTCGCGGCCTAGGCGGCCGCGCGCCGTTCTCACCCCGCGAAATCTGGCGATTCCGTGGGGACCCCGCGATGGGCGCTGAAGCCTGCGTCGACTCCTGCGCGCGCTCGGTCACGCATCTACGCGATGCGCTCCCTCGCGTGCTCGTCGTCTCCTTGGCTCCGGCCGCCGATGCCGCGAATCTGCGGCGGACCTCCGGTCCGGGACACTAGCGATCGGCGAACGCGATCCCCAGGAGGTGCGAGCGATGTTCGATCGCATCGCCCACCGCTACGACCTGGTCAACACCGTGCTCTCCGGAGGCATCGACGGAGGCTGGCGGCGGCGCGCCGCGCGGGCTACAGGTCTCAAGCCGGGCGGCTCGGCGCTGGACGTTGCCTGCGGCTCGGGCAAGCTGACGGCCATGCTCACTCGGATCGCAGGTCCTCAGGGACGCGTGGTCGGTCTGGACTTCAGCCCGCAGATGCTCGAGATCGCGCGACGCGACCATCCGGGAATCGAATTCCTGGAAGGCGATGCGCTGAACCTGCCGTTCCACGACGCGAGCTTCGATACCTCGACCATCGCATTTGGCCTGCGCAACCTCGCCGACCCCGTGCGCGGTCTCCGCGAGATGCTGCGGGTGGTGAAACCGGGCGGCCGCCCCGTCGTGCTGGAGTTCGTCCGCCCACCGGAGAACCTGGTCGGAAGCGCCTACCGGCTGTACCTGCGCATGCTGCTGCCGGCCATTGGAGGCGCCATCTCAGGACAGGGGGCGGCTTATCGATACCTCAGCGACACGGTCGATTCCTATCGCACGCCTGACGAGCTGCGCGCCATGGCCGGCGCAGCGGGCTGGAAAAACGTGAAGTTCCACCCGCTGGCGATGAGCACGGTCGGCGTCCTCGTCGGCGAAAAACCCTTATGAGATGCGATCGACCGCCGAGTGGGCGAGGCTGATCAGAGTCGGCCGCAGTCCGTCCAGCTCGACCGTCTCCAGCTCGTGCACGGCGGCGTCCACGAGCGCCTGCGCCTCGCGTCGTACTCGCTGAAGCGCATCGCTCGACGTGACGAGCTCCGCGACCCGACCGACCTCGTCGTCGCCGAGCGCGCCTGCGAGCAGGCGCCGGACCTCGGGTCCGACGGTGCGGTCCTCAGCCGCATAGATAAGAGGTAACGACAGGACACGCTGCCTGATGTCGAGCCCGACCGGCTTGCCTGAGCTCGGGCTGAAGTCCACCAGGTCGTCCGCCATCTGAAACGCGACACCAACCAGGTCGCCATACCGCCTCAGCGCTTCGACGATCTCTGGACTCGCCTCGGAAAGGAGGGCGCCGGAAGCGCATGCCGCCGCGAACAGAGCGGCCGTCTTGCCTCGCACGACCTGCAGGTAAGAGTCGTGGTCGCCGGGATAGGTTCCGCGGAGCGCCACGTCGTCGATCTGCGATGCGCAGATCGCCTCGAGCGCTTCGGCGATCGTCGAGGTCACGTCTCGATTGCCGATCTCCGCGATGAGCCGCGTCGCCTTGGCGAAGTAGTAATCGCCGACGGCGATGGCGCGCTCCGGCCCCTCGGCCGCAGCGACGGTCGGCCGCCCCCGCCGGTGAGTGCTCTCGTCGACGTAGTCGTCGTGGATGAGGGTCGCGTTATGGAGAAGCTCGACGGCGGCGGCGAGGGCAGCCGCGCGCAGCGGCTCGCTTCGGGGCCCGATCCCGGCGGCCAGCTGGACGAGCTTGGGCCGCAGTCGCTTACCGCCTGCTTCGACCAGCCGGCGCATCGGTGTGGACACCGGCTCGGGGTCGACCAGCAGCTGGCGGGAGAGCTCGAGCTCGACGAGGTCGGATTTGACTGCCCCCCTCCCCGACCCTCCCCCCTGCAGGGGGAGGGAGAACTGACCGTCCAGCTGGAGCGCCAGCTCTCGGTGGCGTGGGCCATCCAGCTCCACCGCGAACACGGACTGCCAGCGGCCCAGGACCAGCTCGCCGTCTTCCACCAGGAGTGTGGCAAACCCCGTGAGGAGCAGCTGCCGGCAGTGAGCGTGACCGTTGATCGGCTCGTCCACCGCGATGTCAAAGCGCCGCGCAAAATCGTCGTGCTCGTACCCGGCATTCGCGGGAGCCAGGCGATTCAGCAAGCCCTCGAAATCGCGAAGCAGCAGTGGCTCGTTCTCGTTGACCGCCAGGCCGAGCGTCGTGTGCAGCGACTGAAGATGCAGCCGTCCCATCCGCATGCCGGCCTGCCGAACCTCTGCGCGAAGCCGGTCGGTGATGTCAACGAACTCGGTCGCGTGCATGGTCTCGAATCGAAGACGCTTGCCGAGCATCAGCTCGCCTTCAAGGCATCGAGCAGGAGCTCGCGCGCAGCGGGCGCGTCGGCACAAGAGGCGGCGGCGGCGGACATCTGTTCGATCGCTTGAGCGAAGGCCACCTGGACGCTCTGCGAGGCGACGTCTGCGAGGAGCCTCGACGAGCGCGCCAGGCAGAGGTCGCCCATCAGGAGGGTCGGTGGGGCGGCCGCCCGGCCGCCAAGGCCCTGCAGCTGGACGCCGATCTCGACCAGCGCGGCTGCCAGCGCAAGCTTGGGCTGGGAGGCCGGTTCGTGAGAGCCGACCGCTTCCAGGTACGTCCGGTACATCTCCGAGAGGCCGTCCTCCCAAAGGCTTTCGAGGCGGTCGAGCTCGCGGTCGATGAGCTGGACCGACATCAAACGGGCTCCACCAACGAGCCCGCCAGCTGGCGGAACGCCGACAGCGCCTTCAAACAAGACTCGTCATCGCGGGTCACCACGTAGTACAGGCCGAACCCGAGCACGGTGTTGAGGACGAGCGGCACGAGGACGTCGCGGGGGACCGTGAGCCGGATCCTGCCGTCCTCCTCGAGGCGGTCGAGCTGCTCCTGGATCACCTCGCGGTACCGGGTGAACAGCTCGGGCAGGTAAGCCCTCAGGCGTTCGGTGCGGGGTGCCTGGACCAGGAGGTCGAAGGCGGCAAGCTGGATGTCACCAAGCCGCCGCAGCGAGTCCCAGAGTGACTCCACGCCGATCTCGAGCACCTCGAGCGGGTCGGTCAGCTGGTTGAGGGTGCTGCGCAGCTCCTCGACCGAGCGGGCGGTCAGGTATCTCCACGCCTCGACCAGCAGCTCGGACTTGGTCGGAAACCAGTATTGGAGGTTGCCGATCGCGACGCCCGCCTTGGCGGCGATGGCCCGCACGCTGGTGCCGGAGTAACCGTTCTCGAGGAGAGAATCGGCCGCGGCATGGATGATCTGGTCCCGCGAGCTCTCTGTCGCAGTCGCCCCGGTCATACGTATGTACTAGCTTACATAACTGGGTAGCCGGGATGAGGCCCCGGACACTGGTTCGGGGATAATCACCCCGGCTGTGCGGAGCATCGACCAGGTCTTTCCAAACCGTATCTGTGGCGTACTGCGCACAGACGACTCCGACGCGGGCTTTCAAGCTTGCCTCGCGGCGATGGAGGGCGGCGTCAGGACGATCGAGATCACGAAGACGGTGCCCTCGTGCTTCGACATGATCCACGGCCTGATCGCCACGACTGGGGGAAGGTTCCCCGTGGGCGTGGGGACGGTGTGGGATCCCGGCGCCGTACGGGAGGCGAAGGAGGCGGGGGCGTCTTTCGTGGTGACGCCGGTGCTGCTGCCCGAGGTGGCCGACGCCTGCCGCCAGGAGGACATCCTCTGCGTGCTGGGCGCCCTGACTCCGACGGAGATCTACCAGGCGAGGGTCGCCGGCGCCGCGATCGTCAAGGTGTTTCCCATTGGACCGGTGGGCGGTCCCGAGTACATCCGGGCGCTGAACGGACCGATGGGCGGCGTGCCTTTCTGGGTGTCGGGTGGGGTGGCGATCGAAGACATCGGCGCCTACCTGCGGCTGGGTGTGAGGGCTGTGGGCTTGACCGCGTCGCTGTTTCCGCCGGAGGCGCTGGCTCACCGCGACTTCGAGCTGATTCGTGCCAACGCCCAGCGGGCGGCACAGGCGGCGGCCGCCGCGATCGGGGACTAGCCGGCTAGAGCTCGGTCAGCAGCCCGCGTGGTACAGACACATGGTCTGCACGATGTCGGAGTAGAGGTTGACCACCTGGCCGCCTGTGGCGATCAGGGCGACGATCACGATCAGAGCGATCAGGGCGAGGATGAGCGCGAACTCAACCATCCCCTGTCCTTTTTGGCGTTTCTGGAATTGAATCAATCTGGGTTTCGACCTAGAAGCTTAACCGCCGAGCCTCCCGTTCTGGTCGTTGCCCGCAGCAGCGCATCCTCCACCACGACGCGAACCATGCGCTTCCGCCAGAAGTGGCTGAGATCCGCGTTGTCCAGGGGTTTGGCGGGCTTCGCTGCGAGCTCAGCAGTCTCGCGGATGGTGTCGGGCTGAACTCGCTTGCCCTTAAGGAACTCTTCAGCTGCGGTCGCCTCGAGAGGGTGTGACGCCACAGCCGAAAGCACGATCCGGCAGTTGACGACCTCGTCGCCGTCCAGCTCAACGGCGACGGCCGCGCCAGCGATTGGAAAGTCGATCGAGCCGCGACGCCGCAGCTTCACGTAAGCCGTTCTCGTCTGCGGACCTGCAGAAATGCGCAGCGACGTGACCACCTCGCTCGGCTGCTTGGCCATGTAGTCCATTCCGTCGTCGCGATAGAGAGCAGACACGGGCAGCTCGCGCTCGCCATCAGGCCCGCTGAGGATCACCACTCCGTCGAGCGCGATCGCCATCGGCGCCGTGTCCGATGACGAAACAGCCCAGCATCGCGAGCTGCTCGGGGCGACGAGGCAGATGTCTCCGTCCTTCTTCATGCAGAACCCGGCCGCCTTCCGCCATTCGTATGTCATGTCGTAGTAGTTGCACCGCGTGTCGACGCAGAGATTCCCGCCGACCGTGCCCACGTTGCGCAGCGGGGGCGACGACACAAGGCCCGCGGCCTCGGCGTAACCGGCGAAGCTCTTGTTCAGATGCTGGTCGCCGGCTGCGGTCGCGAGTGTGACTCCGGCGTCGACGATGCACTCAGTGGATCCGTTGCGGATCTCGCGAGCCAGGAAGTCGAGTCCGATCAGCGTCTCGACATCGAACTGCCGGCGCTTGAGCTTCGGAAACAAATCGGTTCCGCCGGCCACGAACATCGCGCGTGGTCCGAGGTCAGCGGCCATGCGCGCAGCCTCGCGCGCGGTCTTCGGACGCAGGTATTTAAATCGAGGAAGCCGCAGCATGGTCCAGGTTTTTGGGCGGTGGATCGACCTTGATGGTCGATGGATAAGGGATGTTGGGAAATCGCACCGGGCCGAATCGCGCCGGCTCACCTTTTGTTTTGCGGCGCAGTGCCTCGACGATCTTCTCCGGCGTCACCGGCACCTCGTCGATCCACACGCCGAGCGCGTCGTAAACCGCCGCGCACACCGCAGGCGGGACCGGCAGCAGAGGACCCTGCCCGGCTTCCTTCGCGCCATATGGACCTTCCGGATCGACCGTCTCGACGATGAACGTCTCGACCTCTGGCATATCGAGGAAGGTTGGTGACTTGTACTCCAGCATCGACGGCCACTTGTGCAGGCCTTTGCGGAACGCCTGCTCTTCCATCAGCGCTTCGCCGAGGCCCATGTAAACGCTGCCCTCCACCTGGCCCTGCACCAGGAGCGGATTGATCGCGCGGCCGACGTCGTGCGCCATCCAGATCTTGTTCACGTGCACCAGCCCGGTACGCGCGTCTGCGTCCAGGTCGACCACGCAAGCCGAATAGCTGTAGGCGGGGCTGGGGCCGACGCCGGACCCTTTGAACGGCCCGGCAATCTTTGGTGGCGTGTAGCTGCCCGTGGTCGCGAGACCTCCGAAGCGGGTCTCGGCGAGCTCGCTGGCTTCTTGAAAGCTGACATCGCCGATACGGCCGCCGCCCACCAGGATCGCCGATACATCGCGACCCTGCTTCGCCGCGACCGCTTCGACAAGCATTGCGCGCATCTTGCGGGCGGCTTCGATCGCGGCGTTGCCGGCCATGAACGTCACGCGTGAGGAGTACGAGCCGAGGTCGATGGGCGTCGTGTCAGTATCGGCTGTGACGAGGCGCACATCCGCGGGCCGCAGGCCCAGTTCCTCGGCGACGATCGTGGCGAGCACCGAATCAGAGCCCTGTCCGATGTCCATCGCGCCGCAGTAGGCGGTCACGCCGCCGCGGTCGACCTTGACCTGGACCTCGGAGTGGGGCATGTCATTCCAGTAGATGGCCGTGCCGGCGCCCGAGAGGTAGCTCGAGATCGCAAATCCCATCCCATGGCCGGGTCGCCTGGACCGGCGCGCGTAGCCGGATGCGCTCATCACCTTTTCGGTGCATTCGTCGAGTCCACACGACGTGACGCGCAGCCAGTTCACTGTGCGCGTCATCGGCTTGACGAAGTTGCGTTGCTTCAGAACGACAGGGTCGATGCCCAGGTCGTGCGCGATCTTCTCGAGGTGCAGCTCGAGCGCGAAACGGGGCTGCGGTGTGCCGTGGCCGCGCTTGGGTCCGCAGGGCGGCTTGTTGGTGAAGACACGGCATCCCTCGAATCGATACGCGGGGATGTCGTACGTCACGGTCTGAAGCGCACCCGTGTAGAAGGTCGAGGCCACTCCGTACGAGCCGTAAGCACCGCCGTCCAGCGCGGTTCGGAAATGCATTGCGGTGATCAGACCGTCGCGCGTCACACCGGTTCTCACCCACATGAGCACCGGGTGCCGGCCACGATGTGCGTAGAAGACCTCCTCCCGAGTCAGCGTGCATTTGACGGGCCGCCCGGTCAGCATCGCGAGCTTGCTCACGATGATCTCGTGAGCAAAGGGATCGGTCTTGCCGCCAAAACCTCCGCCATGCACGGCGCCGATCACGCGGATCCGGTTCATCGGCAGCTCCAGCACCTTCGACAGGGCGCGGTGCACGTAGTGCACGACCTGCGTCGAGGACCACAGCGTGACCCGTCCGTCCACGTACGTCGCGATGGCGCTGTGCTGCTCCATCGGTAGATGCGTGTTGCCCTGGAAGAAGAAGACGTCTTCGCGCACGTGGTCCGCCCGCGCAAAGCCGCCTTCAACGTCGCCGAACTCCAGCGCGACGAGCTTGTGAATGTTGTGCGGACCGCCATAGTCCTGGATGCGCTCGTCTTTCGGCGCTTTAAGGGCTTCCTCGATTGACATGACCGGGTCGAGGACGTCGTACTCGACCGAGATGGCATCGCATGCCGCGGCCGCGATCTCTTCGTCTGTCGCCGCCACCGCGGCGATCGGATCGCCGACGTAGCGGACCTTCTCATGCTCGAGAGCGCGCTCGTCCTGAGTGACGGGCAGGATGCCGAACTTGATCGGCAGGTCGGCTCCAGTGATGATGGCCAGCACTCCCGGGAGGCGGCGCGCCGCGGACGTGTCGATAGAGACGATGCGAGCGTGCGGGTGCGGGCTCCGGAGGATCCGGCAGTGCAGTGTCCGCGCAGGGAGCATGTCATCCGCGTAGATGGCGCGCCCGGTGACCTTCGTCACCGCGTCGACTCTCTGGAGCGGCTTTCCGACTACTTCGAAAGTCATGCCATCCTCTCGGCGGCGAGCTCGATCGCTTCGAGGATTTTGGTGTAGCCGGTGCAGCGGCACAGGTTTCCGGCGAGCGCCTCACGGATCTCGTCGCGCGAAGGTTGCGTGTTGCTTTCGAGCAGCGATTTCGCGGAGAGCAGCATCCCTGGGGTGCAGTAACCACACTGCGCGGCCCCGAGCTCGGCAAACGCCTGCTGGAGGGGATGCAGCTCCGAACCGCTGGCGAGCCCTTCCACCGTGGTGATTACGCGGCGCTCGACCTGTATCGGGAGGAGGAGGCAGCTCAGCTCCGGCTTGCCGTCGATCAGCACCGTGCATGTTCCGCATTCGCCAAGCTCGCAGCCGTGCTTGGTGCCGGTGAGCTGCATGTCCTCGCGGAGCACCTCGAGCAGCGTCTTGTGCACAGGCACCAGCAGCTCGGTGCGCTCCCCGTTGACGTCCAGGGTCAGGACCACCCGCTCGACGTCGCGAAGCATCTCCTGCTTCATCCGGCGTGGAGCATAGCTTTCAAGGCCCGAGAGCATTCCCAAAGGTCTGGAGCGACGGCATCCGCGCGGCTGGACACAGGCTTCGGATCATCGGGGTACACCAGGATCGTCCGCATCCCGAGAGCGAGCGCCGGTTCGATGTCGTTCTCCTCGCGATTGCCGATCACGACGCAGCGCTCTGCGGGGCTGTTCGCAACCCGCATCGCCATCTCGAACACCGCCGGGTGCGGCTTGAGGTGGCCGGCGTCGACCGATGTGACAATCGCGTCGACGCAGTCAGCCATCCCGAGCAGGCGAAAGTCCTGCCAGTAGCTCTCCGCGTCCCGCCAGTAGGTGTTGCTGGCGATGACGGTTCGCAGCCCCAGGGCGCGGATTTCCGCAAGCAGCTCGACCGCGCCCGGGAGGGGCTTCATGCGGTCGTCCACAGGCAGTGCCATCGCGCGCCTGATGCGGGCGATGGTCTGCACGTCCCCGGGCAGGCCCTGCCGCACGAGCGAGGCGGCGATCAGCACCTCGGCGGCCGCGATCGTCGCCGGGGTCTCCGTGGAGATCGCTCGCGCCTCATCGCCGATGCGGCTGCTCTCGATCAAATCGGCGACGAGCGCGTCGACCGCAGCAGCCTTCAGCATCGGCATCGCGGCCGCCACTCGGTGGTGCCTGCCTGCGCCGTCTGTGCTGCGAAAAGGCCACGAATTCGGCCACAGAGTGCCGCCAACGTCGATCAGGGCTGCATCCAGCGCTTTTGGCACTCCCCCTATCATCCCCTCAATGCTGAGATTGCTGACCGCGGGCGAATCGCACGGCCCGCAGCTGACCGTCATCATCGACGGAGTTCCCTCTGGACTCGAGATCTCCGAGGATGACCTGCGTCGCGATCTGGCCCGCCGTCAGGGCGGGCACGGGCGTGGGGGCCGCCAGAAGATCGAAACCGACGTCGCGCGGATCGTCAGCGGCGTGCGGGGTGGGGTGACGATCGGAAGCCCGATCACGCTGGTGCTCGAGAACAAGGATCACGAGAACTGGACCTCGCAGATGACGGCATCCAAGGAGGGCTACGAGCCGAAGCCGGTGACCCGGCTGCGCCCGGGGCACGCCGACCTCGCGGGCGCGCTGAAATACGGTCACAGCGACATCCGGAACGTGCTCGAGCGCTCGTCGGCGCGCGAGACCGCGACACGCGTGGCGGCCGGCGGCGTGGCGCGCAAGCTGCTCGCCCACTTCGGAATCGAGATCCTGAGCTTCACGCAATCGATCGGCACCGTCGACATCGGGTACGAGGGCGTCAACCCGGAGACCGTGACCACCAAAGAGATCGAGGAATCGCCCGTCCGCTGTCCCGACCCTGATGCATCCGCCCAGATGGTTACCGAGATCGACCACGTCGCGGAGCTTGGAGACACGATCGGAGGCACGTTCCGGGTCGTCGCGCGGGGGGTTCCTCCCGGCCTGGGCAGTTACGTCCACTGGGATCGCAAGCTCGACGGCCGGATCGCCCAGGCGATCCTCTCCATCAATGCGATCAAAGGGGTCGAGTTCGGCGCGGGCTTTCAGGGCGCGACGCGCCATGGCTCGGACTTCCACGACCAGATCGAATACGAAGGCGGACGCTTTCACCACCTGACCAATCGCGCCGGCGGGTTGACCGGCGGGATGTCGAACGGCGAGCCGATCGACCTGCGCGTCGCCATCAAGCCGATCTCGACCATGAAGAAGCCGATGTGGTCGGTCGACCTGATCACCAAGGAACCGGTCGAGGCGCACTACGAGCGGAGCGACGTATGTGTGGTCCCGGCGGCCGGCGTGATCGGCGAGGCGGTCGTCGCGCTGACGTTGGCGGAGGCTTTTCTCGAGAAGTTCGGCGGAGACTCGATGCCAGAGCTCGAGCGAAACCACCGCGCTTATCTCGAATCGATCGGCCAATAAAGGATGAGAAGGAACCGTGGCCGGTTCCTTCTGCGCACAAGCGGGACCAGGATGGGGCCTATTGATCGCATCGGCCGGTCGGCTTCCCGCCGACGGGCCTGCTCATCTTCCGCGGGATTGGATTTACTGAATGACTCTCCTGGCGACGCTTGGGTTAGTTGGCCACAACGCTGTGTCGCGGCCGAGATGAACTCGGCCGCCCAGGCCACGTAGGGCGATGCCGGGGAAGGTCATGGCGATGGCGGAGGCCATCCGCCGTTTCGTCCCGGACCATTCGACCGTCGCTCTGGGCCTGGCGCTGGAGCCTCTGATCCCGTTTGCCGCGGGCCACGAGCTGATCAGGCAAGGTCGCAGGGACCTCGAGCTGGTGGGCCCGATCTCAGACGCTCTGTTCGACCAGCTCATCGGCGCGGGTTGCGTGCGCCGGGTGACCGCCGCCTGGGTCGGCAACGTCTCGGAGGGGCTGGGGCACTGCTACCGCCGCGCGTGTGAGGAGCGCATTCCTCTCCCTCTCGAGGTTCGCGACCATTCGAACTTCTCGATCTCGCTGGCCCTGTGGGCGGCCGCGTGGAACGTGCCGAGCCTCCCCACCCGCACGCTCCTGGGCAGCGACATCCTGCGGACCAACCCGGCGCTGGCCGCCGCGGACGGGCTGGTGCACGTCGCGGCCGTGCGGCCCGACGTCGCGATCGTCCACGTCCAGCGCGCCGACGAGTTGGGCCGGGTGCACGCCTGGGGACCGATGGGCATCACCGAAGAGGCGGGCCTGGCGGCCGACCGCGTGATCGTCACATGCGAAGAGCTGGTCGACCCGAGCGTGACGCTGAGCGACCCGAACCGAATCCCGTTCCCGGAAACGAAGGTGGCTGCGGTCGTGTACGAGCCTGGCGGCGCGCACCCGTCTCCGGTGCAGGGATTCTTCAAACGGGACCACGCGTTCTATCGCGATTACGCGGAGCGGTCGCGGTCGGTGGACGGCTACCTGGCGTGGCTCGAGCAGTGGGTGATGGGCGTCCCGGACCGAGCCACCTACATGGGCCAGGTCGACACGGAATCGCTTCGCGTTTCGCGGCATCGGATGTCGGAGCCGGTGGACTATGGCGACGAGTAGCCATACGCCTCAAGAGCTGATGGTGGCCGTGGCGTCCCGCGAGATCCGGGACGGTGACCTGGTCTTTGTCGGTATGCGGCTGCCGATTCTGGCGTACGCCGTCGCTCGCAATGCGCACGCGCCAAACGCGCGCGGTCTGTTCGAGGTCGGCCTCATGCGCGATCAGCCGGCGGAGGCCTTCCTGGGAACGATGGGCGACCCGCCGAACGTCGCCGGCGCGCTGTGGGCGACTCGTATGTCGAACGTGATGGCGTTGATGGCGCAGGGTTCTGTCGACCTGGGGTTCATCGGCGGCGCGGAGGTCGATCGGTTCGGAAACCTGAACACGTCTTACGTCGGCGAGCCAGCACACCCGACGGTGAAGCTTCCGGGGAGCGGGGGAGGGGCCGATATCGCGATCCTGAGCCGGCGGTGGGTCACGTTGATGAGCCACGAACGCCGCCGCCTCGTGGAGAAGGTCTCGTTCGTCACGTCACCGGGCTTCGGCGACGGGAGCCCTCACTGGCGCAAGCGCAATGGCTTGCTGGGTGGCGGGCCGGTGGCGATCATCACGACCCTGTGCGTGCTGCGGTTCCCGGAGCTGGGGGGAGAGGCGTACTTGGCATCGGTTCACTCCGGGCACACAGTGGACGAAGTGCGTTCCGAAACCGGATGGGATCTCAAGCTCGCCGACGATGTGTCCGAAACTCCGGCACCCACCGAATCTGAGCTGAGCGCCATCCGACGTTTCGACCCGGAAGGCTTCTGGACGAGGTCGGCCTAAGCCGCCCAGCGCACACCCGGTCCGCGCGCCCCCCTCATCACCATTCGATCCGGCGGCAAGAACTTGAACTCGGGGCCCGCGTTGATCACCTGCCATCCGCCCTCATGCACCAGGCGGTGGTGGAAGTAGCAGAGGACGTTTTCGGTTTCGACTCGGTCGACGCGGGTCACGGCTGGTTGATCTTCGCCCTGCCCCCAGCCGAGGTCGCTTTTCATCCCGGCGACGAATCCCGCCACGTGCTCTACCTGATGTGCGAAGACCTGGAGACCACGATGGCGGAGCTCCAGCGCAAAGGAGTCGTTTTCAAGGGGCCGGTCGACGAGCTCCGCCGGGGCCGCCTCGCTCACCTCGAGCTTCCGGGCGGTGGGACGCTGGGAATCTACCAACCGAAGCACCCGGTGCCGGCACGGAGTCCGATTACAAAAGACTGACTCTGGCGCAATGAGCCTCTGACACGGCCACCTCATCGTGATGCCCGATCCACGGATCGAATAACGAAGAGAGGTGTTCAGAATGACCCCGTTTGCAGCAGTCGCCGTCAAAGCCGTGAGCGCGGCCGCCGCCGCAGCAATTTTGGGCCTGGGTGTCGTCCAGGCCGCCAGCCCGACCCCGACTCCCACTCCGTCCGCAAGCACCAAGGCGCCCGCGACCGACCAGCGAACCGACCGGCGCGCAATCGCTCGCGCGGTGTTCGAATCAGAAGCCGACGTGCTGGGCATCACCGCCAAGACCCTGCGCGCCGACCTGCGGAAGGGTCAGAAGGTCTCTGACCTCGCAAAAGACAAGGGCATGACCAAAGAGCAGTTCGAGACGAAGCTCATCGCCAGTGTGAAGCCGCGCCTGGCGGTGCTGGTAGACCACAAGGTCATCAC
>Ga0066793_10000475_pt1 | contig 15796 bp, 15 predicted proteins | sample PersoiDNA2013189_FD_83876 | JGI IMG/M metagenome (GOLD analysis project Ga0066793, IMG submission 83876) | Permafrost soil microbial communities from the Arctic, to analyse light accelerated degradation of dissolved organic matter (DOM) -... | ecosystem: Environmental > Terrestrial > Soil >... | reverse complement strand
TACATGGACATCTTCCTGGATAAAAAGGACGTGTAGCTTCGATGTCGCCTGGCGGAGAGGGTGGGATTCGAACCCACCCCACGCGCCTAAAGGCGAGCGGTGACCCCGTGGACTAACGCCCACAACGGTTTTCGAGTTCTAGTTGGTTCGTGTTATCTGGTCCGTCTGGTGTTATCCCGTGCTGTTCTGTCCAGGGTTTCATGTTATCTGGTCCGTCAGTCGTCCTGTGTTATCCAGTTTTGTCTACAGCTTGTCAACAAACACGCGATATTCACATTGTGTCGGAGGCCTGACACAATCTTTTGCACATGCCTCGAAGAGGTTGAAATGGGCGCAGTGTCTTGCTGTCGATCCCGACAGGTGATCGGCTATGTGAATTCCTTCCTCGTCAGGGTCCTGTCCATGAACCAGGTCATGAACCGCATGACGAGCCGGTAGGCCGGCGGGAACGTGTGCTTGAGGAAAAAGAGCAGCTTGATGTCGGCCGAGGTGATCACCATGAACTTATTCCGCTCGATGGCACCCACTATGAGGTCCGCGACCCTCTCCGGCGAGATGGAGTGCCTGCTGAACAGGTCGCGGCTCTTCCGGCACGCCTCCTCGTCGGCGTTGATGACGGTCGTCTGAACGATCCCGGTGTTCACCGCGCCGGGGAGTATCACGCTCACCCCAATGTCGTGCTTGCGCAGGTCGAACCGCAGGACCTCGGAGCTGCCCACCAGGGCGTGCTTGGTGCCGGCGTAGGCAACATGCCAGGGCAGGCCGATGATCCCCGCCGTGGACGAGACGGAGAGCACGTGGCCACCCCTGCCAGCGCGCACCATCTCCGGCACGAAGCACTCGATCCCGTGGAAAGGACCCCAGAGATTAACGTTCACTATCCGCTCCCACTGGTCGTGGGTCATGTCCTCCACCTGGGAGAAGAGGGCGACCCCCGCGATGTTGGCAAGTATGTCCAGCGAGCCGAACCCGGCGTGGATCTCGTCCGCAAGCGCCTTGAAAGACTCGTAATCGGAGACGTCCAGCACTCTGGTGAGACAGACTTCACCGCCCCTCTCCTCTATCACCCGGCGCGTCTTATCGAGTCCATCCGCGTTGATGTCCGTCAGGAAGAGCCTGGCGCCGAGCCCTCCCATCTTCACCGCGGTCGCCCTTCCGATGCCGCTCGCCGCCCCCGTGATGAACGTCTTCTTTCCCTTTATCTTCATCATCCTCACCTCTTCCCGCATGGCTCGGGAGTTCCGGCCCAATCCGCTATGTAGCCTCGCTCCTTCAAGAGGCCGTACCAGGCGTCGCCCCTCGCCCGCCTGTCCAGGTAGAGCCAGTGCCCGCCAACGACTTCGATGTGGTCCTCGATACCCCAGTCGTCAACCCAGCGTCTCGTGTCTTCGGCCCTGCACAGTCGGTCGCCCGCATGTGCAACGACGCGAATCCGGTCGACATCATAGCTGGGCTTCAGGTAAAGAGGCGAGAAGATCTCCTGTGCTCGGTGGGTAGCGCGGACGAGCTCGGAATCTACCGGGAACCCGAATCGGAACCGGTTTGGCTTGAGGTAGCGCTCCATGGTTACGGCGGGTACCACCAGGAAAATGAAGTCGGGCCCATCGCTGACCTGCGTCGCGTACGACGCCGTCGTGAAGCCGCCCATGCTGGCACCGATGATACCGATGTTCTCATACCCGAGCTGCCGGAGCAGCATCTGCGCGGAGTGCAGGTCGTGCAGGTTCTGGGCTATTCGCTCCACCGTGAGGGGCAGGTCGGCAGGGTCGAGCAGGCGTTGGAACAACGGAAAGTCGCTTCGCCGCCAGTGGCCTGGCAGGGTGTGCAGTGCAATGTCGAGGCCGAGCCCGAAGAGCCTGTCCACCTTGAACATTCGCCTGGCCTTAGCGGGCCCTCCCATCATCAGCCCGTGGATGGCGAGGACGAGCGGCCGGTCCGTGGAGTCGTCGTGGCGCCACAGGTGAAGATAACCCGACAGGTTCTCCCTGCGGCCGTTGAAGCGATCGACCACCTCCGGGTTCCTGGGGATGTAGCGGCTCGGATACCGGATGAGGTCGCGCCGCCCTGAACCGAACGGCTCCGTCTCGATCACCTGGCTCGCCGGCGGCTCGTCCGGCAAATAGAAGAACGGCTTTAGCCCGGGGTCCCAACCGTCGGGGTCGTAGAAAGCGAGCTGTCGTAGATAGGTCTCGCGGTCGAGCGGGCTCTTCCTGATGGTCGGGTCGGGGAAGTTCACCAGCACCAGGTCCGGGATCCCACCGACGGCGTTCAGGATACGATTTCTCATGGTCATCGGCCGTCTACTCTCACGCGGAGTCATATGTGTCTTCCATCACCCCGAGAGCCTCGAGGTCTTTCTTGATCACCCGGTGAGTCTCGGTCTTGGGCAGCACGTCAATGATGCGGTAATACCTGGGTATGGCGAACTTCGCGAGCTTGTCGGATAGGAAGGCAGGCAACTCTGCCGGGTCGAGCGACCTGCCTTCGATCGGTACGAGCGTCACCATTATGTCGTCCTCGGCCAGCTCCGAGGGAACCGCATACACGGCGCACTCGAGCACGTCGGGGTGCTTGAGGATAGCCTGCTCCACCTCGTAAGCGGAGACGTTCTCGCCCTTGCAGCGCATGGACTCGGTATTGCGGCCGAGGAAGTATATATAACCCTTCTCATCGGTGTACACCATGTCGCCGGTGTATAGCCATCTATCGCGTATCTTGTCATTCGACGCCTCGGCGTTCTTGTAGTACTCCACAGTACTGGGCCGATTCCCGACGTAGCTTATGAGCTCGCCCGGCTCCCCCACCGGGACATCCCTGCCATCACTGTCCACTATCCTGCACTTCGAGCCCAGGGGCTTTCCCATGGAGCCCACCGGGGCGGTCCCGAGGTTGATGAGCACCACGCCCGCCCCGTCCACGGCGCCGTACGCCTCGTAGATGCGCACACCAAACCTCCGCTCAAAAGCCTCCCACATGTCGACCGGGCAGCCAGCTGAGAGCACCGAGCGCACCTTGTTTTCACAGTCGTTGGGCCGCTCGGGCTGCTTCATCAGGATGGGCATCACCGCCCCCAGGCCGTTGAAAATGGTCGCTCCCCCACCCCGCAGCTCGTCCCAGAAACGGCTCGCACTGAACCTCTCGCCGAGGACCACTCGGCACCCGGCGTGCAGAGCAGGCGTGACGGTAAGGAAAAGCGCGTTGGCATGGAAGAGGGGATAACAAGTGTAATAGGCGTCGTCACCGTTCAGGAAGAACCGACTCATGATCGATATCATCTTCACTCCCGAGATGCCGTACCGGTAGACGACACCCTTGGGCAGTCCAGTGGTGCCCGAGGTATACATGATGGCGATCAAATCGTCGGGGTTGTATGCCACTATGGGCTTGCTGTCGTCGGAACCGGGACCGTATGCTGAATCGAGATCCACCATCCCGGTCGGAAGCTCGAACCCGGCGGGTGCCCCTTGCGCGTTGACCACCACCACCTCAGCGGTCTCGAGCCTGTCGGCTACAGCCTCGAAGTGAGGGAGCAAATCGCGGTCGACGACTACGAAACGCGCATCCGAATTGTTCAGTACGTGAGCCAACTGGTCGCCGCGCAGACCGACATTGACAGGCACGGCGTACATCCCGAGCTTCTCCAGGCCGAAGAAGACGTCCAGCCAGCGCGGGGTGTTTTTCATAAGAATCGCCAGGCCTACCCCGGGCCCTCCCCCGATGCCGCGGAGAAAATTCGCCAGACGGTTGGCGTTGCGGTCCATCTCATCGTAGGTGAACGAGCACGCCTTGAACGTGAGGAACGTCTTGTCGCCCAGCCTCGCCGCCCTTTCTTCGAGCAGTTGGGCATGTGACATGTCAGCCGCGATCGAAAGGCCGCGCGCTTTGGTTATGCTGTGCAAGTTGACGAGCAGCGTTCCCCTTCGTGACTCGTCGGCCAGGAAGAGGGCCGCGCTGCGTAGGCCCCGCCAGCCGACGAACAGCATCTGGAAGTACTTCTTCCGCTTTGCCACACCCACAACGGCACCCCTTTACGCAAAAACTATAGTGCTTACTCTATTTTATGCGCCGTTCTTCCGGAAGGTCTCAGTTCCGGAGGAAGGCGTGTGATTCGATGCCGTTGATGTGCTTGAGTGAAATTCAAATTGACAAGAGTGGTTCGCGGCGCGCGGTGGACTAACGCCCACAACGGTTTTCAAGTTCTATGGAGTTCGTGTCATCTGGTCCGTCTGGTGTTGTCCTGTATCGCCAAGTTTTGTCTGCAAACCAGCGAAAGTTGTTACAAAAAACTCGTGCTCAAAGGGATGTATTAATGCCTGCGCACCAGGTTATGACTGAGAATTGCGATGCTCCTATGTTTTTGACGAATATCCTACAGTATGGGTAAAAAGCGCGCGCTGGCTGGAACGCAATTGCAGTTTTGAGGCAAGGGCATCCTTCTGACAGTTATGGAACCACGCCATCAGGCCTTGCGAAGCGGCGAACACGGCGACGTTGCCGGCTATGAGGCCGGTATCGACATAGTAATATGCCTTCTGCGTTTCCGGGTCCTTCAGCCCCGGTTCCTGAAATCCCGCCGTGCTGAATTTTTCAACATCGACAACATAAATGATACGCACCGGGGCGTTCGCGCCGGCATTCCCCTGCCCGGCACCGATTGCTAACGGCCGCAGGTCGCCTGACACAACAGGTGTGAGGCGATGAGGGACCTCTTCATAGAGGTAAACCCCATCCGGCAGGGCGACGTAAAGATCGATCTCCTGAGAGTTGCTGGCTGACGCGGCCGTTCTTCCCTTAGCACCGAACGGTCCTTTCTCCCGGTTCACCCCGAATGCAGCCCAGAGAAGATTGGAGAGAAGCTGCAGCGGAAGTTTCCGGCTACTGATGGTACGCACCGTCATTCGTTTCTTCAGAGCTGACATAACGGTCGTACCGCCGCTCTCTTTTGGAGGGGGAAGAGTGATCGGCTGCAATCCCTGCTCTGCAGCAGGTTTCATTCTGGAAGTTTCTTTACCTGTCATTTAATGCCTCCTGGAAGGTTATTAAATCGATATTTCTCCACATGCCGCTCCCGACCATCCATCCTACGCTCTTCCCGGTCATTATTCATTCCGCATCTTCCAATCTCAAGGTGCTGCCTACCGCGATACGGGTGACCTATTGATGAACATAGACATCAACCTCTATGACTTCAACAAACCTGCAAGATTGTGCTACCCAAAGATGCGGAATCCGCAGTATTGCCAAGAGGAACATTGGTGAGGCTGGCGGAGAGGGTGGGATTCGAACCCACGGTGGACTCGCGCCCACAACGGTTTTCGAGACCGTCTCCTTCGGCCACTCGGACACCTCTCCGTGGATTATCTTATCCGATTGGCGGAGTCCTGCAAGGCTGGCGGACGCTGGTGGGGTGTCTGTGACCAAGCAATCCAACCTGGAGGCTTGAGATTCACCCTTCCGCGCAGTTCTCTCGTTGTGTAACATCAGTGACAGAAGGCTGGTGTTGGATTTGATCAAAGATATCGACGTGACCGAGACCGGCCTCGGGCGCGTCATGGTAAGAGACGGCATCGTACACTTGTGGATAGATGTCGAAGAACTCAATGTAGACCGGGTGCTCTCACACTTCGCGACCGTCTTCAAGCTCGCGGAGCAGATCGGCCCTATCCCGCTTCCCGTCCTCATCGACCTGGGGAACCTGCGGATGGTCAGGCGCGACGCGAGGCAACTCGTTGCTCAGATGCTGCGACCTGAGTACAACAAGAAAGTCGCCGCTATCTATCACAACCCTGCTCAGCGCATCGCGGCCTCGTTCTTCTTCGGTTTCAACAGGCTGGAAGTGCCCAGCGTGCTGGTCAGAGACCGGGACGAAGCGCTCCGCTGGCTCAAGGGTGAAGTAGATGAGGTGGTGGACTGGAGCATGGCGGGAGATAACCCCGAGAGCGCGCGTATCCAGGCTGTCGCGGACATCCTCGAGGAGATGATCACGGGCAACTTCGCCATCGAGCCCCGGGTCCCGAGGACGATGGACGAGATCGACGCGATCTCTATCGGCCTCGCGATGCTCGCGGAAGAGATCGAAGCCCTCCTCGCGGACCGGGACGTGACAGAGTCGGCGCTGCGCAGTCGCATAGCCGACCTCGAGCAGATCCTGGCCGACAGACTCTCCAGCGCGGAGGCTGACAGATTGCGGCTCGAATCAGATGAGAAAGGCGCCGACTGAGCGCCGACTGCAGCGGCGCGACTCGCCCTACCTGAGCCGCTCAAAGAACTTGCCAAGGACCTCGCGGCACTCGTCTTCCAGGATGCCGCCCAGCACCTCGACCGTGTGACCGAGCTTCCCGTCCTCCAGTATGTTGTACGCGGACCCACCGGCGCCCGCGACGGGATCGCTCGCCCCGAAGACCACCGTTCGCACCCGGGCAAGCACTATCGCCCCGGCGCACATCGGGCACGGCTCGAGGGTCACGTAGAGAGTCGCGTCTTCCAGCCGCCAGTCCCCCGCGCTTTCTCCGGCGGACCTCAGGACAAGGACCTCCGCGTGAGCGGTCGGGTCGCCCGTGACGTCGCGCCTGTTGTGGTCGCGCGCGATGACCTCGCCGTTCCTCACCAGGACGGCACCGACCGGCACCTCTCCATCCCCGGCGGCGAGGGCGGCCTCCTCGAGCGCCGTGCTCATGAAATCCCTGTGGCGCGGAATAGAATCCATGTCAGTATTTTGCCTTTTTTTCAGGAAAGTTGCGCCCCCGGACCGGGGCGGACTCGTTTCTTGTCCGTGAGCGGGCATAAAAAAGAGGCCGAAATGGCCCTTTTCAAATCTCATTAGAGATATTCTATCACAACTTCGCCAGAGTACAAACAATTCAAGCAGGGTGCCGTTTCGGATGTCTAAAGGGACATCAAGCGGTTAGAATGGGCTGGCAGCAACGTTTTGATGACCGACTCGAGGAGGACGCCGTGTCGCCTGAACTTGCCTACTATGGGATGCCTACCTTCTGCAAGTTCCCTTACACGCGCGACCTCGAAGGCGCGTCAGTAGCGGTGGTCGGGGTCCCGCAGGACCAGGCGGTGACCAACCGGCCCGGTGCGCGGTTCGCCCCACGAGCGATACGCGCCGCGTCCCAGCTCTACGGTGAAGTCTACGAGCCCGGGCTGGGCCTGTACGACATCGAGCTGGACAAGCACATCCTGGGCGACACCGGAATCATCGACTACGGCGACGTCCCGGTCGCTCCGGTGCTGCACGAGACGAACATGAACCTCATCACCGAGATCTATTCGGGGCTCATCAGCAAGGGGATCCTGCCCGCGACACTGGGCGGCGACCACTCCATCACCTTCCCGATCCTGCGGGCGTTCGAGGGCGTGGAGCTGGACATCGTCCACTTCGACACGCACCTCGACTTCATGGACGACATCAAAGAGATGGGGATGAAGTACACCCACGCGAACCCCATCAAGCGAGCGTCCGAGATGGACCACATCAAGGGCATCACCCAGATCGGGGTGCGCGGGCTGGAGACCCCGAAGTTCGACCACGACGACGCGCTCGCATCCGGCAACAGGGTCATCACAGCCAGGGAGGCGATCGACAAGGGCGCGGAGTGGGTCCTGGAGCAGGTCCCTCCGGCGGAGAACCTGTACGTGACCATCGACATCGACGCGCTCGACCCGTCGGTCGCCCCCGGGACCGGGACGCCCGAGCCTGGCGGCTTCACCTACAACCAGATGAAGAAGATGCTCGTCGGCCTGCCCGAGAAGGGGCGCATCGTGGGCTTCGACATCGTCGAGGTCTGCCCGCCTTACGACCACGCGGAGATGACAGCGCAGGTCGCGGCTCGCCTGGTGCTGGACATGATGGGCGCAATCCTGGGTCAAAAGGGTTAGGTTTGTGGCTCCCTCCCCCTTGAGGGGGGAGGGTTGGGGTGGGGGTGAAGAGTCATCCAGTTCTTAGGGTGAAATTGGGCTGGGGCTGGCACGCCCGCAGGGACTCGAACCCCGAACCTCCCGGTCCGTAGCCGGACGCTCTATCCAATTGAGCTACGGGCGCGCGCTTGTCCGAGAACAAAGTATACCAATAGCCCCAGCGCGCCGCCATGAATGGCGCAGGACTTGCCCCTACCCCACTGAAGTCTACGGATGTAACAACTCTTAGAGGCAAAGGGGTGGCCACAATGAAGGTCGAGGATTTCCTGGAGGCTGTCAGAGAAGGCCTGCAAGCCGAGAGCATTCAGGACGCCGACAGGGTCGTCCGCGTCGTCGTCGGCGCGCTGAAGGCGATGCTACCCGAGGAAGAGACGGCGATCGGCCGGCTCCTGCCCGACGAGCTCGAGGCCGGTTGGAGACAGGTCGAGCCTCTTGCGATGGATCACATAGAGCAGGAGGACATGTACCTTGAGGAGGGCCCGGTTGGCCGGGAGGCCAGCGAGTCCCCGTCCATCACCGCTGGCTAAACTTCTCGGGGTCAGACCCTTTTTTGTTTAGCGGACATGAGGCGGCGCCCGGTCTGTTCCGGGCGCCGCCTCGGGTCCTGAATGCACCACCGGTGCCTGACCCCGGTGGTGCATTTTGTCTATTCGCTGAAGCCCATCGTGTCGCTGCCGCCCGTGGTGTTGCCGTTGAAGTTAAAGTACATCGGGCGCTCGACCACTATGGGCTGGCTCGAGGTTATCTTCACCGAGACGTCCAGCCCGTCGGGCACTATGTCCCTCACGAACACCGTCGCCCTGCTGTGTGCCCCGACCGTCAGCGGCTGGTCCTTCGTGGTCCCGTCCGAGAACATGAACGTCATGGTCACGCTCGCGTCCGTGTCGCCGGGGTTCATCATGCAGAGCCACTCGTCGAAGCCCGGCCTGGTGGTGCCCTCTGCGAACAGGAACTCGGTGCCGGGGTCGGTGGTCGCTATCACGTTGTGGCCGCCGATGATGACCCCGTGGTACACGAAGTACATCGGCCGCTCGACCACCACCGGCTGGTCCGAGATGATCTCGATCGCCACGTCTTTCTCTCCGCCGACGTCGTTGGCGACATCGACCGTGTGGCGCGACTTGCCTTCGACCGCCACCGTCTTCTCGAGCACCCGGCCGTCGGTGAAGAGGTAACGCAGCGTCACGTTCGCCGCGGCTTCGCCCGGGTTCAGTATGCAGAGATAGGTTGTGAAGCCGGCCCTGGTCGTGCCTTCCGCCAGGTAGAAGTGCGTATCGGGCTCGGTCGCGCCGATCACCACGTGCCCGCCGGTTATCCGCCCCTGGTACTTGAAGTACATCGGGCGCTCGGCCATTATCGGCAGGTCGCTCTCGATGGTGATCGAGACGTCCCTGTCGGGGCCGACCTGCTCGTTCACGTCGATGGTCGTCCTGCTGTGCGGCGGAATCACCACGTCCTGGACCTGGGGGTCAGCCCCATCGAACATGTACGTCATCCTGGCGCTGGCGGGGTCAGGGTTCGGGTTCTGCATGCACAGGTACGTCTGGAACCCCTCCCGGGTCGTGCCCTCGGCGAAGTAGAACGTGTTGTCCGGCATGTTCTTGCCCATGACCACGTTGCCGCCCGGCCAGCGCTTGCGGTAGTGGAAGTACATCGGGCGCTCCACGATCACAGGCTGCTCTGAGGTCACCTTTGTCGCAAAGTCCTTGTCCGGCCCGAGGACCTGCTTGACGTCGATGGTGTAGCGCGAGTGGGCGATGACGGTGACCGTCTGCGGGACCTGGGTGCCGTCGCTCAGCATGTACTGGACGTTGACCGTGGCATCGATCTCGCCCGGGTTGCAGATCGTCAGGTACATCGAGAACTCGCCGCGGGTCGTGCCTTCCGCGAAGTACCACGCGTACGGACGCCAGCGGACGCCCAGGCTCTGCCAGCCGCCGCCGTCCATCTTCGTGGCGACGATGCGGTCGTTGAATGTGTCGGCGACGTAAGCGGTGCCGGTGGCCGCGTCCAGTGAGATGCCTCGCGGGAAGAAGAAGTTGCCGACGCCGCTGCCGAACGAGCCGTAGGTCCTCCATTCACTTCCGTCCATCTTCGTGGACACTATCCGGTGGTTGCCGTGGTCCGCGATATAGAGAAGGCCCGAAGCGGCATCGTAGTGCAGCCCCCTCGGCTCGCGGAGCTGCTTCGTGCCGCGGCCGAAGGACCCGAGCGTGGTCCAACCACCGCCGTTCCACGAGCACCTGACCACGCGGTTGTTGCCGGTGTCGGTGATATAGAGGAGCCCGCTTGCCGCGTCGTACTGGACGCCTCGAGGCGTCAGGAACTGTCCCGTCGAACGACCCTCTGAACCAAGCGTCGCCCAACCGCTGCCGTCCATCTTCACCCGCGCGATCCTGTGGTTGCAGGTGTCGGGGACGTACACGTACTCGCTCGCCGGGTCGTACCAGATGCCGCGGGGATAGTAGAACTGGTTATCGCCGGAGCCCTGCGAGCCCACGGTCGCCCAGTTGCTGCCGTCCATCCGGGTGCGGACGATGCGGTGGTTGCCGGTGTCGGTGACGTAGACGTTGCCGGTCGCCGCGTCGAAGTAAATGCCCCGGGGGTCTTTGAACTGACCGACGCCCGCCCCGAGGGTGCCGAGCGCCACCCAGCCGCTCCCGTCCATCTTCGTCTTGATAATGCGGTTGCGGAGCGAGTCCGAGACGTACACGAAGCCGCTCGCCTCGTCATAGAAGATCCCGAACTCACGGTGGAACGAAGGGTCCTGGCTCTCCCGCTGGAGGTCGGACTGGGCAGCGGTCTCGCCGGCGAGCGCCACGAGGACGAGCCCGATCAGCAACGCCGCCAGCACCAGGAGCACCAGGCACCTGACAGTTGTCTTACTCATTGAGACCACCCCTTTTCTCCTGTGCCGCCCGGGCCGGCGAGTCATCCGTACCTTCCTGCTGCTGCTACCATTAACGGCCGGCGCCGTGAACCAGGGATTAATCGCGCGTTAAAAGATGGTTAAGGACTGCAACCATACAAACAGGCAGGATGGTCGCCCCGAAAGCGGTATAGGATAGGTATTCGATGATCTTGACTTCACCTTACGCTCAGGAGATGTTGTGATGGCCGCTGATCCAGTAGTGCTGACGGAGGACCTGAAGAAATACTTTTCCTCGAGGAAAGGCGTGGTCAAAGCCGTCGACGGCGTCGACCTTTCGGTCATGCCCGGTGAGATCTTCGGGTTCCTCGGGCCGAACGGCGCGGGCAAGACCACCACCCTTCGAATGCTCACCACTTTGATCCCGCCGGACGCGGGCCGCGCCCTGGTGGCCGGGTTCGACGTGCGCAAGGAGCCGGACAAAGTGCGGCGCAACATCGGCTACGTCGGGCAGAGCGGGGGTTCCGACCTGCCGGCTACCGGCCGCGAGAACCTGGTCCTGCAGGGCCGCCTGTACGGGATGAGCAAGGCCGACACCAAGGCGCGCGCCGCGGAACTGATCGATCTGCTCGACCTCGCGGGGTTCGCCGACCGCGTCGCATACACCTACTCGGGCGGCCAGCGCCGGCGCCTGGACGTCGCCATCGGCCTCATGAACCGCCCGCAGGTCCTCTTCCTGGACGAGCCGACAACCGGCCTCGACCCTCAGAACAGGGCGAACCTCTGGGCGCAGATCAACAAGCTCCGATCGGAAGGCGCCACCATCTTCATCACCACGCACTACCTCGACGAAGCAGACGCCCTCTGCGACAGGCTCGCGATCATGGACGAGGGTAAGATCGTGGATGAGGGGACCCCCGACGAGTTGAAGAAGGAAGTATCCCACGACTGCATCACGATAAGCGTCGAGCGCCACGAGGAGAACGAAGCGGCGCTGCTCGACAAGTTGAGGCACGAGGACTTCGTGCTCGAGGCCGGCGTTGAGGACGGGCACGTAAGGCTCTGCGTGGGAGACCTCGCCACCGGCCTGCCGAGGCTCATGCGTATGCTCGACGAGCAGGGGTTCGTGCTCGAAACGGTGAAGCTGGTCGAGGCCACACTGGACGACGTGTTCCTCCAGAAGACCGGCTACTCGCTCCGCGACCTGACGCCAGAGGGATGAGGCAGCCGTGAAACTCTTCGTCGACATCGGCCTGCTGTTCAAACGGAAGATGCTGGAGACCCTTCGCAATCCCGTGTTCATCATAATCAGCATGAGCACGCCGATCGTTTACCTGGTCCTCTTCGCGCCGCTGCTGAACCATCTCACGGGCATTCCGGGCGTGACCCCCGGCCACGTATTGAACGCCTTCATCCCCGGCCTGCTGGTGATTGTCGCGTTCTTGAGCGGGCTCTTCGTGGGCTACACCATGATCGACGAGGTCAAAAACGGGGTGCTGGAGCGGATGCGCGTGACGCCGACCAGCAGGTTCTCCCTTCTGGCCGGACGCGTCCTGCGCGACCTCGTCAACATGACGGTGGTCGTCGTCTTTTTCGTCATTATCGCGATACCGTTCGGCTTCGATCTCAATGTCCCCGGGTTCCTCGTGGAGCTCGTCCTGCTCGCGATGATCCTCATCACGACGTCATCGTTCGGAAACGCCCTGGGCGTAATCCTGGGGGACGAGGACAAGCTCTCGCCGATCGTCCAGGGGATCAACCTGCCCGTCATCCTCCTGTCGGGGATGCTGCTCCCGATGGAACTGGCGCCGAAGTGGCTTCAGGTCATCGCGCACCTGAACCCGGCGTACTACGTCGTTGAGGCGGGCCGGCAACTGCAGGCGGGGAACATCCTGAGCGCGAAAGTCGCGTACGCGTTCATGTTCATGGTCCCGCTGACGGTCATCGTCATGGTGTGGGCTACCAGAACATTCCAGCGGTCGGTTTCCTGATGAGACCCTGAGGCGATGACAGGAAGCCCAGCAGGATTTTCGCGAACTCGTGGGGATACTGGAACATCACCCCGTGCCCGCCGCCCCTCAGGTAGGACGTCCAGGCCCCTGGAACGCGGTTCGCGATGATGGCGGTGTTGCCGGGCGGGATTATCACATCGTCGGTGCCGGTGACCACGAGCGCCGGGCTCGTGATCGTCGGGAGCCGGTCGTAGCTCCCGCCCCAGCCGGCTATGGCGAGCCCTTGCTTCATCACGTTGTCAGAGGGGACCCGTTCCTGCGGCGAAGCGCCCAGCGTTCTCTTGAGATATGCCTGATTGGATTTCTTCGCGAGCCAGGGAGCGGGGAACAGCAGCGGGAGCAGCCTTTCGCCTCGCTCGGTCAGCGTGCCGGACGCGTCCACGAGCGTCTGGACGACGGAGGGCTGTGGCTTTATTGCCTGGGTCCCGCCACAGTCTCCGGCATAGAGTACGAGCTTGTTGACGACACCGGGGTGCCGCAGGATCAGTTCCTGGGCGATGTAGGTCCCCATCGACCAGCCCAGCACATCGGCCTGCTTGATGGACAGGGCTTGCATGAGGCCGGCCGTATCGTCGGCGAACTGCGGGATGGTGAACTTGCTGTACCCAGTCGTCGAGTCACCGATTCCCCGATTGTCGAAGGTAATCACTTTGTACTGCCTGGCGAGGTCCCTGAGCACGTTAGGGTCCCACGCGTCCTGCGAGGCACCGTAGCCCATTATCATGATGAGGGGGTAGGACCCGGGTGCCCCCGTAGACGCGGTACGCGATCGTGATGTCGCCGACCTGGACCGTCTCGGTGAGAGACTCTCTGGACACCGGCCGGGCAGTCTTCTTGCCGCAACCGCCCAGGGCGAACACGCCGGCGACCATCGCCGCGGCAAGGAGGACAGCGAGCATCTTGCGCATCCAGCACCCCACTTTCGGCAGCCGACTCAGATGGTCAGCACGACTATCATCAGGACGATCCACAGGACAAAGACGCCCGCATCGATCAGCATCCTGTTGGTCGACCTCAACTTTATCGCGTTCACCATCGCGACCACGGTCAGCGCCATTAACAGCGCGATCATTCCGACGATCAGCCACCTTGTGTGCGGCCAGAAGAAGAACGCCGCAAAGAAGACAGCAAACGACGCGGCCGCGATGCCTATCCGCAGCCCCACCAGGCGGTCCACCTTCCGCCCGACTCTAACCGGGTCGAGCCGTTTGGCGATCCGGAACTCGTTGCTCGCCTCCTGCCTGTGGAACGTCGCCTGGTAGGCTGTGCCCAGGTTGAAGTGCAGCCGCGCGTCGTAGGGGAAGTAGTAGAGCATCCGCTGAAGGAACGCGATCGTCTCGTCCGCCCGCATGAGCTTCATGAGGGCGACCGAATGGACCGCGGCGACGTCGGCGCTATAGTTCCCCACCGACTCCGCCTGCTCACAGAGGGACACGATCTCCTCGTACCGCTTCTGCTTGTGCAGTTGGCTGGCGGTCTCGTAAATTTGTTGAGCTCCAGGGGGCGCCGGCGCGCCCGCGATGTCCTGCGTATCCATGGTGAGATGATGTTAAGCCAACGCCGGTCGTTAGCGCCAGCGCTCCTGAGAGCGACTGGCAGCGCCCGGCGCAGGATTAGCCTCCGCGGACGTGTAATCAGATGTCGGGCCGTGACACGGCGAAGGATGAAGATGGCACACGAACTGGGCGAGGCTGCCGAGGAGCCTCCCGAAGAACAGAAGAGATCGCTGTTCAGGGGCGGAGTCCTCTCCGCCTTCGGTGAGCGCGATTACGCGTTCCTCTGGACCGGCGCGCTGATATCGAACATCGGGACGTGGGTCCAGACCGCGGCTCTGCTCTGGTTCGTCAAGAACATCCTCAAGTCGAACTCGTGGGTCGGCGCGGTCAACATGGCGAACTTCCTCCCCGTGCTGTTCATCGTGCCGTTCGCCGGGTCGCTCGCGGATCGCCACAACCGGCGCTGGGTGATCATCATCGGCCAGACCGTGATGATGCTCGGCGCCTTCGCGCTTGGGATCGCCGCGTCGTTCAACGTGGACAACAAGTTCGTCATCATCCTGACGGTGTCGATAATCGGGGTCGCATTCGCATTCAACTTCCCCGCCTGGCAGGCTTTCCTTCCGGACCTGGTCAGGCGCGAGGACCTGCTGAACGCCATCGCGTTGAGCTCCGCGCAGTGGAACCTGGCACGGTTCATCGGCCCGTTCATCGGCGCCGCCCTGCTGGTCTATTTCTCGGCGGCGACCGCCTTCTACGCAAACGCCATCAGCTTCCTGTTCGTGCTGGCCGCGCTGCTCGTGATACAGCCGAAGCGCGGGTTGATAGAGAAGTCATCCGACTCTATCTGGCACCACGTGCTCGAAGGCTGGAAGTATGTCTGGCACCGCAAGTGGATGGTCAACCTCCTTCTCGCCGTGGCTGTGGTCGCGTTCTTCGGGTTCTCTTACATTGTCCTGATACCGGCGCTTGTCCAGGACGTGATACACAAAGGAGTAGGCCAGTACGGGCTGGTGCTGGGGATGACCGGCCTCGGCGCGGTGGTGGGAGCTCCCCTGGTGACTTACCTGAGCCGCTACGTGAAAGAGCGGAACATCGTCAAGGTGGCCATCCTGGTCCTGGGCGTCTTCCTGATCCTGTTCGCGGCCACGCGCAACCTGGCTCTGCTTTGCCTGGTATCGTTCATGCTGGGGATGTCATTCCTGGTAGTGGGCTCGACGACCAACTCCGTTCTTCAGGGATGCTCGGAGCGCAAGATGCGCGGGCGCGTGGTCAGCTTCTACATCATGGCGTTCATCGGTTTCTCGGCGGTCGGCGGCCAGTTCATGGGATACGTCGCGGACACCCGGTCCACTCCTTTCGCCCTGTTCGTTGGCGGCGTCGCCTGCATCCTCGTGGCTGCGGTCCTCACGGCATTTCCGAGGCTCATCAAAGGCGCTGTGTCTCAAGACAGGCAAGTACCGTTCGAGCCTTCTCTGTAGCGCCAGCCAGGCCCG
>Ga0066793_10000474_pt1 | contig 15810 bp, 17 predicted proteins | sample PersoiDNA2013189_FD_83876 | JGI IMG/M metagenome (GOLD analysis project Ga0066793, IMG submission 83876) | Permafrost soil microbial communities from the Arctic, to analyse light accelerated degradation of dissolved organic matter (DOM) -... | ecosystem: Environmental > Terrestrial > Soil >... | reverse complement strand
GGGGGGTGAGGCGCGGTGAGCGAGCCGGAGGGGCGCAGTGAAGCGGGAATGGGGAGGCGGGCGGCGCCCCGCAGGCGAGCGGGAGACACCGCATGAGCGAGGCACTTGATGGCCTGGTCGACCTGCTGAACCTGGAGCAGATCGAGGCCGATATCTTCCGTGGCCGCAGCCCCGATGACCGCCGGCAGCGGGTCTTCGGGGGCCAGGTGGCAGGACAGGCCCTGGTGGCGGCCGGCCGTACCGTTCCCGCTGACCGGCCGGTGCACTCGCTGCACGCGTACTTCATCAGGCCCGGTGATCCCGCGGTGCCGCTCGTCTACATCGTGGACAGGCTGCGGGACGGCAGGTCCTTCACCACGCGGCGGGTCTCCGCGATCCAGCACGGCAAGACGATCTTCGCCCTGTCCGCGTCATTTCATCATTTCGAGCCGGGACCGGCGCATGCCGCGCCCATGCCGGAGGTCCCCCCGCCCGATTCGATCACCCCATTGGCTCAACGGATGGAGCAGTTGCTCGGGCCGGACGCCGGCGAGTTGTTTTCACGTAATCCCATCGACCTGCGCATCGCCGGACCGCTCACCTACGAGGCGGAGCGGGATCCGGCGCTGCGCACCGATCACAACATGGTCTGGCTGCGGGCCGATGGCGAGCTGCCGGATGACCCGCTGCTGCATGTCTGCCTGATGACTTACGCCTCGGACATGACGCTGCTGGACTCGGTGCTGCTCCAGCACGGCCTGTCCTGGGCGGACGGGCGGACCACGGGGGCGAGCCTGGATCACGCGATGTGGTTTCACCGTCCGTTCCGGGCCGACCGGTGGCTGCTGTACGCCCAGGAGTCGCGCGCCGCGTGGGGTGCCCGGGGGCTCGCCCGCGGCGAAGTTTTCACCCAGGAGGGGGAATTGGTGGTGTCCGTGGTGCAGGAAGGCCTCATCCGGACCCAGCTATGAGGGGGGTTATGAAAGACCTGCTCAAAAAGTAGTTGCCCCCGGACGGGCGTGCTGCCTAGGCTGCTGGCATGTCTCCGGTGTACCCACGACAGCGAACGGAAGGAGGTGTCCAGGGTGCTGAGCAATCTCATTGACGTTCGGGCGGCCGCCAATTGGCGTGCCGAAAGCTCTCTTGCCGCGCTGGATGCCGGCCTGCCGGGCGGTGTCCGGGCCACCTTGCTTCAGGGCGGGACAGGCGCTCTCGCGATACCGCGGCCGCGCGCTGCCCAGGGCACCCTCACGCCCGGAATGTGCCAGGCGCCTATCCAGACGCCCGTGTTCGAGGAGCAGGACAGCCACAAGAAGTACCAGCACGACGCCCGCGTCGCCGCCGTTGGCGGTAACGCGACGGGTTCGCATCCGGCCTCCTGGGATCCGGTCTAGAAAAGTCCGGCCTGGATCCCCTGGAGGCCGCGGACCCGAAATCGGGTCCGCGGCCTTTGTCATGTGGGCCCACCGTTTTGGCAGACGAGTGAGAGACCGCAGGTGAGCAGGATGACGAGAGGGGATGGACCGATGTACTGGCCCGGCACCACCGCCGCATCTGCGGGCACGGCGGGGTTCGAGGCAGAGTCCGCACCAGAACCAGGAAGATGCGGGGTGACCGCGGCGGCATCCGCGGCGCCCGTGACCAGCCAGGCGGCAGTCAGGGCGGCTCCGAGCCCGGCAGCGATCCCAGTGGCACGCAGCACCGGGGAGCTTCCGTGCATGGAGGACCCGGACCTGTTCTTCGCAGAGTCTCCCGATGACGTGGAGGACGCCAAGGCGCTCTGCCATGGCTGCCCGGCGAGGCTGACGTGCCTCTCCGGGGCGCTGGAGCGCGCGGAGCCCTGGGGTGTCTGGGGCGGGGAGCTTTTCCTGCGGGGCGAAGTCGTGCCGCGCAAGAGGCCACGCGGCCGTCCCCGCAAGACCGAGGTCGCGGCCTGAACGATCGGTTGTCAGTCAACGTGGACGGACGGTAGGGCGATGTATCCATCAGTGGAAGACGCAGCGCAACGACATAGGGAACAACTGGCGCGGGCGCGGCTGCGGGGCCGGTCAGTAAGGCTCCGCGCGCTGCGCCGGGCGGCCCGGCGGGCGCAGCGCGCCGCCGAGCGGCTGGACCGCGCCCGGGAAGACGCCAGGCAGCTCCGCAGCGAACTGGATGTGATGTCCTGACCCCCAGATCGTTGGAGCACAGCCACCGGCGCGGGGGCGGGCACGGGGGGTCCTCGGCGTGGCAGCGCCGAGGACCCCCCGTACGTCAATGCAGGCAGAACGGAGATCACCGGTTGGCAGGCTGGACGCCGCGGCGCGTGCTTGAGGAGGCAGCCGCCTGGGTGTGGGTCCCCGACGGCGCGGACCAGGTGCTGACATCGCGTGCCAGCTGGGCAAGCTCACCGCGGACCCGACGGCCAAGTACAGCTTCCGGGTGCTGGTATTCGTGCACAGGCAGCCGGTGGCGGTCGCCGGCTGCACGATAGCCGGGCCGGTGGCACGGCTGTGGGGTGCGGTTACCCTCCCCGCGTGGCGCGGCCGGGGCGCCTATCGCGCGGTACTCGCCGAGAGGCTGCGCCTGGCTAGCGACCTCGGGGTCACGCTGGCGCTGGTCAGGGGCCGGGCAGAGACCTCGGGGCCCATCCTGCACAGAGCTGGCTTCACCGTCTACGGCGAGGAGCGCCGTTACCGCCTCCCCCTGGACCTGGCGCCGGCGTAGGTGTTCTCGCGGCGAGCCGGACCTGCGGCACAGTGTCGGCTGGCGTTACCGGCCGGGCGTCACCGCACCCGCGCCCTCGTCGTCGCGCGGGTCGGCGCCTCCTCCGTCATCCTGTGGGCCGGTGCCTGCGTCGCCGTCCCGGGATCCGGCACCTTCTTCGTCGGCGTAACCCGGCATCCGGCCGATCACCTCGGCTCGGAACCGCCCCTCGCATTCCAGCTGGCAGAGCACGCCGATGCCCGCCGTGGATACGCGATGGATAAGCACGTAGGAGGGCGGGAGATTGAGCCGTCGGCCCAGGTTGGAGGTGCGCGGATCGGTCACCCGGGCGGCTTCGCTGCGCAGCCACTCACGCCTGAACTTGAACGTCTCCACCTTGGATGGCTCCGCGAGCGGTGCCAGGAAGGCACGCAACGCCTCCTGGTCTATGGCGATGCCCTCCTTGAGGAATCCCTGCTCGCGAAGTTCTCGCTCGGCGGCGCCAAAGTCCCCGTCATCGTGCATGATCCGGAGCATCCTGCCAATGAAGCGCGGAAACCCGTCGGGCAGGTGGTCCACCGCGCCGAAGTCCAGCACGCCGAGCCGGCCGTCGTCCAGCAGCCGGAAGTTGCCCGGGTGCGGGTCGGCATGGAGCAGCCCGGCGCGTTGCGGGCCGGAAAAGATGAACCGGACGAACAGGATCCCGGCCCGGTTCCTGTCCTCTTGGGATCCGCCACTGATGATCTTCGAGAGCGGCGTGCCGTCCATCCATTCGGTGACCAGCACATGACCCGAGGCCTGGACCACCGGGGGGACATAAATATCCGGGTCGCCCGCATAGGCGTCCGTGAACGCTTGTTGGGATGCCGCTTCGAGGTGGTAGTCAAGTTCCTCGGCGATCCGGTCCCGCAGTTCGTCGATAATGGGCTTGACGTCGAGTCCGGGCATGATTATCCCGAAGAGCCGCGCCGCCCGGCTGAGCTGGGTGAAATCACTGAGCAGGGCACGTCCGGCACCGGGGTACTGGATCTTGACGGCGACCTTGCGGCCGTCGTGCCAGATGGCCCGGTGCACCTGGCCGATCGACGCGGCAGCGGCCGGGGAGTCGTCAAACTCGATGAAATCGTCGCGCCAGGCCTGGCCGAGATCGGCCGCCAGCACCTGATGCACGGTACGAGCGGGCAGCGGCGGTGCGGACTCCTGGAGCTTGGTCAGCGTGGCGCGGTAGGGCCCGGCAATCTCGGGCGGCAGCGCGGCCTCGAAGATGGACAGGGCCTGGCCGAGTTTCATCGCCCCGCCCTTAAGCTCACCGAGTACCCGGAAGATCTGCTCGGCGGTGCGCTGCTGTATCTCCGCGGCGACGATCTCCGCGGGCCGGCCGCCGATCCTCTTCCCCAGCCCCAGGGCGGTCCGGCCGAGCAGCCCGGCAGGCAGGCTAGCCAGCTTGACCGTCCGGGTCACGGTACGGCGAGGTAGGTCGTCCACGATTCTCATTCTCCGGCAGGATGGGGAGTGCCTGCTACATGAGCGTTTGTGGTGAGGCTGCCATGCCCGGTGACGCCCCCGCCAATCAGGCAGAATGCGTTCCAGGGCGCCGTTGCGGCCGGTCGGCGGCCGTGGCCTGCCGCGCCGGGAATCACATCCCAGCGCGGCTTGACCCTGACCCTGCGTCAGGGTTGGAGCATGGCCCTATGGCGAGCCACAAGCGTCACAACAGGTCAGGCCACGCAAGGGGGCGAGCATGACCAGCGGAGGTGCTCAAATGACATCCTCGACGCTCACCATTGGCCAGCTCGCTGCCCATGTCGGGGTGACGGTGCGCGCCATAAGGCACTACCACCAGCGCGGCCTGCTCGCCGAACCTGCCCGCGACACCTCCGGCTACCGGCGATACGACGCGCAAGCCGTTGTCGACCTGATTCGCATCAAGACGCTGTCCAACGCCGGCGTGCCCCTGGCCCGTATCGAGGAGCTGCTTAACGCCCAACCCGAGGAATTCACCGAAGCCATTACCCACATCGACGAGGCACTGAGGAAGAAGATCCGCGACCTCACGCAGCACCGCCGCCGGATTGCCGAGCTCGCCGGGGGAGAGCGGCTCTTCCTGCCGGCCGGGGTCGCGGACATTCTCGCCCAGCTCCGCGGGATCGGAGTCAGCGCACGGACGGTGCACATCGAACGCGATGCCTGGATCCTCGTGGTGGCGCTCTCACCGGAGCTGGTACCGCCATGGGCGGACGAGAAAAGGGCGGCCCTCGCCGACCCCGAGTTCCGCCGCCTGTACCTCGCCTGTGATGAGGCATTCGACTGGGAACCAGCTGACCCGCGGCTCGTGAAACTGGCCGATGCGATGGTGGCCTGGTCCGCTCAGCACCAGCCGGGCCCGGAGCAGTCCCCGCCGGAGTGGGCGGCCGGCGAGCCGCCGGCCGTCACCCTCATGTCCACGTATATCGTCAGATCGTCCCCGGCGTGGCGGCGGCTGAAGGAGCTCTCCCAGGAGAAACTGAAGGCGCTGGCGCAATCACCAGAACCCTCGTGATCACGGCACCCACTGTTGTTTGGCGATTGTGGCGCGCGCCCCACAGTGTGCTGGTCCTCGCCCCGTCAGGGCGTTTCTCCCGGTCGCTATCTGGGGCGGCGGCGGCCGCTGCCGCAGTCGCATTCGCGATGGGGCGGCCAGGTCCGGCGGCGCCACTGCCAGTCAGGCAGCACGAGTTCGAGGGTGCCGTTCATCGTTGCGCCTGCTTCGGCGGGGCGATCGATGAAAGCGAGGGCCTGCGCGGCGGCCAGGGCGGCGACCGCCGCTGCGAGCGGCGCATCGCAGGCGAGCGGATCTGGCTGCTGGCCAGCCAGTTGGGCGAGGATGAGCGGCCAGGCCGGATCGCGGTCGCTCCGGGCCAGGTCGAGGCAGCGTAAGCAGGCCGACTGCCCGGCCACGACCAGGGGCCCGACGACGCCGATCGCCTCGCCCGCTGAGGCCGCGAGGTGCGGGATACGGTCACGGACAAGCGCGGAAGCGATTTCCGGGTCGTGGCTGCCGACCAGGACCGCTAGATCGGGCCGCTTCCCGGCCCGGCTCCGTGTCACCGGGGGCTTCCCGCCTGGGGCCCGGCGGGGCGTCCCGGCCGGGTCGGCCATGGGTGGCGGCCAGTCGCCCGGCCCTGCGGCACGCGGTGGCGGACAGGCCGCTGCCGGGCCCACGGACACCACACAGCCGATGCCCGACGCGGCCAGCAGGCTGGCGATGCACGACCCGACCTGGCTGGTGCCATGCACCCGGATGGCGGCCCCCTGCCTGCGGACCAGGACGTGCGCACCGCCATCCCCGTCGCCGTGCGCCAATGACTCCGTGGCCAACTCCGCGGCCAGCCGGGCACGGGCCTCGTCGGGCACGGTGGCTATCGTGCTCGCTGGAAAGTCGCACAGCGTCCCGGCCGCCGTCAGCAATGTGATGACACGGTCCGCGGCTTCCGCCTGGATGCCACGGTCCGCCGCAGCCGCGATCACTTGCTCGCGGTCCCGGCTCCCGTCTAACAGGCCGAGTACCGCCGCGGCCGAGCCCATCCCGGTCAGGGCGACCGCCCGCCGCGGGTCGATGCCGATCTGCAGCGTGTCCCGGTCCCGCCAGACCGGCAGGAGGCCTGGCTTCAGGGCTGGTCTCATGCGCGACAGCGTGCCATGGCTGGCCGACATTCTCGGGCTCCGGCTGAGTCACGTTACGGCAGACCGGGCGTCCAGGGGCAATACACGCCTGTGGATAACACTGTGGATAGCGTGGGGAGAACGCGGAGAGGCGCTGTGGACATGTGGGGGAGATGGCTGTGAACTCCCCGCCATCTGGCCCAGCGGGCCAGGACCACGCTGGAGATTCCGATCCGCTGCCTGTGGACAGCAGACCGGTCCGCCCGCCAGGCCGCTTCGTCCAGTGAATCCGCCGGGCGGGGCCGTGGCGTACGCGGGCAGCCAGCAGTCGGCCCAGGCCTGCGGCAAGTGCATGGCGATCCAGGGCGCTGCTGACGGGCCAGCGGCCGGCCGGAGTCTATATTTAGAGTATTCAAGTGATAACGCAGGGCGATAAAGGCAGGTTGCTGCGGTGTAGTGCCCGGGGTGGGCCGTGCGCTGGTTAGAGCAACGCGCGGCCAAACAGGGCGCGTGCCGCCAGCCGTCGCTGCCGGAGGGGCCGATATGACCACCACGGGGTGCCGCCCGCCGGTTGCGGGGCCCGGGCGGCCGTGAGGGCACGCCGTTCCATAGTGTTCTACGCCTGGATCGGCCTTATCGGCCAGGTGGTGTTCCTGGTGGGCGCGGTCGTGTTCGTGCTGGTCGGGGCGAGCGATCAGCGCTCGGCGATCGGGGCCAACTCCCGGGCGCAGAGCGTCCAGCTGGCCAATCTCGCCCTCCAGGGGTCGTTCCTCGATGCGCTCCGCTCCACCCGCGGCTACCTGCTGACCGGCCAGAACCGGTTCCTGCAGTCCTACTACACCGACCGCATGGACTTCGTGACCGGGCTGAGCCAGGCGCGTGGGCTCGCCTGGCCCGACGCGGTGAGCGGCCTGGACCAGGAGGGAAGCGCTGCCCTGGCCGCGTTCCAGTTGGCCGACCAGGCGCTGATTTCCCCCCGCGGTAGTCCGCGATCCCAGGCGCTGTTCAGCCAGGCCTCGAATGCATCGAACCGGTTCGTGGGCGCAAACGCGCGGCTGCAAACGCTGCTGGCGCGAGTCGGCGGCGCTCTCGCCGCGACCAGTCAGCGGTCGCTGGGGATCGGCCTGGTAGGAACCAGCATCGTGCTGACTGTAGGGCTGACAATTCCGCTGCTGGCCGCCGGCTACATCCTCCGCTGGATGATTGTCCCGTTGCTCGGCGCCACCAACACCGTGCGCAGGCTCGCGGCGGGGGACCACGCCGCGCGCGCTGTCCCCGGCGGTCCCGTCGAGGTGCACGACCTGTCACTGTCGATCGATGTCCTCGCTGACGAAAGCGACCGGCTGCGGGCTGAGCAGGAGGAGGTCTCCCGCCTGAGTGCATTGGTCAGGGAGACAGCCATGAGGGTGCGTGAGCACCTCGACGCTGAAGACGTCATCCGCGAGGCGGTAGCGGCCCTTGAGCAGAATCTGGAATGTGACTACGTCTGGGTCGGGCTGGTCAGCGACGGCAAACTGACCCTGCCGGTAGGCAACCCGGGAGACTTGGGCCTGCGGCTCGCTCTGGCCGAAAGCCTGACGTCTAAATACGTCGAGCGGATGGATTCTGTCTACCAGCGGCGGTCGAGCCTGCGGCTGGTAGACCTGCGTTCCGACGAGACCGGGATCCTTCCTCCGCGGATCCGGAAAGTGCTGCTCAAACTCGGCGGCGGGTCGCTCCTTGTCACCCCGTTCGGGATCGGGCGCGAACTGCTCGGGGGGCTTGTCATGCTGCGTACCGGGCCCGGCCGCCCGTGGACGCCCGCGGAGATCAGCGCGGTCGAATCGCTGACGGCAGACGTGGGGCGCGGCCTCGACCACGCGCGCCTGTACGCGCGGGAAAAGGACTTCGTCGGGCAGCTCAAGGACGTCGACCGCGCGAAATCAGACTTCCTCGCCGCCGTCTCACATGATCTGAAGGCGCCGCTGACCAGCATTGTCGGCTACACGGAGATGCTCGGTGAAGGCGATGGGAACCCGCTGGACGCCACCCAGCAGCAGATGCTCGGCGCGATCGAGCGGAACGCGACACGGCTGAGGGCCCTCATCGATGACGTGCTGACCATGTCCAAGATCGAACTGGGCAACTTCGAGACGGTCCTGCGTCCCGTCGACCTGGCGGAGGTGGTGTCGGCGTCGGTCGAGGACATCGGTTCCACGGCCGCGGAGCAGCACGTTGATCTCGAACTGTGCTCTATCGAGAGAGGTCTCATCGTCGAGGGGGACCCGGAACAGCTTGATCGAGTGTTGACCAACCTGCTCAGCAACGCCGTGAAATATACCCCTCATGGCGGGAGTGTCCACGTCTCTGTTAGCCGGGACGCCGATCAGGCCGTCATCACCGTCCGCGACACCGGAATCGGCATTCCTGAGCAGGACCAGCAGTCCCTCTTCACCCGGTTCTTCCGCGCGTCGAACGCCGTCACCAGCTCGATTACCGGAACCGGACTCGGGCTGGCCATCGTCCGCACCATCGTCGACAACCACCGTGGGGAGATCGTGCTCAGCTCGCAGGAAGGTGCGGGCACCACGGTGACCGTCAGCCTGCCGCTGCGGGCTGACGGTCCGCGGGCAGACGCGAAACCGTCGGTGCCGGAGGTGCCCGTGGTCCAGCCTGTGGTCCAGCCTGTGGTCCAGCCCGTGGTCCCCGCACGCTGATTCCTCTGTCACCCGAAGGAGATGTCCCAGATGAGTGTCACCGGCCGACCGTCGCGCCGGCGGTTCCTGCGCGGTATCGGGTTCGGCGGACTTGGGCTCGCGGCCGGGGCCTTCGGAACAGGCGCACTGGGCGCTTGTGGCGCTACCGACCTTGCGCCCGTGCCGCTGCGGACCGGGATGGCTGACCTGTCCCGGGCCCAGCGAGTCGTCCGCTTTGCCAACTGGCCCGACTATGTCGACTCCCTGCCCGGCAATCACCTGGTTCACCCGACTCTCGTCGAGTTCACCCGCCGTACCGGAATCGTTGTGGAATATTCCGAGCCGGTCCAGGCCAATGATCAGTTCGTCGGCCAGATGGGCGTTCAGCTAGCGCTCGGCCGCAGCCCCGGGTACGACCTCGTAGTGGTCTCGGACTGGATGGTCGCACAGCTCATCGACCTTGGCTGGATCCAGCCGCTCTCCCCGGCCGCCGTTCCCAATGCGGCCAGGCTGGTGCCCGAGTTCCGCAACAGCCCGCTGCCAGGCGTGCGCCGCTATGCGCTGCCCTGGCAAGGAGGCTTCACCGGCATCGCGTGGAACCTGTCCGCCACCCATCGCCCGGTGACCAGCATGTCAGACCTGCTCACCTCCTCTGACCTGCGTGGCAGGGTCGGGCTCGTGGCCGAGATGGGGGACGTCATGGGGCTCATCATGCTGGGGATGGGCGTGAACCCGGCCGCCTTCACTGATGCGGAGTTCGACGCGGCGCTGCGCCAGCTGGACCAGGCCGCCGGGGCCGGGCAGGTGCGCACGGTGACCAACGATTACACGGCCATGCTCGCCAGCGGCGAGATCGCCGCCTGCACGGCCTGGGCTGGTGACATCCTCGACATGCAGCAGACCTACCCCCAGCTCCGGTTCGCTCTCCCGGAGGCGGGCGGCATGCTGTGGACAGACGACATGGTGATCCCGGCCTTCACTCCCCACAAGGAGAACGCCGAGCGGCTCATGAACTTCTACTACGAGCCGGCGGCCGCCGCGCAGCTGTCCGCGTATGAGCAGTTCATCTGCCCCGTCCTGGGCGCTCAGGCCGTCATGCGCTCTGTCGATCCGGCCCTGGCCGGTGCGCAGTACGTGTTCCCCCCCGCTGAGCTCCTGGCCAGAGGGCACTACTTCAAGCTCTTGTCCCCTTCCCTCAACAAGAGCTACAACAGCCGCTACGCGACCGCAGTCGGCTTCTGAGCGGGCTCCGCGCCGAAGTCCTGCTCAGGCGCGCTGGTGAGCTTTACCACGAGCGAGCGGGCCCGGATCAGGGAGCGACGACGCGCCGCCGGACGCGCTGGTCGCGCTCCCAGACGTCAGCGATCCCGGCCAGCGGACCCGTCGGGCCTTGGCCATCTACCAACTCGGTACCGTTATATCTTCGTAGGCGATATATTGACGCTCATGAGTGATCCACTGCGGGAACCTACCTTCCTGATCCTCGCCGCCCTGGCGCCCCAGCCGTTGCACGGCTATGGCATCATCGGCGAGGTCGCCGCCCTGTCAGGGGAACGGCTGTCGCTTCGCCCCGGCACTCTGTATGGGGCGCTGGACCGGCTAGCAGATGAGGGGCTGGTCGAGCCGGACCGCCAGGAGGTGGTGGACGGCAGGCTGCGCCGCTACTACCGGCTGACCGAGGCCGGGGCCGGCCTGCTGGAAGCCGAGGCGCAGCGGTTGCGCCGCAACGCCGACACCGCACAGCAGCGACTTGCCAGGCGCCGGGAGCGTGCAGCGCCTGCCAGACCGCGCACCGCGCCGGGATCGGGGCGGCCAAGGATGGCACCCAGGCCGGCCGGAGGAGTGGCCCCGGCTCGGGGAGTGGCGCCAGCCGGAGGAGTGGCATGAGCCTCGAACGCCGCTACCGGAAACTCCTCCGGGCCTACCCAGTCGGCTACCGGGCCCAGCGGGAAGAGGAAATTCTCGGCACGTACCTGGAGTTGGCAGGCCAGGACCGGCGCTGGCCGGCCGCGAGAGACACGACGGACGTGCTGGCGGGCAGCCTGCGCGAGCGGCTGCGCGCCAATGGCACCCTCGGCGTTATCCCCGGCCTGCGGGTGGCGGCCACCGTGGCCCTGTCCGTCGTGGCCGGCCTGTCGGCCTGGTGGCTGCTGACAATGTGGGCTCCCGCAACGCGGGTTCCCGCAATACCGGCCTCCCTTGCGGCGGCGCTCAGCCGGGAGCACGTGCAGATACCGGAGCTGGCGCCCAGGCTGGGACCGTTCGCCACGCTGGGGGTCGTGCCGGACGCCGCCTGGATCCTCACCGCGCTGGTCGCTGCCTGCACCGCCGGGCGGCTAGCCCGCGTGCTGATCGCCTGTTCCCTAGTGCTGACAGTGGCCGTCGTGCCGGTCGGTGCTGTGACGGCCTACGTGGCGCCGCCGCTGCCGCTCCTCATCCCCCAGTTCTCCCTCGGCGTCCTGGCCCTCGCGCTGCCGTCCGGCCGCCCACCGTGGGTTCGCGCCGCTCCGCTGGCCATTGCGGTGGCGGCCGCGGCGGCGGCAGGGCTGTTGCCGCAGAGAACGGCCTGGGTGGCCGACCCGTCGGCCGGCCTGCTGGCCGACCCGTCGGCCGGCCTGCTGCAGTCGCTGGCCGTCGTGCTGGTGGCCGGCACCTTCCTCGGCGGCCTGGCCTATCGTGTCAGGCGTGACAGCACCGGACTGTGGGCGGCGCTGCTGCTGCTCACCCCGGCCATCCTGGTGTACATGCTGCCGCACGACTACTCCTCCGGCGGCTACCAGCTCTGGCAGGTGACGACACGAGCCGCCGTCGTGACGCTGCTCGGCGGCCTGCTGGTGGCGCTCGCCGTGAAGCTCGCCGGGCGTCGTGTACCGGGGTCCTGCCCGGCCTGCGGCCAGCCGCTGCCCATTGCGCGGTCGGCCGTCCACGGGGCGGCACCCGGGCAGGCCGGCCAGGCCGGCCAGGCGCCTTAGGCGCGCGCCCGGGGTGAGCTGGCCAGCCGGGTCCCGTCCCTGAAGCCGGCGTCAGGAGGCGCGGGCCGAGGCAGACGGGAACGTCACCGATCCGGCCGGGGTGCGCCATGTCATGACGTCGACGCAGTAGAGGCCCTGCTGCACGCCGGGATCGGCGTCCATCATGCGGCGCACCTCGTCGAGCGACCCCTGCTGGAACAGGCCGAACCCGCAGATCTGCGTTTCCTCGGCGGGACTGTCGGTGATCGGCCCGGCCACGAGCTGCCGGCCGCTCGCGACCATGCTGAGCGTGTGCCCGAGGTGCTCACGGAAGATGCGCTCCCGGTTCTCCTCGTCGAAATCGCCGTACTGCCGGGTGTGGCGCAGCAGCACAAATTCATACGTATCCAGCTGGATGGCGTCCGGGCTCACGCTCATGGAGGGGTGCCTTTCGTATCTGCAGTGGTCGGGGCGGAGGCGTCCTGGTCCGGCCGGTCAGGCCGTGGGAATGCCGTCGGCCGGGCCGGCCGGACCGAGGGCAGCGGCCAGGCAGCCCAGGATCCGCGTCCAGCCGGTCGCGTAGGAGCCAGCCGAGTATCCGCCGGGCAGTGCGCAGTCCTCCGCGAGCTGCTCGTCGGTGAGTGCCTCCCAGCCACGGTGCTCGACCGTGACCCGGGTCAGGGCGGGGCCGAGCGCGGCGAAGCTGAGCTCTACCTCTGTCGGGACGGGCGTGCCGTTCCAGGTCATCACGAACCGGTCGGGCGGCGCCCAGGCGAGCAGCTCCCCCCAGTCCACCTCGGTGCCGTCCGCCCAGGTCTCGTAGACGCGGCCGCCCGCACGCTGCTCGATGATGATGTCCCGGACCCGGTCCTTTCCGGCGGAGAACGGGTCAACCGGCCACCAGGTGCCGATTGTCCGCACGAACGTGTCGAACGTGTGCCGGACGTCGCTGCGGACCAGGGTTGACTGCCGTACCGGAGGCCGGCGCAGGGCGGTGACAGCCGCGCCGGAGGTGCCAGCAGGGCCGGACGTGCGGCCAGGACCTGGGTCAGGCGTCTGGGTCATGCGGGCCTCCTCGATGCGGGCGCGGGTCGTCGGCCACCACAGTGGCCCAGTGCAGGTAGTCATGGAAGCGGTCCAGGACCAGTGTCCACAATGCGGCGAGTTTCGCCCGCTGTGGGTCGACCCGGCCGGGTTCGTGCACCGGTTCCCCCCGCTCACCCGGCGCTGGCGGCGTGGTCGTCATCGGTGATGCCCCGCTCCGCTTCGACGAGCCTGCGGGCGGTGTCCAGGGACGACGCCCACATGTCGGTCAGGAACTGCCAGAGCCCGGCCAGCCCTTCCGGCCGGGCGCGGTACAGCCGCCGGGTGCCGTCCCGCCGCTCGGTCAGCAGGCCCGCGTTCTTGAGCACGGTGAGGTGCTGGCTGACCGCTGTCCTGCTCACGTCGAATGCCGCGGCGATCTCGCCGGCGGGCAACTCGTCGTCGGCGACAAGCCGCAAGATGGCGCGACGGCGCGGTTCGGCGATGGCCTTCAGCGCCTCGTCGGTCGCCCGCTCGCCGGCCGCCGTGGCATCCTGCGGCTTGTCATTCATGGCGATCGCTCAGCTCCACAGCCCGACCTGGTTGCCGTCCGGGTCGGTGAAGATGGCGAATCGGCCGAAGTCCCCGGGCAGGTCCGTCGGCGGAACGAGCCGCTTGCCGCCTAGCTGCTCGGCACGGTCGAGGTAGCCGTCGAGGTCGTCGACCCGCATGTAGATCCGCACGCGCTTCTCGCCTGCCTCGTCTGACGCGCCGATTCCGCCGCCGATCGCGCCTTCACCGGCCCCGGTGTCGACGAGCGCGTACCCGCCCATGGCGGGGTCGGCGGCCACCTGCCAGCCGAACAACTCGGCGTAGAACTTCTGGGCACGCTCCGCATCGGGGCTGATCACCTCAAAGAACGCGACTGGCTGACCCATGGTGCTTCCCTTCTTGCCGGATATCTGTCGTCATCGGCTAACGTTAGTCATCACAAACGTTAGTGTCAACTGACTCAGCAGCCCAGGGCGCCCACGTCACGGGAGAAGGGCGGGGTCCGCGAGGCGGCCAAGCCGGCACTTCACGCGAGACCTCCATGATTGCCGCCCTGTTTCGCCCGAAATGTGGGCGTTGGATGGGTGAAAGTTGGGCTGGCTCCGCAGAAATGAGCGCGTCAAGGTCGGGGCTGGACCGGATCAGCCGGGGGTGCTGGACCGCGACCGCGACCGCGACCGCGACCGGGCCCGTGACCGGGCCCGCGGCGCGAGCGAAACGGCCGCCCGCCAGCCGAGCTGAAACAAGCCGAGGAAGGCGAGCGCGACCAGGACGAACGCGAACGCGGTGCCCTGGCCGGAGACGACCCGCAGCAGCATGCCGATGGCCACCGTGCACAGCCACACGCCCACGCCAACCGGCACGACGGTGGCCGGCCGCTGCCAGTAACGGGTGGCCACGAGGCCGACTGCCAGGCCGGCCACGAAGGGCCAGGCGGTATCCCAGAGCCCGGCGAGGCCACCCCCGGCGTGATGGTTCGCCCGGCCGATCACCACGAAAAGCAGCACGCAGCCGAGGTCGGCCAGGGCGGCACCCGCAGAACGCATGGACCCAGGCTAGTACCGGCGTACACTGCGTGGATGCCTGATCGCGGTGCCCAAAGCTGCTGCGTTACCGGGTGATGGCCAGGCTGTTGATCGTCCACCACACGACCTCACCGTCCATGCAGGCGATGTTCGAGGCGGTGCTGGCGGGCGCGGGCACCGATGAGATCGAGGGCGTCGAGGTGCAGGTCAGGCCCGCCCTCACCGCGGCCGCCAGCGAGGTCCTCGAGGCCGACGGCTACCTGCTCGGCACGTCCGCCAACATTGGCTACATGTCCGGCGCGCTCAAGCACTTCTTCGACGGCATCTACTATCCGTGCCTGGCGGCGACAGTCCGCAGGCCCTACGGCCTGTACGTGCACGGCAACAACGACACCACGGGGGCGGTCCGGGCAGTGGACTCCATCGCTTCCGGGCTGCAGTGGCGGCGCGCCCGCCCGCCGGTCAGCGTGATCGGCAACCCTGGCCCGGCCGACCTGGAGGCCTGCTGGGAACTCGGAGCGACTATCGCGGCGGAACTCGCCCGGTGATCGTCACCATGACCCTGAACGCCTCGCTGCGGGTGCAGTACGAGGCCCCGCGGGTCGACTGGGGAGCACAGAACCGGGTGACCCGGGTGCGGTACCGGGCGGGCGGCCGTGGACTGGCCGTCGCCCGGGTGCTGCGAACGCTCGGCCATGATGTCGTCGCGGCCGGGCTGGCGGGAGGGGCCACGGGCGGCCTGATCGCGACGGACCTGGCCCGATCCGGGGTAACCACCGGGTTCACCACGATCAGCGGGGAGTCGCGGCGCATCCTGGAGGTGGCCGACGCCGAGCGCGGACACACCACCATCCTCAACGAACCCCCGCCCTACATCACCACGGAGGAACTGGGCCGGTTCGCAGCGGACTACCGGCGGCTGATGACCGAGGCCGCGGCCGTGGTCCTGTCCGGGAGCCTCCCGGTCGGCCTCCCGCCGGAAATCTACGGATCACTCGCGACGTATGCGGCTGAGGCCCGGGTGCCGACGATCATCGACGCCGGGGGAGAGGCCCTGCGGTACGGCGCAGCCAGGCGCCCAGCCGTGGTCGTCACGCGCCTGCCCGGCCCGGACGGCGTAGCCGGGCGGGCCGGCCTGGCGGGACTGGCTGGTCCCGCCGAGCCGATTGGGGCCGCCGGGGCGGCTGGTGTGACCAGGCAGGCTGGTGTGACCAGGCAGGCTGGTGCTGCTGGGGCCGCCGGGGAACGCGGGGTCGACGCGAGGGCGCTGGTGGCGGG
>Ga0066793_10000473_pt1 | contig 15812 bp, 13 predicted proteins | sample PersoiDNA2013189_FD_83876 | JGI IMG/M metagenome (GOLD analysis project Ga0066793, IMG submission 83876) | Permafrost soil microbial communities from the Arctic, to analyse light accelerated degradation of dissolved organic matter (DOM) -... | ecosystem: Environmental > Terrestrial > Soil >... | reverse complement strand
GCGTTAACCTTACCAATTCCAGCCTTATAGGAGCTGACCTCATTAGAACTAATTTATGTAGAGCTACTCTCGCGTATACAAACCTTAGCAACTCAAACCTTACTGAAACCAACTTCAATAGAGCAAATTTCACCGCAACCGATTTTAATAAGGCTGAGATCGGTTTCGCTTCTTTCGCAGATGTTGACCTGAGCCAAGTCAAAGAACTTGAAACTATGATCCATAGAGGGCCATCTGAGATTGGCGTTCGGACTATCTATCGCTCAAAAGGCAATATTCCAGAAATTTTCCTACGTGGTGCTGGTGTTCCTGAATCTCTTATCATTTATATGCGCTCTTTGGTTAGTGCTGAAAATCCTATCGACTACTACACGTGTTTTATTTCGTATTCAAGCGTAGATCAAGCGTTCGCAGAGCGGCTCTACTCTGATTTACAAAGGAAAGGAGCACGTTGTTGGTTCGCTCCTGAAGACTTAAAGGTCGGGGATAAATTCTGGCATCGCATTGATGAGTCTATCAAATTGTATGACAAACTGTTGGTTATCCTTTCAGAACATTCGGTAAAAAGTGCCTGGGTGGAAAGCGAGGTTATGGCAGCGCTTGAAAAAGAACAGCAACACAATAAGACAGTTCTCTTTCCTATTAAGTTGGACGAGGCAGTTATGCAAACAAACTTGCCATGGGCAGCGAATATCCGTCGTACACGGCATGTGGGAGACTTTACGAAGTGGAAAAACCACGACAATTATTGGAAGGCTTTTTCTCGATTACTCACGGCTCTTCAATCAGAAGCTAAAGAGCCAGGTACTTTGTAGTGGGACAATCTTCCATTATCACTTCTCACAGCCTGGCTTCAAGATGCCATACCGAAAGTAGTGCTACTAATAATGTGCGGCGAGAAGGCGTAAAACCCAGTCCAGATCTAGCTTCTGAGCTTTTCTGCTATACACTATTAAACAACGTTCGGTATAACATCGACGTTCTTGCCATCGGACTCGCCCGTCCCGTTGATATTTGTCTGGAGTGGCCGTGTTCCATAGCGCCAGTTGACCCATAAGCCGCCTAATCCGTTGGCGTCGCTGTCAAAGCCGTTGTCTTTGATATTCGTGAGGAGATCTATTTCGATGTCCTGTATGCTTGCATTACCATGCAGAGAGACGTGTGTTGTAGATGACGCATCATGATTGGTTGCCTGAGAACAGCCTGCCAGCAGCAGGATCAGAATCGTTAAGAAGGCGACATACAACGTTTTGTATTGAATGCGATGCATAAGCTTCTCCCTTGTTCGCGACCTGCCTTGTAGAAAAAGAAGGTCTTGCTACTACTATCTTCCACCTGAGCTTACAGAGAACGGCCCAGAAAGCCCCTCGTTTTCAAACAGGGGATGAATGGGCGTTCCTTATTTGGAGTTTGGGAGGGGGTATTGCATTCTTTTGTCGATAGTGCTATACTATAGACATGGAGTATCAACACGAACGATACAATATACATCTCGTGGTCTACCACCTGATCTGGTGTCCCAAACGGCGGCGCAAGGTCCTGATCGGGGCCATCGAAGCCCGTTTAGAGCAACTTCTTCGTGAGGTTGCCAGTGAACACGGCTGGACGATCCTTGAGCTGGCTATCCAGCCCGATTATGTCCACGTGTTTCTCAGAGGTGATCCCTATACCGCGCCGTCGGATATGGCACGCTTGTTCAAAGGTCGCTCTTCCCATGTGCTACGAGAAGAATTCCCTGAACTGCTCAAGTTGCCATCACTTTGGACGCATAGTTTCTTTGTCTCCACGGAGGGCCTTGTGAGCCATGAGGTGATCGCCCGCTATATTGAGAGGCAGAGCTAATGCTGATCTACGAGTACAAACTAGATGGAAGCAAGCAGCAGTACGCCGCGATTGAAGAAGCAATCAGAGTCGTGCAGTTCATCCGCAACAAATGCTTGCGCAAGTGGATGGACTCTCGCGGCGTCTCAAAGAACGATCTGCAATGCTACTGCGCTGTTCTCGCCCGCGAGTACTCGTTTGCCTCTTCTCTCAATTCCCAGGCACGTCAAGCAGCAGCAGACCGAGCGTGGTTCGCTATTTCCCGTTTCTACGACAATTGCAAGAACCACAAGCCAGGCAAGAAGGGCTATCCTCAGTTTCAACACGATAACCGCTCGGTCGAGTACAAGCAGACGGGATGGAAGCTTGAGCCTGACGGGAAACATATCCTCTTCACTGATGGCTGTGCAATAGGCCGCTTGCGGCTTGTAGGTAATCCCAAGCAGCAGATTGCTGCATTCCCCATCAAGGACATCAAACGGGTACGCATCGTCCGCCGTGCCGATGGCTACTACGTCCAGTTCAGCGTCCAGGCGCAGCGGCACATAGAGCATGTTCCCACAGGCAAGCAAGTCGGGATTGATGTGGGACTCAACGCCTACTACACCGATTCGCAAGGGGAGACGGTAGACAATCCACGCCACTACCGCAAGGCGGAAAAGAAGCTGAAGAAGTTGCATCGTCAACTCTCTCGCAAGCAGAAGGAGAGCAGCAATCGCAAGAAAGCCAGGAAACAGGTAGCAAAAGCCCATTTAAAGGTCCAAAGGCAGCGTGAAGATTTTGCCCGCAAACAGGCAAACGCGCTTATCACCTCTAGCGATCTGATTGCCTATGAAGACCTCAAGATAGCGAACATGGTCAAAAACCATCACCTTGCCAAGAGCATTCACGATGCCGGATGGGGTCAATTCCTCCGATGGGTCAGCTACTATGGTTCGCTGCACGCTCTCCCTGTGATCGCGGTAGCCCCACAGTGGACCTCCCAGCAGTGTTCAGACTGTGGAACGATCGTGAAGAAGTCTCTGAGTGTGCGGACCCACATTTGTACGAGGTGTGGCGTGGTGCTGGATCGAGACCATAACGCGGCGCTCAACATTCTCGCAAAGGCATTAGCAGGTACCCTGGGGCACAGGGAAACCTCCGGTTCGCCGGAAAACGCTTCTGGACAGACTGCCTCTACTCGTAGATCCAAACGGGCTACGAGCAAGCGGGCTGGTTGAAGGAAGAACCCCCTGCCTTCGATGCAGGGGAGTGTCAGGAATTGTTTATTGTGAGACGCTATCTCTTATGCTCTACATACGTAAAATCGCAAAAAAAGGAGAATGAGGAAGTCTTTTCATGGTACGAAAGTCACCTCACCCTCCATACTCATCGCTGCCGACTAAAGAAACAGACGACTTCTTATGTTTCTTGCCCTTAGCGCACCCCCGATTTTGCCAGCCGGGCCGCCATAGCAGCTTCATAGCGAGCGGGATCGGGCATATCTGGGCGTAGGGAACGATTACCTCGCACGACAAAGTGCGCTTCTACATCGTTGCTCTGGAACATCTCTTTCGCGAAAGAAATGGCAACCTCCTGGCTAAATTCCTTGCACGAGCAGATGTCGATGTCGACCTCGCCGTACTCGGGCCAGGCGTGCAGGCTGATGTGGCTCTGGGCGATCACCACGAAACCAGAGAGTCCGGCATCCAGGGGATTAGAAGTCTCTATATCGTAAAGGTGAACAGGGCTGACCTTCTCCATATCGACACGGGCAGGATATTCGTCCAGAACACGGCGAATAAGCGGCTCATTCGACAGGGTACTCCGGTCACAATTGTAAAGTTCTAGCATCAAATGGACAAGCATTGCGTCTTCCTTCCAGTATGTTTTTCTACTAAACGGAACCTTATTGCTGTCAGGTCCGTCGTTTGCTTCCAATTCTGTGCGACAAATTCTATCGCACAGAATAGTATTATACATTAGGTTGTCAAGCTAATACCAAGAAAAACGCGCCGCTGTGATCTAATAGAGATGTCTTTTCTATCTAAACATCAGCTTTCTTTCTATCTAATTCCTAATGATATGTCTACTTGAGGTAAGCTAGCAATCAATCTAATAGCGATAAAGCTCACCATTAGGTGGAACACTATTTAGGGGCGAACTTTTTTCCCCGCCTCGTACGCTTGCTTCAGCTCGGTCAGGAGTTTCTCGCGCTGTGCAAAGAGTTCCTTGCGTGGACGTGGCCGCGCCTTGCTGATCGCGTAGGCTGTGAGTAAAGGGAATGCAATGGTTGAGTCGCCATAGATGACCGCTGTGTCGTGTAGTTGATCTGGCTTGATCTTGCCCCACGAGACCGCCTCGGACGGTGTTGCGCCCGAGAGGCCGCCCCAGTGGGGCGCATCCGCCGTGATCTGGATAAAGTAGTCGTGTCCACCTTTGTTGATGCCGAGTACCTCCCACAACTGAGGCTGCGTCTGCAGGTAGAAGTTCTTTGGACTTCCTCCGCCCAGAATAATCACGCCATTGTGCGTCGCGTGATGCACAATGGCGGTCGTCTCGTTCACATCCGCCAGTGGATCGAGCGTGAGCAGGCTGCCGTCCAGCGCGTTGCGTGCCACATTCATCCCGATCGACGAATCTCCGGGAGATGATGTGTAGATTGGCACATTCCACGCCGCCGCCTGGGCCAGCACCGAGTACTCGGGTCGCACGCCGAGCTTGAGCAACTGCGTTCCCAGGTGATGATGCAGTTCCGAGGTTGAGATCGGTCGGTTGGGCAGGCTCTTGAGGCTCTCGCGCACAAAGGCATCGGTATCCAGCAGCACCTTGTCCTCGAACAGAATATCGTAGATGCGGATAACGCCCTCTTCCTGAAGCTTTGTATCGTCCAGGCGGAAATCGCCCCGGTGCAGCGACATCGCCAGCGCGTGGTGCATATCGTGGTACAGATTGGCCCCCGTGCTAATGATAAAGTCAATGAACCCGTTCTCCATCAGCGAAATGAGGCAGCCGCCCAGTCCAGCGGGAGTCAGCGCGCCCGCCATCGTCAGCCCGACCGTGACATCTTCTTCGGGTGCGAGCATCTTTTTGACATACAGTCGCGCCGCCTCGTTCAAGCGCGCGGCGTTATAGGCCTGGAACTGCTCGTCTATTAGTTCCACAACCGTCATATCGGGTCGCACGCGGCGTGGCAGAATCTGCTCTCCGCTCAGATACTCGCTCTGCGTCGGATCATGCTGATCGCTCACTGGTCTATGGGAGTGGTGATGTATATCATCGTGATGAGTCATTCAATGAAGTCCTTTCTGGATATTTCAAGATGGCCTTTAGTCAATGGCTATTATTGTATCAGATATGGAAAACTGTATGGGAAACATGGATATTCCCTGTTTCACTCCTACATTGTGCAGGATAATTGACTGGACGCCAGTTCTTACGCTTGTTTCCAGGAGTTTGACATACGGTAGGGGGGTATGGTATCTTTCAATAAAGAAGCAGTAGACGAGAAAGGGAAGATATGGAAGCACAGATAGATGAACAGATGGTTCAGGAATTGCAGGCCCGCCTGGCTCGCATTGAAGGGCAGATTCGTGGCGTCAGCAAAATGGTGCAGGAGCATCGGCCCTGTGATCAGATTTTGATGCAGGTCATGGCTGCACGCGCCGCCCTGGAGAAGGTGGCTGGCGCAGTTGTAACATACGGTATCGAGGAATGTTTCAACTTACCCCCAGAGCAGGCTCGTGAGGCAATTCGCCACAGTGTTTCGTTGTTGACGAAGGTGTAAGCTCACTATCTGAGACCTTCAGGAGCGAGATTTTATTGTGCTTTTTGTGTGTTGTATACCATACCAGGGTAGAGTATAAAAAGAAAAGAGGAGCAGTAACTATATGTTTGGACGCTTGTTTGGCAGTAATAATTCTCAAGAGCGTGTGTCGACCGAGGTCACGGTGATAGAAGCTCGACAGCTCCAGCAGCAGGGCGCGCAACTCATTGATGTACGCGAAACCGCTGAGTTTGCATCCGGTCATGCTGTGGGAGCCTATAACATTCCATTAGGAAAACTTGCTGGGCGTCTGAGCGAAATTCGTAGGGATGGAACGGTGTTGCTCATCTGTCAGAGTGGTAGTCGTAGTCGAACTGCACAGGGGCTACTCGCTCGCCAGAATGTCTCGGATGTGCGCAATGTCAAAGGTGGTACCAGTGCATGGCGGGCAGCTAAACTCCCTATGGAGTAGCAACCCACTTTGATGGTTTGAGAGAGTCAGGCGTCTAGAAGCAGAAAGAGAGTGTTGTTATGCTAAAAGTGGTGATTGTTGGCGGTGTGGCCGGTGGTGCAACCGCCGCTGCACGCCTGCGAAGATGTGATGAGACAGCGCATATTGTCCTCTTTGAAAGGGGACCATATGTTTCGTTTGCCAATTGTGGCTTGCCATATTATGTCGGAGAGGTCATTCCTCGCCGCGACCAGTTGTTGCTCCAAACCGTTGATGGCCTGTCGCATCGCTTCAATCTGGATATTCGCAATCTAAGTGAAGTGATAGCTATTGATCGCCACCATCAAACAGTGACCGTTAGAGAGGTTCAAAGCGGGAGAAGCTACGAAGAATCCTACGATCTCTTACTCCTTTCCCCCGGCGCTCAGCCGATTGTTCCCCCTATCCCAGGATTGGATGAAGCCAAAAATGTCTTCACGCTGCGCACTATTCCCGATACCGATGCCATCAAAGGCTTTGTTGATCAACAATTGCCGAAGACTGCCGTTGTGGTCGGTGGCGGGTTTATTGGTCTGGAAATGGCTGAAAACTTGCTGCGTCGCGGTATACAGGTGACGCTAGTTGAACAGATGAATCAGGTGATGACCCCCATCGATTATGAGATGGCGACGCTTGTGCATAAGCATCTGCGTGAGAAGGGTGTCAGGCTTGTACTTGAAGATGGCGTACAGGCGTTTGCAAAAAAAGGACGACAGGTCATTTTGCGCAGTGGCACCGTCCTTGAAAATGATATGGTGCTGCTCTCGATAGGTGTCCGCCCTGAAAATACGTTAGCTATACAGGCCGGCTTAGCTGTTGGCAAGCGAGGTGGAATTGTCGTCGATGACTATCTCCGCACGAGTGACGAGCACATTTATGCCATTGGTGATGCCATCGAGGTCAAAGACTTTGTGACCGGCTTACCCACTCAGATGCCCCTTGCTGGACCCGCCAATCGACAGGCCAGGCTCGTCGCGGATACTATTGCTGGAAAAAAGAAGCGTTATAGTGGGACGCTTGGGACGGCTATTGTGCAGGTCTTTGATCTTACGGTCGCTACGACAGGGGCTAACGAGAAAACGTTGCGCAATCTGGGCTGGCCCTATGCAGTCGTCCATACCCATCCTGCTTCCCATGCAACCTATTATCCTGGTGCGCAGTCTATGGCGCTCAAATTACTGTTTCATCCCGAAACGGGTGCACTCTACGGTGCTCAAGGAGTTGGTCGCGAAGGCGTCGATAAGCGGATCGATGTGCTGGCAACGGCGATTCGGGCTGGACTAAAGGTTTTTGATCTACAGGATCTCGAATTGACCTATGCTCCTCCGTATTCTTCGGCCAAAGATCCCGTCAATATGCTGGGCTATGTGGCTTCAAATGTTGTTGAGGGGACCGTCCAAACGATCCAGTGGTGTGATATTGATGAGGTGGTGGCACACGGCGGCCTACTCATCGATGTTCGCGAGTCAGAGGAAGTCGCGCGGGGATCTATTCCTGGTTCGGTCAATATCCCCCTGGGAGATCTTCGCCAGCGCTTGGGCGAACTTTCTACAGAACCTCAACCCGTGTATGTTACCTGTCAGGTGGGATTGCGTGGCTATCTGGCGACGCGCATTTTAGAGGCGGCAGGGTTTCATGCAATGAATGTGGATGGTGGCTATACAACCTACAGTTCTGTCCATGATAAAATACAAATACACTAACAAATAAGGGGCACAAAAACATGTGCCCCTTATAGCCGCTACTCGATCATCGAGCGGCGGACCTCGATGATCTGATCGCGCAGTTGAGCGGCCTTCTCGAAATCGAGCTGTTTGGCGGCTGAGCGCATCTGCGACTCCAGGTCTTTGATCAGGCGTAGGGCTTCATCCTTTGGAATACCAGCCAGCGCGACTGAGACTGATTTCCCGTCGGTCGCATCTGTTCCGCTCATGGCTTTGATGCGGTCGGAGAGCGTCTTGACCCCTTTCTTGATACCGCGCGGTGTGATGTTATGCCGCTCGTTGAAGGCAACCTGTATCTTGCGACGGCGGTTGGTTTCGTCGATCGCGTACTGCATCGAGCGCGTGACGGTGTCGGCGTACATAATGACGCTACCCTCGACGTGACGGGCTGCGCGCCCGATCATCTGAATCAGCGAACCACCTGAGCGCAGGAAGCCCTCTTTATCGGCGTCCAGGATGGCGACCAGGGAGACCTCTGGCAGATCGAGTCCCTCGCTCAACAGGTTGATGCCGACGACGACATCGTAGACGCCCAGGCGCAGGTCGCGCAGGATCTCGACGCGCTCAATGGTGTCGATCTCAGAATGCAGGTAGTGTACCTTGATGTTTAGCTCTTGCATATAGTCTGCAAGATCTTCTGCCATCTTTTTGGTCAGTGTTGTGACCAGGACGCGCTGCTTTTTTGTGACGCGCTCGCGAATCTCCGCCAGCAGGTCGTCGATCTGCCCCTTCGTCGGTCGCACGCTGATCTCTGGATCGATAAGACCGGTGGGACGAATGACCTGTTCGACGATGGCCTGACTGTGTTCGTGCTCGTAGGGACCCGGCGTCGCGGAGACGAACAGCGCCTGGTTGATCTGGCACTCGAACTCCGGGAAGGTCAGGGGACGATTGTCCATGGCTGAGGGGAGTCTGAAGCCGAAATCGACGAGTACCTGTTTGCGCGAGCGATCGCCCGCGAACATGCCGCGTACCTGTGGCAGCGCGACGTGCGACTCATCAACGACCAGCAGGTAATCGTCGGGCAGGTAGTCTAGCAGCGTCCACGGCTGTTCGCCCGCGCCGCGCCCCGCGAGGTGACGCGAATAGTTCTCGACGCCGGAGCAGAAGCCAGTCTCGCGCAGCATCTCCATATCGAAGTTGGTACGCTGCTTCAAGCGCGCCGCTTCCAGGAGCTTGCCCTCGGTCTCCAGTACCGCCAGGCGCTCCTCCAGTTCATTTTCAATCAGTCCGATTGCCGCGTTCAGGCGTTCCTGCGTTGTGACCCAGTGTTTGGCGGGATAGATGTCGAGGCGCTGCCGTTTGCCCAGCACCTCGCCGGTTAGAGGATCAATCTCGGTCATGCGCTCGATCTCGTCGCCGAAGAACTCGACGCGGACCGCCACATCTTCGTATGCTGGAAAGATCTCCAACACATCGCCGCGCACGCGGAAGCGACCGCGCACAAAGTTTGCATCGTTCCTCTCGTACTGAATCTCGTTGAGGTGGCGCAGAATCTTATCGCGTCGTCTCTCCTGTCCCACCTTGAGCGTAAGGACGACTTCACCGTACTCTTCCGGGCTGCCCAGGCCATAGATACAGGAGACCGAGGCGACGATCAAGACATCGTGTCGCTCGAAGAGGCTGCGCGTCGTGGAGAGGCGCAACTTCTCGATCTCCTCGTTGACCATACTTTCTTTCTCAACGTACGTATCCGTGCGCGGGATATAGGCTTCTGGTTGGTAGTAGTCGTAGTAGGAGACGAAGTACTCGACGGCGTTATTGGGAAAGAACTCTTTATACTCGCTATATAATTGTGCCGCCAGCGTCTTGTTGGGGGCGAGCACTAAGGTTGGTTTCTGTACCTGTTCGACGATCTTTGCGACGGTATATGTTTTACCACTACCCGTGACGCCCAGGAGCGTCTGCATTTTCTTCCCATCTCTAATACCCTGGGCTAACTGAACGATAGCCTCTGGCTGATCGCCGGTGGGTTGAAAAGGTGCCTCGACTTTAAAATCTGCCATGCTGCCCTGATCCTCGTGTAGAATAAATTTTCCAGATTTCTCTCCCCATTATACCACTTTTGCAAATGAGCTGGCACTCCCCAATTGAACTTTTTTTGCATCATAGTCCGTAATACAAAGGAACATAGATGATGTTATATTAGCCTATGTGTATTGATGCCGAAAAACTACCTGCTGTGGAGGTTGTGCATGTTGCTCTTTTTGAGAGTATCCCGCTTTTCAGTCAGTCGAGCCATAGCGATGATATCCGGTCTTATTCTTCTTCTCGTTCCCCTGGCAAGCTGTGGCACGCCTGCACCACTTCAATTTACAACAATCAATCTGGGTATTCCTGCGCAGGCGCTTCAATCGCCTGTCGTCAAGCCATTGCCCGATAATACCCAGTTGCATGTGCGTTTCACCTTCAAGATCGATCCCAATCTGCTGAAGCAGGCGGACCAGCAGCGCGGACAGCCCGGACAGAGTTCCAGCGTGCAGTCGTTTGCAAAGAAGGTTGGCATCAGTGATGCTACGTATCAGAAAATCAAAGATTTCTTTTCTCCGCAAGGCATATCGCTCAAATTGAGTAAGTTGCGTACCAATCTTGCCGTTGATGCGAAGGCCAGTACGATAGCAAAACTGCTGCAAACGAAATTCGTGGTGCATAACTACAATGGTCGCACCTTCTTCGCGCCCAATCCAGCGCCGAAAGTTCCAGGGTTCCTGGCGGATTCGATTGACGTAGTGACGGGCCTCGACAACTACAGCTCGGCACCGCAGCACGATTTTACGATGCAGTTCAAGCAACCGGCCCATGTTAGTTCTCAAGCGCATTCGGCGCAGGACTGCTCTCCGCTCGATCAGACGCTGCTCCCTCGCGAGGTGGCGAGCGCTTATGGCTATGACCAGTTGTGGAATCGTGGCCTGCATGGTGAGCATATGACCGTCAACCTTGTCGAGATCGACGGCGCATACAAGCAGGACATCCAGAACTACTTTGACTGTATTAATTTTCCCATGAGCAATCTGTCGATTGTGAATGTAGATGGTCATCCACAACAGGCTGTAGGTGAGTCGACGCTGGACATTCAGATGGTTGCTGGCCTGGCGCGCTCGGCCAATATCAAGGTGTACCAGACGGATGGTGGCGATAACACTAACGATGTCTGGGTGAATGTGAACGATGAACTGCAGCAACTGATCAATGATAATGTGAATAGCAATAGTGCTGGCAATGTGGTGAGCATTAGCCTGGGAGCGGCTGAGAGTGATATGTCGCAACAGGATATGGAGGCGCTTGACAGTAGTTTCCAGCAGTTAAGTCGTGTCTTGCACATGTCGGTGCTGGTTGCCAGTGGCGACTGTGGCGCGTTTACGTCACAAAACTACGGCGATCTCTCGGTCAGCTTCCCAGCCAGTGATCCGTGGGTAACGGCAGTGGGCGGAACGATTCTGACGCCGACCGGGAACGGTGGGCGCGCCAACGAGATCGTCTGGTCGGATGGCTCGAATCGCTCTCGCTGTACGAACCAGTGGGGAAGCGGTGGCGGCAATAGCAGCGTCTTCAAACAGCCCTCCTGGCAGAACTCTTCTGGCGTGAATAACCGCTATTCGCGTGGGGTACGTCAGCTTCCCGATATCTCAGCAGCGGCCTATGCACTCGCCGTCTACTTTCAGGGACGCTGGGGCGCGGTCGGCGGGACCAGCGCTGCGGCTCCAATCTGGGCCGCTGGCCTCGCCCTGGTGAACCAGGGGATGTTGCAGCAGATACACAAACTCGCCAATGTCTCGACGAACGCCCAGCAATTTTACGCGGTCGCCGATCAGAGCGGTGGCCTTCATCCCTTCTACGACGTAACAAATGGGAACAATTTGTACTTTCCGGCGACGCCAGGCTGGGACTATACCACTGGACTGGGAACGCCCAATCTCGCGGAGTTCTACCAGGTGCTGCTTAACAATTTTCAATGAAGCGGCTAATGTCCAGATTGTGAACCAGGTCATAGCTATTCCGCCTGCTTGTAGTATAGTGAGTGTACAATATGGTGGAGCAGGGTATTCTGAATTGCAGGCAGGTAACTCAGTTAAGGAGAATAGCTATGTCCCAGGGGTTTCCTCGTTTTTGTCCGCGTTGTGGCGCTGCAACTGTTTTCAATCAGCGTTTGTGTGTGAAATGTGGGTTTGATCTGGTCCCCGCGCTTTCTCCGCAGAGTTCTCAGCCACCATCACAGCCCGGTTACTCTCCATCACAACCGGGCTTGCAGCCATCTTTAAAACCAGTATCACAACCCGGTTTCCAACCGTATGCGAGTCCGGTATCGCAGCCAGGATTTTCCCAGGAAGCGTTCTCGCAGCCTCCTCGACCAACACAAAACCCGGTATCACAGCCAGGCTGGGGGCCTTCTTCGCAGCAGCCTTTCCCTCAACAGGCGCAGGGCAGTGCGCCATTTTCCGGGCCGCCAGCGACTACTGACAGATCCAGCAAGGGACGGGTGAGACTGATTCTCGTACTGTTGCTCGTCTTGTTGGTACTGGCTGGCGGTAGCTTTGCTGCCCTGGGCATCTTCGGTCGCGGAAGTGCCGCTCAGTCCGCTGTAACCAGCTCAACAGTAAACACGGTTGTAACGTATGCTGGCGTGACGATGACGGTACAGAAAGTTGAGCAGGCGCAGAACTTTACCGATGATCCCAATTCCGCCGCTAATGGCATGCTGCGCGTCCATCTCCAGGCGCAGAATACAACGCAGATTCCGGTGAACCTGATGTATAACACGATTGCGCGCCTGGTTGTTCCTGGCGGCAAAACGCTGTCCCCTACCTATGTAAAGGCGAACGTCGGTGTGGCTCCTGGAGTCACGCGGACGGCCATCCTCGATTTTGCCGTCCCAACCGACACGAAGGCGCATCTCTGCGTGCTGCAGTTGGGCGCGCCGGACGAGGCGCAGCTGGATATTCCACTGATGCCCGGTGCCAATATGAGCCGCTATGCACCGGTAACGTCGCATATCACCGGGGCGACGTTTCAGTATCTCGGCCTGAACTGGTCGCTGGTGAGCGCGACCTCCCAATTGAGCATCGATGGCAAGCAAGCAAGTAAGGGGATGCATTATGTCAGCGTGACGCTCATGGTGAACAACACTCTGTCGCAGACAGCTATCCCCGGTTCCGCTTTTGCCTATATGCGCTTGAAAGCCGGAAGTACTACCGCTACACCCGTGGAGACAACGTTACCCGTTTCATTTGATGCAGGGGCAAATGGCAAAACGGGAACCGTTACCTTTCTTGCTCCGCAAAACGCGACGACGTACACATTGATCTTGCTGGCACAACCCCAAAGTGGGTTTGACCAGGTGACGCAGGACTTCCGGCTCTCATAATTCCTTCTTATCATTCCTGGTCATCTTTATAAAAACAGTTCTCACAAGGAGAGAAACAATGGCACAGAACCCTGCTCGTTCCTGCCCGAATTGTCACGCGGTGATGCCCCCCAACCAGCGCTTCTGTTCTAACTGTGGCGCAGTTGTAGAGGGAAACGCTTACAGGCCGACCGAGCTGACTCCCAACAGCGCCGGATCGATTCCCAACATGGAGACGCGTAGGGAAGCGACTCCACCTCCACCGCCGCAAGGATTTGGGCAGGCACCGTTTCCAGGGCAACAGATGCCTCCGCCAAATTATCAGGGCTACCAGGCACCAGTTTACACCAAACCACAGAAGGACTCATCGAAAGGCGTGCTGGGGCAGATCGGCTGCGGCGTACTGGCGGTTATTCTTGTGGTCCTTGCATTATGCGGAGGGGCGGGCTTCTTTGCTTATCACTACATCACTTCTGCCGCTAATAATAGGGTAGCCACGGTTACAACGGGTAACACATCCAGCAATGTCAATGATGTGACACCAACGGTCGCGCCTCCCGTTACGTCGCCCGTCAACGCGGCGTTGATCTACGCCGATGTGAATATCACTGTTGTGGATGCGAAACAGGGTGGAGGCTTTGCTGATGATACGAGCACTTCCTCGCCCTCGATCGTGCGTATCGATCTCAAAGAGGAGAACAAGACTACGCACAGCTCTAGTTATTATTATGGGGACATGTCGCGTCTCCTCCTGCCTGATGGCACAAGTGTCAAGCCAGGCAACACCCAGGTTCTAACCGGTCCCGATACGACCATTTCACGCACCAATTGGATTGATTTCCCTGTCCCTTCTAAGATAGATGTTGCTAAAGCGACGCTGGTCCTGGGAAAGGCCGACGAGGAGCAGATCAATGTGCCCTTAACAAGTAATCCCGACATGAGTAAGTACCAGCCGAAGACAGTGACCCCTGGCAAAACAACTACCTATTCGGGTATGACCTGGACGCTTGTCTCTGCCTCGAAACAATTGAGCGGTGATAATCAGCAGGCACCACAGGGGCAGGTGTACATAGTGATGACGCTGAAGATCGATAATAACTCGGCAAATGACTTCAGGGGCTATCCCGGCGACTATATACGCCTCCAGACGGGGAGCACGAAGGCGACGCCTGATAGTGACAATACCATCCCTACCTCAGTGAGCGCGGGCCAGACGAATCAGAGCGGAACATGTGCGTTCCTGGTCCCACAGGGCAGCACCAGTTTCACGCTCCTGCTGCTCGCTGATTCTACGGGCACGGTACAACAGGCATCTATTCCATTCCAGATTCAATAGAAAACCAGACGGGTAAGAACGAGAGGCGCAAGACATCTGTCTGCGCCTCTTTCATTTCTGCGCGAGGAATGCCAGTTTTCCCACGCCGTTGGTGATGTGCATGTAGAGAATGCGCCCATTTTTAAGCCAGAAGGGGTAGCACTCTGTCGCTAAAGTCTGGGGAAATTGGATAGTGGGACCACTCAGTGTATAGGTGCGCAGTGTTCCACCGTCGCTATAAACGAGCGCGTGATTGTCGGGTGCCCAGCTCCAGCCGAGCAACTTCTTTTGCAGGGTTATATGGAAGAGTTCTTTGTGTTGATCGACAGCTAGCGTGTGCAGCGTCGTGTGCCCCTGGGCGTCGCTCTGCTCGTATGTCAGGTAGTGCTTACTGGGGGACCAGCCAACCGTGCCAATGGTAAAGTTTCCAGGTCGTACTACCTCGCTAAGCGTGTTTGTGCGCGCATCCATGACATAGATCGCTTGCGCGGGCAGGCTCTGCAACGAAGCAGATGGAGTATTCTCTTGCGCGGCGATGAGTGCCAGCTTCTGCCCATCCTGCGACCAGAGCAGGCGCTGTACGGATAAAGCGACCTGAACTGTTTGCAGCGCCTGGGCCGCATGACCGCTCGGCGTCGTCTGCCATAGACTGAGCTGGTCGCCGGTCTGCGTGGCGTAGATAATCTGCTGCGGAGATATGGGCGACCAGCTGGCGGCCTCAGCATCCTTTCCGAGTGGAATCATATATTGCCCCACGCGTACCAGGGCGAGTAGCGGTTGTGTTGTCCCGGTCGGCGATACCGTAGTCACGAGCTGAGAGCCGTCGGGCGACCAGTCGACATCGTGAGCATAGCGCATGGCCAGGAAATTGCTTGTTACAGGATTACTAATATCCGCCACATACATCACGCCCGGCTGGTTCATCGGCTGATAGACGAGATGATGCTCGGTTGGGTCGAGCGAGAGGAGTTGACCGCCATGCGCCAGCTCAGCGGGGGCGGCGATGGTTTGAGTGAGGGCAAATTGTTGTACTGCTGCCTGTCCGAGGTGTAGCAGGGCAGTGATGAGCGAGAAGATCAGGAGAAAGACGGCGGCCAGCGCGGATGCCAGGGCCAGGCGGCGGCGCGGAACTGCTTTGCGACGTGGCGACAAACGCTGAATAATGGTGTTACGCAGTTGGGGCGTGAAGTGTATCCGCTCAGCCTGAGTCTGCAAAACATGTGTTAGACGTGCGTCGAACATATTCTCCTTATTTTGCTCTTGTTGAGAATTGTCATACGAATGGGAACCTGTGCCCTCACCGTGCTGATCGTTCATCGCGCCCCTCCCCTGCGAATGCTGCTGATGCCTGGATGCATACCATGTTGTGCTGGACT
>Ga0066793_10000472_pt1 | contig 15852 bp, 13 predicted proteins | sample PersoiDNA2013189_FD_83876 | JGI IMG/M metagenome (GOLD analysis project Ga0066793, IMG submission 83876) | Permafrost soil microbial communities from the Arctic, to analyse light accelerated degradation of dissolved organic matter (DOM) -... | ecosystem: Environmental > Terrestrial > Soil >... | reverse complement strand
GTAGTAGCCCAGGCGCTCGAGCTGCTCCTTCAGCGCGTGGCGGCCCGAGTGCTTGCCCAGCACGATGTCGCTCTCCACCAGGCCCACGCTCTGCGCGTCCATGATCTCGTAGGTCGAGCGCTCCTTGAGGACGCCGTCCTGGTGTATCCCCGATTCGTGGGCGAAGGCGTTGCGCCCCACGATCGCTTTGTTAGGCTGAACCGGGTAGCCTGTCAGCAGGCTGACCAGCCGGCTCGACCTGCTTATCTCCTTGGAGTTGATGCCGGTGCTGAACGCCAGGCGGTCCTGCCTGACCTTCAGAGTCATCACTATCTCCTCCAGGCTCGCGTTGCCGGCGCGCTCCCCCAGGCCGTTCACCGCGCACTCGACCTGCCTGGCGCCCACCTCGCAGGCGGCCAGAGAGTTTGCCACCGCCAGGCCGAGGTCGTTGTGGCAGTGTACGCTTATGACCACCTTGTCCAGTCCGGCGACGTTCTCGATGATGCCGCTGATGAGGGCCGCGAACTCCTCCGGGATGGAATAGCCCACGGTGTCGGGGATGTTGAGGACTCCTGCGCCCTCGTCGACCGCCGCCTGCAGCACCTCATACAGGTAGGCGGGCTCGCTGCGGGTCGCGTCCATAGGAGAGAACTCGACGTCCTCGCAGCAGGACCTCGCCCTGGCCACGGCCTCGCGCGCCATCTGCAGCACCTGCTCGCGCGTCTTGTGCAACTGGTACTCGAGGTGAATGTCCGAGGTGCTGATGAAAGTGTGGATCCGCGGGCGGGAGGCGCCCTTCACCGCGTCCCAGGCCCGGTCGATGTCGTCGTCCCTGGCGCGGGCCAGCGCGCAAACCACCGACGAGTCGATGCGCTCGGCGATCTGCACGACCGCCTCGAAGTCACCCTGGCTCGTCGCCGGGAACCCCGCCTCGATGATGTCGACCCCCAGGCGCTGGAGCTGCTCGGCGATCTCGAGCTTCTCGCGCACGCCCAGGCTTATGCCCGGCGACTGCTCGCCGTCGCGGAGCGTGGTGTCGAAGATGTGCACGCGGTCTCCCATGGAGACTTACCTCCTAGAGGACCAGGAACTGAGTCCTGGAGATGCCGTCCTGATTCCCGAGCGCCTCGATTATCTCCGGCGTGAGCGGCGAGTCCAGGCTCAGGCCCATCCCCGCGACGCCGTCTATCGCCCTCCTGCCGACGGAGAGCCCGCTAATGTTAATGCCGCTGGAGCCCATTACCGTCCCGACCCGGCCTATCATGCCCGGGCGGTCCTCGTAGGTCACGAACGCCATGTATCTGCTGGGCGCGATCTCGATGTCGTAGTCGAGCACGTTCACGAACATCTCCTGGTTGACCCCTATCAGCGTCGCCCCGGCGGTGACATTGGTGTCGTCCTCGAGCGCCGTCACCTGGATCAGGTTGACGTAGTCGCGCGAGCGCCTGCTCTTACTCTCCTTCACCGTGATGCCCCGCTCCATGGCCAGTATCGGCGCGTTGACGTAAGTCACCGCGTCCATCGAGATGCTCTCGAAGAAGCCCTTGAGGAAGGCGACCGTGAGCAGCGAGGTGTCGAACTCGCTGATGTCACCCAGTATCTCGAACTCTATCTCGCTTATCGCGCCGCTGGTCAGGTTCACGAAGAGCCTGCCCAGCTTCTCGCACAGCGGCATGTACGGCCGCAGGGTCTCGACGACCTCCTTGTGCGGCATCGCGATGTTGACCGCGCCGGACACGAACCCGCCGGTCAGGCCCGCGATGACCTGGTCGGCTATGGCCACGCCGGCTTTGTACTGAGCCTCGGTCGTGCTCGCGCCGAGGTGTGGAGTGACCACGACCTCAGGCAGCGAGCAAAGGGGGTTGTCGTCGGCGGGCGGCTCCGTCTCGAAGACGTCTATCGCGGCGCCGGCGACCTTTCCGTCCTGGATCGCCCTGGCCAGGGCGGCCTCCTCGACCACGCCACCCCTGGAGACGTTCACTATCCTCACCCCGGGCTTGACCATATCGAGCTGCTTGTCGCCCAGCATGTGGAAGGTGTCCTTGTTCTTGGGGACGTGCAGGGTGATGAAGTCGGCGACCTCGAGGACCGCCTCCACTGACGGCTTCATGTCGATCCCCAGCGTCTTCGCCTTCTGGCTGGCGACATAGGGGTCGAAGCCCACCAGCTTCATGCCGAAGCCCGAGGCCCTTTCGGCGACCAGCGCGCCAATGCGCCCGATGCCGATTATTCCCAGCGTCTTGCCGTAGAGCTCGACTCCCTGGTACGAGGAGCGCTTCCACTCCCCTCTCTTGAGAGAGGCGCAGGCAGCAGGGATCTTGCGGGCGGTCGACATGAGCATCGCCATGGTGTGCTCGGCCGCCGAGATGATGTTGCTCTCGGGGACGTTCGCCACCAGCACGCCCTTCTTGGTGGCGCTCTCCACGTCGATGTTGTCCACGCCGATCCCGGCGCGCCCGATCACCTTGAGACGCGACGCCGCGCCGATGGCCTCGGCGTCGACCTTTGTCCCGCTGCGGACCACCAGGCCGTCGTAGTCGCCGATCTTCGCGAGGAGCTCGTCGCGGGGCACGCCGTCGAAGGCGTCGACATCGAAGTACTCCTTCAGCTTCTCCACGCCTTCGGCCGAGATCTTCTCGGCTACCAGGACCCTGTACTTGTCACCCATCCATATCTCCAGTCGTATGCTTTCTCGTCAACAGGTCACTCTCAGCGGCGCCCGTGTCGGTGGCGCGTCAGCCGGCGAGCACTTCCATCGCCGCGGCGACGCCAGTGCCCAGCTCTACGGGCACGCCCAACTTGTTCAATGCCATCTCCAGTGCGCCGACCTGCACCATGATGTCGAAGGGGTCGAAGTACCCCACGTGGCCGAGCCGGAATATCTTGCCCTTGAGCTTTCCCTGTCCGCCGGCGATGAATACGCCGAACTCGTTGCGCATCAGCTTGACGATGTCGCCCGCGCTTACGCCATCCGGTGCCCAGACGGAAGTGGTGACGAACGCGCGGGAGCGGTCCTGGGCCAGGAACCGCAGTCCCAGCGCCTCGACCGCGGCCTGGGTCGCGCGCGCCAGCTTCCGGTGGCGGGCGAACACGGCGTCGAGGCCCTCTTCTCTCAGCATCCCGATCGCCACGTCCAGGCCCTGGACCAGGGTGATCGCCGGAGTGTAGGGGGTTTCAGGAGGGCTCTTCGACTGCGACTTCCTGGCGGCCTCGAAGGAGAAATAGTACGAGGGGCACCTTGCAGTCTTGGCCGCACTCCAGGCCTTGTCGCTGACCGCGACGAACGCGAGGCCCGGCGGGACCATCAGGCCCTTCTGTGACCCCGACACGCACAGGTCGACACCCCAGGCGTCGGTCTTGAGGTCGACGGCGCCCAGCCCGCTTATGGCGTCCACCAGGAACAGCGCGTCCGTGGCGGCGACTATCTTCCCGAACGTCTCGACGTCGTTGACGACTCCGGTCGAGGTCTCGCTCTGGGTCAGCAGCACGCCCCTGGTGTCGGGGTTCGCGCCCAGCGTCTCCTCGAGGTCGGCCGGATCGGCGTTCGCGCCCCACTCGTGCTCGATGGCCACCACCTCCAGGCCGAAGGCACTGCTTATCTCGACCAGCCGCTCCCCGAACTTCCCGCCGGCAAACGCGATCACCTTGTCACCCGGTGAGAAGCAGCTGGCGATCGACCCTTCCATCGCCCCGGTGCCGCTGGATGTGAACAGCAGCACCTCGTTGGAGGTCTGGTAGACGTACTTGAGCCCCTCGAGCACGCGGTCGAGCAGCGCGCCGAAGTCGGCCGAGCGGTGGTGGATCATCTTCACCTGCGCGATGCCCACCTCCGGCGGGACCGGGGTCGGGCCCGGCGTGAATATGTAGTCTTTCTTCAACGTTACCTCCAGCAGAGGATCACTTGGGGAGCCAGCTCATCATCCCGCGCAGCTTCTTGCCCAGCGCCTCCAGCGGGTGCGCGGCCTCCACCTTGCGCATCGTGGCGAACGACGCCCTGTTCGCCTGGTTCTCCAATATCCACTCCGACGCGAAATTGCCGTTCTGGATCTCGTCGAGTATCCTCCGCATCTCCTCGCGCGTCCGTGCGTCGATGACCCTGGGACCGCGGGTGAGATCTCCATACTCGGCGGTGTCGCTGACGCGCGACCGCATGCCGCTGATCCCGTGATAGTGGATCAGGTCCACGATCAGCTTCAGCTCGTGCAGGCACTCGAAGTAGGCGACCTCGGGCTGGTAGCCGGCCGCCACCAGCGTGTCGAAGCCAGCCTTGATGAGCTCCGCCGTGCCGCCGCAGAGGACGGCCTGCTCCCCGAACAGGTCAGTCTCGGTCTCTTCCTTGAAGGTGGTCTCCAGCACCCCCGCCCTGGTCGCGCCGATGCCGGCCGCATACGCCAGGCCACGCTCCCGGGCCATGCCCGTGTAGTCCTGCTCGATGGCGATGAGGGCCGGCACTCCGCCGCCCTCCTCGAAGACCTGGCGCACCATGGGCCCCGGCCCCTTGGGGGCCACCATGATGACGTCGACGTCGGCGGGCGGGACTATCTGGTTGTAGTGGATGTTGAAGCCGTGCGCGAAGAACAGCGCGTTGCCGCTCTTGAGTCCCTGCCTGATCGACTCGCTGTAGACCCTGGCCTGCGCGTCGTCAGGTACGAGCACCATGATGATGTCAGAGGCGGCGGCCGCCTCGTCCACCGGCGCGATCGCCAGCCCTGCCGCCCTGGCGGCATCGGCGCTGGGGCTTCCCTCGCGCAGGCCGACGACGACCTCCATGCCTGAGTCCTTCAGGTTAAGTGAGTGCGCGTGCCCCTGGCTCCCATAACCTATGACGGCTATCTTCTGGCCCTTGAGGGCCTCGAGATTCGCGTCGCTGTCGTAGTAGATCTTCGCCATCTCGCCTCTCCTTCGCCGCGCAACAAAACGATTACGTTCCCTTCTGTTGCTTCCTTTGATGTCCTCTTTCTCTATATTGTGCAGCCAACCGGACGGCTTCGCGGGGGTCTGACCCCAGAACCTGCGCGAACTCTCCGCTCAGCCTCGCGGCAGCGCTATCGTGCCCGTCCTGACCATCTCCACCAGGCCGTAGGGCCTGAGCAGGTCCTCGAACGCGCGCAGCTTGGACCCCGGCCCGGTGACCTCCACGCTCAGCGTGCCCGAGCCCACGTCCACGATCTTGCCGCGGAATATCTCCACTATCTCGATGATCTCGGCCCTGTTGCGGGGCGCCGCCTTCACTTTGGCCAGCACCATCTCGCGCTGGACGCTGTTGTCGTCCGGCAGGTCGATGACCTTGATCACGTTGATGAGCTTGTTCAATTGCTTGTAGACCTGCTCCAGAGAATGCTCCTCGACGTCCACCACCACCGTCATGCGGCTCATCTCGGGCTTGTCGGTCACGCCGACCGCCAGGCTGTCGATGTTGAAGCCGCGCCGGGAGAAAAGACCCGCGACTCGGGCCAGCACGCCCGGCTTGTTCTCGACCAGGACCGAAAGGGTGTGCTTCAAAGCTAACCTCCGATCATGTCGTCGAGCGAGGCGCCCGGCGCCACCATTGGGAAGACGTTCTCTTCCTGCTCGACATGAAAATCGATGAGCACCGGCACCTTCTTCTCCTTGAAGGCCTCTTTCAACGCGGGCTCCACCTCGCTCTTCTCCAGGACCCGCAGGCCTTTCGCGCCGTACGCCTCGGCGAGCTTCACGAAGTCCGGCGATTCGCCCCTTCTCAGGTTAGTGTGCGAGTAGCGCTTGTTGAAGAACAGCTCCTGCCACTGCCTCACCATGCCCAGATAGCTGTTGTTGATGACCGCGATCGTCACCGGTATCTGGTTGAGCACGGCGGTCGCCAGCTCCTGCGAGTTCATCTGTATCGAGCCGTCGCCGGCGATGTTGATGACCCTGGCGTCAGGCATCCCTATCTTCGCGCCCAGCGCCGCCGGCAGTCCGAAGCCCATGGTCCCCAGCCCTCCCGAGGAGATGAACTGTCGCGGCGCGTCGGTCTTGTAGAACTGCGCCGCCCACATCTGGTGCTGCCCCACGTCGGTGACCACCGTCGCCTTGCCCTGGGTGACCCGGTAGATCTCGTCCACCACGAACTGCGGCCGCAGGACGTCTCCCGGCGGCACCACCAGCGGGTATTCCTTCTTCCAGGCGGCTATCTGCTTGTGCCAAGCCCGCAGGTCCGGCTTCCCGGACTCGGCTATCTTCGGCTTCAGGAAGCCGACCAGCTCCTTGAGCACCGACTTCGCGTCGCCCACGATCGGGACTGTGACAGGCACGTTCTTGCCGATCTCCGCGGGGTCGACGTCGACGTGTATTATCTTCGCGTGAGGCGCGAAGGTGTCCAGCCTTCCGGTGATGCGGTCGTCGAAGCGCACGCCCACCGCGATTATGAGGTCGGTCTCCATCATCACGTAGTTGGCGTACGAGGTGCCGTGCATCCCCAGCATCCCCAGGGATAACTTGTCGGTCTCCGGGTAGGCGCCCTTGGCCATCAAGGTGGTGGTCACCGGCAGCGCCAGGAGCTTCGCCAGCTCTCTGAGTTCGCCGGAGGCCCCGGCCGTGATCACGCCGCCGCCCGCGAATATGACGGGCCTCTTGCCTGAGGCGATCAGCCTGGCCGCTTCCTTGATCTGGCGCGCGTGCCCCTTTGTGGTGGGCTTGTAGCCGGGAAGTGTTGCCCGCTTCTCCGGGTATTTGAAGTCGAACTCGGCCCGCTGTACGTCGGAGGGCAGGTCGATGACCACCGCGCCAGGCCGCCCGGTCGACGCGATCAGGAATGCCTCCTGCACCGTGCGTGCTATATCCCTCGGGTCCGTGATGAGGTAGTTGTGCTTCACGATCGGCAGTGTTATCCCGGTGGTGTCGGCCTCCTGGAACGCGTCCGTGCCGATGACATGGGTCGCGACCTGTCCGGTGATTGCCACCAGCGGGATCGAGTCCATGTTGGCAGTGGCGATGCCCGTCACCAGGTTGGTGGCGCCAGGCCCGCTGGTCGACATGCACACGCCGACCCTGCCGGTCGCCCGCGCGTAGCCGTCGGCCGCGTGCGCCGCCCCTTGCTCGTGGCGCGTGAGGATATGCCTGATGCTCGAGTCCAACAGCACGTCGTAGGTCGGCATTATCTGGCCGCCGGGGTAGCCGAACATGACCTCGACGCCTTCTTTCTCCAGGCTCATTATCAAAGCTGTCGCGCCGCTGGCCTTCACTTCTGCGACCTCCGTTCGCGATCAATGTTCTCGGGCGACACCACCGCGCCTCCCGAGGCGCTGCCCACCATCTCTGAGTAGACTCCCAGCACGCCCTCGGTAACCCTGGGCGCCGGGGCCTTCCAGCCCTCGCGCCGGCGGTCGAACTCCTCGTAGTCGACCAGCAGTTCGAGCCTGCGGTCGTCGACGTCGACCTCGATCAGGTCTCCATCGCGCACGAACGCGATGGGGCCTCCCGCCGCGGCCTCCGGCGACACGTGGCCTATCGCGCCACCCCGGGTCCCGCCCGAGAACCTTCCGTCGGTTATCAGCAGCACCTCGTCGTCGAGCCCCATCCCGGCGATGGTCGCCGTGGGCATGAGCATCTCGCGCATCCCTGGTCCACCGCGCGGGCCCTCGTACCTTATTATCACCACGTCCCCGGGCTGGATCTTCCCGGCCCGGATCTGCGCGATCCCTTCTTCTTCGGAGTCGAACACCCTGGCGGGACCGGAGTGCCTGCGCATCTTCTCCCCCATTGCCGCCTCCTTGACCACCGCGCCCTCGGGGGCGAGGCTGCCCCTGAGCACCGCGAGCCCGCCCGTGGGGGCGTAAGGGTCGTCGGCGGCCCTGATGACATCCGAGTCCAGGCTCCTGCTGTCGCCCACGTTCTCGCGCAGCGTGAGACCGGTGACGGTCGGCAGATCCAGGTCGACCGCCCCGATCTTGTCCAGCTCAGCCAGCACAGCCGGGACCCCGCCGGCGTTGTGGAGGTCCTCCATGTGGTACTTGCCGGCCGGCGCGATCCTGCAGAGGTTGGGCGTCGTGCCACAGACCCGGTCCACTTCCTCGAGCCCTAGAGAGATCCCCAGCTCGTGGGCTATTGCCGGCAGGTGCAGAAGCGAGTTGGTCGAGCCGCCTATCGCCATGTCCAGCGCCAGGGCGTTCAGGAACGCCTGCTTGGTCAATATCGCATCCGGGGCGGTGTCCTCTCTGACCAGCGCCACCACGGCCTCTCCGGTCTCCCTGGCTATGCGCAGCCTGTCGGGATCCACCGCCGGGATGGTGCCGTTCAGCGGCAGTGACATGCCCAGCGCCTCGGAAAGGCAATTCATGCTGTTCGCGGTGAACAGCCCCGAGTAGCACCCCGGACCCGGACAGGCGCACCTCTCCATGAGCTCGAGCTCCTCGTCCGTGACGCTGTCCGACGCGGCCGCCTCCATCACCTGTATGAGGTCCAGGTCGGCCTGGCGGTGACTGCCGGCGAGCATCGGGCCGCCGGAGACCATCGCGGCGGGGATTCCCATCCGCGCGACAGCCATCAGCATGCCCGGGATGACCTTGTCGCAGTTGGGGATTATGACCACGCCGTCCAGCGCGTGCCCCAGCACCATTATCTCCACCGACCACGAGATGACCTCGCGGGAGGGGAGCGAGAACTTCATGCCGCCGTGGCCCATCGCCAGGCCGTCGCAAACCCCGATCGTGTTGAACAGGAACGGCGTGCCCCCGGCCAGCCTCACACCTTCGCATGCGGCCTGGTTGACCTCGTCGAGGTGCATGTGGCCGGGCACCAACTGGTTGGCCGAGCCGGCCACGCCGATCATCGGCCTGGCCATCTCTTCGTCAGTGAGTCCCAGGGCGCGCAGCAGAGCGCGCTGCCCGGCCTGTCCCCGCCCTTGTTTGATGATGTCGCTTCGCATCTGAATCAGTCCCCGGGCCGGCTCGACGCCGGCTTAGCCCGCCTCTATCGCTTTAACGATGGCCGCGGCCATTTCGCTCGTCTTCGCGTCCCCTCCGATATCGTAGGTGACGACCTTGCGCTCGCCGATGACCGCCGTGACCCCGGCCAGCACGCGTTCGGCCGCATCTGTCTGGCCGATGTGCTTCAACATCAGGTAGCCGGAGAGGATCTGGGCCGTGGGGTCGACCTTGTCGAGCCCCGTGTACTTGGGCGCGCTTCCGTGGGCGGGCTCGAAGACCGCCAATTCGCCGTCTCCAAGGTTGGAGCTCGGCGCGATTCCCAGGCCGCCGATGAGCCCGGCGCAGAGGTCGCTGAGGATGTCGCCGTATAGGTTCTCCGTCACAATCACGTCGTACAGGTGAGGCTTCTGGACCAGCTGCATGGCCATGTTGTCGACGATACGCTCCTCGAACTCGATGTCGGGGTAGGAGGGCGCCATCTCGCGCCCCACATCGAGGAACAGGCCGTCGGTCATCTTCATGATGTTGGCCTTGTGGACAATGGTCAGCTTCTTGCGGCCGTTCCTGCGGCAGTACTCGAAGGCGAACCTTATGATGCGCTCGGAGCCCCCGCGGGTGATGACCTTGATCGACTCGGCGACGTCGGGGGTCACCATGTGCTCGAGGCCGGCGTAGAGGTCCTCCATATTCTCGCGCACCACCACCAGGTCGATGTCGGTGTAGGGCGTCTTTACGCCGGGTATGTAGAACGCGGGCCTGACGCACGCATACAGGTCGAGCTCCTTTCGCAGCGCCACGTTCACGCTGCGGAATCCGCTTGCGACCGGAGTGGTTATCGGGCCCTTGTAGGCGATGCGGTTCTCGCGGATATTGTCGAGCACGGCCTCCGGAAGCGGCGTGCCGTACTTGTCCATGACGTCGGCGCCGGCCTCCTGCCGGTCCCACTCGATCTCGGCGCCAGCGGCGTCCAGCACGCTCAGTGCCGCCTCCACCAGGGACGGGCCCACGCCGTCGCCGGGTATGAGAGTAACGGTTCTCTTCGCCATTTCAGCCTTTCCCAGGAATCGTCAGCCGCGCCTACTCGATGGCGAGCCGGCCGTGCTTCCTCATGTACTCGACCAGTCCACCTTCCGAGATTATGTCCAGCATAACACGCGGCAGCGGACGTGAATCTATCTCTGAACCCTTGGAGATGTTCTTGATCCTGCCCGAGGCGAGGTCGATCTCCAGGGTATCGCCGTCGTCGATGCCCGAGGTGTCGCACACCAGCGCCGGCAGGCCGTTGTTGATGGAGTTGCGGAAGTAGATGCGGGCGAACGAGGACGCCAGCACGGCGGCCACGCCGGCGTGCTTCAGCGCCAGCGGCGCCTGCTCCCGGGAGGACCCGCAGCCGAAGTTCTTGCCGGCCACCAGAAAGTCGCCTTTCTTGAGCCGCTTGGTGAAGTGCGGGTCGAGATCCTCCATCACGTGGCGTGCGAGCTCGTTCATGTCCAGCGTCTTGAACTTGTGACGGCCGGAGATGATGTAATCGGTGTTGACGTCATCGCCGAACCTGTGCGCTTTGCCTTTCACATGACCCTCCTGGGGTCGGTTATCTCGCCCGCGACGCAGCTCGCCGCCACCGTGGCGGGCGAGGCCAGGTAGATGAAGGCCTCGGGGTTGCCCATGCGGCCTTTGAAGTTGCGGTTGGCGGTGGAGATAACGTTCTCACCGTCTCCGGGAAGGCCCTGGTGGGTGCCGACGCAGGAGGCGCAGCCCGGGCACATCACCGAGCCCCCGCACTCGGTAAAGACCTCGATCAGGCCTTCGCGCAGCGCCTGCATCATCACTTCGCGCGACGCGGGAGCCACGATCAGCCTTACGCCGTGAGCGACCTTCTTCCCGCGCAGGATCTCGGCCGCGGCCCTCAGGTCCTCCAGGCGCCCGTTGGTGCAGGTGCCGATGAGGCCCTCGGCTATCGGGATCCCCTCGACCTCCTCTACCGGGGCGACGTTGTCCACCGTGTGGGGCTTTGCCACCTGCGGGCCCAGACCGGAGATGTCGTACTCCCGCTCTTCCTGGTAGGCCGCGCCGGCATCCGGCGAGACAGGCGCCAGCTTCTCACTGGTGCGTCCGTCGAAGAACGCGAGCGTCTTCTGGTCGGCCTCCATCAGGCCGGCCTTTGCTCCCATCTCCACGGCCAGGTTGCTGATGGTGAGCCGGCCGTCGAGGCCCAGGTCCGCTATGGCGGCCCCGCCCACCTCGAGCGCCATGTAGGTGGCTCCGTCGGCGGTGATGTCGCCTACCATCATCAGCGCGATGTCCTTGGCGAAGACTCCCCGAGAGAGCTTGCCGTCGATTGTCACCTTCATGGTCTCAGGCACTCGGAACCAGAGCGAGCCTGAGAGCAATCCCGCGGCGAGATCGGTCGAGCCCACCCCGGTCGCAAAGGCGTTGACAGCTCCATAGGTGCAGGTGTGGGAGTCCGCGCCGATGACCAGGCTGCCGGGGAGCGCGTGGCCCTTATCCAGCATGACCTGATGGCAGACGCCCTCTCCGACGTCGTTCAGCTCCAGGCCGTACTTGTCCGCGAACTCTCTCATCAGGGCGTGCAGTTCCGAAATCGCCCTCAAAGGGCTGGGGGCGCTGTGGTCGATGCAGAGAGCCGCGCGTCCGGCCATCGCAATGCGGTCTCCGCCCATGCCCTCGAACGCCCGGATCGCCAGCGGCGCCGTCCCGTCCTGGGCCATCACGAAGTCAAGCTCGGCCACCACCAGGTCGCCAGCTGAGGCGTCCTTGCCGGAATGCGCCGACAGTATCTTCTCCGAAATAGTCTTCGCCACGCTGTTTTTTCCCTCCAATACCACTGTTCCCCCCTGGGGCAGACCGCCCCGGCGGGGAACTATTCAGCACCTCATTCTATTGGTTTTAGGGGTTTTTGAAAAGTTTGGCGGCCCTCACTGAGCAGACCAGGCGACGGGCGGCCGCCAGCCCTTCGAAGCGGGAACGTCCACTTTCCTGGAGGGGTTCGCCGCGGCGCTCGACGGCTGCCCCGTCCCGGTCTGGACGAAAGTCAGGTACTGGCCCTGCGGGCTGTTGACCCAGACCAGGAGCGACTTGCGATCGGGGGAGGCCGACATCGACGAGATGCTTCCACCCACCGGGACATCGACCCAGCGCTCGTCCGCGCCGCGGGTCAGGCGGGCCATGCTGACAGAGGACGGTGCCGGGACGAGGGCGATGAGCGTGGTCACCGCCCGACTCTGCACCACGGCGATCTCGTTGGTGGAGACCATGCAGAGCGAGGATATGTAATACCCCGACCAGTTCGATTCGTTCAGAGTCGGAGGGCCTCCCGCTCCGGCAGCGCTGGGGGGAGACAAGAGCTCCGGGTTGGAGATCTTGGAGCCGTCGAAGTCAGAGACGGCGACCAGCGTGTTGCCCCCCGTCGATGCGCCTGCGTAAGCGATCCTGGTCCCGTCCGGCGAGAAGGCGACTCGCGAGACCAGCAGCTCATCGGGCGGAATGGTGACAGCCCTGGTGGCTCCACTGGCGTCGTCCATTATCCAGAGCCGCCCACGACTGAGGAGCCAGATGTCCCTGGTGCGCGGGATGTAGCCGATCTGAAGGTCCGCGGCGCTCACCTTGCTCGGGTCCAGAGGGTACTCCCACCTCTGGCCGCCGCTGTACGAGCCGTGAAGCTGCAGCTCCATGCGGTCGGCCGACGCGGGGTCGCCCGCCTTATTCTCGTGGCACCAGGCGACCAGGAACATCGACCGGTCCTGCGACAGCCCCCAGGTGGTGTAGGCCTGTCCGGCGGGGGGCGGCGCCAGTATCTGTTTACTCGCCCCGCTGGTGATGCTGAGAATGGACAGCCCGCCTCCGCGTCCGGCCAGCACCTCGTCCGCATGGAGCCCCTGCGGGAACACGTGTGGGATCGCCACCCCGGCGCCGACGAGCACCACCAGCATGCCGATCACTATCCCTATCGTCTTGCGATGGGACTTCTGTTTCGTCTTCTGGTGCGCCCTGCGGCCGTAGTCATGCGCCCTGTTCTGGGCTCTCTTGCTGTAGTCTCTGAAGTATCCGGGCATGGCGCTCCGAGATGAGTAGGTGCCGCCGGAATGAGCCGGCATATAATTATACTCACACAGCGCCGCGAGGCCGCCATGGCAGACAGCACAGTGAGCAACGGCTTATGGAAGCGGCGGCAAGGGTGTGCGACGCGGGCGGAGAAAGTGTTCCTCAGAGGTGTGTGGCATGGGTGCGAACAAAGCGGTGTTCCTGGACAGGGACGGGACCGTCGTCACCGGCATCGAAAACGTCCGCTCGGCCGACGAGCTGCGCTTCATCAACGGCGCGCAGGAGGCTCTGCAGATCCTGGCCGGCGCCGGCTATCTCCTGGTCCTGGTGTCGAACCAGGGCGGTGTGGGTCTCGGCGTCTTCAGCATTGAGGACCTGGAAGGGATGGACGCGCGCCTTCGCGAGATGGTCTCGGCGCTGGGCCTCGAGCTCGCCGGGACATACTACTGCACCGACAAGCCCGAATCGGACTGCAGCTGCCGCAAGCCTGAACCCGCGCTGGCCCTGGCGGCCGCCGACGAGCTGGACATCGACCTCCCATCCTCCTGGGTCATCGGCGACAAGACCTCCGACGTGATGCTGGGCAGGAATATCGGCTGCCATGCCGCGCTGGTCCTGACCGGAAAGGCAGGCACCGACGGCCGCTTCGTGGTTGAGCCCGACCTGATCGGTGCCGACCTGCTCGACTGCGCGAGGACGATCACCGGAATGGTGTGCGCTCGATCGGAGTAGATGAACCCCGGTATTAATCCGCCGCCGCCTCGCCGAACGCTCCCGCTGGAACCACGGTCAGCCCCAGCACGACCGTCGCCAACGAAACGCCCGCGAAGACCCAGAGGCCCGGGCCCGGTCCCGCGGGGAAGTACAGGCTGTTCGCGTACACCATCACTATGTCGAACAGAGCCAGCAGCAGACCGGCGATCCCGCAAGCCAGCACCAGGTTGCCACCGTTCCTGTCGGCAAAGAGCATCACGGCGCCGGCTGCCACCAGTATCCCCAGCAGCAGCGAGGTGAACCCGCTGAAGAGCAGGCCCCGGCTCCACCAGGTGAAAAGAAATGTCCCGTTGGTCCCGAACGACCTGAACATGATGTTCCAGCCGCTGGACCCCTGCACCCAGTTGAGAAAAGTGGCCACCAAGGTCAGAACCGCCGCCGCCATGACCAGCATTGCCCCGGTGGGCGCCACGATGTGTGGCAGCCGGGCCCTCCAGGCGGGGACGTATCCGCGCCTCAACGCGCGGGGGCTGACCGCTTCGCCAGCCGCGTCCGCTGTCGCTTGCGGTACGATGCTCGGCTCGCGGGCCGGCACCACTTCACTGGGTGGGCTTTCCGCGACGGGGGCGTCCATGGACTTTGCGTCAGGGATTGTTTGAGCGATCTGCTCGCCATACCTGGCATATTCCTCTTGTGTCATCGCGCCTCTCCCCCCGGCGGAAGAACCCGGCATCGTCGAACGGTCCATACTCTCCTCAACTGTCTCATAGAGCGCTCCTTGCCGCGAGTTGCCGGGCGGTCATGGCCAGTGGATCTCCGGCCAGGCGCGGCATAGTCATTGCAACAAGCCTCTACGGCGATTTCTTTTCTACCGTATCGCATCTTTTCCTATGCCTCGGCCCTGAGAAGGCTTACTGCGCGCCTCATTATTTCCCTGCGGATGCGCCTTGTTTGACCTGATGCCATTTGATATATTCCTTTGGGACTAAAAGGAGGGATGGATATGGATAATTACCCGGAGGATCTCAAGTACCACAAAGAGCACATGTGGGTGCGCACTGACGGCACCATTGGGATAACCTTCTACGCTCAGGACCAGCTCGGGGAGATCGTGTTCCTCGAGGTTCCCGAGCCCGGAGCGGACGTCGAAGCCGGTGAGGCGTTCGGCGAGGTCGAGTCGCGCAAGTCGGTCTCCGATCTGTACTCGCCGCTCACCGGCAGCATCAAGGAGGTCAACTCAGGGGTGCAGGACGCGCCGGAGCTCATCAACGAGGACTGCTACGGCAAAGGGTGGATCGCGATCATCGACGTGGGCGACTCCGCCGAGATGGACAACCTCCTCTCGGCCGCCGAGTATAAAGAACTCGTGGCAGGCGAGGAGCAGTAACTTAAGAGGACTGGTTAAAAAGGCGGACATAGACGTGTCCGCCTTTTTCTATGAATCAACATGGAGTTGAGGCAACGGCGGGTGTGATTCAAATCAAGGTGCTACGGGTAAGTCTTTTACTCGCTGTCCTCGCATGAGCCCTGATCCGTCGCGGACTCATGAATGCTGCGAAGGCTTCGCAAAAGACTCACCCTGACCCCCCCAGACGTGCCGGAGAGGCGTGACTGGTGGTACAATTCCGGCGTTGAAGGAGGCATATGGAAAATTCCGCTTTAGACTACGCACAAAACATAGTTGATACTGTTAGAGAACCCCTCGTGGTGCTGGATGACAAACTCAGGGTGATATCCGCCAACCGGTCTTTCTATAGGACTTTCAACGTAACGCCGGAAACGTCCGAAAACATTCTCTTGTTCGATCTCGGCAACCGCCAGTGGGACATCCCCAAACTCAGGGAGTTGCTCGTGGAAGTGCTTCCGAAGAGCACTAGCATCGAGGACTTCGAGGTCGAACACGACTTCCCGACTATCGGGCAGAAGACCATGTTGATAAACGCCAGGCGCATTCAAAGTGAAACCGGTGCCACACAGATGATACTTCTGGCGATAGAGGACATCACCGAGCGCAAGGCGGGCGAGGAGAAAGTCAGCCTCCTGAACACCGAGTTGCAGGATGCTGTGAAGTACGCGCAAGACATCATCGACACGGGTAGAGAACCCCTGGTGGTGCTGGATGACAAACTCAGGGTGATATCCGCCAACCGGTCTTTCTATAGGACTTTCAACGTAACGCCGGAAACGTCCGAAAACATTCTCTTGTTCGATC
>Ga0066793_10000470_pt1 | contig 15928 bp, 18 predicted proteins | sample PersoiDNA2013189_FD_83876 | JGI IMG/M metagenome (GOLD analysis project Ga0066793, IMG submission 83876) | Permafrost soil microbial communities from the Arctic, to analyse light accelerated degradation of dissolved organic matter (DOM) -... | ecosystem: Environmental > Terrestrial > Soil >... | reverse complement strand
TCCCACAGCCCTGGTCGTCTTCGTCCTGTTCGCAATCGACACCTTCCTCGTCGTGCAGAACGATGTGCTTCCGTTCGACGTCCCCATCGCCAGGTTCATCCAGCAGCTCAACTGGGGCCCTCTGGTCTATCCGATGGAGCTGATCAATGCAAGCGCCGGCATCTGGCAGGTCCTGATCGGTGCGGTTGGCATCGTCGCGCTCTTCGTGCTGGAGCGCCGAGCGGGCTGGCTGATGTTGATTGGCAGCATCTCGAGCCTGTTCGACAACCTCATCAAGCTCGTGATCTCGCGGCAGCGGCCACCGGCGGACCTCGTCCATATCCTGTCGCCGACGACCGGCTTCAGCTTCCCGAGCGGGCACGCGGTCTTTTTCACCTGGATGGCCTTCATGATGGCCGTGTCCATCGCTCCGAAGATCAGGCCTGTTTTCCGGCCGATCCTCTGGACTCTCGTCGTGATCGTGATCGTGCTCACGTGCATCTCCAGGGTCTGGGCGGGCGCCCACTGGCCGAGCGACGTGATCGGCGGAGTCCTGCTCGGCGTCGGCTGGTCGGCGTTCGTGCTCTGGCTCCCCGAGCGCTGGCTGCCGTCCCCGAGCTTCCGCTGGTTTCGAGGCCGCCCGCGGGCGACGTCATGATCCGGGTTCCAATGCTCGCCGTCGCGATCGTGTCCGCGATCGGTGTGGGCGTCATCACGGCGATCGTCGTCATGCACCCCTACCTTCAGTTGGATGCGACGGTTGAGCGCGACATCCAGGCGACCAACCTGGGCCCGCTCACCCTGACCTTCCCCTTCTTCACCTGGCTGGGCGGACCCGGCGGCATACCGATGCAGGTAGTCGTCATCCTCCTCGTACTTCTGTTGAATCGTCGCGGCTGGTTCCTGGCCCTTGCCGCCCTGGCCGGCGGCCTCTGGTACGAAGCCATCGTCCATCTCGTCAACAGGCCGCGGCCAACCGTCGGCCAGATCCTTCGCGTGACGGAGCATCCTGGATCGACCAGCTTTCCCAGCGGGCACATCATCTTCATCACGATCAGCGCGGCCGTTTTGATGCTGTGCCTCGGCCAAAGGTATCTGCCACGGTGGGCGAGACCGCTCGGCTGGGCAGTCGTGGCGGGGATTGTTGTCGCGGTAGGGCTGGACAGGATCTACGCCGGGACCCACTGGCCGAGCGATGTCATTGCGGGACTGCTCATCGCCGTCGCCTGGCTCGCCTTCGTGCTGTCATTGCGGCGAGTCACAGATCGAGCGTTCGCGACCGGGCCCCAGCAGGCGTACCGCCGGACGTCCGGCCCGCAAGGCGCGCCCCGCTTGGGACCTACCGATTCCCTCGCTTCTTGAACACCCAGGCGCTGAAGGTGCCGATCCCGATCCCGATCACCCCGCCGACCGCCGCGTCACTTGGAAAGTGCACGCCCAGGTGCACCCTGGAGACGCCGACCGCGGTCGCTACCCCATAGGCGAGCGGGGCCGCCCTTGGATAGAAGAACGCGAGGGCGGTTGCGGCGGCGAAGGATGACGCTGTGTGACCAGAGGGGAACGAGTGGTCGGCGGGGCGGATCCCAACGACGCGGGCCTCGCGATTCACGAAAGGGCGCACGCGACGGAAGATCGGCTTGACGCGCGTCTGCACGACATAGGTTGCCGCCAGCGAGGCCACCGCGGTGGCGGCGCCTGCCCGGCGGCCTTTCGCGCCGCCGAGGATGGCCAGGGCGATTCCTCCAGCCACCCACCCCAGACCCTCGCCCAGGTCCGACAGCGCGCTGACGTAGCGGTCGCTGGTCGTGCTGTGCGGCAGACCGTTGATCAGCCTGTAGAGGCGGCGATCAACCCCGGCCCTCCCTGGAGGCGCGACCACCACCTTGACGTCGCCGGAATCCACGTGCACAGCCACGGGTCCCGCCTCGACCACCGGCGCGCTCGCGGGCTTGCCGGCTTTCGCGTCGGTGACCTCCGGATCGCCGGCCTTCGGCTTCGGGGCCTGCCTGGGCGCGGCGCGCCGCGATGCGCGTTTCTTGGGCTCGCTCACTCCGGCTTTGAAGGCCCGCCCTTTCGCCGCGCCCGTCCGGCCACCATCCGCAGCTGAAGGATGCGCGCGGCGCCGAACGCGACCACGATTACTGCGCCCAGGATCAACGCGAACAGCAGCGCCACCGCCAGCGGGAGGTGGCCCTTGAAGAACAGGAACGTGACCTCGACCGTTTGCTGGTTCTGGAGGATGAAGACGAGGATCACGACCAGCGCGACGAGGCCGATGACGATCGCCGTCCAGGCGCCGCTCAGGCGGGTTTGACGCTCGCCTGGAAGCGCTTCGTCAGTCTCGGGTGCGCCGGTTGGCGGGGTGTCGTTCATCGATTCGTCTCCACCGCACGAGGTATAGCAGATGCCGCCGCGGCCGATCACTCGAACCTACTCGCCGAGGAGTCCGGCCAGCAGCGGGTAGAACCCAGGGGTAGTGGCCGCCCAGGCGACGGCACGGTTCGACGGGACCAGGTAGAGGACCTCGCAGCCACTCGTCGCCTTGATCGTGATGTCTCCACCATTCAGGTAACGGACGACGATCAGGTAATACGAACCGTCGTCAAGCGGGCAGTACATCGTGCCCGTCGGAGCAGGTGGCAGAGCGTTGAGCTCGTCCACCAGCTTGCTGAGCTCCACGGAGTCGGTGACTGTGATGGCCTTTCGCAACCGGAAGCGTGGGGTGTCGTCGAGGCCGCCGTAATGCGCGATATCGGCGCTGTTCGGCCCTTTTCGGACGAAGCCATCGCGGGATGTGTTGTAGGGGCTCTTGTTGACTTCGACGAACACGATCCATGCCAGCACGGCCACGATCGCGATGGAGGCCCAGAGCACAACCTGGCGTTTCCCACGGACTATCTGCATGACATCTGCATATAGTGCGTTGCGATGCAGCTTGGCCTCGAAGAGACCATCGTCCCCAGCGGTGGAGCGGGTTGGATCGTCAAGCCGTCGCTGAGAACTTCCACCCTCTTGAGGTTGGGCGTCCTGTGCGCGGCCGTGATTCTTTTGACGTTGCGCGCGCTGCTGGACCCGGCCCGCACCGCTTTCGCGGCCACGCTGGACGTCCTCACCATCGGGGTGGTCGGTCTTGTTTTGGTCGTGCATTTTCGCAACTCCAAAGTGATCGCGGACCGCAACACGATCACCAAGGTCAACTGGCTCGGACGCTCCGTGAGCTACCCGGTCTCGGAGGTCAAACACGCCGATCGATTCCGATCGTCAGCCAGCCGCTATCTCGTCTTTGCGGGACGCGATGGACGGCAGCTGTTTCGTGTCGCCGGCATCTACTGGGACTTTGACCAGCTCGACCATGTATGCCACAAGGTTGGGATCGCTGAGTCCGAAGGCTACGGCCAGGTCGTCGGGGCTTTGTCGATCGAGAAGCGGGCGCGAGCAAACACGAACTGGGTCGCGCTCGCGGGACAGCTCGCTGCCCTAGTCGTTTTCATCATCGTCTCCGTGGTGCTGCTGAGCGGCCCGACCTCGCGCTGATCACGCACCGGCCGTTCGGTTGAGCCCCACCAAATTGCGCGAGCAGCCTCGTGCGGGCCTCACCTTTTCCGAAATTTATTTCCAGCGCAAGATGCGAACAGTCATCATCGTCGCCGTGGTCGCGATCGGCGCCATGCGCCTGATGTGGCCCAGGCTCGGGCCGCCCACTCCATTCGACTCCGCGACAGAGTGGACTGCTGACGGATGGCCCGCCGGGCGCGCAACTCTAGACGAACAGCGGCTCCGTCTTCGCGCGCTCCAACATCGCGGCCATCTGCGAGTCGCCCGGTCGCTTCTCGAAGCGGTCCGCCGCATCGAGGACCAGGGGCAGAAGGTCGACGTCGCCAGCAGTGTTGAGGAACATGTCCGGACGGCCAAGCACCCACCAGACGGCCAGGTCGATGTCGGCCTGGTTCTCGAGCGGCTCGTACCACGTGGTGCGCGTGTGGTCTCTCCCCCGCCACGGCCGCAGCGCGATGGACTTGATCGTCTGCACCGCGACGTTCAGCTCAGCGCAGGTCTTGACGAGCGCCTCGAAATTCTCGGCGTAGTAAGGCAGGCGCATCGTCACGAAGTTGTAGGGCAGCAGCACGGAGTCGAAGTGGAAGCGCTCGAGGCTGCGCCGGTGGTTGGCCGCGATCTGCGCTCCGTGGCCGGTCACGCCGATGAAGCGGACCAGGCCCTGGGCGCGCGCGTCGACCGCCGCCTCGATGACTCCTCCCGGGCTGAGGGCGATGTCCCACTCGATTGGATCGGCGAGGTTGTGCAGCTGCCACAGGTCGACGTGGTCGACGCCAAGCCGTTCCAGCGACCGGTGCAGGTCGTCACGCGCCTCCGTGGCGGTTCGAGCATCGGTCTTGGTCGCGAGGAAGAAGCGGCCCGGCTCCCGCTTGAGCCACGGCCGGATGCGAAGCTCGGCGTCCCCGTAGCTGGCAGCGACATCGATGTGGTTGACGCCGTGCCGAAGCAGAACCTCGAGCGTCCGATCCGCGACCTCCTGGCTCACCCGCGAGAGCGACGCCGCGCCGAAGATGGTGCGAGTGCTCTTGTGTCCGGTGCGGCCGAAGTCGGCTGTAGGAATCATCGTGTCAGCGCTTACTTCGCTACAGCACCGCCAGGGACCGCCCTGCCCAGCGAAAACCCGGTGGCGATCTCCGCCGTGAGCGCAAGGATCTGCTCATCGGCCTCTCGAGAGATTTCGCCCCAGTCGAAAACGCCGCCCGTCTTGAGATGGGGGTCCTGGCTGATTCGCAGGCACGCTCGCACCCACTGCCGGAAGTAAACCTCCATCCCACCCACGTCAACCTTTGTGTCCTTGACGACGCGGTTGATGACCACGACCGCGCGCTCGCGCACCCAATCCACGCCGCGGCCGTCGGCCACGAACTCCAGCGTGAACGCGCCGAGCTCGGCGCCATCCAGCTCGGCCGGCGCCACGACCACCAGCTGGTCGCAAACCCGCTCGAGAATGTACTTGGTCGTGTCGTCGAGCAGGCCGGTGCCGAGGTCGAGAACGATGATGTCGAAATAGCGCTCGAGCAGGCTGAAGACACGACGGTAGTCATCCTCGCCGAGCGCTTTGCGAATCGTCGGATCGGTCGGCGCGGTCATCACCTCGAGACGGGATTCGGGCACGTGGGTCGTGAACCGATGAAGCATCGGCAGAGTCAGGTCCTGATCGCGCTCCACCTCCGGGCCATCCAGAAAGTCGATGAGGTCTTTGATGGAACGATCGTGGTGCGTCCTGACCCGGCTGCGAAACGTGCCGTGATGCGGATTGCACTCGACAGCGAGGATCCGGTCGGTCCGGAGCATGCCCATCCGGCTGGCCAGCAGAAGCGCCATCGTCGACTTGCCAACCCCACCTTTTGCGGAGGCAACCGCGATGTGAACCGGAGGGTCGAGCGCCGGCGTCCGCGCCTCATCGAGGAGGCGCGCATGCCGCAGCTCTGCCTGGCTCGGACCCAGGTTGATCCTGCCGCCGCTCAGCCTGTAAAGCCTGCGCGCCAGGCCGCCGCCGGGCGCCGTGGCCGCCGATTTGACGTAGCGGCCGGGCATGAACCTGGGCGCTTCGTCGGTGGGAATCACCTTTGCAGGCTCGCGCGGCGGCGGAGGCATTTCGCCCTCGGGAGCAGAATCGGGGACCGGCTCGCCGTCCACCGCCTGGGGCAGCGGTTGCCAGGAATGCCCGTTCCACCACCAGCGGCCGTCGGCGCTGATCAATCGCATTGGACGAGCTTATACGGTGCGATGTAGCCTGACTCCTGAATGGCGGACTTGAGCCCGGAGGATGCCCTCGAGGTGGAAGCGGATCGCCTGCGCCGCGTGACCGGCGCTTTCCGACTGGGGTCCGAGGCCTCGCCGAGGCCAACCGGTCCTTCGTCGCTGGGCCAGCTCGCGGCCGGGGCGGCGATCGCGATCGCAATCATCCTGGTCCTGGCCGTGATCGCGATCGTCCACCACTAAGTACGCCGGGCAGCACCCCCAGAGCTTTCGTTTCCAGACGCGCTGAACGCGACCTGCAGCAGGGATGGGCGCTCATGCCGCCGGACCAGGATGCCCCTGCCCGGTGGTTGTGGAGAGCTTCGAGACGACCCGAGCAGCGCCCCCTCCTGAGGGTCGCCGCTCAACAGCAGGCCGGGAGTGCCGAGCTCACGCAGGCGGAGCAGCAGTGGTTCCAGTACGCCGCGGCTCGCGCCACCCGCGCGCCGCGCGACGAGGACATGCAAGCCGACGTCCTTCGCCTGGGCCAGGAGGGGCAGGAGGGGAAGAAGCGGGTTGCCGCCTGGCGTCGCGACGAGGTCGTAATCGTCCACCACGATGTAGACCTCGGGCCCCTGCCACCAATTGCGCGCTCGCAGCCGCTCGATGGAGATGTCAGCTGGAGGCAGCCGGCGGGTCAGCACCTGGGCGGTCTCGGCCAGCTGCGCCGTGGCCGCGGGCTCGGCGCCCGCATATCCGAGCAGGTAATCGGGCGGCACAACTCCGAGGAGAGTCCGCCGGTAGTCGACCACCAGGACCTGGACGTCAGTCGACGGCTGCGCGGCCACGAGCCCGACGAGGAAAGTGCGCAACACGTTGGTCTTGCCGGCTTCGCCGTCTCCAAAGACCAGAAAGTGCGGATCGCCTCCCATGAGGTCGAGCCGCACCACACCGAGGTCGCGCTCGGAGACGCCGATCGGCACGCCTGGCGCGCCGGCATCGGCGGGACTCTTCAAGTCAGCGAGCGGTACCGCGCGCGGGAGGACCAGCACCTTTCTCGTGCGTGGGCCGCTCCAGCCCGCGGCGACGCCGGCTACGAGCGCGTCGAGCCCGCGCTGCTGGTCGAGGACGCCCACGCTGCCATCGATGCGCGGTAGCGCGGTTTGAAAGTGGAGGCTGTCGACTGTGATGCCGCGCCCTGGTGTTCCCTTGGCCACGTTTTCGGCCGCCTTGCGATTGACGGCGGATTCGGTCGGATCGTTCAGCCTGAGCTCGAGCCGGCCACCGACGGACTCGCGCAGCGAGGATCGAACGTCGATCCAGCGATTTGCGGTGATCACCAGGTGGACCCCATAGCCGAGGCCTCGTGCTGCGATCTCGAGGAGCGGCGCCTCCAGGTCCTCGAACTCCTGGCGCAGCGCGGGCCAGTTGTCGATGACCAGGAACACGTCGGCCCAGCTGTCGCCGTCGAGCTCGCCCTTTTCACGCCGAGAACGCAGTGCCTCGGGCGAGTCAATGCCGGCTGCCTTGAACCGCGTCTCGCGCTCATCCAGCATCGAGGCCACCTCGGTCACCGTCCTGCGCACGAGCTCGGGATCCTGGCGGCCGGCGACCCCTCCGACGTGTGGCAACCCGGCGAGGCTGGACATCGCCCCGCCTCCGTAGTCGATGCAGTAGAACTGCGCCTCCAGCGGCGTGTGCGTAAGGGCGAAACCCGCGATGAGCGTCTTCAACAGCGTGCTCTTGCCACTCAGAGATGCACCCGCGACCATGAGGTGACCCGCGGAGCCCGACAGGTCGACGAGGAGCAGGTCGCGCGACTGCTCGGCGGGCTTGTCGACGAGGCCGATGGGAACTGACATCCGAGGGCGGACGTCTCCGAGTGCTTCCATCACGGCACCGAGAGAGACGCGCGATTCGAGAGGCGGCAGCCAGACCTGATGCGCCTTGGGCGCGGCGTCGCGCAGCTGTGAAACCACCACGTCGAGAAGGGTCGGCCCGGAAGACTCGGGGTCCAGAGCTCGCTGTGCGATCGATGCGGTCGCGTCGCGGATCAACCGGAAGGGACGCGGACCGGGCGGTCCCGCGAGCAACGCGGATGGCGGTGAGTAGGCCTCGCTGACCAGCGCGGCCCGGAAACGTCTGTAGACCGTCGTGCCGACCTTCAGGTAAGCCGACCCCGGAAGAGGAGGCAGCTCATACGCGTCGGGCACGCCCAGCACGATCCGGCTCTCCGCGGCGCTGAACGTGCGTAGAGCTATCCGGTAGCTGAGATGAGATTCGAGACCTCGCAACCGTCCCTCATCGAGCTGCTGCGACGACAGCAGCAGATGCATGCCGAGACTCCGTCCGAGGCGACCCACGGCGACGAAAAGGTCGATGAAATCGGGACGGGACGCCAGGAGCTCTCCGAACTCGTCGACCATCACGAGCAGGTACGGAAGCGGTGGCAGTGCGTGGCCTTCCGCGACCCGTTGATGGTATGCACGCAAAGAGGCGAGGTTGCCGGCCGACCGCAGGAGCTCCTGGCGGCGGCGGATCTCCCCAAACAGCGCCGCGTGCATCCGGTCGACCATCGCGAGATCGTTGGCAAGGTTGGTGATGACCCCGGCCACGTGAGGGAGCTCCTGGAGGCCCGCGAAAGCGGCACCTCCTTTGAAGTCGACGAGCACGAAGGCGAGCAGGTCCGGAGGGTGTTGCAGGGCAAGCCCGGTGACGACGGTGCGCAGCAGCTCGCTCTTGCCTGAGCCCGTGGCGCCGATGACCAGACCGTGAGGCCCGTCCCCGCCCAGCGCCGACTCCTTCAAGTCCAGGATCACGGCCTCGCCGTCGCTGCCGACCCCGATCGGCACCCGAAGGATCTGGGAGAGCGGACGCCGGCGCCAGGCGGTGGCCGGATCCAGAGCACCGACGTCGCTGACCCCGAGAAGACCTGCCAGCGAGATCGCGTCGCCCAGGTGCTGAGCTCCGGGCTCCTCAGACAGGCGCAGCGGCGCGAGGCGGCGCGCCACCGCTTCCGCGCTGCTGGAACCGAGCCGGTCCGGACGGCCGCCGACGGGCGAACCGACCCGTCCCGCGCGATCGACCGTAAGACTCCCGGGTCCGACCTGGACGCGAACGTCGACTTCGCTGGGCTCGTCCGCCGGTCCCTCCCCAAGCGAGATCAGGGTCGTCTGGCAGGCCACGCGCCGCAGCAACGAGACCGCCTCGGGCGCCGGCGACATGCCATCGCTGATAACGACCAGCCAGGGGCCCGAGTCCAGCAGGTCGACCCCCGACTGGACCTTGCGCGCGCGGGCCACCCTCGAGGTGAGGATCGCGTCGAGCTCGGCAGCGTCATCGTGGTTCTCACCTGCTCCCAGGTGGGGCAGCCACTTGATCCATTCCCAATCCGGCGCCACCCCGGAGGCGGCGCACAGGTGCACGCGAACCTCATCGGGGGCGTGCAGGACCGCCAGCTGGCACAACAGCGCCCGGGCCACGTCCATCCGGACGGCGCGCGGGCCGGTGATGCTGACCACTCGAGCTCCACGAAGATCGACTGCCACAACATCGTCCGAGACCCAACCAAGAGCTTGCACGAGCTGCCCGGCGGCGGCGGCGCACACCGGATCGAGGGCTTGCGCGGGACCTTTCTCGATTGGCATCTCCAGCGGTGTCGCGAGCGGCCGCCGTCCATCACCCACGCGCACGACAAGAAAGTCGGCGTCGTGGGGACGGCGCTCCCAGAGCCGGGCGGACGATTGGATGACCGCGAGCAATGCATCAGGCGACGGGTGGCGCCACGTGGAGGAGGCCCGCTGGGCAGCAGCGGTGGCCTGCAGGTCCGAGCGCAGGCCGGCGAGGTACTCCATGTATCGAGCGCGCGCGGTGTATACGCGGCGCCGCCCGGTCAGGCGCTGCTGCACCCCCATACCAACACCCATCCCGATCGAGCCCAACATGAAGAGCACCCCGCTCGCCAGGAAGAGGGGCTTGGGGTTGTTCACGATGAAGAGCATCCCGCCCAGGCTGCCCACCACCGGGAACAGGTACTGGAGCCAGCCGGCGGCCCCTGCCGGCGTCGACTCGATTCGCGGGGGAGCGGCCACCGCGACCGCACCTTCAGGAACAGAAGGCGGAGCCACGCGAGCCGTGCGACGGACCAGCTGGATTGGCGGACCGGCAATAGTCGTCATTGATTCGTCACACTTGGTTCCCGCTCAGTCTAAGAAAGCCCCCCGGCCGAGGTGAGTGTTGGACAACGTCGACATCTTCAGTCGCGTAACCGTCGTCGGCTCCAGGCGCCGGCTCGACGTCACGCTGCCTTCGACCGTCCCCGTGGCCGACCTCATCTGGGACCTGGTCGAGATGCTGGCCGAGAGCGACGGCGGTCTACCCGCGAGCTGGGCTCTGATCCGGGTTGGTGGCCAGGCCCTGGATCCGGAGCGGCCGCTGTCGGAACAGGGAGTCGTGCAGGGAACGATGCTCTTTCTCCGCGACGCCACGCGGCAGGATCCCCCGCCCGCGATCGACGACTATGCGGTCGAGCTGGCGATCGCCGTCGACGCCCAGGGCGGCCGCTGGACGGCCGCCGCCGCGCCGCCGATGCTCGCCTGGGCTGCGGCCGCCTGCTCGGCCGCCGCCGGCGTGGCGCTGCTGCTGGCCGGCGATCCCGGGTCGCAAGCGCTGATCGGAGTTGCGGGCGCCTTGATCGCGGCCGCCGCCGGCTGGGTCATCTCGCAGCGCTTCCTCCGGCGCTCCACCGGCGGGCTCATCGCAATGTCCGCCATCCCACTCTGGGCTGCGGCCGGAGCTGGGCTCGCCGGCCTGGCGGGCGCAAGCTCGACCTCGATCCTGGCCGCGAGCCTGGGATCGAGCGGAATCGGTGCCGCGATCGCCATCGTCGTCGCCGGCGAGATCGTCCTCCTCCCCGCGGCAGGCATCATCACAATCACCCTCCTCCCCGCGCTCGTGCTCGGCGTTTGCGCGCTGGTGGGAGCGGGGCCCGTGCCGGCGGCAGCCCTCCTGTGTCCAATCGCTCTCGGCAGCCTCGCGCTGCCGGGCCGCCTGGCGGTCCGCCTGGCCGGAGTGGATCGAGGCCAAACCGCCGCCGTGAGCGCTCGGGCCAGGCGCGGACGCCGGCTGCATGGGTCGATGCTTGTCGGGATCGCGCTCGTTCTGATCGCCTCCAGCGCCATCCTCGCGGCCTCGGGAGGATGGTTCGCGTGGGGTCTGGTCGGAGCGACCGCGATCGGCGCCGTCGCCAAGGCCAGGCACTTTCGATTCACAGCAGAGGTGGCGCCGCTGCTCGCTGCCGGTCTCGTGGGCCTGGTGCTGCTCGAGTATCCCTTGATCGGCGCTCTTGCTATCGGACCAAAGGGGATCGGCGGCGCCGCAGCCTTGCTGGTGGTCGATGCGCTGGTCCTCGCCCTGACAGGCATCGCCGTACGCAGGTGGGATCTGTCGCCACAGCTGAGGCGCCAGCTGGGCAGGCTGGAATTGATCGCGACAGCGGCAACGCTCCCGCTTGCCGTCGGCGTGCTGGGCGCGTACTCGGCTGTCGCACGTCTGGTCCACGGGTTCAGCTGAGGGTCGGGCCACCCCTACCGATCAGCACCGCCGCCAGCTCTCTCATCGACTGCTGCCATGACGAAGGAGCGTCGGACCACGAAAAGCCTCGGGTCTTGAGCCGCTGTGCGGGCTCCTGTTCATGAGCCAGCGAGATTTGCGGTACCCCCGTGGCCGAGCGCCCTGCCCGCACGCGCCGGGTGGCATGGTTGGACACCACCGTCACCGTTCGACCCGGGCTTCGAATCGACTCGATCATCGAGCCGAGGCGGCCCGCGTCACCTGGCGCCGCCCTGCTGACCAGGACGACATGGTCGGCCGCGGCGAGCGCCGCTCTGCCCGAGAGGCGTTGGAATCCGGCTCCGCAGTCGATGATCACGATGTTGTGCAGGTGGCGCAGGTGCTCGATCAGGCGGCCCCAATCGGCCTCGTCCTCGGCTGACCGGGCGCCCAGGTTGGAGGGCGCCGGGAGGACCGCGAGCCCACGTCGGGCCTTGACCAGGGCCCCTCGAATTTCATCCGGCGTGGACGCACGGTCGAACAACGCGCGATACGCGTCGCCCGACAGACCGCTCTCGGGGACCATCCAGTGACTGAGCGCGCCGGATTGTGGACAGGCGTCGACCACGGCCACCTCGTCGGTGCGAAGCGAGGCGAGCAGCGTCGCGAGCAGGACGGCCACCGTCGTGGTGCCGGCGCCACCGTGGGTCGAAATCACGGCGACCACGACGCTGGCGTCGAGACCCGGTGCGGCGATGGCGTCGTCCAGCAGGCGCCGGTAGGCCGCGTCGCCCATGCGCTGGGTTCCTGGGGCTCGTGGATCGGGAAGGTGAAGCCTGGCTTTCAACCGCCTCGCCACCTCGACGGCCGTCAAGGCGTCGGGAGCAGCTTCTTCGATCTCCGCTCGTGCCGGCGGGACGAGGTTGAGCATCGCGCCCGGAAAGAGCCCGCATTCCGCGACGGTCCGGTCGCCGGCCAGTGGCGGTTCACCCAGTGGCGCCAGGCTCCAGCCGACGGGATTGACCGAGCCGCCCTCGCAAAGCTCGACCAGGCTCGGCACGAGGTCATCGACCCGGGCGTTCTCGGGGATGTCGAGCGTGTGCCGGCCCGAGGGGCTGTCCAGGATCACCACCAGGCGCCGGGTCGACGGCGTGCTGCCGCTAGTGCGTTTCAAAGGCGTCTGTAGGGCTTAGCATGAAACGAACGCTTAACGGCGATCGTAGTCCAGGTCTCTTGAAGGGAGGATATCCAAGGATGAGCGGGTCGGGTTCCAACTTCCGTACCGAGCTCGCGACCATGCATGCGGCTTCCCAGCATGTCTACGACGTCAACGCCCAGATCCAATCCCAGCTGAGCAACCTGCTCACCCGCCTGGACCCCTTGATGGGAACCTGGCAGGGTTCGGCCGCGACCAGCTTCCAGGTCCTGAAGGAGCGCTGGCACCAGGATGCGAGCCAGCTCAACGCCGCGCTGCGAGCGATCGGCGACGGGCTGGTCAAGGTCCACAGCAATTACCAGGCGACCGAGGAGACCAGCCAGCAGAGCTTCACCTCGATCACGCGCAAGCTGGGAGGCTGAGATGAGCGGAGACGGACACATCCTGGTCACCTTTGGCGCGGTTAACGAAGCGGCTATGGACGCCGATGGCGTGGCCTCGCAGATCGCCGCCCAGCTGAGCGACCTCAAGGCTTACCTGGCCCCCCTCGTCGGGAGCTGGTCCGGCGAAGCCTCCAGCGACTTCCAGGCCCTGCAGGCGAAATGGGATGCCAGCGCGAACGACCTGAACCAGGTCCTGCGCCAGATCTCGCAATCGCTGCGCACAGCAGGCGACAACTACCTGAACACGGAGCGGGCCAACAAGCAGATCTGGAGCTGATGTCGAAGCCTGGCGAGCTCAGGGTCAGCCCTGACTCGCTGCTTGCGGCCGGCGCGCAGACGCGACATTTGGCCGAGGACCTGGCGGCAGCGACGGAAAAGCTGAAGTCAAGGGTTCTCGGGTCGGGTTCACCGTGGGGCGGCGACGAGATGGGCACCGTGTTCGCTTCGGTGTACACGGAGGGCACAAAGCTCGGGCTGGAGGTGCTGACCGAACTCGCCCAGCACCTGGCCGAGATGGCCGCCAGCGTGGCCCAGATGGCGGAGAACACCAGGGCCACCGACGAGGCCAACGCGGCTGGATTCAAGCAGCTCTATTAGCCGATGAGCGTGATGCTGCCGGGGGACCTCGTTTTCGTGCTCAATCTGGACGCCCGAAGAGGCGTCACTCGGATTCCCGAAGTCGACCCTGGCTACCCACACTGAGGCGCGTGCCGTGCGCCACTATCCGCTTCAGCCGGGCGACCAGATGGTCATCTCCGGTCAGTACCCGCCCTGCCCCAGCTGCAAGGGTGCGATGAACTTGGCGGCCAGGAGCCACGACGCGACAATCCGATATGAGTGGCCCGGCGGCTCCTGGATGGCTGGTGGTGCGCGGTGACTGAGTTCGATGCCAGCGCTGTCGCCTTCCGTCGAGATGAGGAAATCGGCGCTGAGTACCTCGTCCTGGCCGAGCACGAGGACGGTTCTGGACGACGCCTGGAGCTGCAGCGGGCGTTGGAGGTAACAGAAGACGATCGACGCCTCGGCACAGACACTTATTGCCTCGTCAATGAAGGCGGTGTGACCCACTACGGCGGAGTTGAAGGTTGGTCGGTGGAAGGCGGTGCGCTGGAGCTCAGACTCGACCAGGAAGCGGCCTATGTCCTCGGTGTTGAAGATGGTTATCGCATCCATCTGACGAATCCTCAGAAGGTGGCTGACGTAGTCAGAGACGGGCTCCAGGTAATCCTCAGCTCCGGTCCATCAGCGCCATATTGATGACGAATTGAGATGATCCGACTGGAGCGTGTACTCGAGATTTTGGCGCCTCATCTCAAAGCGACCGCCGCGGACAATGGAACCGAGATCGTTGTGACGTTCGCGGAGCGTGTGGGCAACAAGTGGGAAGTCACCTACAACACGATCGAATTTGCCGAGAACGGCAACCACCTGGACGGCTTGGTCGGCAACCGTCCGCTCCAAGTTGACGACGATGGGCTCGTGACAGGAGTCGATGCTCCGCCGGCCTTGCCGCGCGACCGTCGGTTGGACTGAAAGGCTTGACGAACGATCTTTTCCCCGCGGTATGTGAACGCGTGGCGCGAGCTCTTGCTGCTCGACGGGTGCAGGAGAAGAGTTGGGCATGCGGGAAGCTCAAGGACGACTGCTACTGCCTTGTCACGGACGGGCAGGACTGGAAGATCGGGTACTTCGAGCGTGGCAACTTTGACGTTCGATACGAGACCGCCGACGTTGATGACGCAGTCTCGTACTTTGTCGACTGGGTGAGGAAGGAGGAGGTTCGCGGCGAATGGGAGGCGTTCTGGCGGGAGGTTGATCAGACCTACCAGGACGCGAAGGACAGCCAGGGAGCGCTGCTCGCCCCGTTTGATCGATATCGCAACTTGCGCCCAGACGAACGCAAGGCGGTCGATGACCTTTTGGCCGACAAGCTGGAATCTCCAAGCGAGAACGTTCGATTCGACGTCTTGGCCCTCGTGGGAGAGTTCAACATCCGTTCAACGGAGCCGCAGCTAAGAAGCCTGGCTGCTCGACTAGAGGCTGACATGACGCCAGGCGCCCCGTTCGAACTGGCCAAAGTGAACAGGACGTTGAAACAATTCCAGCAGTCTTCCTGAGCGGGCAACGGCGGTTCGTGGTCGGCTGGTGTGCGCGGTGACTGAGTTCGATGCCAGCGTCCAGAACACGTTCAGTGGAGCGGGTGGGCCTACTGGGTCGGTGTTTCGTACCTTCTGTATCTGCAGTGGCCTGGTTCTCGGCCATCACATTCCCGCTCGTCCGGGCTAGCTTGAAAGGGAAGGTCGTCCGGCCGGCTGAGCTGGTTGACAGGCTGAAGCACGAAGAGCTAGTGACGCTGCCCACGCTGACCAGGGAGGAGATCGAGATCACCGGTTCCTCGACGCGTCGCTTCCGGACGTACAGGGAAACGTGCACCGTTTGAGCCACCTCCAGATCGGGGAGGTAGCTACGGAGAGATGAGCGAGCCCCAGGTCGTCACCTGCCCCACGTGCGGTCAGAAAACACGAGTCCGTGCGGCCGCTCAAGGAGTGCCTCACTGCCCGAAATGCGGCCATCCGCTGCCATGGCTGACCGAGGCCGGCGCGACGGATTTCGGCGCTGTCGTCGAGCAGAGCCCGATCCCGGTGCTGATCGACTTCTGGGCTCCCTGGTGCGCCCCATGCCGGATCGTCGCCCCAACCGTGGAGCGGCTGTCCCAGGAGCGGGCAGGCGAGCTGAAGGTGGTCAAGGTCAACACGGACCTGGCGCCGACCCTCCAGGAGAAGTTCGGAATCCGTGGCATTCCGACCCTGGTTCTGATGGAGGGGGCAAAAGAACGCGACCGGGTGACTGGGGCGCTGAATCCCAACGCCCTGCGCGAGTGGGTCGAGCAGCGAGTCCCGGCTCATCCCAGCTCCAGGCGCTGACACCCCGCGTTTGCAGGGCTCGGAAGCCATATCCCGACAGGGCGACAATCCCCGCCCGGGCTAGTACAAATAGCGCACACCGAGTCGGAGCGACGTGCTCCATACCCTCCAGTGCTCGCGGCGGCACCCCCCCTGCCGCC
>Ga0066793_10000467_pt1 | contig 15937 bp, 15 predicted proteins | sample PersoiDNA2013189_FD_83876 | JGI IMG/M metagenome (GOLD analysis project Ga0066793, IMG submission 83876) | Permafrost soil microbial communities from the Arctic, to analyse light accelerated degradation of dissolved organic matter (DOM) -... | ecosystem: Environmental > Terrestrial > Soil >... | reverse complement strand
CGCCGGTGACGCGGCCACCGCGCCACGGGTGAGCATCGTGTCCTTCGGCTTCAAGTACGGCCTTCCCGTGGACGCGGACATCGTGGCCGACTGCCGCTTCCTGCCGAACCCGCGCTGGGTGGAGGAGCTGGCTCCGATGAACGGCCAGGATGAGCCGGTCAAGAAATTCGTATTGAGCCAGCCGGGCGCCGCCGAGTTCCTGGAGTCCTACCTGGCGGCGTTGCGGGTGGTGCTCGCCGGATACGAGCGCGAGGGAAAGCACTTCGTCACGCTGGCGATCGGCTGCACCGGCGGGAAGCACCGCAGCGTGGCCGTCGCCGAAGAGATCGCGGAATGCCTGGCCGGAGACGGCGCGGGCGTCCAGGTGGTACACAGGGACCTGGGACGCGAGTGAGGGCGATGGCAGAAGGCAATGGTGGCATCCCGGTATCGCCCTCTGGGCGGCCGCTCAACCCGAAGGTGGCGGCGCTCGGTGGCGGCCACGGGCTGTTCGCGTCGCTGTCGGCGCTGCGCCGAGTGACCCGCCAGCTCACCGCGATCGTGACTGTCGCCGATGACGGCGGGTCAAGCGGCGAGCTGCGCCGCCAGTTCGGCGTCCTGCCCCCCGGGGACCTGCGGATGGCGCTCGCGGCGCTGTGCGGGGACGACGAGTGGGGGACGACATGGAGCAGGGTGGTGCAGCACCGGTTCGCCGGAGATTCCGGGCTGGGCGGGCACGCGGTGGGCAACATGCTGATCGTGGCGCTCTGGGAACTCCTCGGCGACAACGTGCAGGGGCTGGACTGGGTGGGCCGGCTGCTTGGCGCGCACGGCCGGGTTCTGCCCATGGCGTCGGTCCCGCTTGACCTGGTGGCCGAGGTCGAGGGAGCCGATCCAGCCCGGCCCCACGAGATGAGCACCGTCTGCGGTCAGGTCGCCTCCGCGACTACTACCGGGCGGGTCCGGTCCGTCTCCCTCATCCCCCGGAATCCGCCTGCCTGCCCGGAGGCGTTGACGGCGATCTTGGATGCGGACTGGGTGGTGCTCGGCCCGGGTTCGTGGTTTACCAGCGTGCTGCCGCACATCCTGGTTCCCGGGCTGGCCGAGGCGCTGATCGCCACCGCGGCCCGCCGGATAGTCGTGCTGAACCTCGCCGCCCAGCCGGGCGAGACGGACGGTTTCTCCCCGCAAACGCACCTGGAGGTGCTTGCGGATCATGCGCCGCAGCTGCGGGTGGATGTTGTGCTGGCGGACCGGGGAACCGCCGGAAGCGCGGCGGCGGAGCTCGAGAAGGCGGCAGGCCTGCTCGGTGGCAGCCTCGTCCTCGCGGACCTGGCGATGCGGGACGGCTCGCCGCGGCACGACCCGCGGCAGCTGGCGGGGGCATTCGCACAGATATTTGAGGGGGAGTGATGCCGGTGGCGATGACCGGCCTGGTGAAGGATGAACTGAGCCGCGTCACCATACTGAAGCCGTGCTGCCGTAAGGCGGAGGTGTCCACCCTGCTCCGTTTCGCCGGGGGACTGCACCTGGCGAGCGGACGTATCGTGGTCGAGGCAGAGCTTGATACCGGAGCGGCCGCGCGCCGCCTGCGCAAGGACATCGCCGAGGTGTTCGGCCACACGTCCGACATGATCGTGCTCGCGCCGAGCGGGCTGCGCAAGGGCAACCGGTACCTGGTCCGGGTCCGCAAGGACGGCGACAGCCTGGCCCGGCAGACCGGCCTCGTGGACAACCATGGCCGCCCGGTGCGCGGGCTGCCCCGGCAGGTGGTGTCCGGGACCGCGTGCGACTGCGAGTCCGCCTGGCGCGGCGCTTTCCTGGCCCACGGCTCGGTGACCGGGCCTGGCCGTTCAATGTCGCTCGAGATCACCTGCCCGGGACCGGAAGCCGCGCTCGCCTTGGTCGGGGCTGCCCGGCGGCTGAAAATTCATGCCAAGGCCCGCGAAGTCCGCGGCGTGGACCGGGTGGTGGTCAGGGACGGCGACGCGATCAGCGCCCTGCTCACCCGGCTCGGCGCGCACGACAGCGTCTTGGCCTGGGAAGAGCGCCGGATGCGCCGTGAAGTCAGGGCCACCGCGAACCGGCTGGCCAATTTCGACGACGCCAACTTGCGCCGCAGCGCCCGCGCCGCGGTCGCGGCCGGCGCGCGGGTGGAGCGTGCCCTGGAAATCCTCGGCGGTGAGGCGCCCGAGCACCTGACCATCGCAGGTCAGCTGCGGATCGAGCACCGGCAGGCCAGCCTCGAAGAACTCGGCCAGCTGGCCGACCCGCCGCTGACCAAGGACGCCATTGCGGGCCGGATCCGCCGGCTTCTCGCCATGGCTGACAAGCGCGCCCGCGACCTTGGTGTCCCGGGCACTGAGGCAAGCCTCACGGCTGACATGCTCATGTCCTAGGTGCCTGCCGCCGCCTGGTGGTCCGATAGGGTCGCCAGGAGGGGGAAAGCCACTTCGACAGGCAGCAAGCGACGAGGAGAAACGCCGCCGTGACCATCCGCGTGGGCATCAACGGATTCGGCCGTATCGGACGCAACTACTGGCGCGCCGTCAATGCCGCCCAGGCAGCTGGCGAAGGCGACGGCATCGAAATCGTGGCCGCGAACGACCTGACTGATCCAGCCACTCTGGCGCACCTGCTCAAGTACGACACGCTCCTCGGCACGCTGGCCGAGGATGTGGCCGTAGACGGCGGCGACATCGCAGTGGGCAAAAGCAAGATCAAGGTCCTGGCGGAACGGAATCCTGCCGCGCTGCCCTGGCGTGACCTGGGCGTCGACGTGGTTATCGAATCCACCGGCCGGTTCACCAAGGCCGCAGACGCCGGTCAGCATCTTGAGGCGGGCGCGAAGAAGGTCGTCATCTCCGCCCCGGCGTCGGGCGAGGACATCACCATCGTGATGGGCGTCAACGACGGCGCCTACGACCCGTCCAGCCACCACGTCATCTCGAACGCATCGTGCACGACGAACTGCGTCGCGCCGATGGCCAAGGTGCTGCTGGAAAGTTTCGGGATCGTCAAGGGCCTGATGACCACGATCCACGCCTACACCAACGATCAGGTGATACTGGACTTCCCGCACAAGGACCTGCGCCGGGCCCGGGCCGCCGCGCAGAACATCATCCCCACCACCACCGGCGCCGCGAGGGCGACCGCGCTGGTGCTGCCCGAGCTCAAGGGCAAGCTGGACGGGATGTCGATGCGGGTTCCCGTGCCGGACGGTTCGGTGACCGACCTGGTCGTGCAGCTCACCAGAGAAGCCACCAAGGACGAGGTGAACGCCGCGTTCCTGGCCGCCGCGGAGGGACCGCTCAAGGGATACCTGCACTACACCGCCGACCAGATCGTGTCCTCCGACATCGTCGGCACGCCGTACTCGTGCACCTTCGACTCCACGCTCACCATGACCCTCGGCGACCAGGTCAAGGTGATCGGCTGGTACGACAACGAGTGGGGCTACTCCAACCGCCTGGCCGACCTCACCGTGCTGGTCGGCGGGCAGCTGGGATGAAGCGGATCGACGACCTGGATGTGGCCGGGCAGACGGTCCTGCTGCGTGCCGATCTCAACGTCCCCCTGGACGGCACCAGGATCACCGATGACGGCCGGATCCGGGCCAGCCTGCCGACCATCACCAAGCTGGCCGGCCGCGGCGCGCGCGTCATCATCTGCGCGCACCTGGGCAGGCCCAAGGGGGACGACTACGCGCAGCGCGCCGCGAGCGGGCCGTCGCTGCGCCCGGTCGCCGACCATCTCGGGGAACTGCTCGGGCGTCCGGTGGCGTTCGCGGCTGACGTGACGGGCCCGTCCGCCGCAAGCATGGCCGCGGGCCTGGGCGACGGGGACGTCGGGATGGCGGAGAACGTGCGTTTCGAGCCTGCGGAGACGAGCAAGGACGACGGGGAACGCGGCAAGCTGGCCGCCAGGCTCGCTGCCCTCGCCTCGCTGTACGTGGGCGACGGGTTCGGCGCGCTGCACCGCAGGCACGCAAGCGTGTACGACGTGCCTGGGCTGCTGCCACATGCGGCCGGGGAACTGGTGCTCGCCGAGATCGCGGTCCTCCGCCAGCTGACCACCGACCCAGCCAGGCCGTACGTCGTCGTGCTCGGGGGGGCCAAGCCCTCCGACAAGCTCGCGGTAATCGGCAACCTGCTCAGCCGCGCCGACCGGCTGATCATCTGTGGCGGCATGTCCTACACCTTCCTGGCCGCCCGCGGCTACGAGGTCGGCAAGTCGCTGCTGGAGGCTGACCAGATCCCGCGGGTGTCAGCTCTTATCGAGGAGGCGGCCCGGCGCGGTGTCGACCTGGTGCTCCCGGTGGACATCGTCGCAGCGGACCGGTTCGCGCCCGACGCCGACTATGTGGTGGTGCCCGCCGACGCCATCCCGGCCGACCGTGAGGGTGTCGATATGGGTCCCGGCACCCGGGCGCTGATCGCCCAGAAGCTCGCTGACGCGAAGACGGTGTTCTGGAACGGGCCTGCCGGGGTCTTCGAGTTTCCTGCCTTCGCGGCGGGAACCAGGGCCGTGGCGGAGGCGATCAGCCGGGTCGGCGGGCTGACGGTGGTGGGCGGCGGTGACTCGGCGGCGGCCGTTAGGCAGCTTGGCTTTCCTGAGGACGCCTTCACCCACATCTCCACTGGTGGCGGGGCCAGCCTGGAATACCTGGAGGGGCGGACGCTGCCCGGGCTGACGGCGCTTGAGGAACCCGCATGACGCGCACACCGCTCATGGCGGGCAACTGGAAGATGCATAACACGCACTTCGAGGGACTCGCGCTGGTCCAGAAGCTGGCGTTCTCGCTGACCGACAAGGATTTCGACGCGGTCGACGTGGCCGTGCTCCCGCCGTTCACGGCGCTGCGCAGCGTGCAGACCCTGGTGGCGGGGGACCGGCTGCGGATCGTCTACGGTGCGCAGGACATCTCGCCGCATGACAAGGGCGCCTACACCGGCGACATATCCGGGCTGATGCTGGCCAAGCTCGGGTGCAGTTACGTACTGGCCGGCCACTCGGAGCGCCGCCAGTACCACGGCGAGGACGACGCACTGGTGAACGCGAAGGTCAAGGCCGCGCTCCGGGCCGGCCTCACGCCCATCCTGTGCATCGGCGAGAACCTGGATGTGCGCCGCGCTGGCGACCAGATCAGCCACACGCTCGCGCAGCTCGATGGCGGCCTCGCCGGGCTGGCGCCTGCTCAGGTGGCAGGCCTGGTAGTTGCCTACGAGCCGGTCTGGGCGATCGGCACCGGCGAGGTGGCCTCGCCGGAGGACGCACAGGAGGTCTGCGGCGCGACTCGGGGCAGGCTTTCGGCGGTTCACGGGGACGCAGAGGCAGCAGGTGTGCGTATTCTGTATGGCGGGTCAGTGAAAGCAGACAACATAGCCTCGATCATGACGCAGCCCGATATCGACGGCGCGCTGGTTGGTGGCGCGAGCCTGGACGCCGGTGAATTTGTGAGAATATGCCGGTACCGTGAACTGATACCTAGCGCCTAACAGGCCACCCGGAGGGAGGAGAACAAGCGGTGATCATCGCTATTTCTGTGGTGCTCATCATCACGAGTCTGCTGATGATGCTGCTGGTGCTCCTGCACAAGGGCAAGGGCGGAGGGCTCTCCGACCTCTTCGGTGGCGGGGTCTCCTCGACGCTCGGCTCGTCCTCAGTGGTGGAGCGGAACCTGGACCGGCTCACCATTTTCACGGGAGCGCTCTGGTTTCTCTGCATCATCGGCCTGGACCTGCTACTGAATCACTGAATGCGCGGGCGCCGCAGAGCGCTGGGCGGCCGCGGAGCGCCGCGGCGAAGGACAACTGGGCGGGCCACTGGGCCCGGGTTTGGCAGCGGACCAACGAGGGGTGAGCAGTGAGTAGTGGAAACGCCATCCGGGGCAGCCGCGTCGGCGCCGGCCCGATGGGCGAGGCGGAACGTGGCGAGGCCGCGCCGCGGATACGGATCTCCTTCTGGTGCTCGAACAGGCATGAGACCCGGCCGAGCTTCGCCAGCGATGCCGCGGTCCCGGAAACGTGGGATTGCCCGCGCTGCGGCTTCCCCGCGGGCCGGGAGAAGGACAGCCCTCCCGGACCGCCGCACAGCGAGCCCTACAAGACGCACCTGGCCTACGTGAAGGAGCGGCGGACCGACACCGATGGCGCCGCGATCCTCGCTGAGGCACTGAACAGGCTGCGCAAGGACGCTTAACTACGGGGACGCTTAACCACAGGGCATCTGCCTACGGGGATTCCTGCCGGGAGCCGGGCGCACGCGGGGTTCAGTGGGCGAACCCCTGCCGGTCCGGTTCGGTGGCCAGCGGCACATGCGCGTTGGGATGTGCCGCCAGCGCCCGGGAGTGGCGGCGCAGGTCCGCGAGGAACGCGTCAGCGAGGTTCTTGCCGAAACCGTTGCGGACCACGACCCTGAGGACCGCGGTGTCGGTCAGGTTGGCTGGGAACGTGTAGGCCGGCACCAGCCAGCCACGCTCGCGAAGCTCCTCGGACAGGTCGAAGACCGTATAGCCAGCTGACTCGTCGCTGATCTTGAACGCGAAGACCGGCAGCTCGCTTCCGTCACTGAGCAGTTCGAACGGCCCCATCCTGGCGATCTGCCCAGACATGTGCAGCGCGACGTCCTGGCAGGCTTGCTGGACTCTCCGGTAGCCCTCGGAGCCGAGCCGCAGGAAGTTGTAGTACTGCGCTGCGACATTCGAGCCGGCCCGGGAGAAATTCAGCGCGAAGGTCGGCATCTCCCCGCCGAGGTAGTTCACCTTGAACACCAGGTCCTCCGGCAGCGCCGCGGCGTCCCGCCACACGACCCAGCCCACTCCGGGATAGACCAGCCCATATTTGTGCCCGGACGCGTTGATCGAGGCCACCCGGGGGACCTGGAAGTCCCACACGAGTTCGGGCTGGATGAACGGCGCGACGAAGCCGCCTGAGGCGCCATCCACGTGGATCGGGACGTCGGGGCCGCCGCGCGCGGCGAGCTGGTCGAGTTCGTCACTGATCTCGCTAACCGGCTCGTAACTGCCGTCCATGGTCGAGCCGAGCACGGCTACCACGCCGATGGTGTTCTCATCGCACTGGGCGGCTGCCTCTGGCCCGCGCAGGTGCAGCCGGTCGGCCTCCATCGGCACCATGCGCGGCTCTACCTGCCAGTAGCGGCAGAACTTCTCCCAGCACACCTGCACATTCGTGCCCATCACCAGGTTCGGCTTGGCGGCCGAGACCCCGGCGGCCTGCCTTCGCTCCCGCCACCGCCACAGCAGGGCCATCCCGCCGAGCATGCAGGCCTCGCTCGACCCGGTGGTAGAGCAGCCGGTGGCACCCGAGTCCGCCGGGGCGTGCCACAGGTGGGCCAGGATGCTCACGCACCGGGACTCGATCTCCGCGGTCTGCGGGTACTCATCCTTGTCGATCATGTTCTTGTCGAGGCAGTCGGTCATCAGCTGCGTGGCCTGTGGCTCCATCCAGGTCGTCACGAATGTGGCGAGGTTGAGCCGGGCGTTGCCATCCAGGATCAGCTCGTCCCTGACCACCTGGAGCGCCGTGTCGGGCAGCATCCCGTGCGGCGGCATCATCCGGCGGGGTACCGGCTCGCGGTCTATCTGGACGTAGAGGGGGTTGACGTCGACATCGTTCCGGCCGCTCTGGTCGTCGGTCTTCTTGTGCAGTGCCACGTCCGGGCTCCCTGGATGGACTGGTGAAGGTGCCCCGTGCTGTCAGGGCTCGGTGCTGAAAAGGCTATCGATGACCGGGCAGTGCGCGGCGGCGATCACGCACCGGGCAGGATAGAGGCATGCACCTCCCGGTCAATCCGCCGGTCGCGCCGATGCTGGCCAAGGCGGTCAAGGACATCCCCGATGGCCCGTACAGCTTCGAGCCCAAATGGGACGGCTTCCGGTCGGTCATCTTCCGTGACGGGGACGAGGTGGAGATCGGCAGCCGGAACGAGCGGCCGCTCACCCGGTATTTCCCTGAGCTTGTCGCGGCGGTCAGGGCGCACCTGCCGCCGCGGTGCGTGATCGACGGGGAGATCGTGATTCCCGCTGCCGGCGGCCACTGCCTGGACTTCGAGGCACTGCTGCAGCGGATCCACCCGGCCGCAAGCCGGGTCACGCTGCTGGCCGGGCAGACGCCAGCCCACATCGTGGCCTTCGACCTGCTTGCCGTCGGGGATGTCGACTACACCGGCCGCCCGTTCGAGGAGCGCCGCGCCGCGCTGGCCAGCACCCTGGCCACGGCCGGCCCGCCGATGCACCTAACGCCTGCCACCACCGATCATGCGCTGGCGCAGGACTGGTTCCGGCAATTTGAGGGGGCCGGGCTCGACGGGATCGTCGCCAAGGCCCTGAGCGGGACCTACCAGCCCGACAAGCGGGTCATGTTCAAGATCAAGCACGAACGCACCGCCGACTGTGTGGTGGCCGGCTACCGGCCGCACAAGAGCGGCCCGGATGCCATCGGCTCGCTGCTGCTCGGCCTCTACACAGACGCGGGTGACCTGGCCAGCGTCGGGGTGATCGGCGCATTCCCGATGGCCCGCCGCAAGGAGCTCTACGCCGAGTTGCAGCCGCTGGTCACGACGTTCGAAGGGCATCCGTGGAATTGGGGCCAGGCGGAGGGCGCGGCCGAACGCGCAGGCGGCGCCCGCAACCCCCGTGACGGCGAGACCAGCCGGTGGAATGCGGGGAAGGACCTCTCGTTCATCCCGCTGCGGCCGGAACGGGTGGTCGAGGTCCGCTACGACCACATGGAAGGGCGGCGCTTCCGGCACACCGCCCAGTTCGCCCGCTGGCGCCCGGACCGTGATCCCCGCTCCTGCACCTACGCCCAGCTCGAGGAGCCGGTCAGCTACGACCTCGGCGCGGTTCTCGCGACGAAATAGCTGCTCCGGCCGGCCCGGCCGATCGCACGTACCGGCACAGCAGGTAACCCTGGTCCTCAAGCACATGCGCGAGGGACATCGGGCCCAGGCCCGGCCGCTCCGCGTCCGCAGGCCTTCCCTGGACTATCCGCCCTGCCCCGCTTCCGGCCAGCAGCGGGCTTATGGTGAGGCAGAGCTCGTCGAGCAGGCCGGCTTCAATGATCTCTTCCAGCAGATGCGGGCCGCCCTCGGTGAGGATGCGCCGGTGCCCCATGGCGGCCAGGGCGCTGATCGCAGAGCGCAGATCGACGCTATCCTCGCCCGCGATGATGAGCTCGGCGTCCCTGGCCACGGCGGCCTTGCGGTCAGCCGGGGCGGCCTGGACGGTGATCACGATCGTGCGGGCCCGGCCCGTGGTTCCGGTAAGCCCCGTGGTTCCGGTACGCCCCGTGGTTCCGGTAAGCAGGGCGCAGCCCTGACCCAGGTCGAGACTGCGGCTCAGCACGGCGATCGGTGGCGCGGCAGGGCGCCCTTCCCGTAGCCACGCCCAGCGCTCAGCCACCCGGGCCGGGCGGTATGCCTCGGCACGCACCGTGCCCGCGCCGACCAGCACAACGTCGGCGAGGGCCCGGAGAACGCCGAACACTGCGCGGTCGGCCTCGCCGGACAGGCCACCAGAGCGGCCGCTCGCCGTGGCGGCGCCATCGGCGCTGGCCACCATGTTGGCGCGGATCCACGGCCGGCCCGCACGCGCGGGCTCGTCGGGATAGGCATACAGACCGGGCAGGCTGAGTTCCTGGCCGCTACTTTCCGTGGGATGGATCTGCCGCACGGCCAGCAGTCAATCAGATCGCCCCCCGGATCCCCGAAACCGGGTGTAGCGCGGCAGCGACGCCCGCGGATATGTGTGGGGGGCGGTGCACCGTAACGCTGCAGTGCGACCGTGAGGGGGGAATCAGTGCCAATCGTCGCGCTCGTCATCTGGTGCGCTACCGCATGCTTCGGCGTGTACCTGCTGGCGATGTGGTTATCCCACGGCGGCCTCAAACAGCAGGCGACCAGGATCACCGTTTTTCCAGCGGCACTGATATTCGCGCACCCCCTCCTCGCCGCTACGGGGCTCGCGTTCTGGATCAGCTTCGTGGACACGGGGCGGCTGGAATGCGCCTGGGTCGGCTTCGGCGTGCTCAGCATGTCCGCGATGCTCGGCTTCGCGATGCTGACGCGCTGGCTGGTCGGCCGGGGCGGGCGGCACGCCAGGGGAGCGGAGCAGCACTTCCCGGTGCGGGCGGTTGCGGTGCATGGGCTCGTCGGGCTGAGCACCTACGTGCTGGTGCTGGTCACTGCGATTCGGGCCTGACCCGGCGAAGCACCATCATGGAATGCGCCCTGAGCACCACCCGGGCACCGGCCTTGCGCTGCCTGGGCGTGGCGGCACCCGGCGGGTCGTCCGGCGCCGCCGGCGATGCGGTGTCGAGCACCACGGTCCAGCCGCGGCCGAACCGGGCCGCGGGCAGCGTGAACGCGACCGGCTGGCCGTCCGCGCTGAACAGCAGGAGGAACGTGTCATCGCGCACCCGCTCGCCCCGCGGGTCGGGCTCACTGATCGCGTCCCCGTTCAGGAATACTCCCAGCGCCTTGGCGTAGCCGGTATTCCAGTCGTCGTCCGTCATTTCCCGGCCGGACGGGGTCAGCCAGGCAATGTCTCCCGGTGGGCCCCCGGTCCGGCCGTCGGGGTGCTCGAAGAACCGGCGGCGGCGGAACACGGGGTGGCGCCGCCGGAACGCGGCGAGGGCGCGGGTGAACTCCTGGAGGTCCTTCTCCTGGCTGGCATGTTCCCAGTCCACCCAGGAGATCTTGTTGTCCTGGCAGTACGCGTTGTTGTTGCCCTGCTGAGTGCGGCCAAGCTCATCCCCGTGCAGCAGCATCGGCACTCCCTGTGAGCAGAACAGGGTGACCAGGAAGTTGCGCCGCTGCCGCCTGCGTAGCTCGTTCACCGCCGGACCGGCAGAGGGGCCTTCGACGCCGCAGTTCCAGGACCGGTTGTCGTCACTGCCGTCGGCTCCGCCTTCGCCGTTGGCCTCGTTGTGCTTGTTGTTATAGGAGACCAGGTCGGTCAAGGTGAACCCGTCGTGGCAGGTGACGAAGTTGACCGAGGCGAAGGGCCGACGGCCGCTCGTCTCGTAGAGATCGCTCGACCCGGTCAGCCGGGACGCGAATTCTGGCAGCGTATCCCGGCTGCCACGCCAGAAGTCCCGGACCACGTCACGGTACTTGCCGTTCCACTCACTCCACAGCGGCGGGAAGTTCCCGACCTGGTAGCCGCCTTCGCCGACGTCCCACGGCTCGGCGATCAGCTTTACCTGCGATACCACCGGATCCTGCTGCACCAGGTCGAAGAAGGTGGCCAGCCGGTCCACCTCGTGCAGTTCCCTGGCCAGGGCGGAGGCCAGGTCGAACCGGAAACCGTCTACGTGCATCTCCAGGACCCAGTACCGCAGCGAGTCCATGATCAGCTGCAGCGCGTGCGGATGCCGGACGTTCAGGCTGTTGCCGCAGCCGGTGTAGTCCAGGTAGTAACGCTTGTCGTCGTCGCGGAGATGGTAGTAGGCGGCGTTGTCGATGCCGCGGAAGGACAACGTCGGTCCCCGGTGGTCGGACTCGGCCGTGTGGTTGTAGACGACATCCAGGATCACCTCGATGCCCGCCTCGTGCAGCGCCTTCACCATGGCCTTGAACTCACCGACCTGGCTACCCCGCTGGCCAGAGGAGGAGTACCTGTCGTGCGGGGCCAGGAAGCCGATCGTGTTATATCCCCAGTAGTTGGTCAGCCGCCGTGCGACGAGATCGTGCTCAGGCACGAACTGGTGCACCGGCATCAGCTCCACAGCCGTGACGCCGAGCTGGATCAGGTGCTCAATTACCGCCGGATGGGCCAGTCCCGCGTAGCTGCCCCGCTGCTGGGCCGGCACCTCGGGATGGCGCAGGGTAAGGCCCCGGACGTGAGCCTCGTAGATCACGGTCTCGTGGTAGGGAGTGCGTGGAGCCCGGTCGGCGGCCCAGTCGAAGAATGGGTTGATCACGACGTTCTTAGGCATGAACGGCCCGCTGTCGGCGGTGTTCATGGCCGCCGGATCGGTGAACCGGTACGAGAACAGGGCCTCGTTCCAGCGCACCTCGCCCTCGACCGCCTTGCCGTACGGGTCGAGCAGCAACTTGGCGGGGTTGCACCGGTGGCCGTGCCGTGGCTCGTAGGGGCCGTGCACCCGGTACCCGTAGCGCTGGCCAGGTCCCACCCCGGGTAGGTACCCGTGCCAGACGAACCCGTCGACCTCGGTCAGCGTGATTCTCGTTTCAGCGAGCTGACCTGGGTCATCGCCGTCGAGAAGGCATAGCTCCACCTGCTCGGCGACCTCTGAGAACAGCGCGAAATTGGTACCGGCCCCGTCCCATGTCGCGCCCAGCGGATAGGCGGTTCCCGGCCAAACGCGCACTAACAGACCCTACCGGGCCGAGGCCGTGGCGCGGTCAAGGATGGCGCCGGTGGCCACGTCGTCCGGAAGCGTGCCGAACGGGACGCCAGGCCCGCTGAGGGTGCCCCAGCCCAGTGAGCCTGAGCCCAGTGAGCCTGAGCCCAGCCGCGAAGCGCAGAAGGCGTCCGCCACAGCCGCGGGCGCGTGCCGCACCAGCAGCGCGGCCTGGAGAGTCACCGCGATCGTCCCGGCGAGCCGCCGGGCGGCGAACTCCGCGTCCGGCCCCGCCGTGCCGGCCAGCCCAGGCAGCAGGCGGCGCAGGCGGTCGCAGGCCTCGTCCAGCCTGCGGTCGCCACCTGCGGCCCAGTCGAGCTCGGCGAGCAGGGCGTCGGCGGGCTCAGCGGCGCGGGCCAGCGCGCGGAGCACGTCCAGCGCCGTCACGTTTCCGGACCCCTCCCAGATGGAATTCAGTGGCGCCTCGCGGTACAGCCGCGGCAGGCCGGACTCCTCGATGTAGCCGTTGCCGCCCAGGCATTCCAGCGCCTCCGCCGTATGGGCGGGTGCGCGCTTGCAGACCCAGTGCTTGGCGGCGGGCAGTGCCACCCGCAGCAGCGCCGCCTCCTGCGCGTCACCGCGCGCGGCCCGCTCAGCGGCGCCGGCCAGCCGCACCGCGAGCGTGGTGGCCGCCTCGGACTCCACGACGAGATCGGCGAGCACGGCGGCCATCAGCGGCTGGGAGATCAGGTCCTTGCCGAACGCCTGGCGCCAGGACGCGTGATGGACCGCCGCGACACAGCCCTGCCGCATCGCCGCGGCGCTGCCAAGCACGCAGTCGAGCCTGGTCGCGCTGACCATTTCGATGATCGTGGGCACGCCACGCCCAGCCGCGCCGACCTGCCAGGCGAGCGCCGCGTCGAACTCGACTTCGGCGGAGGCGTTGGACCGGTTGCCGAGCTTGTCCTTGAGCCGCTGTATGCGCATGGCGTTACGGGACCCGTCGGGCCGCACCCGGGGCAGCAGGAAGCAGGTCAGTCCGGCCGGCGCCTGCGCGAGGACCAGGAACAGGTCACACATGGGGGCGGAGCAGAACCACTTGTGCCCGGTGATCAGGTGAGCGCCGTCGCCCTCGGCCGGCGCCGGCTCGGCCCGGGTCGTGTTGGCCCGCACGTCCGACCCGCCCTGCTTCTCGGTCATGGCCATGCCGGCCAGCAGCCCGGCCTTGTTCTCGGGTGGCCGCAGCCCAGGGTCGTACTCGCGGGTGCTAAGCAGCGGCTCGAACCGGTCCGCGAGCGGGCGCTCCTGGCGCAGCGCCGGGATGGCCGCGTAGGTCATCGAGATCGGGCAGCCGTGCCCCGCCTCGGCCTGTGCCCAGACGTAGAACTTGGCCGCCCTGGCCACGTGCGCGCCGGGGGACTGGTCGGCCCACGGGGCAGCGTGCAGGCCGTGGGCCACGGCCGTGGACATCAGCGCGTGCCAGGACGGGTGGAACTCCACCTCGTCGATGCGGTTGCCGCGCGCGTCGTGACTGCGCAGCACGGGCGGATGCTCGTTGGCGAGCCGCGCGTGCTCGGCCACGTCAGCCGAGCCCGCCAGCGAGCCGAGCGTGTGCAGATCGCCCGATGCCCAGCCGGCCCCCTCCCGTTCGATCCCATCCAGCAGCGCGGGGTCCTCGGCAACGTCACGGCCGGCCAGCGGCGGAACCTGGTTGAGGACGTCGTGTGTAACGCGGTTCCCGACGACGCTCATGTGGCGACCCTAACTCGCCGGCCGCGCAGATGCCCGCGTAGCGAGCACCAGGCCCGGCGAGCCGGAGGGCTGGGCCCCCGTGCCGTTCTGGACCAGAATGCCGTTCTGGACCACCGGGGCGGTGCAGGCTCCTGTGGCGCAGGCTTCTGTGGTGCAGGCCTCCGTGTAGCGCTGCAGGAGCACATCGGCTACCTCGGGCGCCGCGCCGAGCGGTCCGGAGACAGCCGCGGCCCCCGCGGCCAGCGACGCGTCGCGGATCCGGTCAGCGAACAGGCCGGGAGCCAGTAGGTAACTGGCCACCACAACGCGCTGCGCACCGTCGCGCAGCAGGGCCGCCACCGCCTGGTCGGGCGTCGGCGACGCGACCGAGGCATAGGCGGGCAGCACGGCGCGCCAGCCGCGGGCCGCCTGCCAGTCCGCCGCCACCTGGGCGACCGCGGCGTTGGCGGCCGGCCGGCTGGACCCGGCGGCGGCGAGCACCACCGCCGTGCGGCTCACCCGGTAGTCCCCGGCGGCCCCACCATCGGCTCCAGCGTCGGCCTCAGCGAGGCGGCGTTCGAGGGCGTGCAGCAGCGCCGGGTGCGGGCCCAGTGGCTCGCCGTAGGCGATGCTCAGCCGGGGGAACGCGGCCTGTGCCTCCCGCAGTGCTCCCGGGATGTCCGTGCCACTGTGGTAGGCGGCCGTGAGCAGCAACGGCAGCACGACAACCCCGCGCCGCGCCGCGCCGTGCAGAGCAGCGAGAACCTGGGGGAGCGCCGGTGCGGCATGCCCGAGGAAAGCGGCCCGGGCATCGAGCCCGGGGCGGCCGCGCAGTTCGGCCCGCGCGCGGCCCAGGGCGATCAGGTCCGCGATCGCTGACCCGGCGCGCGGGTCGCTGCTCCCGTGCGCCACGGCGACCAGCGGCGGCCATGCTGCACGTGGCGCAGGCCACCGGCGGCCGGATGTGCGATCGGCGGACCTCAGGTATGGATGCCGCATTCTGTCTTGCCCGTGCCCGTCCACCGCCCGCTGCGCGGATCCGCCCCCGCCGCCACCCGCATCGTGCACGTCGCGCAGCCGATCGATGGGTAACCCTCGTCGACCAGTGGGTTCACCAGCACGCCCTGCTCAGCGATGTAGGCCTCGACCTGTTCCTGCGTCCAGTTGGCGATCGGGTTGACCTTCACCATCTCGCGCCTGGCGTCCCACTCGACCACCCGGGTATCGCTGCGCGCGGTGGTCTCGTCCCGGCGGACACCGGTGATCCACGCGTCGTAGGGCTCGAGCGCGCGCTCCAGCGGAACGACCTTGCGCAGGTAGCAGCAGAGGTCGGGGTTACGCCCGTATAGCCGGGGTCCCAGCGCGGCGTCCTGCTCCTCGACGGTCCGCGATGGCGTGACGTTGATCACGTTCACCGGGTAGACGGCCGTGACCGCGTCCCTGGTGCCGATCGTCTCGGGGAAGTGGTATCCCGTGTCCAGGAAGATCACATCGATACCGGGCTGGACGGCCGCGGCGAGGTGGATGATCACCGCGTCGGTCATCGATGACGTAATGGCCACCCGGTCGCCAAAGGTCTTGGCCGCCCACCTGATCACTTCCTGAGCGGGCGCCTCGGCGAGATCTTCCGCCGCCTGGGCTGCGAGCCTCTCCATCCGGATCGGTTCCTCCCGGCGCTCAGGTATGGCCAGGTCACGCTGATCATGCCGGGCCACGGTGGGACTCACAGGATCGCTCCCGTTCCTGTACGACGGCTCACAGGCTCACTCCTGTTTCCTGCAAGGCGGCTCACAAGATCACTCCCGTTCCTGCAAAGCGTAGCCGGAAGGTCCGGATGCAACTCCGGCAACGCCACTCGCCGTCCTGCTCCTGGGGTTCGAGGTCCTCTTCACCGCAAT
>Ga0066793_10000465_pt1 | contig 15946 bp, 17 predicted proteins | sample PersoiDNA2013189_FD_83876 | JGI IMG/M metagenome (GOLD analysis project Ga0066793, IMG submission 83876) | Permafrost soil microbial communities from the Arctic, to analyse light accelerated degradation of dissolved organic matter (DOM) -... | ecosystem: Environmental > Terrestrial > Soil >... | reverse complement strand
CTGCCAAAAGGCGCTTGCGCATGTCGTCTGCGACAGCTGGCACGGGCACAACGCACCTCCGCGCCGGCAAATTCTAAGACTTCGTCAGCGTCATTGCTGCAGCTCAGGTATGAACGGATGGACTCCGATGACCCCGCGCTGACGCGCATAAAGCAAATCAATTGTCCGCACCTGCGGGGTTCGGGTCTTGGTCCTCCGATGTCAACTCGACGCAGATAAATGTCGCGCGCGATTGGCGCACATCAGCTGCCTACACGGTTCGGGTCTCGCCAGACCCGCTCGAACGGCAGTCGCCAGGCACGCGGCGCGACCAGCTGATGAATCGCATTCGGCCCCCACGAGCCCGGAGCATAGAGACGCACGGGCGGCGCTGCTTTCAGTAAGGGTGTCGACACTTCCCAAAGGCGCTCGATGCCCTCGGCGGTCGTAAAGAGTGTGCGATCGCCTTTCATAGTATCAAGGAGCCATAGGCTCGAATGCTTCGACATGTGACTGCGGCTGCAGAGCCGTTTATCACGAAGCCGGTACTCATTTATAGGCGATCGCCGCGCTCGTCGGACCAGCAAGTGGAACAACCTTGGTGCGCTTGAAGCCGGCTTCCTTGCACCAGGCGTTGAACTGCGCGCCGGTATAGTCAAAGCCGCCCGGGACCTCGATCAGCATATTGAGCGACATTAGGAGGCCGAAAGTGTTTTTGCGGCGCGCGTCGTCGATGACATTTTCGATTGCGATGAAAAGGCCGCCAGGGTTTACCGCGGCGTAGGCCTTGGCGATCAGCGCCTTCTTCTGCTCCTCGTCCCAGTCGTGAAGGATGTTGCCCATGATAATGACATCCGCCCGCGGCAGATCGTCCTTGAAGAAATCACCCGCCACCGTCTCAATGCGTTCGGTAAACCCGGCGGCGGCGACGTTGCGGGCTGCGACCTTGGTGGCCGGCGCCAGATCGAACGATTTGCAACGTAGGCGCGGAAACGCGCGCGCAACCACGCTCGCAAGAGCGCCGTTCGCGCCTCCTACGTCGCAAAAGGTCGCATAGCGCGAGAGATCAACTTTGGAGACGAGCACCATAAAGCTGCCAAGCTGGGCCCCCTGCAGAGGTCGCCCCAGAAGCGATACAGGCGATCGTTCGCCATTTCCAGAATGCCGCCAACATAGGCAACGCTGTTCTTATCGAGAAAGGACGCAGCCTCCGCGGTGTTGCTGTATTGGGCCGTCGGTCCGTCGCCAGCGCGCGCCAGGATTCCGAGGGACACGAGCGCGTCGAGGAAATCGTACAAGCTGCGCGGGTGCAGACCTAATCGGGCGGCAATCTGCGGGGCTGCCATCGGGCCCGCAGCAAGAAGAGTGAAAAGCCCAAGTTCCACCGCCGACAACAGGGTCTTTGAAGCCCAAAAGCCCATGCCGATTTGCAGAATATGACCGGGATCGCCCTTGGGTTTCATTCCAACTACTCCACGCTCTGCACCGGCTCGGGCGGATTGGGTGTAAGTTGCTGAATATAAAACATTATCATCCTACCGTCGTGCAGCTAACTACGCGCTTAGCTACATCGAACGAGTCGCCCACTTCGAACTACAACGCGATGCAACGCGATAAATCGCCCAGGTCGACGCTAAGAGCACCGGCGAGATCATTATAGGAAATAATGCCTAGATTCCGGTCTAGTCTCCGACTAAGCGCGCGGCCTAAAATGCTCGCATGCCGACGATCAGCGAATTCTTCGGGATCCTCATTCGAATGTACTGGGATGATCACCCACCGCCGCATTTTCATGCGCTTTACGGCGAGCACGAGGCGCAGTACAACATAATGACACTGGACATCATCAACGGCTCTCTACCTCGTCGCGCTCACGCGCTGGTCGTAGAATGGGCGTCTCTTCACAAGGACGAGCTCATGAAGAACTGGGAACGATGTCAAATACCGGTTCCGGCGGTTCCCATTGATCCCTTGGAGTAATCGCCGTGGCAGTCTGGTCCATCATTCGTTTCAAAGTGTTGCCGAACTACAAGGTCGAGGTTGGGTTCGCCGACGGCACATCTGGAATCGCGGACCTCGCTCCTCGCCTGTCGCAGGGGCCTCTCGGTGATGGGTTCGACGCGCTGTGCGATGAGAAGGTGTTCTCTAAGGTCTACCTTGAATGCGGCGCACTAACGTGGCCGGGCGGTATCGATTTGGCGCCGGACGCGATGTATCAGCGTATTCGAGCCTCAGGCACTTCGATACTCGCGTCGAAGACCAAGAGAGTTGCGTGAGCACACGCGTCAGCGCGCAAGCGCGATGCCGTTAGCCGATTGTAGACTCGACTGCAACTGGCGGCGCGCGACCCCGCAGCGGCCCGGCGTGAACGCCTTTGCGGCGTCAGATCTCGCAAGTCAAGCGGACAACCGTGGGGGCGAGACTTGATGTTTTCGCCCGCCTAAGGGCGAACTTTCCCATAAACGAGTATTGGCGCTCATTGGAATACGCCGGTCACGGGCAGACAGCAGAATACGCTATTCGACGTTCTGCACCTGTTCGCGCATCTGCTCGATGATCACTTTCATCTCGACCGCCGCGCGCGTCGTCTCCAGATCCTGGGATTTTGACGACAGCGTATTGGCTTCGCGGTTGAGTTCCTGCATCAGAAAGTCGAGCCGCCGACCAGCAGGCTCTGATCCTTTCGTGGCGCGGCGAATCTCATCAATATGCCCGCATAGCCGGTCAAGCTCTTCGTCAACATCGAGTCGCTGCAGCAAGAGCGCGAGCTCCTGCTCGAGTCGCTCCTGGTCAACCTGCACGGTCAGTTCCTTGATGCGCTCATCGAGCCGCGTGCGCACCCGCTGCCGCACCTCAGGCAAGCGCGTGCGCACTTGCGTGACCAAATTTGCAAGGCCCGTACAGCGTTGTTCAATGAGCTCACGCAGCCGTTCGCCCTCGCGGGTGCGCGCCGCCACAAGTTCCGTGAGTGTCTCAATCACCAGCGCTTTTGCGACGCCCTGCAGATCTTCGCCGGCGGCGCTGTTGTCGCGGATGATTCCTGGCCAGCGCAGGAAATCGAGCAGGTTGACTGTGTGCTGGGCGGGAAAGGCGCTGGCGAGCTCGCGCACGCGCGCGAGCAGACGCTCGAGGGCTTCGGCGTCGAGTTCGAGCGCGTTCTGTGCGCCTTGCGCCGAACGCAAGCTGATTGTGCAGTCGACTTTGCCGCGTTTGAGTTCGCGCATCAGGCACTGCCGCAGTTCCGGCTCCGCTGCGCGCAGCTCATCGGGCAGCCGGAAGCCACTCTCAAGGAAGCGATGGTTCACGCTGCGCAGCTCGCACACAAGTGTGCCCCAGGGGCCTGCAGCCTCGCGGCGAGCGAATCCGGTCATGCTCGTGATCATGTCGGGGGTCTTGCTGCGCGGGGCGGGCGCAGTTCTACGCCTTACGCTCAACTGCCGGGGGATATAGACTCGCCCCTAGTCTAACAGATGCTAAGGCGGCTTCTTGAAGGTCGAGTACGCCGATATCAGCCTTCTCGGGGCGCGCGAAGAGAACCAGGATAGGGCAACGGTGGCGGTGGCAGAACACGCAGCCCTTCTCCTGGTGGTCGACGGCATGGGCGGGCACGCCGACGGCGCCCGCGCTGCGGAAGTCACGCAGCGCGTGTTGCTCGAGAGCTTCTGGCACACCCCGCAACCGCTGTTCGATCCACTCGGCTTTCTGCATATGACGCTCGGTCGGGCCCATGAAGAGGTCGTCAGGATTGGCGCCCATTTGCCGCTCGAGCAGCGCCCGCGCGCGACCTGCGCGGTGTGCATCGTGCAACAGGGCTCGGCTTGGTGGGCGCACATTGGCGACAGTCGCATCTACCATATGCGTGACGGGGCGCTGATCGCGCGCACCCGCGACCACAGTCACGTTGAACTGCTGTTGCGCGAAGGGCTCATCACCGTTGAGCAGGTGCAGATGCATCCGATGCGTAATTTCGTTGAATCGTGTATCGGCGGCGATCCGATTCTGCCGGACATGTCGATCACGCCGCGGCAACTGGTCGAGCCCGGCGACGTATTTCTCGTGTGCACCGATGGCCTGTGGGGCGCTTTGCGCGACACCGAGATGACGCAGCGCTTTGAGGTCCCGGGAGCGACGTTGCGCGATTCGCTATTGGCGTTGGGGGAACTCGCGGTGGCGCGCGCTGGCGCGGGCAGCGACAACACCTCCGCTGCCGCGCTGCGCTGGCTCGGCGATTGAAATCTAAGGAGCGCGCGATCTTATGAGCACACGGCCGAGTGGGCGCAATGCCGATCAGTTGCGCAGCGTGCAGTTGACGCGCCGCTTCGGCAAGCATGCTGAAGGCTCGGTACTCATCGAGTGTGGCGATACCCAGGTGCTGTGCACCGCCAGTGTGGAAGATGGCGTGCCGCATTTTCTGCGCGGCAAAGGCCAGGGATGGGTAACGGCGGAATACGGCATGTTGCCGCGTGCCACGCACTCGAGGAGTCCGCGCGAGGCGGCGCGCGGCAAACAGAGCGGCAGAACTCAGGAGATCCAGCGCCTCATCGGTCGCGCGCTGCGCGCAGTCGTTGATTTGAAGGCGCTCGGCGAGCGTACCGTGACGCTCGATTGTGATGTGCTGCAGGCGGACGGCGGGACGCGCACGGCCGCGATCACCGGAGCGTACGTTGCTCTTGCACAGGCCTGCGAGCGGCTCGTGCGGCGACGCGTGATCAGTGCAAGTCCGCTGCACGGACAGGTTGCGGCCATATCGGTCGGCATTGTCGCAGGAGCAGCCGTGCTCGATCTTGACTACGCCGAGGACTCGCAGGCTGAGACCGACATGAACGTCGTTATGAACAACGGCGGCGCTTTCATCGAAGTACAGGGCAGCGCTGAAGGCCATGCGTTCCGGCGCCACGAGCTCGATGCGCTCTTGAATCTCGCCTCCGCCGGCATCGCCCAGCTGTTCGTGCTGCAGGCGCAGAGCCTGGATGCCGCGCCACCGTGAAGGGTCGGCGCGTGATCCTCGCGAGCGCAAATTCCGGTAAGTTGGCTGAACTCGCAGCGCTTTTGGCTCCGCTCGGTTTTGATTTGACGCCGCAGCAGGCGCTCGGCATCGAATCGCCGCCCGAGAGCGGCGCAACTTTTCTCGAAAACGCCCTGCTCAAGGCGCGCTATGCCGCGGGGCAGCGCGCTTTGCCCGCGATTGCCGATGACTCGGGGATCGAAGTTGACGCCTTGGGTGGCGTTCCCGGCGTGCGCTCCGCGCGCTACGCAGGCGATGCCGCGCAGGATCGCGACAATGTTAAGAAGATGCTCGCCGCGCTGTCGAGCGTGCCGGCCGCGGCACGTGGCGCCCGCTATCGCTGTGTCATCGCATTCGTGCGCGACGCCAGGGATACTGAGCCCATCATCGCCGCCGGCTCATGGCAGGGGAACATCGCGCAAGCTCCGCGCGGTACCGGCGGTTTCGGCTATGACCCGATATTTATCCCAGCAGGTCAGGAGCGCACCGCGGCGGAACTTTCTGCCGGCGAAAAGAATGTAGTGAGTCATCGGGCGCTTGCGTTGCGCGCCCTCGTCGCACAACTGCGCGCAGCGGTTGACTGATGAGCGCAGCTGCCATGCAGTGCGCACCGCCGCTCGCGCTCTACATGCACTTCCCGTGGTGCGTGAAGAAGTGTCCGTATTGTGATTTCAATTCGCATGCGCTCAAGGATGAGCTTCCCGAGAAACAGTACCTCGAGGCTTTGGAGCGGGATCTTGCGTCCCAGCGCGGGGAAGTTGCGGGGCGCCGCGTGCTGTCCGTATTCCTGGGCGGCGGCACGCCGAGTTTGTTCTCGGCTGAAGGGATCGCGCGCATATTGGGCGCGGCGCACCGGCACCTTAATATCGCGGCCGATGCCGAAGTCACGCTCGAGGCCAATCCCGGCACGGTCGAGCGCGGCCGGTTCGCTGAATATCGCGCCGCCGGGATCAACCGGGTGTCGTTGGGAGCACAGAGCTTCGATCAAGCGCAGCTCAACGCTCTCGGCCGCATTCACTCCGTGGCGGAGACCCAAAGGGCCGCGGCGGAGCTACATGCCGCGGGCCTTTCAAACTTCAATATTGATCTCATGTACGCACTTCCCGGCCAGGATGTCGCCGGCGCATTGCATGATATTGACGAGGCACTCGCACTCACCCCCACGCACCTGTCGCATTATCAGCTGACGATTGAGGCGGGCACCGTGTTCGCCGCGCAGCCGCCTAATGTGCCAAGCGATGATGGCGCGGCGCAGATCCTTGAGGCATGCCAGCGCCGCCTCAAGGAGGCGAGCTTTGCGCAGTACGAGATATCCGCCTATGCGCGCTCAGGCTTCCAGTGCCAGCACAACCTCAATTATTGGAGATTTGGCGATTACCTGGGAATCGGTGCCGGTGCACATGGTAAGTTGAGCTCGCCCGGCAGCGCGGCAATTGTGCGCACCGTGCAATGGCGCGAACCGCGGCGCTACATGGCGGGCGCGCCGCGCGCACTCACGCGTTCCAGCGTTGCCGCGCGCGATCTGCCGTTCGAGTTCATGCTGAACGCATTGCGTCTTTTTGAGGGTTTTCCGATCGACTCCTTTGAGGCCCGCACCGGGCTGCCCTGGCATACGGTCGCCCGGGTGGCTGCCGATCTTGCGCAGCGCGGACTTCTCGAGCTCGATGCAGGCAGATGCCGCCCGACGGCACTTGGATTCATGTTTCTGAACGACGCGCTCATGGCATTTTTGCCACAAAGCACGGTAACGGGCGAGCTTCCGGCATTGTCAACCGTTCGCTAGGCGTCACCGGCGCCGGTGATGCCCGCCTTTATGCACAGCCCGGGCGGGGGTCTCCCACAAATGAGCCAATTACGTGCTAAACCGCTCAAGTCGCTGAATAAGAAGAGCGTAAATCATTGAAAAATCAAGTACAAATTGGTTGGTCAATAATTAGCCATTGTAATAAAAATGCAATTTCGGCCGGAAAACGCACCTTGAAAAACGCAGAAGTCCACAGACTTATGCACAGCTTCTGTGGATAAAGAACCGGGGAATGATCTGCCATCTACCGACGCGCCCTCGCGACGCCAACGCCGCTGCATTGCGCTTGAGAAGCCCGCACTGTGCCGCTAGACTTGCGCCCCTTTTTGCGCCCGCAACCTGTACGACGAGTGACTCATGAAAGCCACGATTCATCCGGAATATAAAGACATGGCCGTAACGTGCGCGTGCGGGAATGCTTTCACGACGCGCTCGACGCTGGGTCACGATCTGCAGATCGAGGTGTGCTCGAACTGCCATCCGTTCTACACGGGCAAGCAGAAGATTGTCGACACCGCCGGCCGCGTCGACAAGTTCCGCAAGAAATACGCACCGACTCCCGCGCGCTGAAGCAAACGCGTCGCGCATGTGCGCGGCCGCGGTCATTTGAGTGACCTCGCATTGCGCACGCGCGCGCCTTGATTTCGTTCTACGGACCCTGTATCCCTGATCGGCACTTGCCTTAGGGCCCTTGTTCCTGTGCGAGCCTTCATCAGGGTGCACTTGCCGCAATGACCGAGACGAAATTCGAGCTGCTGGACGAGAATTCCGGCAAAAAATCCGAATTACCCGTGCGCTGCGGGACTATTGGTCCGTCGGTCGTGGATATCTCCTCGCTGCAACGCGACTTGGGCGTCTTCACGTATGACCCCGGCTTCGGCGCCACCGCCTGCACGGACAGCCGCATCACCTATGTCGATGGTGATGCCGGCGTGCTCCTCTACCGCGGCTACCCGGTCGAACAGCTCGCCGAAAAAAGCAGTTTCATGGAGGTCGCCTACCTCGTGCTGCACGGCGATCTGCCGCACAAGAAACAGCTGGATGAGTTCACTGGCAGCATCCGTCAACACACCATGATCAACGAGACCCTGTTGCGCTTTTTCAACGGGTTTCACCACAACGCCCATCCGATGGCGATGGTCTCGGCAGTGGTGTCGTCGATGTCGGCGTTCTACCACGACACGATGGACATCTATAACCCGCGCCATCGGGAGATCTTCTCGCATCGCATCATCGCGAAGATCCCGACCATTGCCGCCGCCGCTCATAAGCACTCGCTCGGCCAGCCGTTTGTCTATCCGCGCAATGAGCTCGATTACGCGAGCAATCTGCTGCAAATGTTCTTCGCCGTGCCGTGTGAGCCGTACAAGGTCGATCCGGTGGCGGCGCAGGCGCTTGATCTGCTCTTCATCCTGCACGCCGACCACGAGCAAAACGCCAGTACCTCGACGGTGCGTCTCGCCGGCAGCACCGGCGCGAATCCGTACGCTGCGATCTCCGCCGGGGTCTCGGCGCTGTGGGGTCCAGCGCACGGCGGCGCCAACGAGGCGGTGCTCGCCATGCTCGAGCAGATCGGTACGGTCGATCATATTCCCAAGTTTCTCGCGATGGCGAAGGACAAATCGAGTCACTTTCGCCTCATGGGCTTCGGCCATCGCGTGTACAAGAATTTCGATCCGCGCGCGAAGATCATCCGTGCGATGTGCCACAAGGTTCTGGCCGCGCTCGGACGCTCCGACAATCCGCTCTTTGAGCTTGCGCTACGCCTTGAGGAGATCGCTCTCAAGGATGAGTACTTCATCGCGAGAAAGCTCTTCCCGAACGTGGATTTCTACTCCGGCATCATTTACAGCGCGATCGGCATTCCGCGCTCCATGTTCACCGTGATGTTCGCGATTGCGCGCACGGTGGGCTGGGTCGCCCACTGGCAGGAGATGATCTCCGACCCCGCCATGCGCATCGGCCGGCCGCGGCAGCTGTACACCGGCGCAACGCGCCGCGATTACCTCGCGGTATCAGAGCGCGGCTGATTCGGCGATCAACGCCTCGACCTCGCCGACATTCGCGCGCCGCATCGGCTTGCCATCCACCGGGCTCACCGGCGCCTGACGGATGCCATCGGCGGGAAACACCGTCGCCTCGATGGCCTGCTCATCGATCGCAAAAAGCACCGCCGGGTAGGCGAGCACGCGCTCGCCACCCATCTTCACGCGGCGCGCGGTTACCTCATGCGGAATCGACTGGTCCATGAGTTTGATGAGCACCGCCTCGGCGCTGTCGGCAAAGAGGTGCAGCTGCACGTCGCAGTGTGCGGTGGCGGTACCGCTTAGAACGGAGCCGACCAGGCGCGGCGCGTATTCGGCGAGACAGCGCATGGCCTGCAGCGCCACATGGCGCTGGGTCAGGAGCGACTCGGCATGGGATTCGGCAGCGAACAGGCGCTGGTATTGGGCGAGCGCGGCTTCGATCTCGATATTCTTCGGCAGCACCGCACCATCCACGACTCCGAAGCGCTCGGCGGCCTTGCGCTTCGCCGCGAGAAAGTCGCGGATGCCATGCTCGGCCATCACGCGCGCCGCTTCCTGCGCGAGCGCAAGCCGCAGATTTTCGGCTCGAACTGGACGTCGCTTGTTCATCGTGTGCGATTCGCTTGTTCTAAAAAATCGGCTCGCCCGGTGCAGAGCCTTCCGCACTTGCGGGGGCCGTGCCTTCATCCCCGGGTGTGCTGCCGGTGGGCAGGTGATCCACCAAAAAAGTTTCGGATATCGCTTCCGGATTCTCGCCGCTTGCGAGCATGCCTGTCTCGGGCGAGATCTTGAGCTGAATCAGCCCATCGGGCATCGGTCGGCGCCGCTCCGGCACGCCGCGCAGCGCCTCGCGCATGAAGTGCATCCAGATCGGCAGCGCGGTCTTTGCCCCCTCTTCGCTCTCGCCGAGCGGTCGTTCCTGATCAAAACCGACCCACACCGTGCACACAAGGCTGCGCGTGAAGCCATTGAACCACGTGTCCTTCGCCTCATTGGTCGTGCCGGTCTTGCCGGCAAGATCCGTGCGCCCGAGCGCCATCGCGCGGCGCCCGGTGCCGCGCTTGATCACATCCATCATCATGTCCGTCATGAGATAGTCGTTCTGCGGACTGATGACGCGTTCGGCAAGGCGCGCCGGCGGCAGATAGCCGGGTCCGCCGCGCAAAGCGTCTGCATTGCGCAGCGCGGTGGCCGCATCGGCACTCGCTGGCAGATCGGCGAGGCTCACTGCTTTTTCGCAGTCCTCGCAGGCGACACGCGGAGCGGCGCGCCACACGACCTGGTCTGCCGCGTTCTCGATGCGGTCGACGAAGTACGGCTGAACGCGAAAGCCGCCGTTGGCGAACACGGCGTAGCCGGTTGCAATCTCGAGCGGTGTTGCCTGCACTGTGCCCAGCGCGAGCGTGAGATTTGTCGGCAGACTTGCGCGGTTAAAGCCGAATTTCGAAATGTAGTCGATCGCGTACGGCGTCCCCAGGGCGCGCAGCAGGCGAATTGAAACGAGATTGCGCGAGCGCACGAGCGCCTCGCGCAGCCGCGTCGGTCCATGAAAGTCGCCGGTCGAGTTCTCCGGGCGCCAAGCGGTTTCCAAGCCGTCGCCCTCCATCACGATGGGCGCATCGAGGAGCACCGAGGCCGGAGTGAAGCCGTTCTCGAGCGCGCTGGAATACAAGAAGGGCTTAAACCCCGAGCCGGGTTGTCGGTGCGCCTGGGTTGCGCGATTGAATTTATTCGTGAAGAAGTCGAAGCCGCCCACAAGGGCTGCGATGGCGCCGTCGTTCGGATCGAGCGCGACGAGCGCGCTCTGCGCCGCGGGCGATTGCGCGAGCTGCGCCGTTCCGCCGCCGTCGGCGACGACATATACGACGTCGCCCGGCAGCAGGATGCCGTTGGCATTCTTCGGCTGCGGCCCGAGTACGTCCGGATGCAGTTCGCGGCGCGCCCAGGAAAGACCCTCCCACTGGATCTCGGCAAAGCCGTGCGACTTGATGAAAGTGCGCGCTGCTTTGTCAGCAACCGACACGACCACCGCCGGCGACAGATCGCCCATGGTCGCGTACGGTTCGAGCAACGCCTCGAATTCTTCCGGCCGGCTCTTCGTCCCCAATTCCTTGTGCGCCGCCGGTCCACGCCAGCCGTGACGGCGGTCGTACTCAATGAGGCCGATGCGCACGGCGCGGGTCGCGGCCGTCTGCAGGCGGCCATCGATAGTGGTGTACACCCGGTAACCTGCGTTCTCCGCGCCCGGCCCGAAGCGTGCGCGGATATCGGCGCGCGCCATTTCGGCAACGTCCGGGGCTTCCACGTCAAAAAGAGGCGCGTGCGCACGCGCGAGCATGGGCTCCTGATTCGCGCTTTGTGCGGTCGCCGCATCGATGAAACCGAGGTCAAGCATGCGCCTTAGGACATAGGAGCGCCGCCCGGCGGCGGCTTTCGGGTTCACGATCGGATTGTAGTGTGACGGTGCCTTGGGAATGCCGCCCAGAGTTGCCGCCTGCGCCACGCTGAGCTGCTCGAGGCTCTTGCCGAAGAAGGTTTCCGCGGCGGCTGCCACTCCATAGGCACGCTGGCCGAAGAAGATGACATTCAAATAGAGCCCAAAAATCTCCTCTTTGGTGAATTCGCGCTCCATCCGATAGGTCAGAAACGTCTCCTGGAGCTTCCTCCTCCAGGTCCTTTCCTGCGTCAGGTACATGTTGCGTGCCGCCTGCATCGTGATCGTGCTCGCGCCCTGCGTGCGATCGCCCGAGAGGAGGTCCACGAAGATCGCGCGCATGACGCCTGGAAAGTCGATGCCGTGGTGCGTGAAGAAGCGCTCGTCCTCGGCGGCGAGGAACGCCTGTTTGACGACCTCAGGAATCTGCGCATAGGTGACCGGGATGCGGCGCTGTTCGCCGATCTGCGCCATCAAGGCGCCGCTTCTGGTGTAGACACGCAGTGGAATCTGCAGCTCGACCTTGCGCATGGCCTCGGCCGAAGGCAGGTCCGGAGCCAGATACACGTAGCTTGCGGCAAGCGCGTAGGCACCAAGAAGTGTGAACAGGAGCACACTTCCCGCCGCAACTATCAGTATCCGAAAGTAATTCTGTTTCACAGATCGCGACTTTATCGGCTTGCGCTAGCGGCGGTCGCTATGCATAGTAGCTGCGTTTCGAGGGCAAACTCACCGAAAGGTGGGGACGCAAAGCCACCGGTCTACGGGACTCGAGTGCCTACGACAGCGGGGTTGCCGGCGCGAACCTTAAACCATCTTCCGATCGCGGACTACGCGCGGGAACAAGGTTGTTCGGGCTGCATACCCTAAGCGTCGCGTGCGCACGCGTCCACGGCTTGAGGTCAGCGTCTCCGACGATACTTGGACCATGCACTGCACAAATCGTTGAGCGCAGGAGAGCCATCCCTTGTCCGGAGCGTTCGTGCCGGGAAGGCTTCGGACGGCGTAAACCTGCCAATCCGTGAGACGTCTCACGTTCAATTTAACTTTGTGCTGTTATATAGTGCGTGCGTAATTGACGCGGGACGGGCGCTTTCGGGCGTAACTTACTGAAAAGGAAATATAAATTTGTTCCTCTTCCAACGTAAGTATCGTCCGCTACTGGGTCTGGACATCACGACCTCCTCGGTAAAGCTCATAGAGCTTGCCATGGCGGGGGGTCAATATCGTGTCGAGGCCTATGCGGCGGAGCCCACTCCACAGAATGCGATCAACGAGAAGGCAATTGTCGATGCCGAGGCGGTCGGCGAGGCCATCCGCCGCGCTGTGAAGCGCGCGGGCGCCCGCAGCACTGAAGTCGCGGTCGCGATCAGCGGCGATGCTGCCATCACTAAAGTGATCCAGATGCCGCGCGGTCTGCGCGCCACCGACCTCGAAGCGCAGGTCGAGATGCAGGCAGACCAGTACATTCCCTTTCCGATGGATGAAGTCAGCTACGACTTTGAAGTGCTGGGTGGCGCGGAAAAGGATCACGACGCCAATGACGTGCTCCTGGTTGCCACGCGCACTGAGAACGTCGAGCAGCGTCAAGCGGCGGTCAAGGCCGCCGGTCTCACGGCAAAGATTGTCGATGTCGAGGCGTTTGCCCTCGAGAACGCCTGCAAGCTCATGACCCATCAGATGCCCGACGGCGGCATTGACCGCACCATCGCGGTAGTCGACTTTGGCGCGAGCAGCACGACATTCTCCGTGCTGCGCAGCCTGAAGGTTGTCTACACGCGCGATTTCGCCTTCGGCGGTCAGCAGCTGACCGAAGAGATCATGCGTACCTACGGCCTCTCGATGGAAGAGGCGGGACGCGCGAAGAAAGAGGGAGGCCTGCCGGGCAACTACCAGGCCGAAGTGCTCGACCCCTTCACCGACGACATGACCCAGCAGGTGAGCCGTTCGCTGCAGTTCTACCTTGCGTCAGGCTCAGGGCGTGAACAGCCGGAGAAGATTCTGGTATGCGGCGGCTGCGCCAACATATCTGGAGCTGCGGATGTGATCTCGAGCCGCGTCGGAATCGCGGCGGAGAAAGGCGATCCGCTCGGGCAGATGAAGCTCTCCTCGCGCGCCAAGGCCCAGGCCGTGCAGCGCGATGCGACGGCCCTCCTCACCGCTTGCGGCCTCGCGCTGCGGAGTTTTGACTGATATGCCGCGCATCAACCTACTTCCCTGGCGTGAAGAGCAGCGCAAAGAGCGCAAGCTCGCTTTTCTGGTTGCGCTCGGCGGCGGCACGATCGCCGCGATCGTTGCCGCGTTCGCAGCCTATCTCCTGATGGGCTCGATGGTCGATGCGCAGCAGCGCCGCAACGAGATGCTGCGTGCCGAGATCAAAAAGCTCGACAAGCAGATCGAGGAAATCAACGATCTCGAGAGCGCGAAGCAGAAGTACATTGCGCGCATGGATATCATTGAGAAGCTGCAGCGCTCACGGCCGCAGATCGTGCATCTCTTTGATGAAATCGTGCGCGCACTGCCCGATGGCGTGTATCTCACGAGCGTGAAGCAAACCGACAAGCGCCTGAAATTCGAAGGCGTCGCCCAGTCGAGCACGCGCGTGTCCGCTTTCATGCGCAATATCGACGGCTCCGAGTGGCTGAAGAACCCCGAGCTTGAAGTAGTCGAGACGGGCAAGGGCAAGTCGCCCGGTTCAAGCTTCACGCTGTTCGCGGACCAGGTCACAACCGGCGGTCCGGATGACGCCCCGGCGCGCCCCGCCCGCAAAGTATTGGCCGCCACGGGGAGCACGCGATGAGCGTACTTGAGGAACTGCGGGCGCTCGACCCGCGCGACCCCGGCCGTTGGCCGCTCGGCGTCCGCATCGGCGCGGTTGCCATTTGGTTCTTGATCGTCACCTTCGTGCTTGCTTACGTGTGGGTGTGGCAGAACAAGAGCCCGGAGCTCGATCAGGCACAGTCGCAGGAACAGACGCTACGCGGCGAGTTTCATAATAAGCACGCCAAGGCCATCAATCTTGACGTCTATAAGCAGCAGCTAAAAGACATTGAGCGCTCCTTCGGCGCGCTCTTGCGCCAGTTACCCGGCAAGACCGAAGTGCCGAACCTGCTCGTTGATATTTCGCAGACCGGGCTCGCGGCCGGACTTGAGGAGAAACTTTTTCAACCCGCGCCCGAGCAGAAAAAGGATTTTTATGCCGAGCTGCCCATCAAGATCAGGCTCTCCGGCGGCTACCATCAGCTGGCGCAGTTTGTGAGTGGCATCGCGGCGCTGCCGCGCATCGTCACACTGCATGACATTCAGATTATGCCCGAAAATAAGGACAGCTACGACCAGTTGAATCTGGATCTGACGGCAAAGACCTATCGCTATCTCGATGAAGAGGAATTGGCGACGGCGGAGGCCGAGAGGCGCAAGGTCGAGAAGGCCGCACGCCATCCCGGTTCCGGTGGCTAACGGCCGAATGTACCGCGTGGCATTACCTACATGAAATCCGAAAACCTTTTCGTCAAGTCCTGCGCCGTGCTGACCTGCGTGCTGTACGCAAGTCTCGTGGCTTGCTCGAGCGCCGACAGCGATCTTGCGCGCTTCATCGAGGATACGAAGAAGGAGCCGGGCGGTCGGGTTGAGCCGCTGCCCGAAGTGAAACCCTACGAGACTTTCATCTACTCCGCTGGGACGATGCGTTCGCCGTTCCAGCCTGGCGGCGCGGGCGGCCCAGGCAGTTCCGGCCTGCGTCCGGATTCGAAACGCAATCGTGAGTTCCTCGAGCAGTTTTCGCTTGATACTCTGAAGATGGTCGGAACACTCAAACTTTCCGGCCGGATGTTTGGCCTCGTGCAGACTAAGGACGGTCTCGTGCATCGGATCGTGCCTGGCGACTATATGGGCCAGGCCGACGGCAAAGTCACGGACGTCACCGCATCCAAGATCAGTTTGATTGAAATCGTACCGGACGGCCTCGGCGGGTATATGGAGCGACGTGCGTCGCTCGGTCTCAACGAGTAGTCGATCGGCAGTCGAGGGAGCTCTAAAGTAATGAAACGTCACAGCCCGACGAATCGGACCCTGGCCGCGGTTGCGTGGCTCACGGTCGCATGCGCTCTCGGCGCGCTCTGGAGCGTCCGGGCGGGCGCCGCGGACGCGGCTACCGCGAAGCTCCAGGCCATCGACGTGCAGACGCTGCCCGGGCAGCAGTTGCAGCTGACGCTGCGTCTGTCCGGGCCGGCGCCCCAGCCGCTGTCGTTCACGATCGACAACCCCGCGCGCATCTCATTTGACCTGCCGAATATTGGCCTTGCGCTGCCCTCGCGGCGCATCGACGTGCACTCGTCAGGCCTTGATACGATCCTGGCGGCCGAGGGCAAAGACCGCACCCGCCTGGTGCTCAATCTCGACAAGCTCGTGCCCTACGACACGCGCGTCGACGGTAACAACATTGTCGTGATGCTCGGCTCCGCGAGCCACACGATGAGCGCGGCGGCGCCTGCAGTTGCGGCCTCATCCGCGTCGAGCGGCGGTACCGTGGCCGCTCGCGCCATCCGCAGCATCGACTTTCGCCGCGGCGCCGACGGCGCCGGCCGCGTCATCGTCAAGCTCACCGATCCGCATACGCAGATCAATCTGCATCAGATCGGCAATCAGATCGTCGTGGAGTTCGCCGGCGCCGAGCTGCCACAGAACCTCATGCGTCG
>Ga0066793_10000464_pt1 | contig 15954 bp, 9 predicted proteins | sample PersoiDNA2013189_FD_83876 | JGI IMG/M metagenome (GOLD analysis project Ga0066793, IMG submission 83876) | Permafrost soil microbial communities from the Arctic, to analyse light accelerated degradation of dissolved organic matter (DOM) -... | ecosystem: Environmental > Terrestrial > Soil >... | reverse complement strand
GGGCTCAACTGGTGCCTCGTCCAGGCCGCGAAGTGCGCCGGCGTGACCGAGAACACCTTGAAGTGCATGTTCGCGTGCGACGCGCCGCAGAACTCGGCACAGAAGCCGTTCCACGCGTTCTCGCCAACCGAGTCGGGGGTGAACCACAGATAGTTGACGCGGTTCGTGATGAGATCGCGCTTGCCGCCCATCTGCGGAATCCAGAACGAGTGCAGCACGTCGATCGTCTGGAGCTTGAAGTTCACCTTCCGCCCGACGGGGATATAGAGCTCGTTCGCCGTGATCAGCGTGTCGAGCTTGCCGTTCATGCCAGTCGTGGTGTACTGCGGATAGCGGAACTCCCACCACCACTGATGTCCCCACACCTCCACCTGCAATGCGTCCGCCGACGCCTTCGCCTGCGTCTTGAAGATCGTCTGCACCGTGGGCACGGCAATGAACGCGAGGATCACCGCAGGAATCGCCGTCCAGAGAATCTCGAGCGTCGTGTTCCCATGCACATGCGTGGGGCGCTCGCTCTCGTTCTTGCGGCGATACTTGAAAATGGTGTAAATGAGGATGCTTTCGACGAAGACAAAGACGAATCCTCCGAGCCACAGAAGGATGTCGAAGAGGTGGCCGACGTCGCGGTTGAACTCCGTGTGGTTATGAAAGATGGAGTTCGGGTACTGCGCGCTGTTGCACGCAGTGATAGAGACCGCGAGGAGGGCCGGCAGCGCGGCGGCGAGTAGCCGGTGCGGTCGGGTGGGCACGGGCATGCGATGTCCTTGGTCCGACAGTGTCGTGAGAAGCGCGATCGCACCCAGATCGCCGCGCTCGTGCGAAATCCTGCAATCCCGGGGAAAGTTCCGGGCACCTGTAGCGAACGCGAAATCCCGTCGGCGAGAGCCGCGCAAGACTTTGCCTCACATAGTGTTACGCCATCACGCTCATTCGCCGGGTTTTCTTGCGCCTTCGACGGGCTCTTCCTTGATGGCGTGCTTGTCCTTGATTCGAACAACCGCGATCTCGAGCTGTTGGCGGAGCGAGCCGACCCCCTCGCGCAACGTGCGGATCTTGGTCGTGTCGGGCCCGCCGCGGGACGTGACCAGATTCATCGCGGCAACCTGATCAGAGATCAGCCCGAACTGCGGCTTGAGTAGCCCGACGAGCGGAAAGAGCGCGCGCTTGATCTGCGACGCGTAGAGCGACGTCGGCTTGCTCTGCTTCAGGGACAGGGCATACTGCTCGACGATGCCATGCAGCCGCGCGAGCTGGATGAACGCCTCGTCGATGGTCTTCATTTTCTGGATGCCCGCGCCGTCGAGCTTGGAACCTGCCATTTTACCTCGGAAGGACAGTCGGACAGGATGACGGTCGGACAGGACTGCCCTCCGCTACTTCACCCTCTCCAACCTACTATTGGGCCTCAGCTCCCGCCCAGCCTTGGCCTGCGGGACGCCATTCACGCGCACCACGTCGGCCGTGAAGTCCCATCGGCCATCGTGGATGCTCGCGCCAACGCCGTACGCGTCGACCGGAACGCCATCTTCCTCGAACACACGGATGCGCGCGATGTTGAAGCCTCCCGACGCGACGATCTTCACCTCGCCGAAGCCTTCGGCGTCGAGGGCATTCCGCACATTCCATACGAGTGCAGAGTTCACCCCGGTCGGCGGAAAGACGCCCATCTGCGGCGTGACCGAGCGATCCACCATGTACTCGGAGGTGTCGAGCCGCACCCCCCACAACCGGCCCTCGAGGGCGCGCGCGACCGCGAGGCTGGTCGCCACCGAATCGTTCTCGTAGTCCACCAGCACAACGAGCGGGACGTCCGCCGGAAGAACCGCCGCGACAGCGAGCGCGGCCGCAACCGTGTCGCCGCCATACGCCGCGACCAGTGCATGAGGGATCGTGCCGATTCCCTTCTTCCCTGTGAACGCACCCTGCGCGTCAGTGGATACACTCGCCGCGCCGCCGACATGCGCGCTGAGCCCATCACCCGGCTGAAGCATTGCGTGGTCGCTGCGTGCTCCGAACACGTAGATGGGTTTCGGACGCGCCGCGTCGACGAGCTGGCGCACGTTGGTGCACACGCGCGTGCGGCGCGCGATCGTGCCGATGATCAGCGTTTCCAGGTGCGCGAAGGCGGAATAATCTCCCTCCACGAGGAGAACCGTATCCCATGAGTCGACGCGGTCACCCTCGTATAGAGCACTCACGTCGAGCGCGGCGAAGTCGTCGCTACAGAGCTTGAGCAGCGCCACCGCCTCGTCGATCCCGCCGAGCCACCCGCCGCGCTTCGCCGACACCTGCCAGGTGACGCGCGCAACGCGACCCTCCGCGCGAAGCGCGTCGCGCGACCGGTTGAAATACACGTCGCTGAAGAAACCAGCGCGAATTCGATCGGCCGGTAGCTCGAACAGCGCAGGATCGATGCGCTTGCGTCGGCGTGGAGGCATTGGAGCTGGCTCTAGAGCACGGCGAACGCGCTCGTCGATCGTGTGCTAGATCGTGTGCTAGCAGGCCCCGTCATCGCCTCGGGGTTGAGCGCCTGATCGAGCTGCTCGCGCGTCAGCAATCCACGCTCCATCACGATCTCGTACACCCCTCGGCCGCTCGCCAACGCGTTGCGCGCGATCTCGGTGCTCACTTCATAGCCGAGCACCGGGACGAGCGCCGTGACGATGCCAATCGACTGTTCGACGAACTGGCGCATGCGATCGGGATTCGCCGTGATCCCATTCACGCAACGCTCGCGGAGCACGATGCAGGCATTCGTCATCGAGCTGATGCCGCCGAGGAGCCGGTACGCGATCACCGGCTCGAAGACGTTGAGCTGCAACTGTCCCGCCTCGGCGGCCATCGTGACGGTCACGTCGCCGCCGATGACGTCGAAGCAGACCTGATTCACGACTTCGGGAATCACCGGGTTCACCTTCCCGGGCATGATCGACGAGCCAGGCTGCATGGGCGGCAGATTGATCTCGCCGAAGCCGGCGCGCGGGCCCGAGCTGAGCAGGCGGAGGTCGTTGCAGATCTTCGAGAGCTTCACCGCGCAGCGCTTGAGCACCCCGCTCAACTGCACGAAGGATCCGGTGTCCGCCGTCGCCTCGACGAGATCGAACGCCGTGATGAGCGTGAGTCCGGTGATCCGCGACAGATGCACTCTCACCGCTTCGGCGTAGCCGGGCGGCGCGTTGATTCCCGTGCCGATCGCCGTCTCGCCCATGTTGATTTCGCGAATGAGCGCCTGGGCTTCTCCCAAGCGATCGACGTCCTCGAGAATCGTGTGACCGAAGGCGGTGAACTCCTGGCCGAGTGTCATGGGAACGGCATCCTGCAGTTGCGTGCGACCCATCTTGAGGAAGGGGGCGAACTCCCCTCCCTTCGCGAGGAACGCCTCGGCGAGCGACCGCATCGCCGCGCGCAGGTTCTCGATGGTGGTGTGCAGCGCGATCTTGACCGCCGTCGGGTAGACGTCGTTCGTGGACTGGCTGAGGTTGACGTGACTGTTCGGGTGCACGAACTGGTAGTCGCCGCGGGCATGTCCCGAGAGCTCGAGCGCGCGGTTCGCGATCACCTCGTTCGCGTTCATGTTCGTCGACGTGCCGGCTCCGCCCTGGATCATGTCCACGAGGAAGTGCTCGTGATGCCGTCCGGAGCGAATCTCACCGGCCGCGCGCACGATGACATCGGCCACGTCGTTCGGGAGCAGCCCGAGTTCGGCGTTCGCCAGCGCCGCCGCGGCTTTCACCGCCGCGAGCGCTTCGATGAGCGCCGGAAACTCTCGCAGCGGTACGCCGGTGATGGCGAAATTCTCGAGCGCCCGGAGAGTCTGTACACCATACAGTGCGTCGTCCGGCACGTCGCGATCGCCGAGGAGGTCGTGCTCGCACCGCGTATTGGTGCCGCCGAACCCGAGTGTGCGACCGCGCCCGACGAGCGTCGCGTCTACGGCCGAGAGGCGCTGCTTGATCGCGCGAGCGGCGCCTCCGACCAGTGCCGCGTACAGCGCCGGCGTCTCCTTGAGCATGTCCTGGATCTGCTCGTGCGTGAGGATGTACGCCTTCGTCTTCACGATGGCGCGAGCGCTTGTCCCATGCAGCGAGTCGTCGAGCAGGAGTCCTTCGCCCACCGCCTCGCCGACGCCGAGTGTGGCGAGACGAATCGGGCGCGCGTTCTTGCCTTTCTCGATCGCGACCGCGCCGGAGATGATGAGCGCCATCAGGTTGCGCGGCTCGCCCTCCTCGAACAGAAGCGCGTCGCAGTCGTATTCGGCCGACGTCACGAGTTTGGAGAGCTGGTTGACGGCGGTGTCGGTGAGGCCGTCGAGGAAGCGCAGGGCGCGGAGGGTGTCGCGGTCGGAAGTTGCCATGCGCGAAAAGTACATGGTCAGAATAGCCCTGTCAGGGCCTCACTGGCGCCTTCGAGTCGCCAGCGGTAATTCAGTGGACCAACGAACTATCAGACCTTTTAGTGGAGTCGCCCCGCCGTGCCCATTTCCCGCCGTGACTTTCTCGGCGCCAGCGCAATCTCCGCTGTCGGCCTCGTCCTTCCGCGCCGTGCCGATGCGGCTCCATTCATTCGCGTTGCCAATCGCGCCGAGTCGGCGTCCGCAGCGGTGGCCGGCCGGCCGGCGGTGGTCTCGAGTGCGAATGGGATCCGCGGAGGCAAGATTGCCTACGACATGATGATTCAGGGCGCCGACCCGCTCGATGCCGCCATCGCTGGCGTCAACATCGTCGAGCTCGATCCCAACGACCAGTCGGTGGGGCTTGGGGGCCTGCCCAACGCGGAGGGTGTCGTGCAGCTCGACGCGAGCGTCATGCACGGCCCGACCAGGCGTGCTGGCGCGGTTGCCGCGATCGAGGATATCGCGACGCCGTCGCTCGTGGCGAAGGCAGTGATGGATTACACGGATCATCTGATGCTGGTCGGGGCCGGGGCACGCCGATTCGCGATCGAGATGGGCTTCACGCCGCAGAACCTGCTTACGGAGAAGAGCCGGCAGGATTGGTTGCGGTGGCGTGCGAATCTCAATCCGGACGACGCGTGGCTCGATCACAAGGACGACGTCAGGATCGCGAAACCCACACAGCCGCCGCCCCGGTCGTCCCGCCGCATGCCGGCCTTCCGTCAGGACGCTGACGAAAGCGACAACCATGTGTTCTACGACGAGCGCGGCATTCCGCACACGTACGGCACGATCAACATGAACGCGCTCACGGCGAATGGTGACCTCGGCTCCGTGACGACGACGAGCGGCATGTCATGGAAGATTCCTGGCCGCGTCGGCGACAGCCCGATCATCGGCGCCGGCCAGTACTGCGACAACGAGGTTGGCGCTGCCGGCTCGACGGGACGCGGCGAAGCCAACATCAAGGTGTGCGGCGCTTTCCTCGCCGTGGAGTTCATGCGGAACGGAATGACACCGGAAGCCGCGCTGCTGAACGTGATGGAGCGGGTGATCGCGATGACGGAGAAGCGACTGCTCAACGACAAGGGCCGCCCGTTCTTCGATCTCGATTTCTACGCGATCAACAAGAAGGGTGAGTTCGCCGGCGCGTGCGCGTACGAGGGCAGCCGGTACGCCGTCTGTGATGCGCAGGGTGCGCGGTTCGTGCAGTCGGCGTTCCTGTTCAAGCGTGCGGAGCGGCCGAAACGCTGACGCGGAACTCCGCGAGTCAGCGCGCGCGAATAACCTTCTTCACCCATGTGCAGGTCCTTCGCTGTGCTCAGGACGACAAACTCGAACTGCACCTCGTCACGTTTCCACCCTGAGCCCTCCGACGAGCTTCGACAGCCGCTCCGCCGCGGAGCCCAGCGTATTCGCCGCTCCCGCAATCTCCTGCGTGCTCGCGCTCTGCTCCTCGCTCGAGGCGGCGACCTGCTCCATCGCCGCCGCGAAGGCTTCGGTCCCACTCGCGAGGGAATCAAGGCGCTGCGTCATCTCGACGACGAGCCCGCTCTTCGTCACCGCTGTCTGTTCGATCGACGCCGTCCATGCTTCCGCATCCGCGACGGCGTGCTCGATGTCGGAGAACGACTCCGACGCTTTCGCGGTGGCGGCGCGCACTTCGTCGGCGGTGGAAACGGCTCGGTCGGCGGATTCGCGCGATGCGTCGATGCCACGCAGCACGCTCTTGACGATTGCCTCGGTCCGCTCGGCGGCGTCCGAGGACATGGAGGCGAGGCGTCGCACCTCGGTGGCGACGACGGCGAACCCCGCGCCCTGCGTGCCGGCGCGCGCGGCCTCCATCGCCGCGTTGAGCGCGAGGAGCCTGGATTGCCGAGCGAGCTTGCGCACCAGTGTGACGAAGGAGCGAATCTCTTCGCTGGCGTCACTCAAGGCGGTGATGGCCGTCGCACTCGCATGCACGTCCGTCGCGAGGCTGCCCAGCGATTCGGCGCTCGCGTCGAGGCCGGCGCGATTCTCGAGCGCGAGGGTGCGAAGCGCCGTGTTGCGCACAACTCCGTCGCGCGCGCCCGCGTCGAGTGCGGCGGCGAGGACGCGCAACGAACCGGCAGACACGGCGAGGCTCGCGATCGTCTCGGCCATGCTGGTGGATTGCGCGGAGAGATCGCTCGCCGTGTGCGCGATCTCGCCAGCCGTGGCGGCCATCTCCTCCGAGCCTGCGGTGATCTCCGCCGACATCACGCTCGTCTCCCGCGCCGCGCCGGCGATGGCCTGCGCCAACCGGCGGAGCTCGAGAATCATCGCGCCAATCGCGCGGCTCAGACGACCGATCTCGTCGTCGGCCGAGAGTCGGCGCAGCTGCACCGAAAAATCGCCGGCAGCCACCGCCTCGGCCGCCTCGGCGAGCTCGCGCGCCGGGATGAAGATGCGCCGTTGAAGAAACTGATTCATCGCGGCGAGCGGCAGCACGAGCACCAGAAGTACTGCTGCCGCTCCGCCCAGTACGACGAGCCGGGCAGTGCGGAAAGGCGCGGCGATCTCCGCCGTCGGCAGATGGGCGACGATGCGCCAGCGCCCCGCATTGGCGCGCAATGCGAGGGCGCGCTCGGTGACGCTGTCCACAGCGACCGAGACTGCCTGCGCGCTGTCTGCACCCCCGCTCGGCATACCCTGAAGCCGGTGCCCCGCGTTCGCCGAATCGGAGCTGAGAAGGACGCGGTCCGTCGAGTCGAGCACGTCAATGTGCACGCCCGCTCCGGCAGAGGAGAGAGACTGCACAAACGGCGCAATGCTGAATCCGAGCTTCACGACGCCGGCCTTGGCGCTCCCATCCTTCACGACTGTCGCGAGCGAGACGATGATCTGATGCGCTGACGAATCGTACGCCGCGTCGGCGGACGAGACTCCGTCGCGCCAGGCGGACTGCCACCAGGCTTCGTCGCTCTGCACGAAGTCCGAGCTGAGCTGAGTCGTCACCGCGTTGTATCCGTTCGCGTCGGTGAGCAGAATCTCCGCGGCCTCGAGCTGAGGCAGGAGGTCGCGAAGGAATTGGCGCGTGGTCGGCGCCACGTTCATCGAGCGCTCCCGGTCGAACCGCTTTTCGAGCTCGGCGACGTCGGCGCCGACGATGCCGAGCGCTCGCGCGCGAGCGCCGCCTTCCCGCGCCGCGCCGACGATCTCCGGGGTCAGCGCGAGCACCTTCGCCTGACGCGTGCGGTCATCGAGCGCCTCCGTGACGACGATGAGCGCGCGCGATGCCGCGTCGGCGACTCGCGTGTCGCCCTGCTGCTCGGCGTCGCGCCCGAGGAGCATGTTGGCTCCGGCAGCGAGCAGCAGTACGGCGAGCGCAGCGCCGAATCCCGCGCCGATGATGAAGCGGCGGTGCAGCGAGGGAGCCTGGCGACCCCGAATGGGCGAGAAGAGCGAGAAAATCGACATCGATGACGTAGGACCGTAGCGAGGACGTGTGACGAGCGGACTATCGTACGACGCGTCGGCGCGGCGTGCTTGAATGCCCCTCACATGGTACTAAATTGCCAAGACCATGACAGACTTCGCACCACCACATCCCGCCGGCGACGCGCCAGTCGCGTACGATCCTGCCGCCATCGAACGGAAGTGGCAAGCGCGCTGGCAGGCAGAGGGGACAAACTCGCCTGATCTGGCGAACGGGGCGAACCCGTTCTACGCGCTCATGATGTTCCCCTATCCGAGCGCGGAGGGGCTCCATGTGGGCAATCTCTTCGCCTTCACGGGGAACGACATTCATGGACGATTCCAGCGGCTGCAGGGGCACACGGTGTTCCAGCCCTTCGGATTCGACGCGTTCGGCATTCACTCCGAGAACTACGCGATCAAGGTTGGCATTCATCCGGGCGAGCTGATTCCTCGCAATATCGACACCTTCCGCCGCCAGGTTCAACGCGCGGGCCTCATGGTCGATTGGCGGCACGAGCTGTCGACGACGGATCCGTCCTACTACAAGTGGACGCAGTGGATCTTTCTGCAGCTCTACAAGCAGGGTCTCGCCTACAAGAAGGCGGCGGCGGTCAACTGGTGCCCCTTCGACAAGACGGTGCTCGCCAACGAGCAGGTCATCGGTGGCGCGTGCGAGCGCTGTGGCACGATGGTGGAGCAGCGATTCCTGGAGCAGTGGTTCTTTCGCATCACGGACTATGCGGGACGCCTGCTCGCGAACCTCGACGGGCTCGATTGGTCGGATAGCACGAAGACGGCGCAGCGGAACTGGATCGGCAGGTCCGAGGGCGCGGAGATCATCTTCGTCGTGCAGGACGTCATGGAGTTCGCGGGAAGCGCGACAGCGAGCGCCGGACGCTCGGGTGAAGTCGCGGTGACGGCGCTCGAGGTTCGCGTGTTCACCACGCGTGCCGACACGATCTTCGGCGCGACGTATCTCGTGCTGTCGCCCGAGCATTCGCTCGTCGAATCGATCACGAGCGACGAACAGCGGGAAGAAGTGAAGCAGTACGTCGCGAAGGCCGCGAAACAGGATCTCGTGAGCCGCAAGACGACGAAAGAAAAGAGCGGCGTCTTCACCGGCGCGTACGCGACGAATCCCGCGACCGGCGAGCCGATTCCGATCTGGATCGCCGACTACGTGCTGATGGAATACGGTACGGGCGCCATCATGGCCGTGCCGGGACATGACGAGCGCGATCACGAGTTCGCGAGGGCTTACGATCTCCCGATCGTGCGCGTCATCGCTGGAGAGGAGCATTCGACGGACACGCCGATCGGCGATGCCGCGTTCACGGAGACCGACGGTTGTCGTCTCGTGAACTCCGGTCGCTTCAATGAGCTGAGCGTCTCCGAGGGCATGATCGCGATCACGACCGAGCTCGCGGCGCACCACGCCGCGATCCCGGTCGTGAATTATCGTCTGCACGACTGGTGCATCTCTCGCCAGCGCTACTGGGGGCCGCCGATCCCGATCGTGTACTGCGACAACTGCGGTGTCGTGCCGGTGCCGGAGGATCAGCTGCCGGTCCTGCTTCCGGCGATCGAGGATTTTCGTCCGGATGATTCGGGGGTGAGCCCGCTCGCGCGCCACGCGGAGTGGTATCACACGACCTGTCCGACGTGTGACGGGCCGGCGCGTCGCGAGACGGACGTGAGCGACACCTTTCTCGACAGCGCCTGGTACTTTCTGCGCTATCCGAGCAGCGATCGCGACGATGTGCCATTCGATGATGCGCTGACGAAGAAGTGGCTGCCGGTGCACAGCTACATCGGCGGCAACGAGCACGCCGTGCTGCATCTGCTCTACTCGCGCTTCGTGACGATGGTGCTGCACGATGCGGGATTCATCGATTTCGAGGAGCCATTCACGCGCTTCCGCGCGCACGGCATGATCGTGCGCGAGGGCGCGAAGATGTCGAAGAGCCGCGGCAACGTGGTGAACCCGGACGACTACATCACCGAGTGGGGCGCGGATGCATTCCGCACCTACCTGATGTTCCTCGGCCCGTACGAGGAAGGGGGTGACTTCCAGGACAGGGGCATCTCGGGAGTGAAGCGCTTCCTCGATCGTCTCTGGCGCTCCGTGCAGGACGCGCGCACCGAGGGCGACCTGGAGCCGGAGGTGCAGCGCAAGCTGCACCAGACGATCAAGAAGGTTGGCGAGGACATTCCGCGACTCGGCTACAACACCGCCATCGCGGCGATGATGGAATACATGAACACCATGCGGTCCGGCGAGCGCAAACCGCACGTCGACGAAGTGCGCCCGCTCGTGCAGATGGTGAGTCCCTTCGCGCCGCACATTGCCGAGGAACTCTGGTCGGTGCTGGAGGGAGGGGGGCACAACACGACGAGTGTGTTCGCCGCCGGTTGGCCGAGCTACGATCCGGCGCTCGTCGCGGAGAACACGGTCACGATGGCCGTTCAGGTGAACGGCAAGACCCGAGGCACGGTCACCGTAGCAAAAACCTTCACGCAGGACGACGCGCTGGCTGCGGCGATGGCGGAGCCGACGATCGCGAAGTTCGTGACCGGACCGGCGAAGAAAGTTATTTTCGTGCCCGGGCGAATGCTGAACATCCTGGTCTGACCGCCGTCTTCAGAACCGTACTCCGACCGTCAGCGGCACAGTCAGCAGCGGCCGTCCGTCCGCCAGCATCACATGCAGCCGCGCTTCCGCGACCGCCGAGAAGCCCGTGAGCGGGATCTCCACGCCCGTGCCGACGTTGACACCGGGGCGCGTGCCCTCCTTCGTCGCATTGTAGATCGCGATGCCGCCGCTGACGAAGGTCTGCGCCGTGGACTGCTGAAGACGATAGACAATGGTCGTTCCGAGCGAGAGGACGTTCGAGTCGTCGCCGGTGTGGCCCGACTTGAGCGCGAAGCGCTGAAAGAGCGCCTCGCCACGCAGCGAGTACGGCTGGCCGCTCACGGCGTACTCGACGACGCCGCCAAGCGCGTATCCTGCCGCGTGATCGTCGGCGAGACGGCCGACCGGAATGGCGATGCCCGCCGTGACGCCGTAGAGCGGAACGTAGAAGTCCGACTGCGTGCGCGGGGCCGGCGCGGGTGGATTCGGCGTGGGGCCGGACGTCTGTGCAGACGCAGTCGAGGCGAGTGCGCCGGCGAGGATGAGCGTGAAGAGAGCTGTCTTGAGACGCATGACGTGAGAGTTTGGGAGAGAAATCAAAAGTCGCAACGACAAATTCCTGCCTTCAGCATGTCAGAGCATCCGCGCGATCCATTCTCCGACAAAGTAGCCCACGCCGGCGACGCCGAGCCCGACGACGAACATGTCGATTCCGGAGCGGAAGACGCCGCGGCCGGTAAAGATCGACCGGGCTGCGCCCACCACCCAGTGCGACAGCATCGACACCGCGAACGCGACGACGGCAGCGGTACGCCCATCGAGGAAAAAGAAGGGAAGTACCGGAATGAGCGCACCGATCGCCGTCGCCGTTCCGGTGATCCAGGCCTCACGAAACGGCGACGTCGCCGACTCGCTGATGCCAAGCTCCTCCTGTACCTGTTCGGCGAGCATCTGTTCCGGATTGGCCATCACCTGCGTCGCGAGCGCGTACGCGCGGTCGCGGTCGATGCCCTTCGCTTCGTAGATGAGGGCGAGCTCGTCGCGCTCGATCTCGGGCATGAGCGCGATCTCGTCTCGCTCCATCGCGATCTCGTGCGCATACACCTCACGCTCGCTCTGCGCGGCGAGATAGCCGCTCGATCCCATCGAGAGCGCGTCGGCAATGAGGCCCGCGACGCCGGCGACGATCACGGCATGGTAGTTCGCTCCGGCCGACGCGCCGATGACACCCGCGACGAGACCGAAGTTCGCCGTGAGGCCGTCATTGAACCCGTAAATGACGTTCCGTAAGAAGCCGCCAGCTCCCGTCTTGTGCCAGGACTCGCCCGTTCGGCCCGCGACGGCATTCAGCGTCGACGCGTGCGCGGCCGACTCCTTGGCGAGCAGCAGCGCTTCATCGCGTCCGGCGACATTCCGGCCGGTGGTCCGATGCATGTCGAGGTACGCCTTGACCTCGCGCCCCTCCTCGGCGAGCAGCATCGGGAGCAGGAAGTTCGGTCCGAAGCGCCGCCCGAGAAACGCGAGGAGACGCGTGCGCGCCGTCGGCCGGTACGGCCCGATGCGGCGGCCATGGCGCGTCAACAGGGCGGCCCAGATCTCGAGGTGTCTGTCTTCAACGTCAGCCAGACGCCGATAGATGTCCTGCTTGGCTGGGTCCGGCTCGGCATCGGCCAGAAGGCGATAGAGATACGCCGCATCGGCCTCGTCCTGCCAATGATGCTCGAATGCGTCGAGGTCGGGGGAGCCGGTCTGCGCTTCTTCAGGTGGGGTGAGCGTGGCCATGGTCGAAATATGACATCATGGAGAAGGCGATGTCGGATTGCCGACATCAGACCCCCTCGCTGGGATTGGTGCTCCTGAGCCGGCATGTCCTTTAAAGGGACGTCGGAAGCGGACGGCGGACATGTGACATCCGTTTAGGCGGCACCGCACAGCGTGTTTCGGCCCAGAAGCAGGTGGCGTCGCGCCTCCAATGTGCCTTTCAGCGCCTGGTGCGACTGCCGACGTCGGGATTCGAATAGGCAACCCTCCCATCCCTCCTCGTGTCTGATGGGCTACGGACCACATCGGACAGAGGGAAAACACTCATGCGATTCACAAGCTTGCTCGCACTTGCCGCGGTGGCGGGCGTCGCGGCGCACACCGCCAGTGCACAGACCGAAGGCCGGGTGCGCATCTCCACACCGGCCGTCGCCGGCGGCGTATTCCGCGTCAATGGCGAGCCCGAGCACCGCGCTGCGCTCGGCGTTGGCACGACGACCACGGGGACGCTGCGCGACACCCTCGGCCTCATGATCACGTCGATCACGAAGGGCAGCCCGGCCGAGAAGGCTGGGCTCGAGGAGGGCAACCGCATCGCTGCCATCAATGGCGTGAGCCTCCGCGTCAACGCCGCCGACGTCGAAGACGGCGAGATGTCGAGCGCGCTCACGCGGCGCCTCACGCGCGAGCTCGGCAAGTCGAAGCCGGGCGACGAAGTGGAGCTGAAGGTCTACCGCGACGGCCGCACGCAGACCATCAAGGTGAAGACGGCGGACTCCGACGTCCTCTTCGCCCGCAACGATGCGGTGCGCATCACGCGGTCCGAGATGGAGAACCGGCCAGCGCTCGGATTCAGCATCGGCAACACCGGAAGCCGCCGCGATACGCTCGGCGTGCTCGTGATGAGCGTCTCCGACTCGACGCCAGCGGCCAAGGCGGGAATCGAAGAGGGAAATCGCATTGCCGCGATCAATGGCGTGAGTCTTCGCGTGCCGCGTGAAGACGCAGGCGACCGCTGGCTCGGCAGCACCAAGGCTCAGCGTCTGCAGCGAGAGATCTCGGCGCTCAAGCCGGGTGACAACGTGGCGCTCAAGGTCTACTCCAACGGCCAGTTCCGCGACGTGACTCTGAAGGTGGCGCGCGCAGGGGACCTGCCGAAGAGCGGCGCCATGATGTTCATGGGTGACGGCTTCATGGGCGCGACGACCGCCATGCCGGCCATGCCGGTCATGCCCCGCCTTCCCAACATGCCGATGACGCGCATGGCGCCGATGGCCCCGATGGCACCCATGCCTCCGATGGACGGCTTCCGTTTCGAGATGAGCCCCGAGTTCCGCCGCGATCTGGAAGGAATCCGCGTCCAGCTCAACAACATCCGGCCGCAGATCGAGCGGTCACTCCGCCTAACGCCGCGCGTGCGAGTGATGAATGTGATCGTCTGAAGGCGGGAATAGAGGAATACTAAGGAAGAAAGGAGAGCAGTCCTCTGTCGGGAGCGGGTAGCTACTTAAAACCCCCGCGAATAGAAACTTGAAACGGCCCGGCAGAAACGCGGGTACGGCGCTTCAGGCTGTGTCCATCGCGTCGAACGTCGCGAGCGCTATCGCCTCCTGGAACCACTCCACGGCGCCCCAGTTCACCAGCCACGGCACGCCGGTGAGCCCCAAGTGAGTGGCCATCGCGATGGCGTCGAGAACGCCAACCGCCGCGCCGAGTCCCATCAATAGCTGTCCGAAGCGGCGCATCGCTCGATCCCCCTTCCCCGTATATCTCTACCTAGAATTCGATCTGCGCTCCCAACTCGATCACCCGGTTCGGCGGGATCTGGAAAAACTCCGTGGCGGAGCGGGCGTTGCGTGACATCAGGGCGAACAGGTTCTTGCGCCACCGCGACATCCTGGTCTTGCCGGTGAGCACCAGCCGCTCGCGTCCGAGATAGTACGACGTATCCATCGTCGGCACTGGTACGCCTTGGATTGCCGCGCGGCCAAGCAGCTCGGGAATGTTCGGCGATTGCATGAAGCCGTATGTCGCCACGAGCCGATAGAATCCCTGGCCCAACTTCTCGAGCGTCAGCATGTGGTCGCCGGAGACCTCGGGAATGCCGCGCGTCTGGACGCTGAGGATCACCACCGTCTCGTGCAGCATCTTGTTGTGCTTCAGATGGTGCAACAGCACCACCGGCACGCCATCGGGACTCGACGTCATGAAGATCGCCGTGCCGCGCACCCGAAGCGGCGGGCTCTTCTCGATGCTGGTGAGGAAGATCGCGAGCGGGAGCGCCCCGGCCTCCTGAATCTCCTGGAGCTGCATCCGGCCGCTCTTCCACGTGCTCATCAGGGTGTACACCCCGATCGCCATCACGATCGGCACCCAGCCGCCATGCTCGATCTTGATGACGTTCGCGACGAGGAAGGACAAGTCAATGAGCAGAAAGAACGCGGTGAGCCCAACGACATGCGCGAGCGACCAGTTCCATCGTGACCTCGCGACCACGGCGAACAGGATGGTCGTGATCGCCATCGTCCCCGTCACGGCGATGCCGTACGCCGCGCTCAACGCACTCGAGCTCTGAAACGCGAGCACGAGCACGAGGCAGCCGACCATGAGCGCCTTGTTCACCTCGGGAATGTAGATCTGCCCAGCCTCGTGCTTCGAGGTGTGAATGATCTGCATGCGCGGCGAATAGCCGAGCTGGATGCTCTGCTGTGTGAGGGAGAACGCGCCCGAGATCAACGCCTGCGACGCGATGACCGCCGCCGCGGTGGCGATGATGAGCAGGGGCCACTGGAACGCCGCGGGCGCCAGCAGATAGAATGGGCTGCTCGCCGCCGCGGGATCGCGCAGCAGCAACGCGCCCTGGCCGAAGTAGTTGAGCAGCAGGGCAGGGAGCACGGCGGCAAACCAGGCGATGCGAATGGGCCGCTTGCCGAAATGTCCCATGTCGGCATAGAGCGCCTCAGCACCCGTCACGCACAGCACAACGGCGCCGAGCGTGAGGAACCCGGCGATGCCGTGCTCGCGGAAGAAGAGCACACCATGCCACGGATTGGCCGCCGCCAGCACACTCGGCGCCGCCATGATCGAGCGGACGCCGAGCGCGGCGATCGTCACGAACCAGATCAGCATGATCGGCCCGAATACCGTGCCGACTCGAGTCGTGCCGTACCGCTGCACCATGAAGAGCGCGAAGAGAATGACCAGCGTGATCGGCACCACGATGTGCGCGAGGGCGGGTGCTCCGACCTCGAGCCCTTCCACCGCTCCGAGCACGGTGATGGCCGGTGTGATCACGCCGTCGCCGTAGAGCAGCGCGGCGCCGAACAATCCGAGGGCGACGAGCGCGAGCCGCCGACTCTTGTCATCGGTTCGGCGCTTCTGCTGGAGGAGCAGCGCGAGCAGAGCGAGAATACCGCCTTCGCCGCGATTGTCCGCGCGAAGGATGAACACGATGTACTTGACGCTGACGACGAGAACGAGCGACCAGAGAATGAGGGAAAGGACGCCGATGATGTTTGGCGGCGTAGGAGTGATGCCATATTCCTGCTTGAAGCACTCACGCAGCGCGTACAGCACGCTCGTGCCGATGTCGCCATAGACGACGCCGAGCGCGGTGAGTGACAGCACGGCGAGCCGTTTCCCGGTTGGTGCGGCGGGGACGGGCACCTCGTGCACGGACGTATCTGTCGAAGTTTCGGCCGACATCGAATTGAGAGAGCAGCAG
>Ga0066793_10000463_pt1 | contig 15978 bp, 15 predicted proteins | sample PersoiDNA2013189_FD_83876 | JGI IMG/M metagenome (GOLD analysis project Ga0066793, IMG submission 83876) | Permafrost soil microbial communities from the Arctic, to analyse light accelerated degradation of dissolved organic matter (DOM) -... | ecosystem: Environmental > Terrestrial > Soil >... | reverse complement strand
GCCTGCGGCGAGCCCGGAAGCGAGCTCTGCGAGCGCTGCCGCGAGCGCCTGCCGCGTCTGTGCGGCCCGCTCTGCGAGCGTTGCGGAGCGCCGACGGCCTGGCCGGTGGCTCGCTGTCTGGAATGCGCCGGCCGCCGGATCGCCTTCGCCAGCGCGCGCTCGGCACTTCTCTACGCGGGCGCCGTTCCAAGGGTGGTCGGGGCCTGGAAGGAGCGTGGCCTGCGCCGTCTGGCCACCGTTCTGGCCGAGATTGTCGCCGAGGCTGTCCCGCCTCCGCAGGTGACCGCGCTCACCTGTGTGCCGGCGCAGCACGAGCGGTCGCTCTCTCGCGGCTTTCACCCGGCCCGGTCACTGGCTCTCGAGTTGGCGCGTATCTGGGAGCTGCCGTTCGTTCCGCTGCTCGAGCGTGTGGGCTCGCCGCGGCGCCAGCGCGGTCTGGCTCTCAGCGAGCGCAGCCGGAATGTCGCCGCCGCCTTTGCGCCTCGGCCCGGTGTCAGCCCGCCCGCTCGCGTCTGCCTGATCGACGATGTCTACACCAGCGGCGCCACCACCTCGGTCTGTGCCAGCGCTCTGCGCCGGGTCGGATGCCGCCGGGTCGAGGTAGTTGCCCTTGCCAGGGCTGTTCGAGAATGCTAGAGCGGGGTAGAGTGAGAGCACGAAGAGCGACCGTCCGGATTAGCGGCAAGTGCTTCGAACGAAGACCAGATACATATCCCGGACGCATGCAGGCGGCGTCAGTCGCAGCCGCCGGCTGTTGCTCGTGGATCGGACGGGTCGCAGGCCCGCCACATCTCGGAAACTAAGGAGCGCCTGATGCAGCTTCAGATCAAGGGTAAGAACGTCGAGATGAACGACGCGATCCGCAGCTACGCGGAGGAGAAGCTCGGCAAGCTCGAGCGACATCTCGCCGATCCAACCAAGGTAGAGCTCGAGCTCTCCCTGGAAAAGAACCCCTCGATCGCCGACAACCACATAGCCGAAGCAACGATCTGGACAAAGGGCCCGACCTTGCGCGCTCGCGAGAGCTCGGTTGACTGGCGCGCCTCGATCGACGAGTTGGTCGCCAAGCTCGAGCGCCAGGCGAAGCGCTACCAGAACAAGCGCCGCAACCATCACCCGCACGGCAGCTCGGTGCCGCAGCCGGCTCGAGAGGGGATCGAATACTCGCGCGGGACGCCCGTCGTTCCAAGCGAGCCCGAGCCGATGATCGTGAAGACAAAGCAGTTTCCGGTCAAGCCGATGACGCCGGAGGAGGCCGTCCTCCAGCTCGAGTTGATAGGTCACGATTTCTTCGTTTTCCGAAACAGTGAGGCCAACGAGGTCGCGGTTGTGTATCGTCGTCGCGACGGCAACTTCGGACTGATCGAGCCGCAATCGTGAAGTGGAACCGCAAGCGTGAGGAAGAAAGCCCGGCTGGCCCCGCGCTCGATCGCGACGCGGAGGTCGAGCAGACGGTCGAGCGGCCGACCGAGCCGCTGTCTTCGATGGAAGCGACCTTTGCCGGTACCGCTGTCGATCGCGGCGGCGGCTCCTTTGTGGGCATTCCCCGCACACGCGGCAACTGGGATCTGGTCGTAACCGGCGAGGCGCCCGGCTTGACCGGCGCCGACGAGCTCGGCTTCGTTACCGTCGAGGACGGCGACATACTCATGGACTCGCAGCTTCCCGAGGGCGACGTGACCCCGCTCGCCGAGGCGATCGAGCTAAAGATCCAGCCGCCCTACCGCGCCTACGGCGCCCGACAGGAGGGCGACCTCTGGGCGGTCTCGGCGCGTGGAATCGATCTCGCGCACTTCGAGGCGGTGGGCGACGAGATCGAGCTGACGATCAGGGGCGGTGAGCGCGAACTGGTTGTGGACGGAAGAAAGTCGTTCGGCAGCGTCCCCGAGCTCGAGCGTCTGGGTGAGGAGGAAGGCGCCGACTTCTTCGCCCACGCGGTCCGCATCGAAGACGACCTCTGGGAACTGACGATAAGCCCGCTGTAGCTCGCGCAGTCGTGCGAGATTGGAAGCCTTGATGAGCGGAGTGGCGGCTGGTTGGCGTAATCGCGCGGGTATGCGGTTCCTTCGCGGCTGCCCTAGCCGTTGACGGGCAAGGCAAAGGTGCCAATACTGTCAGCGGTTATGGATTTCGAGATCGAATGGGTTGATCCCTCGCTGGTCATCTGCCGGATGTCCGGTGTTGGCACGGTCGAGGGCTATGAAGCCCTTATGCGGGCTCTGACGTCAGAGCCGCAGTTTCGGCCGGGCGTTGACGTGATAACAGATCACACCAACGTCGACATCTCGACGCTCACGGCTGCCGAGGTCGAGCAGGTCGCCGACCTCCGAGTCCGGTTCCTGGGTGCGATGGCGGGACGCGCGGCCGGAGTCGTCGGCCCAGACTCTCCGATGAGATACGGGCTCGGGCGCATGTTCGAGGCCCACGTCGCCGCGCAGGCGGGCGCCAAGGTCGAGATATTCAAGACGGTCGAGGAAGCAATGGTCTGGCTGCGCGGAGCCGATTCCGCGGCTCCGCCGGCGCCCTGACGGGCCGAGCCTCTATGCCCCGGGCTCTGCCAAGCCCGTAACATGCTCAGGCCGGATACGAATTCGAGAAAGGTGCTCCTTGCCAGCAGAAGAAAAAGACGAGCCGCTGTACAAGCGCCCGCAAAGCGAGAAGGACCTCGTCTCGGGCTTCGAGACCAAGAAGATCGACGGCGAGGGCCCGACGTCCAAGCCGGCGCCGGAAGAGCGCGCGGCACCCGAGCAGGAGGAGGGCGCCGAGGAGGCTCACGGCGTCGTCGTGTCGCTACTGGCGCCGGATATCGCGGGCGACTATGCGGTTTTCGTCGCCTTGCCCGAGCGCCTGATCATCGTCGAGGAGCAGGAGGGAGACAGCGACCTCGGTGTCCTTGCCGATGTGGTCGAAAAAAGACTCCGGGCTCCCTACAGGGCGCGGGTCCTGCGCGTGGACGAGCGCCGCTTCGTCGTGGTGGCCAGCGAGATAGAGACGATAGAGCTGCCCGGACTGGACGGCGAGGAGCTCGTCGTCTTCGCGCTCCCGGACGGTCAGCGCACGGCCGTTTTAGACGGCGCGCGTTACGAGCTCGCAAGGCCGGACGTGGAATCGATCCTGGAGGAGTCGGCGCCTTGCCTGCTCAGGCTCGAGAACGTAGACGAGTCGGTCTGGGAGCTCTCGATCGATCTGCTTTGAGTCTTCGAGTCGTCTGAGAAATCTCGCTGGAATCGTTCCAGTTCGCGTACCTGCATCGCGTCGCGGCGGGGCCTTGGCGCGGCTTCCCTGTAACCTTCTCACATGACCGAAATGGGGGCATCCTTCGAGCGAATGCTGCGCGTCGGCGAGGGCCGGCGGCTGAAGCGGATTCGCTCCACGTCCGAGTACATCACCAGTCTCGAGCCCGATTTCGTCAAGCTCTCAGATGCCGAGCTGAGCGCCAGGACGGCCGAGTTCAAGCAGCGGCTCGAGAACGGCGAACGGCTCGACGACGTGCTGCCCGAGGCCTTCGCCGCGGTGCGCGAGGCGCGCCGGCGCGAGTCGAACCAGCGCATGTTCGACGTCCAGCTGATGGGTGGCATCGTCCTGCACGAGGGCGACATCGCCGAGATGAAGACCGGCGAGGGCAAGACCTTCGTCGCCACGCTGGCGCTTTACCTGAACGCCCTGACCGGCAAGGGCGCCCACCTCGTCACGGTCAACGACTACCTGGCCAGGCGCGACGCCGAGTGGAACCGCGGCGTCTTCGAGCGTCTCGGCATGACGGTCGGCTTCGTGCAGAACATGATGCCCTTCGCCGAGCGCAAGGCCTCTTACGACGCCGACGTCACCTACGGCACCAACTCCGAGTTCGGCTTCGACTATCTGCGCGACAACATGGCCGTCTCCAAGGAGGAGCTGGTCCAGCGCGGATACCACTACGCGATCGTGGACGAGGTCGACTCGATCCTGATCGACGAGGCGAGGACGCCGCTGATCATCTCCGGCCAGCCCGAGACGGCGGCCAAGATCTACTACGACTTCGCCCGCGTGGTCAAGCAGCTGCACGGCGTTCGCGCCGATCCGCTGCGTAAGGATGCGCCGCCCGACGCCGACTACGAGTACGACGAGAAGCACATGACCGTCTCGCCGTTCCCGCCAGGGATCGAGAAGGTCGAGCGGGCGCTCAGAACCGAGAATCTCTACGCGCCGCAGAACTCACAGCTCGTCAACCACATGGCCCAGGCGATGCGGGCCGAGTCGCTTTACCACCGCGACGTCGAGTACGTGATCCAGGAGGGCGAGGTCAAGATCGTCGACGAGTTCACCGGCCGCGTCATGGAGGGCCGCCGCTGGTCGGAGGGGTTGCACCAAGCGGTCGAGGCCAAGGAGGGCGTGCGCATCCGCGAGGAGCACGTGACTCTGGCCACGATCACCCTGCAGAACTACTTCCGCCTGTACGAGAAGCTCGGTGGCATGACCGGTACCGCCAAGACCGAGGAGAAGGAGTTCGTCGAGATCTACAACCTGAACGTGGTCGAGATTCCGACCAACGAGCCGGTTGTCCGCAACGACGAGAACGACCTCATCTTCAAGAGCAAGGAGAGCAAGTTCGAAGCGGTTGCGCGCGACATAAAGGAGCGCTACGAGCACGGCCAGCCGGTGCTGGTCGGCACGATCGCCGTCGAGACGTCCGAGTTCCTCTCGCAGCTGCTCGAGCGCTCCGGCATTACGCACAACGTCCTGAACGCCAAGCAGCACGAGCGCGAGGCCGAGATCATCAAGGACGCGGGCCAGCCGCACGCGGTCACGATCGCCACCAACATGGCCGGTCGCGGCGTCGACATCCAGCTCGGCTCGGGTGTCGTCGGGCTCGGCGGCCTGTACGTGATCGGTACCGAACGGCACGAGGCGCGCCGCATCGACAACCAGCTGCGCGGCCGTTCTGGCCGCCAGGGCGACCCGGGCGAGACCCGTTTTTATCTCTCCGGAGAAGACGATCTCGTGCGCCTGTTCGCCGGCGATCGCATCAAGCGGGTGATGGAGATCTCGCGAGTTCCCGACGGCGAGCCGATCGAGCACCGCATCCTCTCGCACCAGATCGAGAACGCGCAGAAGAAGGTCGAGGAGATGAACTTCGTCTCGCGCAAGCACGTGCTCAAGTACGACGAGGTGATGAACAAGCAACGCCAGGTCATCTACGAGCAGCGCCGGCTCGTGCTCGACGGCGAGGATCTCTCGGGCGAGATCAAGGAATGGATCGTCGAGGCGGTAGAGCAGGCCGTCGAGAACTTCACCTCGAGCGAGTTTACGGAGGAGTGGGATCTGGCCGGGCTCTGCGGCACCATGCAGGCGCTCTACGGCTCCACCGTCACCGCCGACGAGCTGAAGGAGGACGAAGTTCCGTTGGAGCGCGTGGCACTCGGCGAGGAGTTCGTCGCCGACGAGCTCGACGAGTACAAGGCCAAGGAGGACGAGTTCGAGGGGCTGCAGCCCGGGCTGATGCGCGACCTCGAGCGTTTAATCCTGCTCCAGGTCGTTGACAACCGCTGGCGCGAGCCCCTCGACAACATGGACTACCTGCGCGAGGGCGTGCACCTGCGCGCGATGGCGCAGAAGGATCCGCTGGTCGAGTACACCGCCGAGGGCCACAAGATGTTCGAGGAGCTCAGCGGCGGAATCCGCGAAGAGGTCGTCCTCGCGCTCTTCCACGTACAGATCGAGCCTCAGGACGCCCAGGCGATCGTGGAGCAGACGGCGCCTGCGGCGGACACGACGCCGGGCATGGGGCTCAGCTACGAGCACGACTCGGTGGCCGGCGCCGACGCGATCGCCGCCGCCGGAGAGACGGCCGGGGCCGAGCTCGCAACCGGCCCGCGCCCGCGCCAAGCCTCGGCCCAGCAACGGGTCGTCTCCGAGCACGACAAGGTGGGTCGTAACGACCCCTGCTGGTGTGGCTCGGGGAAGAAGTACAAGCGCTGCCACGGCGCTTAACCCGGCGAAAGTCGGCCCGCGGAGCGGGCCCAGACTTTCGCCGGTATGACCTCTGTGTACGAGTCACCGCGCCTGCGGCGCGAGTGCCTCGTCTGCTCCTACGAGCGGGGCGGGCTGGCCGTGATTGTGGACGGGGTCCGGTTTGTGGTGGGGACGGCGTTGAATTGAGCCGCGCCCGCGCAGGTCGGTCGCGGCGGCCGAGCGAAAGCTTCTTCTATTCTCTATAAATGGAGGCTCTTCTCGAACTGTCACCAGGCTTTTACACCTGGTCTGACACCGCCTCGTGGAGCGATCGGCCGGAGAAAACGTTCGAGCGCACCGGTTTCGCCGCGCACCTTCCAGAGGCTGGTGTTTTGGCCCTCATCGATCCGCCGAGACTGAGTGAACAGGCGGCCGGCGATCTCGAAAGGCTCGGGCCCCCGACGCACGTGCTCCTGACCTGCAACTGGCATTTACGGGAATCGGAGGTCTGCCGCGAGCGCTGGGGCTGCAAGCTCTGGATCAACGAGCTTGGTCTTGCAAGCGCCGAGGCGGCGATGGATGGGACTTTTAAGCACGGCGATCTTCTCTGGGGTGCGATCGACGTCATCCACCTACCTCACGTCTACTGGCCGGAAGAGACGGCCTTCTTCGTTCGAGATGGGTCATCCGTTCTCGTCGTCGGCGATGCGCTCTGTGGGGGGCGGGAAGATACTGGAGTTCCCGACGGTGAGATCGGGATCTTTTCGACGAGGCACATAGTTGACACGAAAATGGCGCGTCTGACATTGATGCGACTGCTCGAGGTTCCCTACGCCACCATGTGCTTCGGACACGGTGCCCCTGTGCTCGAAGACCACCACGGAGCACTACGTCGTTTCCTTGAACGAGAGATGTTCGCCGAAGTCGAATCGCAAGACACTTGAAACCGTCGCCGGCCTGCTCTGGCGGAGTGTGATAGCCGCTATCCGAAGCGCCTCTACACTCTCGCTGAGCGCCAGCAATCAAACGCCCCGGGGACACGCCATCCGCGGCGCCGAGCGAGAGGACGAACCGATGACCGAACCGCTTCGCTGGGGACTGATCGGCACAGGCTGGATCGCCGACAGCTTCGCCGCCGACCTGGCATTCACCGACTCGGGCCGCGTGGTCGCGGTCGGCTCGCGCCGGCTGGAGACGGCGAACCGGTTCGCCGATCGCTTCGACATTCCCAACCGGCACTCGAGCTACGAGGCGCTGGTCGCCGATCCCGACGTCGACGTCGTGTACGTGGCGACGCCGCATCCAATGCACCACTCGGGCGCGCTGCTCGCGCTCGGTGCCGGCAAGCCGGTGCTGGTGGAGAAACCGTTCACCATGAACGCCGCCGAGGCGCGCGAGCTGGTCGCGGTCGCCCGCGCCGAGAAGCTGTTTTGCATGGAGGCGATGTGGACGCGCTTTCTTCCTCACATCGCGCAAATCCAGCGCCTGATCGCGGAGGGAGCGCTCGGCGACATCGTCATGGTCAGCGCCGACCACGGACAGTGGTTCGCGAAGGATCCAGACTTCCGCCTGTTCGCGCCCGAGCTGGGCGGCGGCGCGCTACTCGACCTCGGCGTCTATCCGGTCTCGTTCGCATCGATGCTGCTCGGCGCCCCGGATACGATCGCGGCGCTCATCGATCCGGCCTTCACCGGCGTCGACGGTCAGACCTCGATGCTGTTCGGCTACGCCTCCGGCGCCCAGGCCGTCTTGACCTGCACATCCCTGGCCCGAAGCCCGACGCGAGCGGCGATCGTCGGCACTGAAGCTCGCATCGAGATAGACGGCGACTTCTATGCACCGTCGCCGTTCACGCTCATCACGCGGTCGGGAGAGCGGACTCGCTACGACGAGCCCCATCAGGGCCGCGGCCTCTGGCACCAGGCCGACGAGGTCGCCCGCTGCCTGCGCGAGGGGCTGCTCGAGAGCCCGCTCATGCCGCTCGAGGAGAGCATCTCGATCATGCAGACGATGGACGCCGTGCTCGCCCAGGCGCCTCGCTGATCGGGCGCCTCGCTGCTTGAGCGGCCGGCGGAGGAGGGTGGAAGAGCCGCCACAGCGGTCATTGAGTAGTTGATGATATATTGTTGACATGAAAACAGAACTGTCACTCGTGCTCGACCTGGCGCTGGCTCGTACGCTCGTCACCAGAGACGTGGATAACACCCTCGGCGCCCATCACGGCCTGGGTCTGAACGACCTCGCCCTTCTGCTCGAGCTTCGCTCCGCGCCGCAAGGGCGGATGCGCAGGGTCGAGCTGGCCGGTCGCCTCGGCGTGACCACGTCCGGCGTGGCCCGGCAGCTGGGGCCGCTCGAACGCAGGGGAATCGTGGCGCGCGAGTCGAACCCGGCGGATGCTCGCCTTGCCCTGGTGGTACTGACCGAGGCAGGAGAGAACGTCATCGAGCAGGCGCTCGCGACGGCGGAAGAAGACGCCGAGCGGGTGCTTGCGAAGCACTGGTCGCCGACCGAGCGGCAGCGGCTGGGCAAGCTCCTGAGCGCCGTGCGGCGCTGACCCGCCGGCGCCGCCGGCTAGCCGAGCTTCTCGAGCACCGCGGCGAAGGGCACGAAGGCGACGCGTCCGCGAGCGTGGCCGCTCTGGTAGTTGTAGGAGTAGTAAAGGCCGGAGGCCTCGATCTGCGCGTCCACCAAGCTCTTGCCCGGGGGCGAGTAGGTCACGTCCTTTCCATCCGAGAGGCGCAGAACGTGAACCTTGCGCCCGCTCAGCCTGCGAAGACTCGGCCACCTCTTCCGGCGCGGGCGCCGCGAGGACGCCGAGCGGCGATCCGCCACGACCAGATAGCATCGATCGCGGATATGAACGAAGAACGCGTTCCGGTGCAGCAGCAGCTCGAGGAAATCAGGGTCCAGCTCGGCTGGGTCCGTGATTACCTTTGACCCCGATTCGCTGAAAGAACGCGCCGCCGCGCTCGAGCAGGAGATGGGCGCACCCGGCTTCTGGGACGACCAGCAGCGGGCCGCCTCGGTCTCGGCCGAGCACTCTCGCCTGGCCAAGCGCCTCGATCGCTACGGGCGCCTGACCCGCGAGTACGAGGACGCCCGAGATCTGCTCGCGCTCGACGCCGAGATGGAGGACGAGATCGCCGAGTCGATCGCACCACTCGGCAAGGAGCTGGAGCGCCTGCAAGAGGACGCCCTCTTCAGCGGCCGGTACGACGGGGGCGACGCCATCGTCACCATTCATGCCGGGACGGGCGGCACAGACGCCCAGGACTGGGCCGAGATGATGCTGCGCATGTACCTGCGCTGGACGTCCCAGCGCGGCTTTACCAGCGAGATGATCGAAGCCAGCCCGGGCGAGGAGGCGGGGATCAAGTCGGCCACCATGACGGTCAAGGGCGAGAACGCCTACGGCATCTTCAAGGCCGAGCGCGGCGTGCACCGGCTGGTGCGGCTCTCACCCTTCGACTCGGCCCATCGCCGCCACACATCCTTCGCCGAGGTGATCTCCAGCCCGCTTCTGCCCGACTCCGTGCCGGTGGAAATCGACGAGGAGGAGCTTCGGATCGACACCTACCGCGCCTCGGGCGCCGGCGGCCAGCACGTCAACAAGACCGACTCGGCCGTGCGCATCACGCACCTTCCCACGGGCATCGTCGTCCAGTGCCAGAACGAGCGCTCGCAGAGCTCCAACAAGCAGACGGCGATGCGCATGCTGCGCTCGCGCCTGGTCGAGCTGGAGGAAGAGAAGCGCGAGGCGGAGATCGCGCGCGAGCGCGGGGCGGCGCAGTCGATCGGCTTCGGCAGCCAGATCCGCAGTTACGTTCTGCACCCGTACCAGATGGTCAAGGACCACCGCACCGAGCTCGAGATCGGCAACACGCAGGGCGTGCTGGACGGAGACCTGGACGGCTTCGTGCGCGCATTTCTGCTGGCCAAGGCGGCCGGCAAGATCGTCTAACGGGCTTCCGGACGCGCTGTTCCCCACCCGGGGCGGCCGAACGCTCGGCTAGACTTTCGAGGCGATTCTCAACCGGCTGCGGCCCAGAACCGCCGTCGCTATGACTCCGGCACAGGACGTGGATCTCGACATACAGAACACCGGTGCTCTACCCGCGCCCGACGCTGCCGCGACGGTAAGCGCCGGTGCGATGATCGTCTGCCAGGGCGTGACGAAGCGCTACGACCCGAACGTCCTCGCCCTCGACAACGTCTCCTTCCAGATCGACAAGGGCGAGTTCGTCTTCATCGTCGGCGCCTCGGGCTCCGGTAAGTCAACCCTGATCCGCCTCCTACTCAAGGAGATGGAGCCGACGCGGGGCACGATCATCGTCGGCGGTCGCGATATCTCACGGCTGCGTCCGTCGCGCATCTCGCAGCTGCGCCGCAACATCGGCTGCGTCTTCCAGGACTTCAAGCTGCTTCCCAACCGAAGTGCGGCCGAGAACGTGGCCTACGCGCTGAACGTTCAGGGCGAGAGCTCCCAGAACATCCGCCGCAAGGTGCCGGAAGTGCTCTCGCTGGTCGGGCTGGTGGGCAAGATGGGCTCGCTTCCGAATCAGCTCTCCGGCGGCGAGCAGCAGCGCGTCTCGATCGCGCGCGCCTTCGTCAACCATCCGCCGCTTCTGGTCTGCGACGAGCCGACGGGGAACCTCGACCCCGACACCTCGGTCGGAATCATGCAGCTGCTCTATTCGATCAACCGCACCGGCACGACCATCCTGATGGCGACGCACGACCGCGAGATGGTCGACAAGATGCGCCGCCGCGTGATCGCGCTCGAAGACGGCAAGATCGCCCGCGACGAGCGCCGAGGGGGCTACTCCTCCCAGTGACCCGCTTCCGCCTACTCATCTCCGAGGCGCTGAACTCGATCCGCGCCAATCTCTCCACCACCGTGGCGGCGATGATGACGGTGTTCATCGGCATGTTCCTGCTCGGCGTTTGCATCGCGCTCGGAAGCTGGATGGTCTCCTGGAGCAACCACACCAAGAAAGAGATCGTCGTGAACGTGTATTTCTGCGCCCCGGAGACCTGCAAGACGACGGCGACCGACGCGCAGAAGTCGCAAGCGCTCACGCGCATCAACGAGATCAGGTCGCAAGGCCTGATCAAGACGTACAAGTACGTTTCCAAGGGGGACGCCTGGCGAGAGATGCAGCATTCCAGCCCGGAGCTCACGCGGGGGCTCAGGGGGACGAATCCTCTTCCCGATGCCTACAAGATCGTTCCTTCGCGGGGAGAGAACGCGGGCAAGATCGCGACCTTGCTCAAGAACCCGCCGCTCAAGGGCGTAGAGAGCGTCAACTACAACAAGAAGGTGAGCGAGCGCGTGCTCAAGGTCGCAAAGGTGATCGAGGTCGCGTTCGCGCTCATGGTGCTGATCTTGCTCGTTGCCTCGACGGCGCTGATCGCCAACACGATCCGGCTCTCGATCTTCTCGCGACGGCGAGAGATCGAGGTGATGAAGCTGGTCGGCGCGACCAACTGGTTCGTGCGCCTGCCCTTCGTGCTCGAGGGCCTGATCTGTGGCTTCGGCGGAGCGATCCTTGCGGTGATACTCCTCTCGATCACCAAGGCCGTGGCCACGCCTGCGCTCAATCCCAACCTCGGCGCCAGTACCGACGTACACGCCTGGCCCTTCGCGCTGACCTCCACGCTGATGATCCTGACCGGCCTCGTTCTCGGCGCCATCGGCACGGTCGTCACGCTGCGCCGCTTCCTCAAGGTCTGATCGGGAACGGCCATGTTCCCGGCCGCCGAGCAGGTGCCCGTCGTAGCCGAGGTGATCCGCCGCGGCAAGCTGGTCTACGCCGAGCCCTACTTCACGCCCGGGCTGCCGCTACTACTCGAGCAACGGGTCAGAACCGAGGTCGGCCTGGGTGACCTCGTGGTTGTGCGCCCGCGCCGCGGGCGCTCGCGGGTGGAGAGAGTGCTCGGCTCGGCCGCGCGGATCGAGACCGTGCTCGAGGGGTTGCTGGTGGAAAGCGGGCGCCGGTGCGACTTCGAGCCCTACGATCTTCCCTCGCCGTCACTCGAGGATCGTGTCGATCTGCGCGATCTCATCACCTTCACCATCGATCCCGAGACGGCCGAGGATTTCGACGATGCGATCTCGGTGCGCGAAGAGGGCGACGGCGTCCGCGTCTTCGTTCACATCGCCGACGTCTCGGCCTATCTCCCCAGCGGCGTCCCACTCGACTACGGCGCCGCCGAGCGCGCCTTCTCGACCTACGTGCCCGAGAACGTGGCCCCGATGCTGCCGCCCGAGCTGTCCGAGGATGTCTGCTCGCTGCGCCCGGGCCAGGACAGGCTCTGCGTCACCACCGAGGTTCTGCTCGACGGCGAGAACCGCGGCGGCGAGCCGCGCTTCTACCGCTCGCTCATTCGCTCGAGCGCCCGGCTCAGCTACGGCCAGGTCGAGCGAATCCTGTCTGGAAAAGAGAGTGCCGAGCCCGATCTTCTCGCCGCTCTCGAGCTGACCGATCGCGTCTCCTCGGCGCTCAGGCGCCGCCGCTTTGCGCGCGGCGCCCTGCGCATCGAGCGGCCCGAGCTGGAGTTCGCCTTCGACGCCGAGGGCGGCGTGGCCAGGGCCTGGTTCCAGACCGAGCCGCGCGCCCACGCCCTGATCGAGGATCTGATGATCCTCGCCAACGAGGCCGTCGCCGAGCTGCTCGCGGAGCGGGGGAGGGAGGCGCTTTACCGCGTGCACGAACGCCCCGACCCGCAATCGCTCACCGCCCTGATCGACAAGCTCACAAAGCTCGAAGTGCCGACGCCCCCGGCGCCCGAAGAGGGCTCGCTCACGCCGCAGGAAGCCGAGCTTCTGGCGGCCCGGATCGCAACCGGAGTGAACGAGTATGTCGCTCACGCCGGCCGGGGCCGGGAAGCCTTTCCAACGCTCGTATTGCGCGCGCTCAAACAGGCTCGCTACGACCCACGCAATCTCGGTCACTCGGGCCTAGCCAGCAGCGCCTACTGCCACTTCACGTCTCCGATCCGCCGCTATCCGGATGTCGTCTGCCACCGCGTGCTGCTGCGCGAGCTCGGTTTGACGGACGACGCGCCGGCCGCCGATCTGGAAGCTCTCGCCGAGCACACCTCGGCCGTCGAGCGCGAGGCCGCCAAGATCGAGTTCCAGGCCGACGAGATCTGCCTGGCCTGGTTGCTCGACCGCCGCCAGCTGGCCGAAGGCCCGGACGAGCGCTTCGTCGGCGAGATCACCGGCCTGATCGGTTCGGGGCTCTTTGCCCGCTTCGGCGAGGTTTTCGAGGGATTTCTGCCCGTCCGGCGCCTGGGGGGCGACTACTACGAGCTCGACCCGCTGGGGACGGCGCTGGAGGGCCGTCGCGGCGGCCGCTGGCGCCTCGGCGACGAGATTGAGGTAGAGGTGGAGAGGATCGAGCGTCACTCGGGCAAGGTCGAGCTACGGCGGGCCGGAACGACCCGCGCTCGTCGCGGCGCCCGGCGTTAGCAGTGGCCTTCGGTTCCGCCGTCGATCGGCTCGTTCGGACCGGTCGTCCAGGCGTACCAGTCGCCGACGTGGTTCTGAACGCAGTAGGAGTCGGGGCCCAGGCTCGAGATCTTGTAGCGAGAAGCGGAGCTGTCGTCGATTTGCAGGTCGTAACCCTGGCGTAGCGCCGTGAGCGTGGCACCGACGTAGGTGTCGTGCTCGGGTAAAGCCGTTGACCCCGCGGGAGATCGTCACCGATGAAGCACTCTGCTCATACAATCGCGGTTGTGTTCGCAGACGGAGAGAAGCTGATCGTCGACAATCGCCGCGCCCGGCACGACTACCACCTGCTCGAGCGCTTCGAGGCGGGCCTGGCGCTGCGCGGAAGCGAGGTCAAGTCACTTCGCCAGGGCCAGGCCAATCTCACGCGCGCCTTCGGCGAGATCAGGGCCGGCGAGCTCTGGCTCATCGGTGCCCACATCGCTCCCTACGAGCAGGCCTCGCTCGGCTCCCACGATCCCGACCGCGACCGCAAGCTCCTGCTCCGCCGGCGCGAGATCGACTCGCTCACGGGTGAGCTGAATGAGAAGGGCCTGACGCTCGTACCGACCCGGCTCTATTTCAAGGCCGGGCGCGTCAAGGTCGAGCTGGCGCTGGCACGCGGCAAGACCGGCCGTGACAAGCGTGACGACCTCGCCAAGCGCGACGCCAAGCGCGAGATCGAGCGCGAGCTCAAGGCTCGTCGCTAGACCGCCGGTCTGCGGAAATCGTAATATCACCCTTGTGACGACCGGCGTGATTGTGATTCTTAGCCTGTGAGTAATTACTACGAAATCCTCGGCGTCTGGCGTGACGCCTCAGAAGACGACATCGACCTGGCGGCGCAGGCGCTCGACGACCACTGGCGGGGAGCTCTTGCGCTCAACGATCCGTCGGCGACCGACTGGCTCCAGATCATTCATCAGGCCCGCAAAACGCTGACCGATTCAGAAACGCGCGCAGCCTACGATCGCCAGCTCGACGCCGCGGCCGAAGTTGAGGAAGAAGCCGAGCCCGTCCTCAGCCCCGGCTTCCCCTGGAGGCCGTATGTCTGCGCGATCCTCGCCGTGCCGGTGCTTCTCGCGGCCTTCGTCCTGGTTCTCGCCGTTGTTGCCAACAGCGATTCTCTGGCCAATGCCACGGCGTTCCGAGACGCACTTCTCACGACGATGCTGGTGGCCAGCGCCGTGGCCTTTTCCTGCGGTCTCGTGGTGCTGCTGATCGCTGCGCAGGGGAGGAGAGAGCAGCACCGCTTGCGCATGCTGCAGCTGGAGCAGCGGGAAAACGCGATGACGCTGGCACAACTCGACGCCGCCGGGCGTCTGTCGGAGTACACAGACGTGGCCGTCTGGGTGACCTGGGGCTCCGACATAGTCGTCATCGGGCTATGGATCTGGCTGATAGTGCTACTCGTCGGCAGCGCCTAACCGCGCTCGGCGGCGCGAGGCGTTGTCCTCGGTCGCGCCCGTAGCTCCGCTACGAACGCGACACTGCGTCCTAGCCTCGCATCCACCGAGCGCGGTCAGGAGGCGGTTCTTCGTTCCGAGGCGAGTTTTACCGAAATCCACCAGCTACAATCAAGAGGAAGAAAACATACGGGGGCGATCAGGTTTCGACGTGGTCGGTTCTCCGGTCGAGTTGCAAGCCGAGGTCCCCGGTTGGCCTCGTTAATCAACCGGGAAACAACGTAAGTGCGGATAACAACCTCGCACTCGCTGCCTAGAAATAGGTGACGCGTCGCTCCGAATTGGGCCCGTGGTTCGGGTAGCGGCGTCAACTAACGGGCTCGGCACCAAGGGAGAGCCACTCGCCCGCGGCGCGACCACTCAGGAGGGCTAGTCCGGCGGTAGGCCGCCAGCGAGCCGGCTTCCGGGCGAAACTAAAGCGCTGGACAAGCTTGTAGACGCTCGATCGGTGCGGCTGCGGACGCGGGTTCGATTCCCGCCGCCTCCATTTTCGGCTCAGTTAAGCCGTTTTCAGAACCAGTCGATTGAAACCTTTTTCAGTCGGCTGGTTCTTCTCGTTGGCGGCGCGAGCGGGCAAGCGCCTCCATAGCCCGTTCCAGGTCAGACAAGTCGTAGTGCCCGTAGATCGCGGCCGTCGTTGAGATGTCGCTGTGGCCGAGCGCCTGGGAAGCCGCGCCGATATCAGCCACGCGCCGAAGCTCGGTCGCGAACGTGTGCCGTGCGCGGTGCATGTTCAGACCGCTTGTCATGCCCGCACCGACGAGGCCCGCCGCCTCCGCGTGGCGGTACCACCAGCGATGAATCGTCGGGCCACTCATGCGCCGCTTCGGGTACGCCGCGAGCAGCCGTGCGCCCGCCGTGCGCTTTTCGGGGTACAGCAGGAAGTCGTCCGGCTCCGGTGTTCGCCCGACACGCGGCAGCGGTTCGCGCATGTAGCGCTCGATCTCCAAGACCATCCGCGCGCGTAGGGGGATCACTCGGCTTTTCTGGCCCTTGCCGAATACGGTCACCTGTCGACGGCTCAGGTCGATATCGCGCGGATGGACGCCTGTGAGCTCGCTACGCCGAACACCGAGGTCGAGTAGGAAG
>Ga0066793_10000461_pt1 | contig 16036 bp, 16 predicted proteins | sample PersoiDNA2013189_FD_83876 | JGI IMG/M metagenome (GOLD analysis project Ga0066793, IMG submission 83876) | Permafrost soil microbial communities from the Arctic, to analyse light accelerated degradation of dissolved organic matter (DOM) -... | ecosystem: Environmental > Terrestrial > Soil >... | reverse complement strand
GGCTTGAGGTCGCTCGGCGCTCCGTCGGTCTTCAGTTGCTCGGCAGTGAGGATTGTCCCGAAGTCTTTGATCGTCCAGCCGTCCTTTGTCTTGCGGAAGAGGAAGAAGTAGGTCGTGCCGTCCGATGCCACAGCCTTGTCCAGCTTCCAGGTGGGGTCCGCCTTGCTCGTGGCTATGGCGGTGAAGACCACGCCCTCTGTATTCACCTTCCTGTTCTTCAGGAACTCGAGCATCGCCGGCAGCGGGGTGGAGCCTGTGAAGGTCGCGTACACCGTGTAGTTGACCTTGTTGCTGGGGCCGGCGGCGGTTGTCACGACGACGGGGTGTCTCCCTGCCCCGAGGGTGACGGGTACGGCAGCCTTGATAGACGTGTCAGACCAGGACCTGACGATTGCCTTCTTGCCGGCGACAGTCACGGTGCTCTTGAGCTGGGCCTTGCCGAAGAAGGTGCCCGATATCTTGAAGCCGGTGCCCGCCAGCCCCTGGTTGGGCGTCACCGACTTGATGACTGGCTTGCTGGGGCCGCACCCTGACGCTGCCGCCATCAACAAAGCAATGGCGATGCAGATCGCTATGGCCTGGCTTCTCTTCATTCCTGGCATCTGTAACTCCCTAGCGCTCGACTTGATTGCGTAATAGTTCAGTCCTCCCCTGGAAAGGGGGAGGAAATCGTGTAATAAAAAGGTTTGACCCCTATATTACATCCCCTTGGAAAGCAGAGGAAATCAATTGCTACCTGTCAGACGGATTTTCCGCCCATGACCTGGATGTTCGCCGGATACTTCTTGAACGTCTTCCTGTGATCAGCCGCAATCTTGGCGACGAGGGGCATATAGACCAGCTTGCGGATGGTGAAGCTGTGCTCCTCCTTGGGGTCAAGGAACGTGTTGAAACACTTGCCGTATGTGTACTATGTGCGTGCAGTAACACCCTGATGTCGGTTTCACCTGAGCAAGACTCGCCCGCTTCTGCATCGAGCACTTGGTCGGTCATCGACTCCGATTCACTGAGCGAGCCGGACATCAGGTAGGCGAACAGACGCAGCTCGTCCCGGTACTGCTCCCTTTCCATCTTCCGCCCCCTGGCCCCCGTTTTTCAGGATTATATCAGCCGTCGGTGATGACTAAACTTTTTGGTGCCTGACCCCAGAAAGTTTAGTGGATGGTGAAGTAGGTCGGGCGCTCCACAACGATGGGCTGTCCGCCCGTGGAGACCACCAGCGTGCTGAAGTCGTGGGCGGCATCGTCCGCGGAGCCCAGCGCGTCGGCGGGGTGGACGGTGGCGCGCGAGGCGGGCGGCACACCAAGTTGCTGCGTAGCGACTTTGCCGTCGCCCTTCATGTAGGTAAGCCTTACCGTCGCCGCTGACGAACCGGGGTTCTGTATGCAGAACCAGGGGTCGAATCCCGGGCGCGTGGTGCCTTCGGCGAAGTAGGAAGTCGCGGCCGGCGCGGTTGCTCCTGCGACGTCAGTTCCGCCGCTGCAGGTCCCCTTGTAGTTGAAGTAGGTCGGGCGCTCCACGACGATGGGCTGTCCTTCCAACGAGACAACCACTGTGCTGAAGTCGTGGGCGGAGTCGTCGGCCGAGCCCAACACGTCGGCGGGGTGGACCGTGACCCGTGAGCACGCGGGGATGCGTGCCTCCTGCGTCGCCGTCTTGCCATCGCCTTTCATGTAAGTGAGCCGGGCAACGGCGTCTTCGGTCCCCGGGTTCTGGAGACAGAACCAGGGGTCGAAGCCGGGGCGCGTGGAGCCCTCGGCGAAGAAGAAGGTGGCCGCAGGCGAGGTGGCTCCCACCACGTCACTGCCACCGTCCCAGACGCCTTTGTAGTTGAAGTAGGTCGGACGCTCCACGACTATGGGCGTGCCTCCGAGCGAGACTACCACGGTGCTGAAGTCGTGGGAGGAGTCGTCCGCTGAGCCCAGCACGTCGGCCGGATGAACCGTTATGCGGGATGAGGCAGGCAGGCCCGCGTCCTGGGTGGCCGTCTTGCCATCGCCCTTCATGTAGGTGAGCCTGGCGACCGTGTTCTCGGTCCCCGGGTTCTGCAGGCAGAAATACGTATCGAATCCGGGCCGTGTGGTGCCCTCGGCGAAATAGAATGTCATGGCGGGCGCGGTCGCGCCGATCACATCGTGGCCGCCGGTCCAGGATGCGCCACTGGGGTCTGACCCCACTGGCGCAGTCTTGTAGGTGAAGTAGGTCGGGCGCTCCACGACGATGGGCTGTCCGCCCAGCGAGACGACCCGCGTGCTGAAGTCGAAGGCCGCGCCGTCCCCGGTCCCGAGGGTGTCGGCGGGGTGGACGGTCACCCGCGATGAAGCCGGCAGTCCAGCATCCAGGGTCGCGGTCTTGCCGTCACCCTTCATATAGGTAAGGCGCGCTACCGCGTTTGATTTTCCCGGGTTCTGCAGGCAGAAGTACGTATCGAAGCCGGTGCGCGTCGTGCCCTCGGCGAAGTAGAAAGTCCTGGCGGGCGCCGCGGCTCCCACTACGTCGTGGCCGCCGGTCACAGGCGGCGGCGCCGGTAGTTCCCCGAAGCGCCAGTACATCGGGTAGTAACCGGCGCGTCCGTGTGCCTCGGGGTCGGGGTCCCAGTTACGGTTCTCGGACACCAGCCCGGGGGCGTCCCAGTTCGAGTGGACGATCCAGAAGCGGCCGTTGCCATAGTTCTTCACGATGACCATGGTGTGCGGGTGGGACCAGTCGTTGTCGTCACCCGTTGTCCACTGAAGGACGTCACCTTTCGTGGCCTCGGTGGCGCTGACCTGGACCGCTCCCGAGTTCGTATACCCCGAGATGACGCCGCCCCAGCCGAAATACCCGCCGGCCTCGGCGACCCATCGCTGAACGCTCTTGATGCATTCGCCCGGCTGGTCCCAGCCGGTCGGCCTGGTAGTGCCGAGTTCTGCGAGCCCGCAGTCCGCGACGCGCGCGTTGTCGAACGCTTGCGCCGACGCCCGCTGGAGCGCGAACGGGTTGTTGAAGAACAGGAGAGCCGCAAGTATCGCGACGGCCAGGCCGATAGCCGGAGTCCTTCTTGGTCGCATACTGCGATGCAAGCCAGATGTACCTTTCTGTTCCGCGGACAACACGTTGGAGATTCTTGCAGAGTGCGAGGTCGGCGGTCAATGACGTTCGCCGCTGCGATCACGGCTCGACGCGGGCGCAGACAGCCCCCTCGCGATTATTGCGTGCTATATCGCCGGGAAGGATGGCATACTATTCTTACTTCGGTTGCTGATCGAATAGGAGGGGCGTGTCGTCTGGCAGTTGAGCGGCAGCGACCCGCGGTCAAAGGAGATTGCTATGGCTGACGTCCAGAAGTGGGAGTCCGGCGACCTGTGGGTGGAGATTGACCTCGACCTGTGCGTCGGTGCGGGCGAGTGCGTGGATGTGTGTCCCGTTGACGTATACGAGGTCGTTGGCGGCAAGGTCCAGGCGGAACGGATTGAGGACTGCACTGAGTGCGGCCTGTGCGAGGGTGTCTGTCCCACGGACGCGATACTCAGGCACTGCGCGTGGTAGTGCGGCGCGGTCGTAGTGCGGGGTCGGCACGGAGTAGTCACTCATGTATCGGTGAGGAGGGTCGAATGGGAGGCAAGCTGTTCTCGTTATCGTGTGTGGTGCTCTTGCTGGTCCTGCTCATCACCGGTTGCTCGACCGGGTCGACAGCGACAAAGACGAATCCTCAGATCGACGGTTCAGGCAGCTACCGGGCGCGCTTCGGCGAGGTCGAGGTCACGCTGGACGTGCCGGCGAGGGCCTACAGCGAGGTGCGGTGGATTCTTTACTACCTCTCGCCCGCGCCCAGCACGAGTCCGGCAGAACTTGCATACACTCTCGCTTCATTTATTGTCAAGAACGGCTCGCCCGGGACCGTGAATTGCTCGTCTCTCAATTTCGTTCTGCACCTGAGGGACAACCGGAAGATGCCGAGCGTGACGATCGCGCAGTTCGTGAAACCATTCCCGAATATATTCCCGAATGCGCATGCACTGGTTGCGGACCCCTGGCAGACTATAGCCAACGGCAGTGAGAAGGTTTCTTCCCATGAATCCGGCATCGGCTATCGGGTTTTCGGTGGCGTGGAGTTAAACAGGATCAAGAGCATCACCGTCACGTATCAGGGGCCGAGCGGCGGGTCGAAGGAGATGCAGAAGTTCTAGCTGGAGCGCTGGACTCATTGAGCCTGTACCGATCTTAAGTGGGGAGTGGCCGCGGATCTTCTCCAGCTCTCACAGACAACGACAGATGGACTCTTTGAACCCGCTGACGTCTTGCCTGGCCAGATCTTCCGTGAATAAGGCAGTAGAAGACAGGTGACCAATGTACGACGGGGAGATCCGTGTGTACAACGACGGCGGGGCGTGCTTCGAGTTCGTGCTCAGGGACTTCGAGAGCTAAACTTTTTGGGGTCAGACCCTTCTTTGCTTAAGTAGAAAACCGGTGCCAGGCACCTTCTTTACACCAGGCCAACCGCACTCCCGACGATTTGAATAACGCTTTCAAACGTGTCACAGGCGCGCGGTAAAATCTGGTCGGCAACTGGGAACAACATCTCCAGACACGTGTCGATGGAATGTCTCTAACGCCAGGCCGATCAACAAACCGATGCAGGGGTGTCGGAAAGAGGCAAGGAGAAGAAGATGGGCAAGAAAGAAGACGGAATGGACCTGTTCATCCTGCTGGACCGCACGGGTTCGATGGCCACCCTGTGGGACGAGGCGGTGACGTCGGTGAACACCTACGTGAACGAACTCGCGGATGACAGCGCGGACGACCGCGTCACCCTGGTCGCGTTCGACCAGCACGATGGGATGCAGTTCGACGTCCTGCGCGATGCGGTCCCGATCGTCGAGTGGAAGGCCCTCGCGATCGACGAGGTGACTCCAAGGGGCTGCACCCCGCTGCTGGACGCCCTGGTCAGGATCATCACCAGGGCCGAGGAGGTCAACAACGACAAGACCGCCTTCGTGGTGATGACGGACGGCCACGAGAACGCGAGCAAGGAAGTCACCACTGATGCCGCCAGGGCGGCTCTCGACAGGGTCGAGAAGAAGAAGTGGCAGGTCAACTTCCTGGGGGCGAACTTTGACGGGTTCGACCAGGCGACCGGGCTGGGCGTGGACCGCGGCCAGACCATGAACTTCTTCATCGGGAGCGCGGGGGTGGCGATGAAATCGACGGCAGAGGCTCACCGCGCCTACCGGCTGCGGCAGGGGGCCGTCGCCTACACCGACGAGAACAGGAGGGACGCCAACGAGGACCAGGTAAACAGGGGCTGAGAGGCCCGCGATATTCCAGCTGGTGGGAGGCGGCTGAGGCCGGGCTATGCTCGGGAGGCCGCCTCATTACATCCCGAACAACTGGTTCATCAGGGCCGTGGGGTCGAGCAGGTTGCCGGGCTTGTCGCCGTACCACCACACCCAGGTCGTGGTGCCGGCAGAGTACTGCTCGAAGTGGAGCTGTACTGTGCCACTCACAGTGCCTATCACCTGATTTCGCCCCACCTGCTGTCCGACCGACACCGACGGATGGATCTCGGCGTAGTTCGCGACGAAGTCACCGTGGTTGATCACTACTCCGTAGGTGACCTCTCCGTCAGCCCTGGTGTAGTACTCCGCGATCTTGACGACGGTTCCGCCTTTTACAGCGTGGACGGGCGCGCCCCGACCCGCGGGCGGATAGATATCGACTCCCGCGTGCTTGCGGCCGTTGTTGCGCGGAGCGCCAAAGTACGGGTAGTCCGTGGAACCCGACTCCCAGTGTCCGCAGGCGATGGAGCCGTCCGCTGTGAGGGGGTAGAGCGGGTGGCCTTCCAGCGGGGCGGAGAGGCCTGAGTCTGGCGCGGGTGCGGCGGCGGGTGCCGCGGTGCGGGTGCCGGCTCGGGGGCCGGGGCCGGCGTTGCTTCGGGTTGAGCCGCTGGCGTTGATGCCGGCGCCGTGCTTGCCTTACTCTGAGCGTCCTCGCCCTTTGAAGGCACCTCCAGCAGGGCGACGGTGACGACCGAGCCTTTCTCCGCGTTCGCCCCTTTGACCGGGTGCTGGTAGCCGACCTTCTTCTTGTCGATCTTGAGGTTGGCGACGTCCTGGGTGGGGTCGACCCTGATGTCCAGGTTGGCTTTCTTGAGCTCGGCCTTGGCTTTGTTATAGGTCAGGCCCTCGATCTCGGGGACCCTGGTGTACTTGCCGGATCCGCCGGTCGCGAGCACTACGATGACGACGGCGATGCCGACCAGCAGCGCGGCGCCGACCGCCGACAGGACGATCAGGCTTCGCTTCCTCCTCGCGGCTGTCGTTTGCGAACGTTTATAGCGGACTTTGTCCCGGGCCGAATGTCGGCCGATCTCTGACACCTCCGGTTATTGCCCGATGCGCTGCGCCACCGGGGTCGGACCCCCTTTGCGCACTACTGTAAGTTTGACTCCGGCGCGGCATTCCGTGTTCGACCGCGGTCGTAAAGATGATTCAATGAACGGCCGGCGCGCCCCTGCCAGGATTGCTGGACCTGGCCGTGATCGCGACGAGGTGCCGATCTTTATGACCGCGGCAAAAGGTTCTGAGAAATCAGCCGTCGAAATCTCGACGACAGCGACAAAACATCCATCGAGAACCGCTGAGCGGGTATGGCGACCAAGAATTACTCTTCGAGACAACCCAGGTATTCAACGACGGGCTCGCGCAGGAGCGCGGCGAGCCGTCGTCGCGCGCGCCCGATGGGACGGCCGGCCGCCAAGCGCAGGGGTCCCGCGCCCATAATCATCATCGTGGCTGTCATCGCCGTTATCGTGACGTGCTGGGTGTTCGGCAGGGGGTGCGGCACCTCCAACCAGGCACGCCAGAACGACAAGCTCAAGACCTACACCACCGATGCCAACCAGCCCCTGGGGCAATCGGCGGCTATCGCGAAGCGGTTCAACGCCCTTGCGAACAGCGTCAAGCAGCAGGCCAAGGCCACAGTCGACTCGCAGCTCGGGCAGATGGAGACGGACTGCAAGTCCGTGTCCGCGACCTCAAAGAAGATAGTGGTGCCGTCCAAGGCCACCGATCTGCAGCCGCTTGCGCAGCTCGCCTTCGACCTGCGTACCCAGGGCGTGGGCGAGTACCACACAGGGATCATGGGCGTGCTCAACAACACGGACCCGACGGGCTCGACCGCGGTCATCGCGAAGGGCCTGGAAGACCTGGTGGTGAGCGACCAGGTGTTCCTGAACTACAAGAACCAGTTCACCGCGAGACTAAAGGCCGCGAAGGAAAACGTGCAGGTAACTGACCCGGGCTTATTCGTGTCCAGCGTGGACAGCGCCTCGACAGCGGCAGTGAACGCATATGTTGCGGCAATCGCGGGGCCGGCCCCGAAGACCGGGACGACCGCGGGCGCGACGAGCCCCGCGCAAGCAATGAAAGACTACCTCAAGACCAAGGGGATCGACTCGTCGGCGATGTCGTTCGTCGTGTTCTCCGAGAGCCCGTCTGACTCGAGCTGGAAGGTCGACACGGCAACCGAGACCGGCAGCCAGCCGACGTACTTCCTTGTCCACGGGAGCAACGGGACCTGGACGGTCATAGACTCAGGGGCCAGCCTCAACGCTGCGCAGCTTAAGAAGGACGGGGCACCGGCGGACCTGAAGGCGCCGACAGCCGGTTGACGGCGCGGTGTGCTGCGCGCAGCCTACCCGTTGAACGGCGTTATCTGCCAGAGCAGCAGTAGCCATCGCCCTTCGCGCCTGGCATACGTGGCGGCGACGTGGAAGTCACCCGTGACCTCACTCCCCTCGTAAGTTATCTTCTCGAAGGTGTGATAGGTGAGCGTAGCCGCGTCGTCGCACGCGGTGAGGACCCGGAAGTCTTCCATCGTGAAGCGGTCGAGCGTCAGCTTGTGAAAGAGGTCATCGAGGATGTCAGCCTTGGTGAGCCTGCCGAAGTAGTTGATCTCCATAAAGTCTTCGGCCATCAGGTCGCGGAGCTCCTTGGCATCGCGCTTGAGCCAGGCGTCTCGCCGCAACTCCTCGAGAGTTATGAGCGTTTGGAGCAGGTCAGGGTTATCTAAACAGCTCATTTTCGCTCGACTGTGTCATTGGCAACTGCTTCTTCGAAGGCCTCCCGGACTATTGCGAACGCTTCCGGCTTCTTGCGTGGCTTTACGGCTCCGAAATTGCTCTCCAGTCTGGAAGCGACGGGCTCGATCCGGGCTACTTTCCCCTCTATCTTGAAGCGGACCCGGTCGCCCGGGCCAATCCCAAGGGCATCTCGCACTCGTTTTGGGATGGTCACCTGCGATTTGACGCTCAGCACAGATGTGTCGGTGACTCTCGGCATAGCAGTACCTCACGTTCTTGTATTACTAAGATTCCCTCTTACTCTACATTTTAGCTTACTCATGTCTACTACCGACTTCGATTGAAACCACCCGAGGACTCGAAGCAATTCAAGAATACTATGCGAGTATGACCTGAGTTTTTCGATGCTGAAATACTAGCGTGCGATTTTGCTCAGCAGCCGCGGTCCAGTTTCTCATAGACGTCTTTGCGGTGGCCAATCATCAGGACCAGGACGCCGTCCTTGGTCCTCGCGTAGATGACGCGGTAATCGCCGACCCTAAGCCTGGACAGGCCCGCGAATTTGCCCTTGAGCTGCTCGCCGGCGTCAGGGTCTTTCTTGAGGACTATTTCGAGCTTGTCGATGATCCGATTCGCCTCGGCCTTGTCGAGGTTCTTGAGGTCGTGAGCAACCGACTTCTTGTACTGGATGCTAGATGCCAAGGGAGTCCCTCAGCTCGGAGCTGGAGATGATGTCATCGTCCTTGTCCAGCAACCGGTGTAGAGCAATAAGGTAATCGTTGTACTCGGTCACATAAGTCCCTATTGCCTCACTGATGAGAGAGCTCCTGGATCTGCCCAGCAGGGAAGAAAGTTCGTCCAGCTCAGACAGCAGTCCGTCGGGTATTCGCATTGAGATGTTTGCAGGCATATTCACTCCCTTGCTCTTCATGCTAATACTAGTATTACATTGTGCTACATGTATGGCAAGGGCGGATACCGCGGCGTGAAAAAGCATTGAGGCCCCGGTTGCCCGGAGCCTCTAAGACCGCAGTCTTTGCCCGCCTGTCACGCATGTTTAGTGTAGTCCTGGGAGAACGCCCGGTCAATCGTGGGCTGGTGGAGCCGGGGGGATTTGAACCCCCAATTCCCACGTGACAGGTGGGCGTGCTCCCATTAGACTACGGCCCCACCAAAGCAAGCATAGCTCGAGGGTGTGACAGGAATGTGGGCGTTGTTTGGCGGGTCTAGCAGTTGGTCTTAAGTACCGCGTAATTGTCGGCGTATTCGGCAAGGGCTCGCCTGATCGCGCTGTGAACACCGGGGTCTTTGTCCAACAGAAAGAAGATGATCTCGCAGTCACAGATCCAGAGCGGACTGCAGCCGCAAGCGACTTCGAGCGCGCGGCCGACGCCGGCCAGGGTCACGTCGTGCTTCTCGCGGCGGAAGTGCTGGAAGACGGCGAGGATCGAGTCGGCTGCCATGCGTCGGTAGAGATCCGCGACCTCGCTGCCCAGGACGTGGCGCTTGTTCGAGTGCTTGATCTCGAAACCGTTGTCGGGGTCGAGGACGATGAGAGAATGAGCGAGCAGGGCGTCATCGATGTCTTCGAAGTAAGCGCTGCGCGCATTGTGTGTGAAGTACTCGCGCTCGCCGTAGATATCAATGCCGATATCGCGTGCTTCATAGAAATCGCGGATCTCCGACACGTTGCGCCTCCCTTGCGCCACGCGCTCTGCGAGGTAATCGACGAGGCCGGTGTTGAGCGAGCCCGCGCGGCCGCGGTTGTCGAGCTTGTTGCCGTCAGTGCGCTCATCGTTCTCGGTCAGCATGGTCACGAATGTGAAGCGCTCGGGCCCCGGCACACGGACGATGAGCCACTCGACGAGATCGTATTTGAACAGGTCCTTGATATCGCCGAAGTACTGGTTCTTCATGCGGCCTCGAATCAGAATAATGCGCCACCGGGGTCTGACCCCAGTGGCGCACTTTGCGATTTATTGCTTGTACTGGGCCATGCGCGCCTGGGCTTCAGGGTCGTATTCCGCCTCCCCTTCGAGGCGCAGCTCCACCTTCCTGATCGTCCCCGTGAACTGGAACGGCGGCTCGTATTCGGGCCAGACCGGGGACGTGCTGTCCGAGCCGATCTCCAGGCCTTCGGCGACGGCGTAAGCAAACGGGTTCGTCTTTTCGACGTCCACCTCACCGGCCTTGTCCCCGTTCACGAACAGCGTGACCTTGCCCGCGAATTCGACTGTCTTTTCGAACTACATGCGGACGTTCACCTCGCCCTCCGGCAGGGGCTTGTCAGACGTCGCCACGTAGCGAGTTCGGTTCAGGTAATTGGAGACGTAGCAGAGCATGCCGTCCTTGACGCACAGCGAGTATCCGCCGTCGAGACCCCCATCGGAGATGATGACTCCCTCGGCGCCGCCGGCGGGTATCTCGATGTCCGCGGTGATCGTGTGGGAGCGGTTCTTGACCCAGGGGCTCGCCGAACGCACGAGCTTCACCGGCCAGTAGTAGGTGTAGACGCTCCGGTCCTCGACCACGGTCGGCCGCCGGGCTGCCAGCTTCGCAATCAGGTTGTCGTCGAGCGGGAGCACCTGGAACTTCCCGGCTTCGGCCCACCACAGGTCGACCAGTTGCCTGACCTTCGCCGGATTTTCATCGGCCAGGTCGTGCACCTCTGAGAAGTCCTCGTCCAGCTTGTAGAGCTCCCACTTGTCGGCATCGAAGTCGTCGTCGTTCGCCTCGTGTTCCGGTATCCCGAAGCCGAACTTGAACGGCGTGGACCAGTGGGTCGTGACGGCCTTCCACCCGTCCGCCCAGATCGCCCTGTGGCTGAGCATCTCGAAGTACAGGACCGTCTTCGGGGTCGGAGCGTCGGCGTCATTGAGGCTGTATGCCAGGCTCTTGCCCTCGAGAGGGCGCTGGGCGTAACCGCGCACGGTGCGAGGCACGTCGATCCCGAGTATGTCCAGTATGGTAGGGGTGATGTCGACGGCGTGGTGGAACTGCGTGCGCATGGCGCCGGGGTCCTCTATCCGGGACGGCCAGCGGACCACCAGCGGGTCGCGCGTCCCGCCTTCGTGCACAGTCTGCTTGTACCAGCGGTTCGGCGTGTTGCCGGCCATGGCCCAGCCAGTGGCATAGTGCGGGTGCGTGGAAGGGCTCCCCCACTCGTCGATCTTGGACAGCATATCCTCCACGGTCTCGGGGGCAAGGTTGAAATAGCTCATCTCGGATGACAGGCCGCTGGCGCCGCCCTCTCCGCTGGCACCGTTGTCGCTGAGGAGGATGACGAGGGTGTTGTCGAGGATGCCGGCGGTCGTCAGGTAGTCGATGAACCTGCCAATATGCTCATCCGTGTGGGTCAGGTACCCGCGAACACCTCCTGCTGGCGGGCGAACAGGCGCTTCTCGTCGTCGGAGAGCGAGTCCCACGCCCGCACTCCCGGGTTGCGCTCCGGGAGTTCCGTGTTCTCCGGGACGACGCCCAGCTCCTTCTGCTTTGCGAACGTCTCCTCGCGCACGACGTCCCAGCCCGCGTCGAAGGCGCCCTTGTACTGATCGATGTACTCCTTCGGCGCGTGGTGCGGCGAGTGCGTCGCGCCGGTGCAGTAGTACATAAAGAACGGCTTGTTCGGGGTCGAGGCCTTCTGGCTGGTGACCCAGTCGATGGCGTGATCGGCGAGGTCTTCGTTGAAGTGGTAGCCCTCGGATGGACGCGCCGGGGGATCGATCTTGTGGTTGTCCTCCCACAGGTCGGGCTCCCACTGGCTGGTCTCGCCGGGAAGGAAGCCGTAGTAACGCTCGAATCCCTGCCCGAGCGGCCAGCGGTCGTACGGGCCGGAGGCGCTCTCGTTCTCGTCAGGGGTCAGATGCCACTTGCCCAGCGCCATCGTGTTGAAGCCGCGCTCTACCAGGACGGCCGGCAGCATGGCGGTCTCTTTGGGGATGCGGCAGTTGTAGCCCGGGTAGCCGGTCGCGGTCTCCATGACGCTCGCTACGCCGACGGTGTGGTGATTGCGTCCGGTGAGCACGGCAGCGCGAGTGGGCGAGCAAAGCGCGGTGGTGTGGAAGTTGATGTAGCGGAGGCCTTCTTCGGCGAGCCTGTCCATGTTGGGCGTCTTGATCCTTCCGCCCAGGCCGCCGTAGCAGCCGAGCTGCGCATACCCGATGTCATCGAGCACGATGACCAGGACGTTCGGCGAGCCCTCGGGAGCATCGGGCGGGACCGGCCATGCCGGCTCGGATTCATCCGCGGTCCTTCCTATCTTTCCTGTAAACGGTGTGCCTTCAGGGTATGTCTTCGGTCCGTCCATCGCTCTTCACGCCCCTCCCGCGTCGCCCACATTGTCTATTCATCGCTGACGCCTTTTGCAGTATCATGCAGTTAGCCGGTGGAGTGCAAGCAAGGCGGTGATTTGAATGATTATCGACTCTCATTTTCACCTCGTTGACAGGGGATGGGTCGGCGACGATTTCTTCCTCGCCATGGCGAAGATCGTGGTCGCGGGGGCTACCAAGGCGACCGGCGAGGCCGGGCCCGACCCCAACGAAGTAGTCAAGAACGTCCTGCCCATGCTTGCTGACACCACGGGCGATAAGCTCATCGCCAAGATGGACGCCGCAGGCGTCGACAAGTCGTGCATCTTCTGCGTGGACTACGCGGCCCAGACCGGCGAGCCCGGGGTGGAGATCGCCGACCAGAACCGCATGATCGCGGAGGCGGCGAAGCGGTTCCCCGACCGCCTGATCCCGTTCTTCTGCATAGACCCGAGGCGCGAGGGCTCGCTCGAGATGTTCAAGCGCGGCGTCGAGGACTGGGGGATGAAAGGGCTCAAGCTCCACCCGACCGCGGGGTTCTACCCGTATCAGGAGGAGTGCTACCCGCTCTACGAGGCCTGCGTCGAGTACGGCATCCCGGTGGTTTTCCACACGGGCAGCCAGCCGGCGCCGATGAAGTGGCGCTTCGCGCGGCCGATCTATCTCGACGACGTCGCTGCCGACTTCCCCGACCTGCCCATCATCGCGGCGCACGTCGGGCACGCCCTCTGGGAGGAGGCGCTGCTGTTGTCGAGCGTCAAGCCGAACATCTACTTCGACTTCTCGGGCTGGCAGATCACTTTCAACGAGCACCCGGAGGTGTTCTACCGGATGCTGCGGCGGGTGATCGACGACGTGGGCCCGTGGCGCGTGTTCTTCGGGACCGACGGGCCGTACCTGGACGTGCTATGCCCGATCGACGTCTGGATGAAGGCGGTGACCGAGCCGGACCTGTCTTGCGCGCCGGAGGTGTCGTTCAGCAAGGAAGAGGTCGACACCATCATGGGGAACTCGTTCGCGAAACTGCTCGGCCTGTAGCCTGCAAAACGCAAAATAGGGACAGGCACCTTTTTGCATTTCTAGACTCCGGCATGCATTTGAAGAAAAATGCAAAAAGGTGCCTGTCCCTATTTTGCGTTTTCGAAAAGAAGAGCCGCGCCTTTAAGACGCGGCTCTTTCCAGTTGTGCTTCTTGCTTCTCAGGCAGGCGGCACCGGAGGCATCCCCGGCGGCGGCCCCATCTCGACCGGCGTGGTCGCGCGAGGCGCCGTGTCCAGTATCCTCTTGTACGCGTACACGATCGCCATGATGACGATCGGCCAGGCAAAGAGCGCCCCGACACCGCACAGTATGAATCCGGCGAGCATGATGAGCCAGCACAGGATGAACAGCAGGAACAGGTCCCACCATGCGCCCTTCGTGATGTCCCAGCTGAGCTTCAGGGAGTCCATGACGCCGGCGTCCTGCTCGATCATGATGTACCCGTAGAAGTGGTACTTGATCAACAGGTAGATTCCCGGAATGATGCAGAGGATGAACCCTATCATCACTATCAAGCCGTAGAGGAGGTCCGCCAGCAGGAACCTCCAGTAGAACCTGTTCGCGCCGAAGATGTCGGCGAACTCAGGCTTCTCTCCCTTGTACACCTTAAGGGTGATGTACACAGTTGCCAAGTGTATGTAGACTCCCACGAAGAAACCCAGGAGGCCGCAGATGATCGTGATCGCCGGGTATTTAGCGAACACCCCGCTGATGCTGGAGAACACCCCGCTGGCCACGAAGAATATCAGCGCGAGGACCACGAAGAACAACATGTTGTCCACCATGGTCCGCCAGCCGTACCTTATCGCTCCGCCAATGTCCAACCGTTCCTCATCCATAGCCCCCTCCTCCGTCCGCGCACCCTTCGTCCGCGGCTCGCTATTGTCGCTCCGCTACCTCGTCCCGTTCTAAAGCCGGCAGCACGCCGCCAGTCCGGCTACGCCGCCTCGACCTCTTTCTTGAGCTTGCGCGTCACGTGCGGGACGTAGATGCTCATCACTATGTCGAAGAGTCCCGCGATGATCGCGTAGATGCCGATCAGGACCATCAGGGCATAGACGCTCCCGAACGGCCAGACCAGGATGAGGATACCGAAGATGATCGATATCACTCCGAGCACCCCGATCCAGCCCCGGCCGGTGCCGGCGGGCAGGTCGAACGCCCCGGCAAGCTCCACGATGCCGAGTACGATCACCCAGATGCCCACCAGGATCGCCATGACCCAGAGGACGCCCACGGTGGCTTTGTCCAGGTGCCCGAGGATTATCCCGCCGATCACGAAGCCGACGGCGCCCCACGCGAAGGTCCCGAACCACTTCTCCTTCTTGATGAGTCGGACGATGCCGCGGATGACGTCGATCAGCCCGTAGACCAGTACGAACACCCCGAAAATCCAGAAGAACGTCTTGGCCGTGGCGCTCGGGTAGGCGATCATCAACACGCCGAATGCCAGCGCGATGAGTCCCCTGATCAGGAACGACCACCAGCTACCCACTACGATGTCAACTTCCTCCATCCCAGACCCCCCTTGGTCGCCAATATGACACTGCCAGGTGCCAGCTGAACGTGGCACGTCTCAAATCACGCGTACAGCCGGACGACTTCCCGGCTTTTTGTGGAGTTTCAGCTGCGCCCCCTCTGGTTTTTGTTTCTGCTCTTTTGAGCTTATTCCTTTGGGGCCGCGGGGTGGCGGGCGCGGCGGGTCACTGAGTAACCGGTTTCTCCCTGTGGGTCGCGCTGCCGAGCAGGCTGGTGGCGCCTTCGACCGACTCGTCCGTTATCCAGGAGCTCAGCAGCGGGTCGCCGGCTTCCATGACGCGCTCGATGCGGTCGATAGTGTCGCCGCGCAGTTGGCGCTTGATATCCTTATATCCCCGGCGCGGCAGGGCGGCGAGCGCGGTTGCGATCTCCATTGCCCTGGCGGCGACCTGGTCGGGCGGGACCACCTCATCGAACGCCCCCGCGTCGAGCATCTCCGCGGGGCCTGCCAGCGCTCCGGTGAGGATCATGGTGCGGGCGGTGTCGTTTTGAAGCTCGGCCTTCAGCACCTCGATGGTGGAGACGGGGAACGGTATGCCGGCGCGGACTTCCGTCACTCCGAACAGGAAAGGCCCTTCGGCGCAGACCCGGTAGTCGCACGAGACCGCCAGGATGAAGCCTCCTGCGATCGCGTGGCCGTTGATGGCGGCGACCGTCGGGCGCGGGAACGCGTACACGGTGGTGATCACGCGATTGACGCTCTCGATAAGCGCGCGTTGTTCGGGGGGCGCATACTGCGGCACCGCCTTGAGGTCGAGTCCGGCGGTGTAAGAGCTCCCGGCGCCTGTGATGATGACGGCGGACACGCTGTCGTCGCTCGCGAGGAAGGCGAGCGCGTCTTCCGCTTCGGTGACTAGCTCGAGGTTGATGGCATTAACCGGCGGACGGTTGATGCGCATGACCGCTACGGCGCCTTCGCGCTCGATCTCGATAAACTCCACCCGCTCCTCCCCTCGTGTGTGTGCCGGCGGGACGCCGGCGCTACGTTCCCCAGTGTTTGCCGGCGGGACGCCGGCGCTACGTTCCCCAGTGTTTGCCGGCGGGACGCCGGCGCTACGTTCCCCAGTGTTTGCCGGCGGGACGCC
>Ga0066793_10000460_pt1 | contig 16054 bp, 11 predicted proteins | sample PersoiDNA2013189_FD_83876 | JGI IMG/M metagenome (GOLD analysis project Ga0066793, IMG submission 83876) | Permafrost soil microbial communities from the Arctic, to analyse light accelerated degradation of dissolved organic matter (DOM) -... | ecosystem: Environmental > Terrestrial > Soil >... | reverse complement strand
TCACCGGGGACAGGGACCTGCTCCAGTTGGTCGACGAGCGGATTATCGTCAACCTGGCAGGCAAGAAATTATCGGAGGCCAAAGATTATCTCGCCCCCGACGTAGTGGCTTACCTGGGTGTGCGCCCCGACCAGATCGTCGATTATACGGCCCTGGTCGGAGATACTTCGGATAACATCCCGGGCGTCAATGGGATTGGGGAGAAAACGGCGATCTCCCTCCTGCAAACTTACCCCACCTTGAAGGATATCTACGACCACCTGGACGCGATCCCCACCCGCGTGCGCACCAAGTTGGAAGCCGGGCGCGCTTCCGCCGAGATGAGCTGGAAGCTGGCTAAAATCATCACCAATGTGCCCATCCTCCTCGATCTGGAAAAGGCCCACACCGAAGATTTCGACCCGGCAGCGGTTGAAGCACTCTTTCGCCAACTCGAATTCCGGTCGCTGGTGGACCGGTTGATGAAATTAGCCCAATCATATCATTCCTCTCCATCCGCTTCCCAGCAGCTATCTTTGTTTACCACCGGGACCCCAGTGGTGATCAGCGCTGCGCCAATCCAGGTTGAGACCCATCTCGTTGACACACCAGAGGCAATGAACGGACTCGTCAAAGTGATGCAAGACGCAGCATGGATCTCCTTTGACACAGAAACCACGTCCACCGATCCCATGCGCGCGGACCTGGTAGGCATCTCCATCGCCGTCAAAGAAGGTGAAGGTTATTACATCCCGGTGGGGCATAAGACAGCCAGCGCCGGCCAGCTCAAGATCGAAGTAGTGTTGGAAGCCTTACGCGGTCCAATGACCAACCCGGCCCAGAAAAAACTGGGACACAACTTGAAATATGACTATTTGATGCTGAGTCGTTATGGCCTGGATACAACCCCATTGGCCCTGGACACGATGATCGCCGAATGGTTGATCGACCCAGGATCGCACAACCTGGGATTGAAAAACATGGCCTGGACCCGCATGGGGATACAGATGACGCACATCGAAGATCTGATAGGCAAGGGTAAAAACCAGATCACCATGGCCGATGTACCGGTCGAGGCCGCGGCGCGTTATGCGGCTGCTGACGCTGAAACTACCCTGCGTTTGAAACCCGGGCTTGAAGCCGACCTGGCCAAGTACAAGGTGGCCGATCTATTAGACAAGTTAGAAATGCCCCTCATTCCAATCCTGGCGGATATGGAACGGGCCGGCATCGCCTTGGATATCCCCTTCTTAAAAACAATGTCGGTCGAGTTGAGCCAGCGCATGCTTGAGCTTGAGAAACAGGTTTTTAACGCCGCCGGAAGTCCATTTAACCTAAATTCGACCCAACAACTGGCTAAAGTTCTTTTTAATAACCTCGGTCTGGAACCACCCGACCGGCGCAAACGCACGGCCAGCGGTTTCTATTCCACCTCGGCAGACGTTCTGGAAGAGCTGCGCGGTCAGCACCCAATAGTTGACTGGATTCTCGAATACCGTGAGCTGGCGAAATTAAAATCCACCTACGTGGACGCTCTTCCCGAAGAAATCAACCCGTCGACAGGGCGAGTGCACACCTCATACAACCAGACCGGTTCGATCACCGGGCGCCTGGCATCCTCCGATCCCAATCTGCAAAATATTCCTACTCGTACTGAGATTGGACGCCGCGTGCGCCAGGCATTCATCACCGGCCCGCACAATGTGCTTCTTTCAGTCGATTATTCGCAGATCGAGCTGCGCATCGTGGCGCACATGGCCGGTGACGAGGCCATGTTGGCAGCCTTCCGCGCCGGTCAAGATATCCACGCGGCTACGGCGGCAGCCATTTACAATGTGCCCTTGCCAGCCGTGACCAAAGAACAACGCCGGCATGCCAAAGCCATAAATTTCGGTTTGATTTACGGAATGAGTGCATTCGGCTTGAGCCGCACCACCGATCTCACGCTGGGTGAGTCGGAAGATTTCGTTTTAGCGTATTTCGCTCAATTCCCTGGCGTAAAAAAATACCTGGATGGCATCCGCAGGCTGGCAGCGGACCAGGGTTACGTCGAAACCTTACTCGGTCGCCGGCGCTATTTCCCCGGTTTGAAGACCCAGACCAACCAAAATGTACGTAATCGCGAAGAACGTGAAGCCATCAATGCCCCTGTCCAGGGAACCGCGGCAGATATCATGAAATTGGCCATGCTGCAGGTCCCAGAGGCATTAACCCATGCCGGGCTGCGCGGGCTGCTTCTTTTACAAGTTCACGACGAATTGGTGTTAGAATGTCCTCGCAGTGAACTGATCCAGACTGCCGGGTTAGTCCAACAAGTGATGGAAGGGGCTTACCAACTTTCAATTCCACTGATCACGGAAGCCCGTTGGGGGAAAAATTGGGGTCAGATGAGCCCATTGGATTCTTTCAGCGCCTGATGCGATTAAGTCTTAGAGTTGAGGAAAAATATGACTGGAAATCAGGAATTATTCCAAAAAACTATGAACCAGGGGCATTCTGCGGCCTGGGACCGCCAGTGGGGTCAAGCCACCTCTTTTTACCGGAGTGCTCTGGAAGAATTTCCCGACAATCCTAAGGCTCTGACCAGTCTGGGGCTGGCGTTATGTGAGCAGCAGCAGTACGAAGAAGCGCTCATCTCTTACCGGCGTGCGGCAGTGGTTAACTCAGGCGACCCACTCCCAGTTGAAAAAGTTTCCTTAATTTGTGAAGAATTGGGGAAACACAACGACGCCACCCGGGCGGCACTGCAAGCGGCAGACCTGTATATTAAAAATCGTGAAGTCGACAAAGCTTTGGAAAATTGGGTGCGGGTAACCCGTTTCAACCCGGAGCATCTTACCGCCCACTCACGTCTGGCCATGACGTATGAACGCTTAGGGCGTAAAGCGGATGCCGTGACCGAATATCTGGCGGTTGCCTCACTGGTCCAACGCGCTGGCGATCCGATTAAAGCGGCCCAAGCGGTGAACTACGCCCTGCAGATTTTACCGGGCAACGATGAAGCCCGCCAGATGCTTAGCATGATCAAAGCCAACCAGCCATTGCCCAAGCCAAGCCGACCGGCCGGCACAACCGGAGCGTTATCCCTCAACCGTGCACGTAAAATGGAGTCCGAAGAATCGGGCGCGCAAGGAGCGAGCAGCCTGGATCCTGTATCCGAAGCGCGGCAGAAAGCCCTGGTCGTGTTGGCGGGTTTTTTATTTGAACCGGATGACGAAGGTGTTGAGGAACCGCCTGTCCGCCGTGGATTGAGCTCAATTACCAATGGAACCAACCTGAGCGCACCCAAAGTGGTCGAGCGCACCCGCGCCCTGCTCCATTTAACCCAAGCAGTCGATGCTCAAACCCAAGGTAAAAACAATGAAGCCGCCAGCGAGCTGCAAAAAGCTATTGAAACCGGCTTAAGCCATCCGGCCGCATGTTTCGACCTCGGTCTTTTACTTTTTAACATATCGCAATGGGATAACGCCGTTGCCAACCTGAGGATCGCTGTCAAACAAGCGGATTACACGTTGGCATCCCGCTTGCTCATGGGCGGTGCTCTCCGGCAATCCGGACGGCTGGCCGAAGCGGCAATTGAATATCTGGAAGCGCTTAAGGTGGCCGATTCCATGACCGTGCCAGCCGACCAGGCCGATGAAGTGCGCCAACTTTACGAACCGCTGATCGACAATCAAGCCCGCCAGCGTGACGAAAAAGCCATGGCCGATTTGTGCGATAACATCGAAGCCCAACTGATGACCCCCGACTGGCGCCAAAGCCTGGAACGCGCCCGCCAGCAGCTTGCCCAACATTCAGAAGGCAACCTACCCCTCGCAGAAATCTTCCTGCAGCGGAACAGCAGCCAGGTGGTAGAATCGCTGATCTCAATTCGTAAGATGGTCCAGAATAACCAGCCGCGGTCGGCTATGGAAGAAGCGTTCTACGCCCTCCAGTTTGCCTCGACTTACCTACCCCTTCACATCCAGATCGGCGAGCTTTTGCTGCAAGACGAACATGTCCGCGAGGCGATTGAAAAATTCCAGATTGTTGCCCAGGCGTATAACATTCGGGGCGAGACGCTGCAAGCAGCCAAATTGCTGCGACGTATTATTCAGCTCAATCCGCGCGACCTGTCGGTGCGCAGCCAATTAATTGAACAATTAGTTGCCCAGGGTGAGATCGAAGAGGCCATCCGCGAATATATGGACCTGGCCGATATTTATTACCGGCTGGCCGAGTTAGATCTGGCACGCAAAACCTATCTGTCCACATTAAAGATCGCCCAACAGTCCACCACCAACCGGTCCTGGAGTGTGCAGATCTTATACCGCCTGGCAGATATTGATATGCAACGGTTGGAATGGCGCCAGGCACTGCGCGTGTTTGAACAGATCCGCACGTTAAAACCGGATGACGTTAAAGCCAGGATTAACCTGGTGGATATTAATATGCGCATGGGCCAGGAAAGCGCCGCGCTAAATGAGGTGGATAGCTATTTGAATTACCTGGATAACATGCGCCAATCGAGCCAGGGGATTGAGTTCCTCAAAGGATTGGTTCTCGACCATCCCGATAAGGTCGAGTTGCACAAATGCCTGGCAGACGTCTATTACCGCGCCGATCAAAAAGCTGAGGCCATTGCTGAATTGGATACAATTGGGGATATGTTAGTCAGTGCCGGGAACCGGGCGGGCGCCATCCAGATCATTCAAAAGATCATTAGCCTGGACCCACCGAACGCGCCTAAGTACCAACGTTTGCTCGAACAGCTTCAAGACAAAGCCTGAGGTTCGCGCTTCCGCGTCTACCACCAGATCCGATACCAGGCCGATGTGCTGGCAATAAAACTGCTATAGGTTACTTCGACCTTAATTTGGACGATCTGATTGGCAGATTGCTGGCCAACGGGGAGCTGTACCTGCGAGATACCGTTCTCATCACTGGGCGGGAGAATAAATCGCTGTTCATCGCCAGACGGAAGCTTGATTTTTGCCAATGCTAAGGCGCCGCTGATTGGCTGGTACGACTGATCCTGTACGACGACATACAGGGTTTGTGTACTGTTGGTTTTTACCACCGCTGTTCTGACAAAAGCGTGAGCCTGCAGCTTTACAATTTCAACTGACCCTATGAATTCAGCCTGGTTGGGTTCTAATAACTTGCGGTTGCGTCCAGATTGGTCGAATTGGATCCGTCCGATATCTGCCAGCTTGACCCAATGATCAGGCGACATTTCTGGGTGCCACTCAAAGCGCGCCCGTTCAAAGTACTGTACGTACAGGTCGCCCTCTATCACATAGTCCGAAATCGGACTGCCGAATAACGCCAACCCGCCATGGGTATCAAAGAATGCTAAAAAGGCATAGCAGACGTTAAATCGGCCGTCAGTAGAAGAAAAGGCCCGACAAGCTGGCGTATTGGTCGGCATTAGCACCGGCTGAACCCGGGCTTTTTGGTAAACCAGTGAGCCTACAAGGCTCAACTTAACCCGCTGACCTGCAGGCGCATCCTCATGCAGTTCAAAACGTGCCTTCTGAAAATATTGCATTTTTAAATAGGATGTGGGATCGACAAACTCGTCCGTGATGGGTCCACCAAACACGAGTAATGGGTCGGGCACGCTCTGGTAATAAGCTAAGAACTCCCCAATAACGAAATGTTTTGTTTCAGGAAATTCCCGGCTTGTTTGTTGTTGAGCGATTGCAGGAAAATAAATGCCTGCTACTAACCCCGCCACGATTAGCAATGTAAAACTTCGACGCAACCAGGCCATATTAAAATTATACTAATAATTTTCATTGAATCGGTAGATCGGTACATCTGCCTATGCGGGTAAATGGTTCTTGCCATAGAGCGATTCGCGGATTTGAATCACCTGCCGGCGCAGGCGATCATCTCGCTCGAGCATATCCGCTACCTTTTCACAAGCATACATCACCGTGGTATGATCGCGTCCACCCAAAACCTCACCAATTTGTGGTAATGAAACATTGCCTTCTTCTCTGAGCAGGTACATGGCCACCTGGCGGGGTAATGCCACTTCGCGGGTGCGGCTGCGCCCTAACAAAGCCTCCGCGCTGATGCCAAATGCACTGGCAACGATGCCGACCACCCGGTCCGGATCGAGCAGGTTACGCTGGGGCAAGAGATCGGCCAGAGATGAACTAACCAGTTGTGTCGTCAGTGGCAAACCACTTAGATCCGAGAAAGCCAGCACGCGCGTCAGCGCACCTTCCAATTCACGGATATTGGACTGCACCATGCGGGCAATCGTTTCAAGGATATCGCCAGAGACTTGTTTGCCTGTACGGGCGGCTTTAGAGCGTAAGATAGCAATGCGGGTTTCAAGGTCAGGCGGTTGGATATCAGCAGTCAGCCCCCACAGAAAACGTGAACGATAGCGTTCTTCGAGGGTGACCAGCGCTTTTGGCGGGCGGTCTGACGTCATTACAATTTGCTTATCCTGACCGTGCAGGGTATTGAACGTGTGGAAAAACTCTTCCTGGGTCGATTCTTTTCCGGCAATAAATTGGATATCATCAATTAATAAAACATCGACCTGGCGATATTTTACCCGGAAGGCCGGCGTGGTATGTTTAAAGATGGCAGTGATGATTTCATTGGTAAATTCCTCTGATGAAACATACAATACGCGCAACCCCTTACGCTGGACGACATTTCCGATGGCATGTAGCAAATGCGTCTTTCCAAGCCCCACCCCACCATACAGAAAAAGTGGATTGTACGCACGGGCCGGGTTTTCCGCAACAGCCATACAGGCGGCATGCGCCAAACGATTGCTGGCGCCCACCACAAAACTCTCAAAAGTATAGCGGTTATTAATTTTAGAACCAAAGGAGGAGACTTCAGCTTCGTTTTCTGCGGCACTTTCTACATCTTGTTCAGGCTCATCAACCGCAATCTCGGCCTGGTTAACTGAAAAATTAACCACCACCGACCGGTCAACCATACCTGCCAGCATCCGCGTGACTGTGCTGGTTAGCCGGCTTTCCAACCAATCGCGTGCATAAGCGTTCTGAACCCCAATTGTAAATATGCCATCTTCATAAGCAATTAGGGTCGCGCTGCGCACCCAGGTATCAAAAGAGGCTTTTGACATTTCCATCTGTAGTTGGCCTAACGTGGCCTGCCAAGCTTGGTCTGCGTTCATCGGTTCAAAATCCTCTCAATGCGGAAAAATCGACCGGCCCTACGCTGGTCCCACATAAGCAAGAGATTAATGATTACCGCAACAATAATTATGCGGCAAGCATATTTTTTTATTTATCCCAAACTTTGATTGATGTTGGGGAAAGAGCCCCGTCCACAAGCGATAGGAACATTCTAACTGAATTACTCATTAGAAACAAGGCGTATACCCTACGCTTCCCTAAAAATAAGCCATATTTTAAGATTTCTAATGTTAAAGAAATTCAATAAAAAAAATGAATCCTGGCAATTCTTTTCCCAGTTCAGGACCCCCAAGACTGGGTCTGCAATCCTTATACCACTACCATATATTGGGGTATATCTTGTGTTTTTCTTAATTTTCGGTACAGGTGGTTTTCTTTGCCGTGGAATCTTAAACCGGTTAAATCGGGATATATCCTATGTTATGATCCAGGAATTGGAATCTCATTAAAAAAGCCTGTGAGAAATCATTCAAGCATCATGCGCGCGGCTCGACGGGCGATTTCCACGGCGAAATTGGTGCCGCGGTCCCAGGGATACACCTGGCTCATGCTGGCAAAATAAAGCCCATTCATAGGGGTGCGAATCTCGGGGATGTTGCGCGAATGGTTAATCAGCGGGATGGGTTGAGCATAAGTCGTCCGGTTGAGCCAACTGGCACGCACCCAATCGATCTGGAACTTGGGATTGAAGAAAGACAGTTTGGGCAGGAATTTCGCCAGAATCTCCTCTTTGCTCAGGCGAAAATTCTCGTGATCGGTATTTAAGTAATCACCGATGTAAACAATGTGGTCGCCCCCAAAATGATCAGGTGAGACGTAATTCGTATGTTCTACCAGTGACAAGAAAGGAAATCCCGCCGACTTGGGAACATTAAACCAGTAATAACCCTCTTCCGAAAGCTGGTGTTTTAACGCCAGGATGATGACCACCGCGCCCATATTTTTCAGGTTGAGCAGTCCTTGGAGATAAGTAGACGGCAGTTCGGGGGCAAGTTTTGCCATCAGCCCAGGCGATACTGTGGAGAGACACTGGTCAAAATGGCGCGCCTCCTGCCCCGCAGGCTGGATCGACAGGCCAGAAGGCCCTTCCTGGGCAATGTGGGCGACACGGGTGGATAACTGGATCGTCACCCCCATCTGGCGCAAGCGTTCCACCAGAGAATCCGAAAAGGCCTGGAAGCCCCCCTGAAAGGTCCCCAGGCGGGTGGTGCGAGAATGCAGGCGTGCCCACAACCAGGCCATATTCACTTCCCGGGCATATCGCTCACTAAATTTTCCCAGCAGCATCGGCTCCCACATGGCTTCATACACACGGTTGCCGGTCCACTTGCGCATCCAGGCCTCCGCCGTTTGCCCCTCTAACCCCTTCCAATTGCCCGACAGTCGCAGATAAACCCCAACCAGGCCAAAACGCGCTGTATCGATCAGGGGAAAATGGCGTAGTAAGAATAAAGGAATGTTGGAAAACATCGAATCGAACGGGAAAAAGCGACCCTGATGGTATATCACGGTGATGGGGCGTGGGAAAATGACCCGGTCTCGCCAACCCAATTCATCGATCAGACCCAACATATGCTGGTCAGATGCGAACCAATGATGGTAAAAACGCTCGACCGACCAATCCCAATGAGGTTCCTTAAATCCGGCTGCCAGACCACCCACACCGTCGCTGCTTTCGTAGATCGTCACATGCTGTCCGGCGCGCGCAAAATCATAAGCCGCCGCCATTCCCCCAATGCCAGCCCCAATCACTGCAATGTTCTTTTCTGCCATATTCAACTCGCTTTGTGACTGCTCAGCCGTATGAAGAAAGGCGCCGAATTTGAGGTGTTTTGCGCTTACCAGGTAAGCGCAAAACACCTCAAATTCGGATCTTTTCCAAAGGGCTGTGAGTAGTCAGACTTTAGGGACTTCGCCCCATTTATATCCTTCACGCAAGAAATAATAAGCCCCCAGCACTGTAATCGGCAGCCACAAGGCGGCGTGTAGTACCAGTGTATAACTGGCCGCTACCGCACCAGGGATGCCGTAAGCCGTCAGCAGGGCAATCCCAGGCCCATCAAAGGTGCCAATATAACCTGGCGCGGATGGAAGGGTGGTGGCCAGGTTGACGATCCCATTCATCAACATCAGCGCGAAGAAACTAACCTGGAAATGGAAAGCGTGCATCACGAACCAATACTTACCGGTTTCCAACAGCCAGATAATGGCTGAAGTGACAAATACCATCAGGGCCTCTTGCGGCGAGCGCAGCGATTCTAAGCCCTCTAAAAAGCGCTGGCTCAGATCCTTCGTTTTTTGGCGGTAACGGGACGGTATTAAGTGTTCAATGCTCCAGTTAACCAATCGCTCGGTCATTTTGGGGAACATGGCGGCCAATAAAAAGACGGCCAGTGCCCCCAGGAAAATCACTGCGCCGCCAATGGCCATCTCTTGAATGCTAATGCGACCGATAAAGCCCAGCTCAATAGTGCCGGACGATCCGGAACCCTGCGTCACACGGGTGAGCTCGCCCAGGTTCAAAAAGACAAAACCCAACATCACCACCGCGTCGAAGATGCGCTCGACAATAATGGTGGCCAGGGAGGCCGAGATCGAAACCCCCTCACGGCGCTTGAGCACCACGGCACGCAGCAATTCCCCTGCCCTGGCCGGATAGATGTTGTTACCCATATAACCAATAGCCACGATGGGGAACATGGTGTTTGTGGGGATCTTTTTGAGCGGTCGCAAGAGATAATGCCAGCGCCAGGCCCGGACCCACACCGCGATCATGTAGACGATAACCCCTGGGACTAACCAGATATAACTGGCGGTGGCTAAATTAGATGTCACATCCGAGAGGCGCAGCTTGCCCAGGGCCCAATATAATAAAACTACACTAAATATCAGGCCGACCCAAAATTGCCACCGTTTCATAAGCAGAATTCTACCATGGTATACTTAAATAATGCCTTTGGTAACCGCCGTCGACCTGGGAAAATCCTTCGGCCCGAACGACATTTTTAGTCACATATCCCTCAGCCTGCCTCGCCGGGCGCGTGTGGCAATCGTTGGACCGAATGGGATTGGTAAAACTACCCTTTTGCGCATCCTGGTCGGGTTAGAAGAGCCAACCAGCGGTACACTCCACCGCGCGCGCGGGCTGCGTTTTGGTTATCTGCCCCAGGAAGCTCAATATGCCTCGGATAATACCCTCTGGCACGAATGTCTGTCCGTTTTCGCAGATTTATTAGCCCAACAGGCAGAATTGCATCGCTTAGAAGCCTTGATGAGCCAGCCGGGACAATCTGAAGAGGCACTCCAGGTTTACGGGCCCCGCCAATTGGCCTTTGAGCAGCAGGGCGGTTATACCTACGAACAGCGCATACGGCAGACTTTAAGCGGGTTGGGATTCATGCAGGCGGATTACGAGCGCCCGTTGAGCCAACTCTCTGGCGGTCAGCGCACCCGTGCGCTTCTGGCCAACCTGCTGCTCTCCAATCCAGATTTGATCTTGCTCGACGAACCAACCAACCACCTGGATATTTCCGCCGTGGAATGGTTGGAGACTTATTTGAAAGAATGGGAAGGCGCGGTGCTGATCGTTTCGCACGACCGCTATTTCCTCGATCAGGTCGCGCAAACCATTTTTGAAATGACCCCAGCCCTGGAGCTCTACCACGGCAATTACAGCGCATACCTGGCGCAGCGCGCCGAACGCTACCAGCGCCGTCTGGAAGAGTACCAGACACAAGTCGAATTCGTCGAAAAAGAAGAAGAATATATCCGGCGCAACATCGCCGGTCAAAACACACGCCAGGCCCAGGGAAGGCGCAAACGCCTGGAGCGCATGCTGGAAGAGGCGCGGATCACCCCGCCCTCCGAGGGCCGGCGGCTGCACCTGCATCTGCAGCCAGTGGCCCGTTCCGGCGACCTGGTGGTGCGCACCAACCGGCTCAGCGTCGGTTATGCGGATGAAGGCCGGCCCCTGTTCAAAGCTCCCGACCTGACCCTGACCCGCGGCGAATGCGCCGCTATCATCGGGCCTAATGGCGCGGGTAAAACCACTTTTCTTAAAACACTGCTCGATAAGATCCCGGCTTATGCCGGCGAAGTAATTCTCGGAGCCAACCTGTCGATCGGCTACTTTGCCCAGGCGCACGAAGGTCTCAACCCACACAACAACCTGGTGGGTGAAATCCAATCCGTCGCGCCGCAGATGCGCCCTGGCGAGGTGAGGGATTACCTGGCCAAATTCCTCTTCACCGGGGATGACGCTTTTAAGGAGGTGTCGGTATTATCAGGAGGCGAGCGCGGTCGCCTGGCGCTGGCCAAGCTGGCCCTCTCAGGGGCAAACCTGCTTCTGCTGGACGAGCCCACCAACCACCTCGACCTGCCCTCCCAGGAGGTGCTGCAGTCGGTGCTCTCCGATTACGCCGGGACGATCCTGCTCGTTTCTCACGACCGCTACTTGATCGACGCCTTGTCAACCCAGATTTGGGAAGTTGACCCACTTGTGAGCGAACTTCGCATTTTCGATGGGACCTATAGCCAATTCAAGCTGGCGCGTGAAGCGGACCTTTCCACGGCGGCGGCTGTGAAGGCCGCGGCTCCCGGCAAACCAGCTTCCATATCTGCTTATAATGAGAGTGATGTGGATGCCAGGACCGCACACAGCCTTAGCCGTCCGGCCGCGCCGTCCAACAATAATGAACGCCGCCGTCTGCAACAAATCAAATCACTGGAAGGCGAGATCTCGACCCTGGAAACGAGATTGGCCGGGCTGACGCGCCAACTGGAGAACCCGCCCCCCGATGCGGCCAAAGTCACCCGGTTGGGACAGGAGTACCTGCAAATGCAACAATTATTGGAAAATCGCCTGGAAGAATGGGCCAACCTGTCCGAGTAAGCCCCGGCCCGTTTTAGTCCAGGCATAAATCGATCAATGGGAAAAACTATCCCCAGGAGGTTTATCTAATGCCCGAATCACAATCCACCCCTCTGCTTAACATCAGTGATTCATCTGCCTTTCTGGCCAGCCTGATCGACCACACTCTCTTAAAACCAGAAGCGACCTGCGACCAGATCACCCGTTTATGCCAGGAAGCGAAGACCTATTCTTTTGCCACGGTATGTATCAATCCCACTCATGTCAAATTATGCGCTGAGCTGCTGCACGACTCGCCGGTTAAAGTCTGCTCCGTGATCGGATTCCCCCTGGGAGCGACCCTGACCAGCGTAAAGGTTTTTGAAAGCCGGGCGGCAATTGCCGATGGCGCCAACGAAATCGACATGGTGATCAACATTGGAGCGCTGAAAAGTGGGGATAAGGCTTTCGTCCAGGAAGATATTCGCCAGGTGGTTGAGGCGTCGCACGCAGCGGATGCGCTGGTTAAAGTGATCATCGAGGCATGCCTGCTGACAGATGAAGAAAAGGTCAGCGCCTGCCTGCTCGCCAAAGAGGCTGGCGCCGACTTCGTCAAGACCTCTACCGGATTTTCCACAGGCGGCGCCACCCTGGCTGACGTAGCCCTCATGCGCCGGACCGTCGGACCCGTCATGGGGGTCAAAGCCGCCGGGGGCGTCCGTACCCGAGAAGACGCCGAAGCCATGGTTAAAGCCGGGGCTACCCGCCTGGGCGCCAGCGCCGGGGTCACGATCATCCAGGGCGAGTTGAAGGGGGTAGGATATTAATGGTCTCCGTTTCGAATTCATTACCCGGGCAAAGAGCTGTTTACCTGGTGCGCCATGCCACCCCGGATTGGACGCGCAGCGATATCCCTTACCATATACCCCCCGGCCCACCCCTTGTCGAACTGGGTAAACATGAAGCCGTCCTATTAAGGACCTTCTTGAGGAAAGTACCCGTACGCCTGATCGCGGCCAGTCCGCTGGAACGCTGTCTGCAAACAGCCCACCTGGTGGCCGATCCCAGGGTTAACGGCCACGTCGAAGCCGCCATCCCCTTAGAAACCTGGCCCGCCCTGATGGAATTGCAGCCGGGTGAAGAAACTGCCTCGATGCGGTCACGTTTCTGGCCATCATTCCTGGCAGCCTGGTCCATCACCGAATACCTGGGAAGTGTGGCGGTGGTAACCCATGGCGGACCGGTCAACTTTCTATTGGAGGAATTGGGCGTTGATCCTGACCGTCTCAAACACGGCTATGAATTCGATCATCACAACCCGATCCCAACCGCTGGTGTCTGGCGGGTAACGCGCACAGCCCGTCATCTACCCTGGCAAATGGAGCTGGTTTTTATTCCGGGTGATCAAGCCTGGCAGTCGCGGGGCATCGAAATTGGATGGGTCAAACCATAATTTAAATGAGGAAAAACCATGAAGCTTAAACAGTCTGTTTGTCTTCCCATGATGATCCCGGCCGATTTTTCGCTGGGTGGCACTCTCAAGGCTATCAAGGCTATGGGATTCGCCGCGGTTGAGATCTGGAAACGGCAGGATAATTTCCCGGAACTGGTAGCCCTGGCTCAAAATAACGACCTGGTCGTCGCGACCATGGTCGGGCACGACAGCATCGCCGCGGGGTTCAACGACCCAGCCGAACACGAACGGATTGAAGCTGAACTGGCCGTCTCGATCGATCTGGCTGAACGCTGTCACATCCCCGGGCTGATTTGCTTCAGTGGCAACCGCCGCGAAGGCCAAAGTGACGAGGACGCGAAGTCCGCCACAGTCCAGGGGCTGCGCCGGATCGCGCCGTATGCCGAGCGCAAAGGGATAAACCTCAACCTGGAACTGTTAAATTCGAAGGTTGACCATGCCGGGTACCAGGCAGACCATTCCGCATGGGGCGTGGCGGTTTGCCAACAGGTGAACAGCCCGCAGGTTAAGCTGCTTTACGATATCTACCACATGCAAATTATGGAAGGCGACGTGATCCGCACGATCCAGGCATCGATTCAGTGGATCGGGCATTTCCACACCGCGGGTGTACCCGGACGGCACGACATCGACGAAACGCAAGAGTTAAACTACGGCGCCGTTTGCCGGGCCATCACGGAAATTCCCTATAGATTTTACGTTGGACACGAATTCATGCCCAAAGGCGATGTGATGCAGGCCTTGCAGTGCGCTTTTAACCTGTGCAACCAGGGTTAACTCGGCTCAGCCAGTAGAGGCTCGTCTCCGTTATAACGGCGCAGTTGGGGCCAGCGCCAGGCGATTAAACCCGTTACCAGCAGGCAGCCTATACCACCGATCACAATGGAGACAGGCGTTCCAAAGGCCTGGGCCGCCAGCCCGGCCTCGATTTCGCCCAGTTGCGGGCCGCCCGAAAAGAAAATCTGGGTGATGCTCACCATGCGCCCGCGCATGGCATCTGGCGTTTGCATCTGGCGCACCGTATTGCGGATAATGGTACTGACCGAATCGCCCGCTCCCACCAGGATTAAGATGATCATCGTGAGAATAAAGCTTCGAGAGAGGCCAAACAAGGTCGTCGCCAGGCCAAATACACCCACCGCACCCAGCAGCAGCGCTCCCTGGCGGCGGATAGCAGTCCGCTGAGAGAGGACCAGTCCCGCACTCACTGCACCAATGGATTGGGCCGCGGACAACCAGCCATACAGCACTGGGCCCACCTTCAAGATATCCCGTGCGACAAACGGCAAAAGTGTGTTAGCCCGAAGAGAAAAAGGTCGCGAAGAAATCCAACAGCATGCTGGATAAAATGATAGGCCGTTTCCAGATAAATTTCACCCCATCCGTGAGTGAAGTCATGGTAAATGCTTTTTGCTTGCTAAGGGCGCTGGGTTGTGGTACCGGGCCCATCAAAAGCAGGGCAGCCAGAACAGCCAGGAAGGAAACCGCATTGATCAGGTACACAGCGTATTGGCCCATATAACCGATCACTAATCCACTTAATGCTGGGCCGATGATCGCCCCCAGTTCAAACGCGATCGACTGCATACTAAATGCGCTGGGGAGTACGTCGTGGGGTACCAGATTTGGCACCATCGCCTGGCGCGCCGGAAGGTCGAAAGAAACTGCCACTGCCTGGATGGCAGTCAAAAGGTATATATGCCAGACACGGATCTGCCCGGTCACTGTAAGCCAGGCCAGGCACAGGGCCACCAGGGCCATTGAAGTTTGGGTGATCGCCATAATAGCTCGGCGGTCAAACAGGTCAGCCACCAGGCCGGCACCCAATGAGAACACCAGGATCGGCAAAAAGCGCACCACGCCAATCCCACTGACCACAATGGGCTGGTCGGAGAGCGCGCGGATATGCCAAAGCAGGGCCCACAACTGCATCTGTGAGCCAGCTACCGATATCATTAAGCCGGCCCACAAGTATGTGAACTGGCGATATTTTAACGCGGGCGGGAGCTGGAGTGCCACGGATGGAATCAGGTACCCCAATCGCGCAGGTATAGAAAATCATACCCTACCGTGCGGTTGGTCAACTTGGCGATGGGTGGCAGGATGCGTTTGAACTGGTTGCGGCGCACTTTTTCAACCACTTTGCGCACAAAGGGCTCAGAAAAGCCCGCTTCAATGCAATCCGCCGGGCTGTAACGCTGGTCGACCAGCAGATATAAAAGCTTATCGGCATCCGCGTACGTAAAACCCAACTCGCCTTCATCTGTTTGACCCTGCCACAAATCCGCTGTAGGCGGCTTCTGCACGATCACCTCCGGTACAGACAGGGCGATCGAGAGCTGGCGGATCTGAGTTTTATACAGATCGCCCAGTGGATTGAGCGCGCAAGCCGAATCGCCGAAAAGGGTCGTGTAGCCCAGAAGAATCTCAGTTTTATTACCGGTGCCGACCGCCAGACCCTGGAAAGCAACCGACTGGTCGTACAGCACGATCATCCGGCTGCGTGCCATGATATTACCCCGCCGCACCGAGTCCATCTCAGGAAAGCGTTTCAGCAGCGGATCGACCATATCGCTG
>Ga0066793_10000459_pt1 | contig 16055 bp, 11 predicted proteins | sample PersoiDNA2013189_FD_83876 | JGI IMG/M metagenome (GOLD analysis project Ga0066793, IMG submission 83876) | Permafrost soil microbial communities from the Arctic, to analyse light accelerated degradation of dissolved organic matter (DOM) -... | ecosystem: Environmental > Terrestrial > Soil >... | reverse complement strand
GACTAAGACGCACTGGCGCGAACGACTCGCTGGGCTGCCGCCTGACCGACAAGTAAAGGTCATCGCCGCGGTCAAGGAAACGTTGCGACGGCGACGGGAGAAATTGGCGCTCGAGACTCGCAAGAACGCTGACGGCAAAACGCTAACTGCTGGGGCCTATTGATGACGAGCCAATCGGCGACACCCAAGATTCGCGAAACCCTGATGTCCCGGCCGGCTATTTTGTTTCATCCAGGTCGACGACCGTCCTACCGTGCAACTTGGGCGACTGCCGTTCGTGAATATCTCTATGCGTTTGCGTCGGCCGTGGGCGTTGGTCCCGAACATTTGGTCTCAAGTGACAGGATCGATGACTTTGAACGGATTGAAGCGGTCACAGTTGAACACCCCCTGCTGCGCTTAGAGGTTTGGGCGTGCCGTACTCGTGTGAGGCGCGGAAGCGCCAAGGTTGGAATCGCCTACGAATCAGGGCCTGATAGCACGCTCAAAAGGCCTGAACTGCAATACAGCGGCGTATTCGCCGACGCGACGAGGCCGGGGACCATTGATGGGCTGATACATCGTTGCAGATGGCTGGCCGGCCTCACTGCATCCCCATACTTGCACTCCGAGGCACTCTTTGGCGACCGCGCAGAACCGTCCCAGACGAATCAGGTGGTATCTGGGTAGCCAGCACCGCCGTAGTGCGGTAGCGAGCCAGTATGACGGACGAAAAGACGCCCCGCCGAGCACCGCCTGCCGCAACGTCGGCAACAGAGTATTTCCTTGCATTGCTCTGCGCTCTCGTTCCGGTGGCGGCTATAGCAGGAAGTCTTCAGTGCACGCTAGGAACGACACGCTGCGTTAAGTCGCAAGGCACTGAGATTCCGTCGAAACAAGTAGTCGAAATTCTCGACCTCTGCAATGACTTCACGTACAACGACCTCGGCCGCGTTGCGCTCCGGTTGAGCCACAAGGAGATCAATGAGCGCTCTGGCGGAAAAATTACACCACTTGTCAAGGCATGGCATGCCTTTGGCGATCTGTACGACAGCCCATTATCTTTCGAGCGTAAACAGAACGCCGAGGAAACGAACTACGTCGAAATCAAGCGGAATTGCCAGCAACTTAACCGTGACTTCAACGACAACAACAAATGGACGAAGTGAAGTATTTCGTGCACTGGCAAGTAGCCGTTGCCGTCCTGCTCGTCCTCGCGCTCGGCGCTGCCGACGCCGCAACCGTTCGCAGCAGTAGCGCGAAGGCAGCTTTCAATCTTTCGCACCCGGGGGCGGCCCCACTACTGGGCCGACTTCCGGTCCTTGCGGCGGCTACATCATCGACCACGTTGTGCCACTCGCGTGTAACGGCGTCGATGCGCCAAGCAATATGCAGTGGCAGAGCAGGACCGAGGCGAAAGCCAAGGACCGTTGGGAGCGGAACTGCGATCTGTGGCTGCCCAAGTGACTTGCCGCTTGGGCATAAACCACGGGGTTGACCTTTCAGGATTCTACGAGAACGCGTTTCGTCCACGCTCGTGACTTTCCGCTGAAGTATTTGCAGGAGCTAGATATAAAACTATTCCGAACTCTGACGACGCTCGTTCAGCCAAAGAAAGCAGAATTTACCAAAAGGTTAATTGCGAAGAGGCAGGACCTTGCGACCGACAGCTTCCTTGTCGGCTTCGTGGGAAGCGAGACGGCTCAGAATCACCTGCGCACCCTCGGTCTGCGATTTATTGAATATGCAGTCACGCCAGAAGCGACGGTCGTAAACGTTCTTGAGCAGTACTGGCCCCTGCTAAGGCACTTCGGCGGTTTGGCAAATCCCTATGCCATACGGCCCGACGCCGAGCGATCTACTGATTGGCAGAGGATCCTAAATACCATCATTGGGCAGATAGAGTATCAACTGACCGGCAGACCCAACGCCGCAGCGAAACTCCCAGATTTTTCTTCGCTGGAAGACTACATGCGTTACCGCTTGAGGATCGAACACCCTAAAGAACCAAGGCTCACATCGGAAGACGGCTTCTCAAAAGAATTTTTCGCGTATGCAATTCGGGAGTCGAAGTATGTTTTTGGGCGGTAGTTAACTATGAGACCACATCAATGCGTCAGAACCGCAAGCCGGACTGCACCAGTGCCGAGATTGCAATGCTCTGAACCTCTGCGGCAGTAACGCCACAGAGCTACTCGTTCTTGCGACCCGTGACGCCACGCTGCGTGGCACACTGCCGTGATCGCCGGCGCCGGCTGGTGGCAAATCTGGCGGGAGTGCCATCCAGTTGGGGGGTAGGTATGGGGGTAGATTGGGGCCGGACCGCTCCTGTAGCCCCGCATTGTGAATCTCACACCTTCCGCCAGAAGCATCCAACATCGCCTGATCCAACACCATCCGTTACGTCCGGCGAAGTCTGCTACGACGCGCCCGCCAAACACCCTTCGACGATCTTGCGCCGCATCAGTACCATGGCCAGCTTCCATCGTTTTTTTCAAGACATGAGCGCTCAGACCTGCTTTCGGCTGCCGCAGATTCTTCTGCCACGACCTGGGATTGATCTCGCCAAATGGGCTGTGATCGCCTGTGATCAGTACACCTCGGAGCCGGATTACTGGCGCAGGGTGGCTCGTGAAGTCGGCGACGCGCCTTCGACCCTGAATCTAATCTTCCCGGAGTCGCACCTTGGCATGGCGGACGCCCCCTCACGCATCGGCCGGATCCAGGACACGATGCGCAGCTACCTTGCCAATGGACTGCTCTACGAGCACAAAGGCGCTATCTACGTCGAGCGAACCGTCGGCCATGGAATCCGCCGCGGTCTGATGCTGGAACTCGATCTCGAGCAATATGATTTCGGCAGCAAATCCGCGAGCCCGATCCGCCCGACGGAAGGCACGATGGTCGAGCGCCTCGCCCCGCGCATCGAGGTGCGACGCGGTGCAGAGCTGGAATTGCCACACATCCTCGTGCTGATCGACGACCCAGCGTGCACGGTGATCGAACCCATCGGTGCCGAGCGCCACAGGTTGGCGAAGCTGTACGAAACCGACTTGATGCTCGGCGGGGGGCATGTCGCCGGATACGCCGTTGATCGGGCACAAGGCGAGCGCGTGACCCAGGCGCTGCGCACCCTGGCGAGTCCGCCGGCGTTTACGAAGCGTTACGGTGTACCGGACGAAACGGCGGTCATGCTTTTCGCTGTCGGTGATGGCAATCACTCCTTGGCCACCGCCAAGGCGTTCTGGGAGAGCATCAAGGGAGCGGTGGGCATGGACCATCCGAGCCGCTTCGCGCTGGTCGAAGTGGAGAACATTCACGACCATGCGCTCGAGTTCTCACCCATTCACCGCTTGTTGTTCGGCGTGTCTGCCGATGTGCGGCAGGCGATGGTCGAGGAGTTCGGCAGTCGAGTATCGTGCAGTGACGTGCCATCGTCAGTCGCAATGCGCGAGCGCGTCCATGCCATGGACGGCGGCTCCCGCCACGTCGCAGGGATGATCGGGCCAGGTCCGCGTTTCAGCGTGATTGAAATCGCCGACCCGCAGTCCACTTTGGCGGTCGGCACCTTCCAAGCGTTCGTCGATGGCTTCATCAAGCGGGGTGGCGCCACCCACGTCGACTACGTCCACGGCGATGACACACTTGAATGCCTTGCGATGAACAGCGGCAGTGTCGGCATTCACCTGCCAGCGGTCAGCAAGGACAACCTACTGCGCATGGTCGTGCGCGAAGGCCCCTTGCCCCGAAAGACATTCTCGATGGGTGAGGCCAACGAGAAGCGGTTCTACATCGAGGCCCGACGGATCCGCCCCGCGTGACAGGCTACTTCCCTTCGGGCTGCGCCTTCCACGCGCGCTCGCGCTTCTTCGCTTCTTCGATCTGCTCGGGGGTCATCTTTGCAGTGACATCGGTCATTGCACGGGCGACGTCGCTGCGCGCTCCGCCCGCCGGCAAAGCAAAAAATGCGAGTTCCATCCACTTCAAGGCTTCGACGCTGTCCTGCGGGACACCGTTGCCTGCGGCGTAGAGAAGTCCGAGGTTAAGCTGCGCGAATACCACGCCCTGGTCGGCCGCACGCCGAAACCATTTGGCCGCGTCGACATCGCTCTTCTGAACCCCCGTGCCTCCGGCATAGCTGGCGCCGACGTTGTACTGCGCGACCGCGTCGCCTTGATTCGCGGCGCGCTGGAACCACATGAAGGCCATCGCGTCGTTATGTTCGACACCGTTGCCTTCCATGTACAGGGAACCGAGACGGTACTGGGCGGCAGCGTTCCCTGTTTCCGCCAGTGGACGCCACAGTTCGGCCGCCTTGGCGTACGCTTTCGCGTGATAGGCAGCGATGCCGTCCTCGAGAGGCCCGGCCTCGGCGGTTGCGCCAAGAACAGTCGCGATGGCGAATGCACCTAATAGACGCCAAACAGTTGCTTTCATATTTTCGGACCGCGGCGGAACGTGACGGGCTAGGATCGTCACGAGGAAGCGTGAAGGTAGCGCATTGACGCAGCTGCCCTAACATCGCGTGGGGGCATGTTTGGGGCAACTCGGCAGATATTACCGATTGTAGCCCCGCATCGTGAATCTCACACCCTCTGCCATCCATTGGCATTTCTATCACATGCGCCGCCTCAGCGCGGACGCGGCAGCATTGCCAGCGCGTGCCGTGCGGCAACGAGCGGAACGCCGGCGATGATAGCCCCACCTACCAGCACCCCCATCGCGACACGTATGCCGGCATACTCGGCCAGCAGCGCGCCCAGCATCATGCCGATCGGCGCAATGATGCTGGCAGCCATCTTCCACACCGCCGCGGCACGGCCCAGCGCTTCAGCCGCAACGGCCTGCTGACGGAGGCTGGTTTCGGTAATCAGGTAAATCGTCAACAAACCATCGCCGAAAAACTGGCTCGCGATCAGGAACGCCGCGCCCGCGAACGGGTCCGCCGGCGCGAGTGGAATGAACACCTGCGCTAACCCGCCCGCGAGCAATGCGGCAAGCGCGGCGCGTCCGGGACCGATCCAGCGCACCAGCGCCGGCGTCGACGCGGCGCCGGCGAGCGCGCCGATTCCGCCGCAGCCGATCACGAGTCCCAGCACGCCCGGGCTCAAGTGCAGCGTCTGAAGGGCGAACAAGGTGTACAGCGAGGCCATGAAGCTCATGAAGAAGGTCAGCAACGTGGTGCTTAAGAATAGCGGCCGCAGCAGCGGATGACGCCAAACCAGCGAGGCGCCCTCGCGCGCCTCGCGAAGCAGGGACGCCCCAGCAGCTTGCTGCCCCGAGTCTTGCCGGTCATGAAACGGCTCTCGCGCGCGAATCCGGCCGATCAACAGCGCCGACACCACGAACGAGCACGCGTCGATCGCCAGCGCGAACGGCGCGGTCAGCCATTGCACCAGTGCACCGCCAAGCGGTGGACCGGTGATCTCGGCCAGCGCGTCGACGGTTTCGCGCTTGCTGTTCGCCGCGACCAGGTGCCCGGACGGCACAATGACCGGCAAATACGCATGATCGGCGATTTCGAACAGCACCCCGGCCATGCATACCAGCGCCGCGACGACACCGAGCTGAATCAGCGTCAATGTGCCGAGCAGCGCGGTCACGGGAATGGTGGCAATCAACAGCGCGCGCACCCAGTCGGCGCCGATGAGCACCGCGCGCCGAGAACGGCGGTCGATCCAGGCGCCTGCCCACCACGCAACCAGCGCGCCGGGCAGCACGCCCAACACGCTCAGCCAGCCGAGTTGCAGCGGCGTTGCACCGAGCAACAATATCGCCGCCATCGGCAGCGCCGTGCGCGTGATGCGCGACCCGACCGCCGACACGCCGATGGCGGTGAGCAGAAGGCGGAAGGCGCCTTGCTGTGTTGCGTTCATGGTGATCGCCATGCTTGTCGGGCGACCCGCGTAGCTTTCGCGGCAGACCCTTTCGAGGGATTCGCGTCAGACCGCCGGAGTCACGACACGGGCAAGCCCCGCCGCGGCAATGCCATCGCGACGGCGACGAACACGACGATGCCCAGCACGCCGATAGCAGCCTCGACGTTGAGCAATCCGCCCGCGCCCCAGCGCGTGTGCGCCCAGCCATCGACCAGCGTCATGTAAGCGATCGGCATGTTCGACAGCGAGGCGTACACGTTGAATTTGGTCGCCGCGGCGCCGAGGCCGATCGTCTCGAGCACCACCGCCGTGAAACCGGCATAGGTCAGTCCCTGGATGAACGCGTACATCAGCGTGAACACCACGTACATCGCCTCGGTGCGCGGCGCGAGGGCCATCGCGACGGTGCACATCGCCATCAGCAGGCCGTACAGCGCGTAGGCCGTTTTGCGGTCCATCCGATCGCTGCCGTAACCGCCGGCGAGACAGCCGAGCGCGGACACGATGCCGCTAAAGACTCCCGTTGCCAGCGCCACGGTGTTCGCGCCGGCGTGCCAATCATCGGCCACTGCCGCCCACAGATTGGACGCGGCTCCGCTGCCGATGGGAAGAAAACAGATGAGGAGCGCGAGAATGCCCGCGCGCGCCCGTGCCACCTGCCAGAGATCTTTCAACACCGCGACCAGCATGCGACCGTAGTGGCCGACTCGCGCCATCGGCGGCGGTTCGGGTACGAACCACAGCGCCGCTCCGCAGAGGGCGCACGCCACCGCCAGCGCGGCACCGGCCATCCACGGCTCGGGCAGGGTCTGCGCGAGCCACAGCCCGGCGCCGCCGCCCAAGCCGTTGCCGCCGAGATTGCCGGCCTGGAACCAGCCGCCGGCGCGGCCGTGCAGCTCCGGTGGCGTGCTGTAGATCATCAGGCTTTCCGACGCCATGGCCAGGAAGGTAACCGCTACGTTCGACACCAGCACCGCCGCGTACAACAGCGGCAGGGATCGCTCGTTGGCGGGGACCGCTCCCGTGACAAAAATGCCCACGGCGCTCACGAGGCCTGCAAGGACGTACCACCTCTTGCGCGAAAGCGTCGTGTCCGCCACGGGCGCCCAGAGGAATTTCCACGTTTGCGGGATATAGCTGAACGCGATGAGCTCCGCCACCTGTTCGACGCTCACGCCCGCCTGCGTGAGTTGATAGCCGATCGCTATCGAGAGGTACCCGCCCATCGCTCCGAAAGGAACGATCAGAAACATGAAAACGCTCGGATGGATTCGGCGCACGAGAGAGGTCGCAGCGGGTCAGGATCGCGGGGTCGCGTCGAAGGCGCAGGCCGCGCGACAGGCTTTCACCGCAGGTCGTCGAGCGCCTTGCGGGTGGCTGCGAGAAGCGCCTCGGCGCCGACGGGAGCGCCGGTCGCTTTCTTCATCCATAGATCGGGAGCAATGTTCCCGGCAGTGGCCATGCGCTCGAATTCCGGTCCGATGGCTCCCACCTTTTCCATCTGCTGCTCGATCTGGAACGCGATCATGTGGCCGATGGGATAGTCGGGGAGGTAGAGCGTCGAGTGGATCATGTGTGAGTAGACGCCAAGGAGCACGACGTCCCTGGTCGCAAAGGCGCCCGCGTAGTAGCGGTTCCACACATCCTTCGCGATGGCGATCGTCGCGACCTTCAGCTCGGCGGGGGTGGCGGCGGGATGCTCGTACATCCAGTGCCAGACCCCCATGTCCACCAGCGCCACGCCGGAGATTTCATAACAGGCCCAGAAGTCGTTGAGCGTCTTCATCGCCTGCGTCTTCTCCGTGGGCTTCGAGAGGCCCAGCAGCTCGAGATCGTGCCCCTGGAAGACGAACGCCAGGGCCTCGGTGAACGCGGTGTTCGGCACGCCCTGGAGAAGCGTGTGGTCGATCGTGTTGAGCGAAAAGCTCTGTTCGACGTTGTGCCCCATCTCGTGGACGGCGATGTTGAAGCCCTTGTAGTTCATGCCGTCCTTCTCGACGCGCGTCCGCAGATGCGCCTTGTCCGCTCGCCGCCCTGCGCCCATGGCATGGCCGGAACCGCGCGCCGGGTCGACCACGATGTTGGCGGCCAGCATCGAGGCTTTCTCCGGCGAGAAGCCGAGCTTTACGAGCATGGCGGGAATGTCGTTCTGGTACGCCTCCGCGGTCGGGTATTTCTTGCGCACGATCTCGTCGAGTTGCGCCTCCTGATATTCGCCGCGTGCGCGGAATCCGTCGTACCAGATGTCGAACGGTTCGAGGTTCCGCCCAAGCCGCTGCGCCACGAGCTTCGCGACGCGCGGAACCTCGGGTGAAGTCAGGACGTCTTCCAGCATCTTCTTCACGCGAGCTTCGGGGATCTGCCGGTCCTCCTCGAATCGGCGCGCAATCAGCGTCGGCGCGGAAGGCGACCACGCGTCGACCTGCCGCTGTGCCCGGAACACGGCAAGGAGCTTGGCGTACCGCGTGTCGGGTTCGGGTTCGCTGCCCGGCTTTTTTCCGGATGGCGCCGGCATGTCGGAGTCCTTGTCCGTCGTCGCGCGCACCTCGTTGGTCACCGGATTCCAGTCGACCCGCGGGTTGTCGACGACGGAATCGGGGATCGTCTGCGTCACGATCCGCTCCATCACCTTCATGATGGCGCGCTGCTTGGCGATCCCATTCTTCGGATCGGTATAGTCAGCCTTGATCTGGTCGCGAAGGTTCCAGTGCGACAGCAGGCGAAGCTTCGGCGGAAAAAGGCGAGTCCCATTCGAATCCACAACGTGGTGCATCCAGATGTTGTATCCGGCGATGTACTGATCGGCTTCGGCGTTCGCCTTCGCGGTGGCGAGTATCACCGCCGCCGGGATCCGCTTCGAGAACCGCTCCGCCAGCCGGGCTTCCGCCCATTCCCGGCGCGTCCAGGCCTCGCCCTTCTGCAGCCGCTCGTCGAGCGACGTGAGGGGAAAGTTGAGGAGGATCACGAAAGCGAGCTTGTTGGCGAACAGGTCGTCGCTCACGTGAGCGCCGGCATCGTAGGCGGCGAGCGTCTCGTCGAAGGATCGGATCGGTCCGAGATCGAGGTCCGACTGGCGGCGAAGGTCGCGGCCGATCTCCAGCAGATGCCCGTCGAGGGACTCGAACACGAACTCCATCCGTGAGAAAAGCGCGTCGCGCGCCACGGCGTCCCCTGCGTAGTTCTCGCGAACGAACGAGGCCAGCGCTGCCGCGTCGCCGTCGCCCTTGCCGGGGTTGCCCGGCTCGTCTTCCCGCCAGAACTTCGCGACTTGCGCGAGCCCGCGGGCGATCCGCGCGCGCTCGGCCTCGCCGTGCTTCGCGACCAGCTCCTGCTCGAGTGCGCTCATCGGATCGGCTCTCCCAGGGGTTTGCGCCCATGCGAACCCCGGGACGCAAGCCAGCATAAGCACGAAACCGCATAGACGTGGAATGGACATGCGGCGGAGAATAGCAGTTTGCGTCCAACGGAAAAATCCATGAAGGCAAACAAACCCGCCGTAAAACCCGACCCAACGCACGGCGCGCCCGCGGTCGATCCAAATCTCGGCCATCATCCGATCGCGCCTCTCACCCCGGACCCGGCGCCGCCGCATGCCGGCGCCAAAGGTCAGGAACCGCCGCGCGCGCGTTCGCGAATCAGCGAACACGGGCGTGGACGACGGCCGAAGTAAGGAATCGTTCAGGGATTGCTTGCGACGTCGCCCGTGAAGGTCGGGCGATCGCGGGCTTTGGGCTGGCGACGTGTCGTCGGGCGCTTGCGCTGCGTCGGCGAAACGCGACCGGATCCGTTGCGCGTGCTTCAGCCCAGTGGAACGACCTTGACCACTTCTTCCGGAGTCGTTAATCCCTGCGCGATTTTCATCGCGCCGGAGACGCGCAGCGGCTTCATGCCTTCCTTGTAAGCGAGCTCACGGATCTTGGCATCGTCGGACTCCTTGTGGATCAGATGCCGCAGCGGCGCGGTAAGGGTCATGATTTCGTAAAGCCCTAGCCGGCCGTAATAACCGGTCATCCGGCATTCCAGGCAGCCCGCGGCATTCTGCGCTTGCTGCGGCAAATCCGCGACGAAGGGCGCCGTCAGCATTCGCCATGTGTCTTCGTCCGGCGGCTCCGCCGGCTTTTTGCAATGCGGACAAAGCGTACGCACCAGGCGCTGGGCCATCACACCGATCACCGTCGAGTTGATCAGGTAGGGCGGAACGCCGAGATCGAGAAGGCGGGTGATCGCGGTCGGCGCATCGTTGGTGTGCAGCGACGAGAGCACCAGGTGACCGGTAAGCGCCGCCTGTACCGCCATGTCGGCGGTGTCGCGGTCCCGGATTTCGCCGACCATGATGATGTCCGGATCCTGACGCAGTAGAGTGCGCACACCGCTGGCGAAGTCGACGCCGATCCCTGGCTGTACCTGCATCTGGTTGAATTCGGGAGCGATCATTTCGATCGGGTCCTCGATCGAGCAGACGTTGACCTCGGGCGTCGCGAGCTGCTTCATCGTCGAGTACAGCGTCGTCGTCTTTCCCGATCCGGTCGGCCCCGTGACCAGGATGATGCCGTAGGGCTCCTTGATCATTTTGTCCCAGCGCTCGCGATCCTCACCGGCGAAGCCGAGCTCCTCGAAGTCGCGCACCAGGACGTCGGGCGTAAAAATACGCATCACCACTTTTTCGCCAAACGCGGTCGGCATGGTCGAGATGCGCAGCTCGATCTCGGTCCCGTCGGGAGAGATGGTCTTGATGCGGCCGTCCTGCGGCCGCCGCTTTTCGACGATCTCCATCCGCGCCAGCAGCTTGATGCGGCTGGTCATCGCGATCAGCACCGGATTCGGAATCGCGTACACCTGATGCAACACGCCGTCGATGCGAAAACGCACCACGCCGCTGTCGCGGCGGGGCTCGATGTGAATGTCGGACGCGCGCTGCTCGAAGGCGTATTGCCACAACCAGTCGACGATGTGGACGACGTGCTGATCGTTGGCGTCGAGCTGCCCGTGCTTACCAAGTTCGACCAGCTGCTCGAAATTGCGCGCCAGCGAGATGTCGCCCTTCGACGTCTCTTGGGCCTTTTTCATCGAACGGGCGAGATTGAAGAACTCGCCCAGGTAGCGGCGGATATCCTGCGGATTGGCGAATACGAACTTGATTCGCAGGCGCAGGATCTGCTCGAGCTCGTCCGCCCAGGAGCGGACAAAGGGCTCGCTGGTTGCCACCGTAAGAATGCCCGCGCCGACGCTTACCGGCAGAATGCGGTAGCGCTCCGCGTAAGCGTTGGACATTGTCGCCGTGACAGCGACCAGGTCGATCTTCAGCGGATCGATGTGGAAATAGGGAACACCCAGCTTGCCGGCCAGCCATTCGACCAGCGCATCGAGCGTAAGCACCTTGCGCGGCGACGCAAGCGAATGCCATTTCTGGTCGGCGATCAACTCAAGCGGGGTCTCGAAGCGCTGGGTGCGCGAGCGGGCGAGCTTTTCCGCCTGCGCCGTCGATATCAGACCGTCGGCAACCATCAGCTTGAGAATGTCCTCCAGCCGGAGCCGGCGATCCGGCGGCTTTGCGGTCTGCGACTTGGCGCCCTCGGCGGCGGGACCGGGCGGCGCGCTCGGCGTATTGACGGGATTCGAGGCCATCACGCTACTATAGACCGAAGCGGCGACGTGTGACAGCGTCGCCATGCTGGCTCGCGAACCATCACTGCGACCGAAAGACATCCTTGCGTACCTGTCGATGACTACGCTTCATGCCGTCCTCGCCGATATCACGACCCTCGAGGTCGACGCGATCGTCAACGCGGCCAACAACACGCTGCTCGGAGGCGGCGGCGTCGACGGCGCGATCCACCGTGCGGCAGGGCCCGATCTGCTCGCGGAATGCATGCGCCTCGGCGGGTGCGACACCGGCGATGCGAAGATCTCCGGCGGCTACCGCCTTCCCGCAGCGCATGTCATTCACACCGTCGGACCGGTATGGCGCGGGGGCGCCCATGGCGAGCCGGAACTGCTCGCGCGCTGCTACCGCCGTTGCCTCGAGCTCGCCGTCGCGCACCGACTTGCATCGATCGCGTTTCCGGCGATCAGTTGCGGAGCGTATGGTTATCCGCTGCGGCTCGCGGTTCCGATCGCGGTTCAAACTGTCCGCAGTTTCGATGCGCTCGATCGCGTCGTTTTCGCATGTGTCAGTCGCGAAGTGCGCGAGGCGTACGAGGCGGCTCTCGGCGAGACGCAATAGAACCCTATTCTGCGTCGACGCCTTCTTCGACTGGCTCCGTTCGCGGCTCCGGAACTTGGAACACCTCGCGCAGATAAGTGACGTACGAAGGATCGTAATCCATCGCTTTCGACGGCTCGTCGCTGATCTTGGCCACGGGTTGCCCGTTGCATCGGGTCATCTTGATAACGATCTGAATCGGCTTGTAGCCGAGGTCATTGGTCAAATTGGTGCCGATGCCGAAGGCGGTCTGACTGCGCCCCCTGAAATACTCGAACAGCCGAACCGCCAGCGGCACGTTGAGCGCATCCGAGAACACCATGGTCTTGGTTCTCGGGTCGATACGCATTTTGGCGTAGTGGGCGATCAGCTTCTCGCCCCATTCGAAAGGATCGCCCGAGTCATGGCGCACGCCGTCGAACAGCTTGCAAAAGAACAGATCGAAGTCGCGCAGGAACGCTTCCATTCCGCACACGTCGGACAGCGCGATACCCAGATCGCCTCGATACTCGCGCGCCCAGGTGTTGAACGCGAAGACCTGCGAATCGCGCAACCTCGGCCCGACCGCCTGACAGGCCTGCAGGTACTCGTGCGCCATCGTACCCAGTGGGGTGAGCCCGTGCTCCAGCGCGAAGTAGACGTTGCTCGTGCCGACGAACTTCGCGCCGATGCCTTTCTTGAGCGCGAGAATCACTTCCTTCTGCCAGTCTCCGGAAAAACGCCGTCGCGTGCCGTAGTCAGCGACCCGAAACTCCGGGTCGGAGACCGCGTTGATTTGCTCGATCTTCGCGGCCAGACGCCGGCGCCCCTCGACAAAGTCCGGTTGTGGCCGCGTATTGCGAAAGTAAACCTCGCTGACGATCGCCAGCACCGGGACCTCGAACAGTATGGTGTGCAGCCAGGGTCCGATGATCGCGATCTCGATTTCGTTGGGCGACGCCGCCGAGCGCCTGACGTCGACGAAGCGATCCTGCAGATGAAACAAGCCGAGCAGATCGACGAAATCGCTCTTGAGAAAGCGCCAGCCGCGCAGATATTCGAGCTCGCGTCGCACAAAGCGCAAGCCGCAGAGACCGGCAAGCTCGCGCTCGATCTCGGCGATATAAGGCGTCAGGTCGACGCCTGGCGTGCGGCATTTGAACCGGTACTCGACCTGCGCTTCCGGGAAATGATGCAGCACGACCTGCATCATGGTGAACTTGTAGAGGTCGGTGTCGAGCAGCGAATTAATGATCATTCGAAACTCACGGGTGCGATGCTCCGTCGGCCGAAGGGACGCTCATGTTACCCGGACAGGACGGCTCAATGCCACCCGAGGGCCGGCCCACGCAACTCACGGCCCACGCCGGTAGCAATCAAGGGCACGGTACGGGTAACATCGCCCCTACAAACCAGGAGCCGCCCCATGCTAGTGAACTGCGTCGCGTATCAGGAGGGCACCAAGCTCAGCGACATTCCGAAGGAAGCCATCAGCGATTATGTCAAACGCCCCGATTGCTTTGTCTGGGTCGCCCTCAAGGATCCCACGCAGGCCGAGCTCGAGGAAATGCGTGACGAGTTCGGCTTGCACGAGCTGGCCGTTGAAGACGCTCGCCACGGCCACCAGCGGCCGAAGATCGAAGAGTACGGGAACTCGTTGTTCGCCGTGCTGCAGACGATCGAGATCAAGGAAGATGAGCTTCAGGTCGGAGAGGTCGACGTCTTCGTCGGCCCGAACTACATCCTCACGGTTCGTTTGCACAGCGAGCGTGGATTCTCCGAGGTGCGCGCCCGGTGCGAGCGTGAGCCACACCTGCTCAAGCACGGTGCGGCTTATGTGTTCTATGCGCTGATGGACGCCGTAGTCGATCGCTATTTTCCGATCCTCGATGCGCTGGAGTCCGAGCTCGAGCAGATCGAGGAGCAGATCTTCCTGCGCAACACCGCGCGCTCCAACATAGAAGCTCTCTATGCCTTGAAGCGGCGCCTGATGACCCTCAAGCACGCCGTCGATCCGCTCATGGAGGCGGTCAGCAAGCTCTACGGGGGCAGGGTCCCGCAGATATGCTCCGGGATGGGCGAATATTTCCGCGATGTGTTCGATCACCTGCAGCGGCTGCACGCGACGATCGAAGGAATACGCGACATGCAGACGACGGCCATTCAGGTCAACCTTGGCATGATCAGCCTGAACGAAACCGAGGTCACCAAGAAACTCGCGGCGTGGGCCGCCATCATCGGCGTCCCGACCATGATCGCGGGCATCTATGGCATGAACTTCAAGAACATGCCCGAGCTCGAGTGGGCGTGGGGATATCCGGTGTCCGTCGCCATCATGGTGGCGATCGATATCTGGCTTTATTTCCAGTTCAAGAAAACGAAATGGCTTTAATGCGCGCGCCGACGCGAGCTGATCTCAGCTTCAGTGAACGCTCGGCTTGTCGTTGTTCGCCACCGGCGTGACCGGTATGACGCGCTTGCCTGTCGGCGGCTGGTGCCAGGTCGGCTGCAGCGTCACGTGGTCGATGCCGTAGCGCTGCGCAAGGAGGCGCTGCGCGGCTGCGAGCGTTTGCGGCCACGCGGCGGAATCGCGAAGGCGCAGATGTGCCGAAAGCGCCGCACGGTTGCTGGTCATGTACCAGACGTGCAGATCGTGAACCGCGGAGACACCGGGAACGCGCGTCAGCGCCCGGCCGATGTCGTCGTATGAAAGATGCGCCGGCACGCCCTCCATCAGCACCTGGGTCGACGTCCGCAGCAGCAGCCAGGTCGAGCGCAGAATCAGCGCCGAAACGAACAAAGAGAGAATCGGATCGATCGGCAGCCATCCGGTCGCGACGATCACCGCGCCGGCGACGACCGCCGCCACCGAGCCCAGCATGTCGCCCAGCACGTGCAACAGCGCCGCCCGGCTGTTGAGGCTATGGTGCCCCGACAACAGCCATGCCGACGCGAGGTTGACCACCAGTCCCGCCGCCGCGACGGCGACCACGACTCCGCCGAGGACAGGGCTCGGCAACAGAAGGCGCCGGACGGCCTCCACCGCGATCCAGACGATCACCGCCAGCATGATCAGTGCGTTGATGAAGGCGGCAAGCACTTCGGCACGCGCATAGCCGTAACTGGCGCGCCTCGAGGGCGGCCGCTGCGATATGTGCTGGGCCAGGAGGGCGATCGCCAGGGCGGCACTATCGGTAATCATGTGTCCGGCGTCGGACAGCAAGGCGAGCGACCCGGCCATCCACCCCCCTACCGCCTCGATCGCCGCGAAACCGAGCGTCAGCGAAAGGGCGATCCACAGCGAGCGGCGCTCACGCGATGCTTCCACGCGCGCGGTGTGGCGGTGAGGCTCGAGCGCGGATGGATGATGGGCGCTCACGCCGGCAGAGCCATCATTCGGGGCAGTCCCATCGTCGCAGATTAAACCAAGCGCGGCCGCTTTCCAATCGCCACGGGCGCGCGCAACCGCCGGCCAGCGGTCACATCTGGCGGAATCGGTGCGCGAAGGCGCGGCTCACCAGCAAGGTCTCGGGGCGCGCCTTGAGCTTGATCAGCGTGCGGCCTCCGAGATCGCGGCTGGTTGCGGCGACGTGAGCGACGTTGACGATAGTGCCGCGGTGAATCTGCCAGAAGCGCTGCGGATCGAGCTGATCGCCCAGCTCGCGCAGCGATGTTCGGATCAGGGCTTCGGCGTCGACGGTGAAAACGCTGGTGTATTTGTCGTTAGCCTGAAAATAGCTGACGTCGTCGACGGCGATCAGCCGTACCTGATTGCCGACCGACGCGCGTATCCATGCCAGCCGCTCGGGCGCGTCGCCGGCAGATCCCGCGAGTCCCGGCAGCACGCGTGCCAGCGCGTCGAGCGTGCTCTTAAGCTCCGCCGAGGCGGCGGGCGTTTTCAGTCGCTCCCGCAAACGGCGGATCGTTTCGGCGAGTCGCTCGTCGGTGACCGGCTTTAACAGGTAATCGACGGCGGCGCGCTCGAACGCCTCGAGCGCGTACTGGTCGTACGCGGT
>Ga0066793_10000458_pt1 | contig 16058 bp, 12 predicted proteins | sample PersoiDNA2013189_FD_83876 | JGI IMG/M metagenome (GOLD analysis project Ga0066793, IMG submission 83876) | Permafrost soil microbial communities from the Arctic, to analyse light accelerated degradation of dissolved organic matter (DOM) -... | ecosystem: Environmental > Terrestrial > Soil >... | reverse complement strand
GTTCAAACAGCAGAAACGTAAAGTTGCTCATCATCAGTGCCAGCGCCATCATGACGCCGAGAGTTGCCACCCGCCGGGCGATCGGCACATCAAGGTGGGCGGCAAGATGCGCGGAGGAAATAAGCATATAAGCACAACCGAGCGCAACGAGGGCCATACCGGAGATAATCATAATATGGAAGGGTGCCAGAATGGCGACATCTATGCCGTAGAGCGCGTGCCAGTACGCGTCAAGCGGAAAAGCGATCGCCGAGTTGAGCGCGGCAAAACCGATGATGTACGCTCCCAACGAGCCGGAAAAAGCATCCGCAAAGGTCGTGCCACTGCCAGCAAGCGCCGGATTGCGACGCGCCCAGAAGGTTTCTATCACTATGGCGGACAGCGCGGCGATGCCACTTATACCGACGCCCGTTAACATCACGATATGTGGAGGAATCAGCGTGCGATCGCGGCCAATCAGGACGTGCCACTGGATATCCCAGGAAGTACCGAAGAAAAAGGCCGTTGCACCAAGTAAAGCAACCAGCCCAAGAGATAAGCGCAGCGTCAGGACCGAGGAGAGAGAACGGGTCAGGGAGGATGAGCTACGCGCCGCCCCTGTTCCTGTCAGTGCCATACTATGTGCTCCTTCATGCAATAGAGTACGCTCACAGTGCAATTACATCCATCTAGAACCGGCTATTAAGCAGATTAAACACACATGATAATCGACATCACCATATACGTTTCTGAGCCGTTTTGTGTTGTCTTTTTGCAAAGAGAATAAATTCGCATAGCTATTTTGTTCTATAGTATACATGCCCCAGGCAACAGCCCCGATACGTCTACAAGAATGGGCATAAGATGCACCCTCATTTAGTCTATTTCCTCGCAAGAAAGGATCTATACTTATGTTTCCGCCGAGGTGGCTCTATTTCTTATTACTGCTCGTCTTATTTGAGCTGGTGGCCGATATCCTGGCCAAGCAGTTCGCGCTCAACGGCAAGTATATTTTCGCGGGACTCTCGCTGCTCGGCTTCATCGCGGCCAATACCGCATGGCTGATTAGCCTGCGCACCGGAGCAGAACTGGGCAAGGGAGCGGTGCTCTTTGCGGTACTTTCGGGTATCGGGGCGGTAGTGATTGGCGTGCTGGTTTACCATGAGAAAACGACGCCGTGGCAGGTCATCGGGCTGATTCTGGGCATCGCCGCCATAGGTTTCCTTTCGATCGAGTAGGCTATGCTACATTCCTCTTGTTGGATATAAAGGCAAAGACATTGCGTGGAACTGACAGGTAGGATATGATACAGGGGATAGTTTAGAGTGCCGGATAGCAGTCATGCCTCTATAATAAGTGCTTATAGAGGCGATGCTTGTTGTCTGGTTGGAGGATGATGTGACATTACAGGGATTACTTGCACTACTGACGCAGCGGCCAGAGTACCGGCGTTTAATAGAACAGCTTCGCAACGCTGAAGGGGTTCCGGCTTTGACCGGCATCACCGAAGCGGCGCGCCCTTTTGTGGTTGTCGCCCTGGCCTCTACGTTGCAGCAACCGCTGCTTGTCGTGGCTCCGGACGAGGAGCAGGCCAGCCAGCTGGTTGAGGCTCTGAAGGTGTTTCATCCTCGTCCAACCGATATATGCTTTTTGCCCGATCGCGACGCATTACCATACGAGCGCCTTATCGGCGACGCGCTGACGACACAGCAGCGCATGCAGGCGATGATCACGCTGGTCGAGGGGAAACGCGCGCCCATCATCGTCTGCTCGGCCCGCGCGCTGACGCAGCCCATCATACCACCCAGGGAGCTGGCGACCTCGCTCTTCAGCTTACAGCCGGGGCAGGAGATCGACCTGACGTTGATGCTGGAGCAACTCTACAACCTGGGCTACGCGCCGGTTGCGGAGGTTGAGGAGCCTGGCCAGTTCAGTCATCGCGGCGGCATCATCGACCTCTTTCCGCCCTCGTTTCCACGGCCCATACGCGTCGAATTCTTCGGCGACGAGATCGAATCGTTGCGCACCTTTGACCAGGAGACGCAGCGCTCGCTCAATCCCATCAACGATTGCACGATCGGTCCGGCGCGCGAGGCCATTCCCGTGCGTGGACCCGAGGCCGTTAGAGAACTGGAGCAACTCGATATTCGCACGCTCCATCGGGACGCCGAGGAGCGCTGGAAGCACGATCTGGAAGAACTGCGCCAGAAGCGTTCGTTCGAAGACATCGCCTTCTACATCCCCTACCTGCACAGTCAGGCGACGATTCTGGACTACCTTTCGCGCAATGGGCTGCTCATCTTCGATAATCCGGCCAGCATTCAATATCACATCGCGGACCTCGATGCGCAGGCTCAGGAGATGAAAGAGCAGTTCGAGAGGGAGCGTGAGAATCCGCCGCGCCTGCGCGATGCCTACGTGGGCTGGAACCAGTTGGAGACACAGATACAACAGCGCCGCCAGTTGCGCTTCGCGGACATCCTCTCCACGGCTGAAGGCGATTTCGATACGCGCCAGCACGACGGCACCGAACACCTGATGCCGTCTTATAGTAGCGCGAACTCTTACGGCGGTCGCCTGCGCGCATTTGTGCAGGACTGCCGCAAGGCGCTCGACAACCGCGAGCGTGTCATCATCGTCACGGCACAGGCGCGGCGCATGGCGGAGATGCTCAGCGATGAAAGCATTCTGCACGAAGCGACGATCCACGCCAGTCCCGGCACCAATATCAACCAGCCACCGGAGGCGGGCACGCTGACACTGATTCAGGGCCAGATGATGGAGGGTTGGCAATCACGCTCGCTCGGTCTATACATCTATACAGACACCGAGATCTTCGGCTGGTCGAAGCGGCGTGGCGCGCAGAGACGCAGACCGGTGACGCCTGCATCGTTCCTGTCCGAGGTCAATCCTGGTGATTATGTCGTACACCAGGAGCACGGCATCGGGCGCTTCGAGGGCCTCGTCAGGATGAACCTGACGGGCGTCGAGCGCGAGTACCTGCTCATCCACTACGCGGGAACCGATAAGCTCTATATTCCGACCGATCAGCTCGATCGCGTCACGCGCTACATCGGCATGGGCGATTCCGTGCCCGCGCTCAGCAAGCTGGGCACGACCGAATGGACGCGCGCGAAATCAAAGGTCAAAGAGAACGTCCAGGACATCGCGCGCGACCTCCTGCGTCTGTACAGCGTGCGCGAGGCCGCGGAGGGTCACGCCTTCCCGCCCGACGCCGATCAACCGTGGCTACAAGAACTGGAAGACGCTTTTGCTTTCGAGGAGACGCCTGATCAAGAGCGCGCCATTCAGGAGGTCAAAGCCGATATGGAGCGTCCGCGCCCTATGGATCGCCTGGTCTGCGGTGACGTGGGCTACGGCAAAACGGAGGTGGCCCTGCGCGCCGCCTTCAAAGCGGTTCTCGACCAGCGACAGGTCGCCATTCTCGTCCCAACAACCGTGCTCGCCTTGCAGCATTACAACACGTTTAAAGACCGCCTCAAAGCCTATCCTGTACGCGTAGAGCTGCTCAGCCGCTTCCGCTCGGACAAAGAGCAGAAGCAGGTACTGGAAGACCTCGCTATGGGCAAGGTGGATATCGTCATCGGCACGCATCGCTTGCTGCAAAAGGATGTCGTCTTCTTCCACCTGGGCCTGCTGATCGTGGACGAAGAGCAGCGTTTCGGCGTCTCGCATAAAGAGCGACTCAAGCAGCTGCGTACCGAGATCGATGTCCTGACGATGACCGCGACGCCTATTCCGCGCACGCTACACATGTCACTCGTCAACCTGCGCGATATGAGCGTCATTGAAACGCCGCCGCAGGAACGTCTGCCCATTCGCACGACGATTCGCGAGTACGACGACACCGTGATACGCGAGGCTATTCTGCGCGAGATCGATCGCGGCGGGCAGGTCTTCTTTGTACATAATCGCGTGCAGGGCATCCAGGTCATCGCGCAGAAATTGCAGCGTCTGCTGCCAGCGGCGCGCATCGCCGTTGGGCACGGGCAGATGAACGAGGAGCAGTTGGAACGGGTCATGGTCGGCTTCGCCAATGGCGAATACGACGTTCTGGTCTCGACAACGATCATCGAGAACGGGCTGGACATCCCCAACGCCAATACGATTATTGTCAATAACGCGGCCTTCTTCGGGCTGTCCCAGTTGTACCAGTTACGTGGGCGCGTCGGTCGCGGCACGCATCAGGCCTACGCCTACTTCTTTTATGGCAAGGAAGCCAGGCTGACGCCTATTCAGGAGAAGCGCCTGCGCGCCATCTTCGAGGCGACCGAGCTAGGCGCGGGCTTCCGCATCGCGATGAAAGACCTGGAGATCCGTGGAGCGGGCAACCTGCTAGGGGCGGAGCAATCCGGCTTTATGAACTCAATTGGCTTCGATCTCTACTGCAAACTCCTGGCCGACGCGGTGCAGGAAATGCAGGGGAAACAGGTCGAGGCTATGACATCGAACGCTACCGTCGATCTGCCGCTCGACGCCTACCTGCCCGACGAATATATCGGCGACCGCACGCTCAAGGTCAATTTCTATCAACGGTTGGCGAATCTCAACCGTCCCGAGCAGGTCGAGACGATGGCAGCCGAGCTAAGCGATCGTTTCGGGGTGCTCCCCAGCCCGGTGCAGAACCTGCTCGCTATGGTGCGCTTGAAGGTCGAGGCGTCACAGCTGGGCTACGAGGCCATTGCCATCAAAGACAATGAACTCGTGCTCACCGTGAAACGCAGCGTCATACCCAACCGCATCGTTCTGTACCGCCGCTTCCGCAACGAGGCACGCGTGCAGCAGGGCGTCATCCGTATTCCGCGTCGCCTGTTAGGCACAAACTGGCTGGGACAGCTCCGCGAGCTCCTGCCCACGATTACCGCGCCAGCCTCATCAACGGCGTAATAGTGGCTTAACCAGTGGAGTAGAAGCTAGACCGTTTCAAGCCCACGCCGCAGCAGTCCCGCGTGCTCGTATACCTCGTCGATGAGGCGCATGTTGATGAGCGCATCGACGGGTGGAGTAAGTATCGGCGTACCGTATAGGATGGCGTTCGTAAACGCTTGCAGTTGGTAGACATACGTGGGGGTGCGCGAAAAGTGCTCTACCTGCTTCTCTCGTCCGATGCGCAGGGTGAGACGATGATAGAGCTGCGGCATGATCGGGTTGATCACCGTCATCTCGCCTAGCTCGCCCAGCACGCTTACTTCGAGGCGCAAAATATCGGTCGAGAAGAGCGAACAGACCATACGCGTCGTCATCCCATCGGGTCCTAAAAAGTCGGCCATCATCCAGCGGTCGACCTGAGGCAAGGTGACGCGTGGCTCGGCGTAGACTACCTCTAGATCATCGCCTGCAAGCAGGCGCAGAATGGAGATCGCGTAGGAGCCTGTATCCATCGTAGCACCGCCCGCCAGGTCGTAGCGGTAGCGAATATCGCCGGGCAGGGGCAACGGAATGCAGATCCAGACGGCAATGTGGCGAATTTTGCCCAGCACGCCGCTGGTCACGATCTCCTTCATACGCGTCGCCAGTGGATGATAGCGATAATGAAATGCCTCCATGACCACTTTGCCCGATTGTTCAGCGGCGCGTGCCATCTCCTCGGCCTCGTCTGCATTGGCGGCGAATGGTTTCTCGCACAGAACATGTTTGCCTGCTTTGAGCGCCTGCAGGGTCCAGCGAGCGTGAAGACTATTGGGCAACGGAATATAGACGGCATCGACTTCAGGATCGGAGAGCACGTCGTCGTAGCTGGCTGCCACATGGGGAATCTGATGCTTGCGCGCGAACTCCTGCGCCCGCCGCGTATCGCGCGCGCCGATGGTAACAACGCTCGCCTCGGGTACCTGTCGTGCAGGCGAGAGCAGCGCCGAGGGGACGATGCGCGCCGCGCCAAGCACGCCAATACGTAACTGATCCATATTCTTCAATACCCCTGTCTAAAATGAGAAGCGAGGGAGATTAGAGCCGCACAAAATCAGGCAGTTCTTCAAGGATCTGACCCACCTCCTGAACGCTTTTGCTGGTACAACGAGCGAGGTCAGCAATCGTCCGCTCACCATCTATGAGCAGGAAGATCGCACGTTGTGTGCGCGTCAACGGTAACGAGAGAACGTTTTGCTCGTTCGTTAATCTGCGCGGAACGAGTCCTTCGAAGCCCGAAAAACTCGAAATAGTGCGATGAACATTGTAATCGGTTGTGCGCACGGGCGGATTGGTAACAGGTCCCGGCATGGAAGCGGGAGGTTGGGTGTGACGCATCGGCTGCTGAGGACCAGTCACAGGCGGCTTCTGCGCCGCCCGTGCCGACGGAGGTGTAGCGGGCGACTCCTGCGTCGACCATGCAGGCGCGGGCAGAGACCCGGTCGTATTGCGCGCAGGCGGCGGAAGAGGTCTGGTTGTTTGCTGGAAAGGTCCCGTCGTAGGTAGTACAGATGAAGCAGGCGGGGGTACATCAGCCACAAACGTGTAGTAGACGTTGCGCCAGGTCAATAGCTTCGGCAGAGACTCCTGCGCGGATAGCATCCCACAGCGCGCATAGACAGGGCGGCCCTTTTGAAAATAGAGCTCGCCCTCCTCAAAACGTCCAGCATCATAGCGCTCCACGCTTAACAGACCGCTCCGTTTACGCGTAGAGATCATCTGGAGTATATCGCCCAGGCTCTCCGCAACCTTATCGCGACCTTTTGTCATTGCATCTGACCCTTTCCGCGCCCGGTATAGACGCCATCTAGCTAGCGGCGCGTATGCATAAGGTGGAACATTAATGCCTGCTTGTAATCAAGGATAGTGACCATACCCGTCTTAATCACCTGGTTCGACAGATTGAGCAGGGTTGAAATCACCTGCAGGCGCGTCTCATCCAGGTGAGCCTGCTGGCGTAGCATGTCGAGCAATTGAGCCGTCGCCAGACTCGAAGAGATATCCAGGCCCGCACGGATGGCCTCCACGCGCAGCCAGATTAACATCTGATGGCGCAACTGTTCAAAGATAGCAAGATCATCCTCGCCCACAGCCATCATCGTTGCGTCGCGCGGACCAGCAGTGACTGAGACAGCAACCGAGGGAGCTGGCGGCGTCACCTGCATCGCACTCCGCGACGGTGCGGGCGCTGCGGAAGTAGGAGGCGCTGACGGCAGAGTCGGTGGCTGCACCGTCTCAACGGATGGCAACGAACCATTCTGTTTTGTAGGAATGATTGCAGGCACAGGGTCGCTCTTTCTCACCGGCGTCTCAGGCGGTAAAGGATTGTTCGTGACAGTCGCCGGTGGCATCTTCGCCGTCGGCGGCGCGATGGGCTTCTCGACCACTGGCGCAGACTGAACTACTGGGGGCGTTGGCACTTCCGCTTTGCGCACAGGCGTCTCGGGAGCAGGTGGCGAGGTAGACGCGGCGGCAGATGCAGCGGGAGGAAGTGTCGTGGCCGGTTTTTGGATCGTCGGCGGCTTACGCGTCAGAATAGTCGTGGGCATCTGTGCAATCGCTATGCCATCTTGTTCAACCTTCCCGGCACCTCCTCCTGACACGGGCTGGGTATGAGCTGGACCTCTACTCGTTCCATTGGTAGAAGAACCATTGGCAGCAGAGGGTCTCACCTCGCCGCGCAACTCCTGCAACTGTTGCTGCAACGTCATAGTCGCGGAGGCGATCTGTTCCCAACCGGGTTCGGAGCGTCCGTTAGCCGTGTGCTGCGACCAGGAAGCAGCCGGGCGCGGACTGCCAAAGGGAGAGTTCCCCTGGCGTTGGCCGGAGAGATGGCCCCGCAGGCCAAGCACAACCGAAGAGGCCGATGAATTGATAAGCAAGCGCACATCCGGCATCCTTTTGCGCCCCTGCTGACCGAAGAAGGCGCGATTGCGCTGCACAAACTGGATAAAGAGGCGCTCCACCTGATGCTGAAGATCAGGCGTCGTCAGATCAATACGGCTCCAGGACGTAAAATCGACCGAACTCAGGAACAACCAGACCTCCTGGCGCTTGGCACGATCAACTGGCCGCATACGCAACGCTTCGACGCGGTTATCAAAAAAGCGCGGATAGCAGAAATTAGCAATCAGCGTTTCGGCCAACTCCGCCTTCAGACGAGCAATTTCAGCCGGTGGAAGCTGACCTAGATAAATACCCATCACTACAATCCTTTTCGTTTTATTGCTCTATGCGCCGGGTGAGCTATAGCATTTTTGTTCAACACGCGCGCGAAGACTACAGAATAATATTGATCGGCTGTAATTGCAACGCATTCATACTCTGAGTAGGCGTTCCTGTATCGGGCGCATTTCCAACACGCAATGATAGCCGAGCTTGTACATTCATTATTTTATCCGATGACTGCACCAGAGGTACAATCGCTACAGCCAAATGGGCTATTCCAGGGGGTACATTACTACTAGTGAGCGTGAACACCCTGCTCGTCAATGCCACCAGCGAGCCGGGCTTCCAGGTATTCGTCTGACACCAGAAGAGCTGTGGCACATCCGTACTTGCCAGATACTCCTTCCCATCGCTGCCCGTCAGCAAAAACAGGATCTGGAACGCCTCCGTCGTTGGCTCCGTCACCTGCCAGTAAGTAGTCACCGCCATACCACTACTGCGCACAAAAGGACTCGCAGCGCCCACATTGAAATCGACAAGATTCATTGTGCCGCCTGGACCGGAGAAGGTCGCCGAGAGCTTGTGATGCGCCTCCCCTGGCACAACATAGATACTTGAGCAGAGACTCGTCGGCAGATCTGGCAACAACAGATAGTTGAGCGCCGGATCTCCGAGTTTATGCAGGGCCGAATAGGGCGAGATGCCGGGGGCGCTCAGCCCATGTTGCAGCAACAGATAGCCATTCTGCGCCGCCCGCACGCCGTACTGCCCATCAAACAAAACTGTCTTCACCGCGTTGGTATACTCGACAGAAGTATAAAAGGGATAGATATCGCCAGTGATATCCAGCAAAATATAATCGGCCTTCACCGCCGAACCAGGGCTGTTACCAGCGAACGGCGTCCCATAGGGAAAGAGATAGATACTTGAGCGCTGGCTGAGATGCGGCACAAACTTATTCTGGGCCGAAACCGAGGCGTCCGGCGGAATCATACCAATAAACCGATCAATCTCAGCAGTATGTGCAGAAGTCGTGGGCCACTCAAAGCCCCTCGTCAATGGCATCTTCCCGAAAAAGCTATAGTCATAGTGAAGCGTCGAAAAGAGAATCAGGACGAGCAGCCCCACGAGCAGCATTGAATTTATCAGGCGTCCAGGCTTCCAGATAGCAGGCGACGCTGTCTGGGACTGAGCCGCGAGATCACCATCCTGAGCAGCGGGCCGGATGCGAGCGAGTAGCCATTGCGCTACCCACAGAATAAGCACCAGCGCCTCGATAGTCGAGAAGATCAGCACCGGCACGATCTCGGCATTATACTGGAAAAGTCCGCTATATTGCTGTATATCTGAACTCAGCAGATTGAGAGCGATCGAGGGAACGGCCATCACCAGCACCCAGGGGGCCAGCAGCGGCAGGGAGCCAGCAGGTGCGAACAGTGAGCGCAGATAGGCCAGGTGATCGTGCTCCAAAATATATTGATGCACAAATGCTTTAGGATGCAAAAGAATAGCGAGAACGCCCTGCACCGCTCCCTTCCCCAGCACGCCATTGTAGCGACTGATCAGCAAGGGATGGCCGCTGGGACTGAAATGGGGAATGATAACGAAACTGGCCAGGACAAACCACACTCCACCCAACACGACCAGGGCCAGACCGGTGCGCCAGCGGCGCTGGAACAGCATCGACCACAGGCCAAACATCGCCACGACGAGGCCGATCTCCTCCTTACAGGCCAGCGCCAGAATGGCGAAGACAAAGAGCCAGAGCGTACGCCGCGTGTACATAAAATAGAGCGTGAACAGCAGGAGCGATGCCGTAAAGGTCACAGCGTGGAAATCGGACGCGGTCGCCTGCTGCTGCGCGGGATAGAGCAGATAGAGAACCGCGATCGCCACCGCCGCCAGGTCATTGCGCAATCTCAGGCGGGCCAGCCAGAACGCCGGATAGGCTCCGGCGGCTACCACAAGCGTCTGCAGCACCTGTAACATCCTGGGATCGGACCACAGCAGGTAGAAGAGCGAGACGGGAAACAGGATCGGCTCAAAGTGCAGGGCAAAGCGCGAAATCCCAGCAAAGCCAGCACAGTTTGTATCATGCAGAATGTTGCATACTGTCTGGTGCAACATCTGCCCATGCAACGTGCTCCAGATCGCCTGATCCATGATCCCCAGATCTTCAGCGTTGGTCTGAAACGCATTCTGCATGCTCGTTAAGTAGACAATAAAGTACGTACTGAAGGCGATCACAACAAGGGTCACGAGGGCCATAGCCAGCCAGAAGAGGCGGCCCCGACGCAGCGGCTCAGGCGCGGGATAGAGGTAAAGGCGATTTCTTAAAACTGAGATGCGCTTGCGCCAGCCCTCGTTACTCACCTCCGACCCCTCCTTCAACGCCGAGGCTCACCGGAGCTTCGGGAGTCAGGCGCGCAACATCCGCTTTTTCACTCTCATCTTCACCCGACTCCTGGAGAGCGACCTGCTCCTGTTGCACGGCGCGAATCTGGCTACCACCACTCAAATAGGCAATACTTACGCAGACCAGTTCCGCCAACGTCGAAACCAGGCGTGATAGGACCGCCAGAATCGCGGCCAGTGCTCCCGGCAACGGTAGCGCGAGGGCAAACAGGCCAACAATCGCTCCCTCGCGGAAGCCCAATCCGCTGGGCGTAATAAAGCTGACAAAGCCGATATCCCAGGCAATAGCGTAGATACCGATACAGATCGGCAACGCCAGCAGCGGAGTCTGCGGCCAGAGTCCCAGCAGCAACACATAGAACGCGCCCCCGGCCACAAACCAGCTCGCGCACCACGCCAGCGTCACAAGCAAGATATCGCCATAGCGCAGCGACAGGACGACGGGCTTCCGCTTCAGCAAGCGTAGGGCCGTATTCAAAAAAGCACTCAGAATGCGAGGATGCAGCACCACCAGCAGGGCTACAATGGTCAGCACACCCAGTCCTACCACGATCGGCGTCCCATAGAACAGCGAACGCACGGAACCGAGGTCGCTCCAAAACAGTAGGCTTACGGCAAAGATCAATACCCCTGCCGCCAGCTTTGTGATCAGCTCGATCATCATACTGGCAAAGGCGATGGGGCGCGAGACGCCATACTTGCCAACCCAGAGGATGCGCGTCAGCACGTGCCAGACATTGCCGGGAATGTAGCGCACGAACTCCGAGCCCAGGTAGATCCTTAGCGAGATACGTAGATCCAACCGTGAGCCAAGACGAGCCAGAACCGCGCGCCAGATCAGGCCATAAGACAGCTCCTGGAGCGAGAAGCCGAGGAACGCCAGGATCAGCAGCCAGGGATTCCACGCGAATTTATACGATGTCAGTTCGCCCCAGTCGCGCTTCACATAATAGAAAATGATAGCCAGAATGACCAGTGGCAGGCCGATCTGGAGGACGCGCTTACCGATCTTCTTCACCATCAATCCAATTCCTGTTTGATACTATACTCCTCGTCCGGCTGGAAGGCATAGTGGCGGATCATCTCGCTCTGCAGGCCGGTCAGAATAAACTGAATGCCGAAGATCATCAAAATGATGCCCACGAAGAGAATCGGTTGGTCGTGGATCTGCTGATTGAAAAAGATCTTGCGTATGAGCACGAAAATCTCGACCAGGACACCGAAGAAAAACGTCCAGGCACCCAGGGGGCCAAAGAGCCGCAATGGTGTGCGCAAAAACGATGTCAGGAACAGCACGTTGAGCAAATCGACCAGTCCACGGGCGAAGCGACGCGCGCCGAACTTCGAAACACCGAACTTACGTGGATGATGGCGCACCTTGATCTCCGCCACGCGGAAGCCGCGCCAGTGGGCCATCACGGGCACAAAACGGTGGAACTCGCCGTACAACTTCAGGTGGGGGTCCTCGATAACCTCGCGGCGATAGGCTTTGAAGCCATTGTTGATATCGTGCAGGTGCATGCCGGTCAGCGTACCAACCATCCTATTAAAGATACGCGAAGGAAACGTCTTCGAGAGCGGGTCCAGGCGCGGGAACTTCCAGCCCGTCACCAGATCGTAGCCCTCATCCAACTTCGCCAGGAAATTAGGCATCTCCTCGGGATCATCCTGCAGATCGCCGTCCATCGTAAAGACGACCTCGCCACGGCTGCGAGCAAAGCCAGCGACCAGCGCGGGCGTCTTACCGAAATTGCGCCGGAAGCGAATAACCTTCACAACGCCAGGATTTTCATCATGGAGTTTGCGCAATTCGACGAACGTCTTATCAGTACTGCCATCATCTACAAAGACTATTTCATAACTCTTCTCAAGCTGATCGAGCTGTGCTGACAGCTTCTCAAACAGGAGGCGTACATTCTGTTCCTCGTTCATCACAGGCACGACAACCGAGATAGCGATATCCTGCGGTGTCGACGGTGAAACGAGCGACTCTGTTTCTGGCTTATGCACTGGTGGAATCTGTGTTTGTTGCATAATTAACTATCTCCATTAGCAAGCATACGTATGATATAGCCCATTGAGATTGACTGGCGCTCATTATAACATACACGTTTTTCAAAAATACAGGCTATAGGACCATAGCCGTTCTAGCTAATAGAACGGATAAAGATCGGGAACAGACACATATTTAACTTAAATAACACAAAAGTATGGTTACAGCTGGGCGAAGAGGTCGGGTCTATCCGTCGTCAACGCGTCCACCTGTGCAGCCGCGCAACGGCGCATTTCCTCAAGCGTATTCACGGTCCACAGGCCCAGCCTCATACCCTCCGCGTGTACCGCATCGGACAGTGCGGAGGTAAAGAGTTCGCGATCCATATTGAGCCAGCTACAACCAAGCTTTCTGGCCTGCTGGAGCAGCTCGGGCAGCGCATGCTCGACATCGGGATTCCAGAGATCTCTAGAAACGACAGCGCCGGTTTGCAGGCGTGGCTCAAGCGATTTTATATGCAGCAGAAGCGGCCAATCAAACGAAATGATCAGCACGCGATTGAGCATTCTCAGCGAGAGAACCTCTTTAAGCACCGCCTCGGCGATACGCGGGTAGCGACCGTAGACCCCATCGCGTTTGCTCGTCTTGATCTCTATATACACGCGAGCGCGCTCCCTGACCAGGGAGAGCACCTCATTGAGGGTGGGTATCTTTTGAGGTTCGGGCCAACCTCCGCTGAAGTGAGCGGCGGCATTGAGCGAGCGGAGGGCTGCGAAATCGAGATCCAGGATATTGCCCGTCCCATCGGTCAAGCGCTCCACGGTATTATCATGAAAGACGATCAAATGACCGTCGCTGCTCATCTGCACATCGAGCTCGACGGCATCGATAGGCAGCGTCAGAGCATTACGAAAAGCCGCCAGTGTATTTTCGGGTGCCAACCGGGAGCCGCCCCGGTGGGCGACGCGTTGTATAGGGGTAGCCATAAAAGAAACGAACCTCTCACACACAGTCTAAACTTGTTTTCTAGCCTCCATCATACCATGTCGCGACCGTCGAAAGCACGCTCCGGGCAAGGAATGCGACGATGCTACGTTCTGTTGTATAGTGTCGTAACAAGAAAAGGAAGGATATGCAGCGATGGAATTGAAATTGGGAATGACTGGCGAGGCCACCACCACCGTCGTACACGAGAACACAGCCGCAGCGGTCGGCGCGGGAGGCGTCGAGGTCTTTGGAACGCCCATGCTGGTCGCGCTCATGGAGAACGCGTCCTGGCGCACAGTAGCCGACGCCCTGGACGAGGGCTACGTCACCGTCGGCACCCATGTAAACATAAGTCACCTCGCCGCCACGCCTTTGGGTCAGCAGGTACGCGCCACCGCCGAGCTGGTTCAGATCGATGGGCGGCGGCTGGTATTCCGCGTCGAGGCATATGATGAGCGCCAGAAGATCGGCGAGGGTCAGCACGAACGCGCCATCGTCCAACTCGAACGTTTCTTGAGCAGAATCAAAGCTTGATGGAGCTTGTTCTTTGTTAACGCATATGGTATAATTAAGGTCCATCGGGGGAAAGCAACTGCAAGGTTGGCCCGAGGGTATTCTTTCATCTGGGGATGTCGGGTTTCGACAGGCGAACAGGTCGAAGAATTGCAGGCCGAGGTGTCGGTATAGCACTCTCGTTAAACAACCGACAAAACAATAGTTGCCAAAAACAGCAACGCAACGTACGCTCTCGCTGCTTAATAACCAGTAACGTACCGTCCGTCCGGCTTTCGCCCGTGGGGCCGGGTACGGGCGTCAAACACACGGAGCTGCTATGGTGATAACCGTCTTCTAGTCACCATTTAAGACCAGAGGGCCAGCGTCCAGGCATCCTGTCGATGGGAGACCAGGGCGTAAAGCAAAAATGTCGACTAAGCCTGTAGCACATTTTCCGGTTCGTTCGTTTGGACAGGGGGTTCAACTCTCCCTCATCTCCACCATAGCAAAGGCTAGAAGTGATCGCGTGAAGCGGCTTCTAGCCTTACTTTATGCCATCACCCTTTGTCGGAGTTTTCATCAATTCGAGGGGTTTGGCAGCAGTTCTGGCAGCTTAGGGCTTGAAATTGAGTGAGTTTTGGCAAGAAAAATTGGGGTTAACTCTTGTGATTGCTGTCGCTTGCCAAAAGATGAGATAGCGTGATGATATTTGTAACCTGGGGATAAGATCACCACCAGGATATAGATATGCGTCAGACTACAGCTAGCTGAGGTAGCATGAAATTCGCGTACACTTCTTTACGCTGAGGTTCTTTTAACGCTCTTGGGTAGTTTCTCCAGGAATTCCTTCCTCATGATAAGGCACTTTACCACATGACAATTTATCACTCTGGATACCTGGCAGTCCATATTTCAATCGCTCCCTGGCGATAACACGCTCTACCACAGCAGCGAAAGCAGGAGCAAATCGCCCAAATCTCGGCCTTTCAATCGCTCGTTCGCGATCATGCGCTCTACCACGTCGCCATTGTTTGATGGCGGGCTGGACTGGAAAACTTTCAATCGCTCGTTCGCGATCATGCGCTCTACCACCCCTCGACGTGTGAAACCAGATAGTAGGCTATACCAGAGCCACATTTGCGAGAGGGTCCTGGCTAGAGCTACTATACCATACTTTCTTTGTGAAAATCCATCTCATTTTCACCTTTCTGAGCACAGAAATCGCTGCGAGAGGCTATGCTCAGCACTGCCACACCTGAGCCTCTCGCTCACGCCTTCTGGCAATTTTCGAGACGTGCCTGCCCCATCCCCATCGTCGTTTTATAGCCGATGCCTGCATAGCGGGCGAACTCAGCCAGTGCAGCAAGGTGGGCGGCATATTCGCCGCTCTTTTTAACGGTGTAGGTACAGGTACCTATAAAGCCTTTTTGCTTATATTTAGGAAAATGTAACGTGGTGGTATGAAGATTGTAGTCGCTTATCACAACATGCGCCTTCACAAACTCTCTCATAGCCTGTTTCTCAATCTGCAACACACCAGGAGCATAAAGATTCCATGTACGCATCAGACTATCCCAGACCAGGATAGGTTCAGGAAAGAGCGAAAAATTTCTTTCTCCCAGGCTAAATGCTGTAGGGCTGGCAAATTGAATAGTGATGCTGTTACATGGTTGTGTTATTGCTAGTGTTTGCCACCCTATATATCCAGCCCAACCAGTTGCATCACTCGGAGGCGTTGACAGGATACGTTGGACGGTAAAGTCTGCACTCCCAAGATGTACCTTCATCTCACGGACCGCTAGAAAGTGCTTGCTCAGACAATCCCATAGTGGACCTCCATCGAGGAAGGTAAAACGCAGCCTGTATATCTGACCAGCTTGCAAAAAAAGCGTTGTATTGCGCTCTTGCGCGCCACTAAGCGCGGAGACAGTAAATGGCCGGTAGTGTGGATCATCATGCAGGCGTGCGGAAAGACCTGAATCGATCTGATGGACCAGATCAAGGAACAGAGCATGCGTCTGGTGGCCTGTTGTAGCAGGCAATTGAGAATCTGTGTGTGCGCTGATTTCCAGGATAACGGAATAAAGATATT
>Ga0066793_10000457_pt1 | contig 16058 bp, 21 predicted proteins | sample PersoiDNA2013189_FD_83876 | JGI IMG/M metagenome (GOLD analysis project Ga0066793, IMG submission 83876) | Permafrost soil microbial communities from the Arctic, to analyse light accelerated degradation of dissolved organic matter (DOM) -... | ecosystem: Environmental > Terrestrial > Soil >... | reverse complement strand
GGCACGATGTCCTCGCCGCGCCAGGATCATGCCGCGGCCATCGCTCAAGACGGCCGCGGCATGATCCTGGCGCGGCGAGGACATCGTGCCTGCGTTCGAGAAATTACCGGAATTGGGATCGAAAATTTCGAGGGTATTCAGCGCGCCGCCCGAACTCTGTCCACCGGCGATGAGCACGCGGCCATCCTGCAAGACCGAAGCGGTCGCGCCCGAGCGCGCATCATTCATTATTCCCGCTTGCGCCCATGAATCCGCGCTGGGATCGTACATTTCCGCCGCGTTGGTAATGCCGCCGCCTGAGGTCGTACCGCCAGCCACCAGCACACGGCCGTCCTGCAGCACGGCACAGGACTGGTGCGAGCGCGGGGAATTCATGCTGGCCGCCGCCGACCAACTGCCAGTTGTGCTGAAGAGATCGGCCGTGGCTGTGGGACCGTTGGCGTCCGCGCCACCGCTGATAAGCAGACGCCCGTCACTCAAAGCCACCGTACACGCGCCGCTGCGCGCAGCGGACAGGTTGCCCGCCGCGACCCAGGTTCCGGTCGGGACCGAGGGCAATGACGCCCAGAGCAAAAAGCTGATGCCAAAAAGAGCAACGAGAAGAAGTGTGTAACGCAGCGCGCGGAGCTTCATGTCGAACCTCGAAGGAGATAAGTACGGCGACGCAGGGGATACGAAGCCGTCAAAAACGGATCGCAGCTTTACAAGCTGTCGGTCGAATGAACTTTGTCTTCCGAACCAGGGAAGTTCGGAAATCCTCCGCAAGTGCCACTTCTAACTTGCGGCCTGCTTCAGGGGAGTGCTGGTATGGCGCGAAACGCCGCACCAGAGTGGCAGGTAAAAGGATTCTCATGGAAAGCAGCTACTCTGGCAATGGCACAAAAGTGGGGCTTCGCTGATTGTTTGTATTACTAAGTTAATGACGTAAAACTAGATTCACCACCCACAAGCGCCTTCGGACTCCTAACATCAGGCCACTGGGAGTTCAGGCCGTCAGGCGAGCGCGCCATTTCTCAACTAGACATCCTTCAGTTGGTTCTCATCCATCCCGAACGCTTCATCCTTCACCCATTGAATAAGGGCAGGCTCACTCCGAGTAGCCGTCGTCGTCTTTGTCGTCATCATCGTCATCGTCATCTTCTTTGCCGTCGCCTTCGTCTTCGTCTTCTTCCTCGTCCGGCTCTTGTCGCAGGAGGACATCGGCGGCTACCAACCGATCAGGAGGGTCTGAGTCGGGGCATTCCGGATGTATTCTGCTCATGTCCAATGGTACGCCTCGTACCGCTTGGCAATCACCGCGAGGAGCTATTCGGGGCCGAACCCGGCAGCGATTATGTACTGCATTGGGACGCTTTCTGCGAAAATTCGCGGAATTACCGGGACATGCACCGTGACAAATTTTTGGCAGGCTACAACCTGTTGGAAGAACACGGCTTAAGAAAGGTTGGTAGCGCTACCGGGAAACGCTTCCCAGTGCACTGTGATTTTTCCAGTTATACTGGCAAAACCATGCTCTACAAAGGGCTTAGCTCATAAACGCCAAAAACCGTTTTGCCAGTAAGACTGGCAAATTTTACCCATAAAAAACGGCCATTTTTAGTAGGTAGTAGTAGGTAGCAATGGGAAGAAAAAGTCAGCGGTTGTCATCAAGGTCGGCAGCGGGCCATTCCTGAAGGCACGGTGGTCTTGCTTGATGAAAGGTGAGGACCCCGATCAGACTGCAAGGACATCGCGAAAAAGGCTGGCGTGGAACCGGAGAAGTACCACCCCACACAAGTTTCGGGCGACTTGCTGCACCAAGCTGCTTCAGTCGGGGATTGACTTGAAGACCGTTCAGAAGCTGATGGGCCACAAGACCATTGAGTCCACGATGCGGTATTTGGCGAAGGCCGAGAGCAAGAAGGTCAGAGCGAAGGTGGATGCTGTTCAGTGGAAGAAGACCCCTCCAGCAAAGGTCAAGGCTGGGGCTCACTCGCTCCCTTTGGAGACCAAGCTGGTGTGGTCCGAGGAATGAAGCAAGTCTCAGAATTTGGGCGCACTGATAGCCGATAGTGAGTTGCCCTTGAATTAGAGGACGATTGTTAGGAAGGAAGCTGTGGCTTTTTGGTCTTTCGAAGCTTCTTTATCCTTGCTTTTATCAGCTTGATCTTGAAGGTGCGCAGCATCTTTAGGTTGCTCAACCGAAGCTTGTAACACACCACTGAGAACTTAAGTCCCACCACGGGCGACAGATTACAGTGCCACTCCCGACTGGTAGCGGCGATCAATAGATCTCCCGGCTTTACCGGAACCTTCAAAGCATACTGCGGGAAACAGAACTCACCGCCCGTGGTACCCGGCGCGGCAAGGGTAGTCATCGCGATAAGACCGGGATGGTTCCTGGTGTCCTTGTGTAGAGCCGTGGGCAAATTCCGATTGACTGTTACCGTCGTGAAAGTTGTGCCCGCCTGCCGGAAACGCTTTCGCGCTACCTGGTGCCGACTGGCCGCTGCGTATTCCTTTGGCAGCACGCGGGCGTAGATGCCATTCACGAGTCGTATCAACGGCATGACCTTAGCGTAATGCTCCGCCTGGTGCCGAGCGGCAAGTGAGAGTTCTATAGAGCCTATGTCTGTATAGCCGAACGCCAGCTCTCTAGCGTCGGGATTCCAGAGCACCGCGTTCTTCGTCTCCGGTCGGGTGGGCTTCTTAAATCCCTTCGTGTCCTTCGTAAACTTTATCTGGCTTAAGCCTTCGAACGCCTGGTTGCGGATGCTTTCAGGGATCAAGGCTGGAAGAGCTTTCCGAGAGGATTTGAGGATGTCACCCTTCAGGAAGAGTGCCAGAACGTCGCCGTTCGGATAGTAGCAGACAGTGCTCTCGGTGAGAGTATCTAGTGCGTATTTGGAATCTGAAATATGCGTGTAGACGCGTTTATTAGAGTTCAGCTTCTGCAAGTCTTGGTGTTTGTGAACTGTCATCAAGGTCCGCTCGGTGAGCAGACCTTCTTTCACCAACCTTGACAAGTGAGGAATCTTGTTCAGATTTTGGACGATGGGATCCACACTCCTGTTATAGAACCGTGAGTGCGATTAGAAAAGGGTACCGACGTAACGGCGGCAGGATGGGTTGTGGGGCGGGCGTCTCTTCCCGCCCCGTGGCTGTCTATATAAGCTCAACGCTGATCTTGCGCGCGAGGCCAAAGTGTCGTACCAATGCGCGGAGCTCTTCCGTGAACTTGGGTACGTCCTTTGTGTAGGCTGCGAAGTAGCTAACCGCGTCGGCTAGTTTGGATTGCGGAGATTGCGCTGCCGTCGGGACATCGCTGTCCTCCACGATCTCGGTCTCCGTAATCAAATCCTACGACTCGTCCTCGACCTCTTGCTCTAACTCCTCAACCGCTGCCTCTTTCGCAGCGCGGAAGCCAGCGCGGTAAGCTGGCGTGTCCTCGAGGCGGCGCGGCTCAGGCTTACCAGGCTTGGGGCCGGGTCGTAGTGTACGCACTAGCCGCCCGAAGTACTCCGGGGTGATTTGGAGAAGCGTGGTACAGAAGCTCCTCCACGTGTACTGCTCCCCAGCTATCGTGCGTGTAGCGTGGCTGCCCCTCTTCGGAAACATGTCGCGGAGGCGTAGAAAGTCGTCTACGTTTTCTGCGAACGCTTTCGAGAAGGCCGCCTCGGCCTTAAAGTACGGTGCGCTGTACTTGGTGCCGAACTCCCGCGCCGCCTGGACCAAGACATCGAACTCATCCTGATCGGTTGGCATGGGGGCTGGGTTTGGCGTGTCCGGTGGCATCGAAAAGACAACTTCCGAGACCTCCGGCGTAACCATGGCTGTGGTCATATTTATCTCCTTTGGATTTGAAAAGATCTACTTCTCCGAGAACCTGGGTCTTCTACCTTGGTTGTCGTAGTTCCCAAACTTTGGTTAATTGGCGATATTTAGTAAGTGCAATGGAATCAATATGGTAGAGGTTTTCGTAGGGGGGCATATGGTCCTCATACAAACTGGTTTGTATGAGGAGGACTGCGATTTCGCTAATTAAGACAAAGGTTGCGAACTATCTACGCCCAAGGTAGGAGGTAACACTGCAATGCCTATCGGGCAGCCAATATCAAAAGAAGTCAAAGCGCAGGTCGTAGCCGCACTGATGACGCAGCTAGACAAAAGCATTCCAAAGATCGCTAAGAAATTTGGTCTTCATCCATGGACTCTTTATCAGATCGCCAGGCAGTTCAACATTCATCGCCCACGCGGTTCGGCGTCCCTATCTCATCGCAAACACAAACAGGCGGGGATTTAATCATGGCGAACAAATTCACAGATGCGGTGTTTCATGCCAAGGTGCCCGCCGTAGACAAGGCGGTGCTCTGGGCCATCGCTCATCGCACAGACAACAGCACAGGTGCCTGCTATCCGAGCATCAAGACAATCAGTAAGGAAGCAGGCTGCTCCCCAACTATCGTGAAGGCGGTTGTAGCCTACGCTGTTTCAGTCGGCCTCCTGGGGCTGAAGAACAGGAAAGACGGCAAGCTCACTATCGCGAACGAGTACACTTTCAATCTCACCAAACTCCGCTCGTTGAACAGGGCAGATAGTCGTTTCCTGCCGGATGGACAGTCTGATCAAGGTACTAGGGCTTCTACCGCCCCAGGTAAGCTCCCGGCCCAGGTCGGGACCCGGCTAGGGAGTAGGCCGGGAGGCGGCCCAGGGGTGGGTTCTCTCCCGGCTAGGGGGTGGGGCTGGAGACGGCTACAGAACTCAGAAGTTGATCTCAGAAGTAGATCTCGTCATTCGAACTCAGACAGCACAGCAGAGACAGAGACACACAGACAAGACACAGATCAAAACCCCTACATTAATCTCGGCCCTGATGGATGCGGTGGCATCCGCTGGCAAGACAAGACCAACGGCTCCATCTGGTGTAGTGATCTCTGGTGGTCAGAGGACCCCAACCTGGATCAGTACCCATACGGTCAGCCCGAGCTTGCTGATCTCATGCAGGCTTCTCCCACAATCCTGCACGATAAGGGTTGTCCCTGCTACCCTCGCCGTCCCCGGATTCTGTGTATGTGCGGGCTCTATGAGGGCCTGCTCGACCCCGCGCAGTACGGTCCTGAGATGGACGAGCGCCCCAACGGTTGCGAACAGGAAGACACAGATCAAAACCAAGAGCCAAACCCTCGGGGCTTTGCCCCGAACCCCACCGGGACTTCTCGCCTCGGAACCCCCGGCATAGATGACTCCTGTATGGATGGCGCACTGCTGCGCCCTCCAGCTGAACAACCCTGCGAGGGCGGCAGGCTACACGAGTGGCAAGAGTACACCCACACGACGGATCGGTGTTCCGAGTGTGGCAGGTTCCGCACCAGGCCTGCCGTGACTCAATGGACCGAGGCGGATGACTTGGAAGCCGAATACATGGAAATGGTTGAGTGCTACGACCCTTACGACACCTACTGGTCTGCGTCACAGGAAGCGACGCCCACGGCTGCTAATAGGGCCGCGCTTTCAGCGTCCGAGTTTGCCCGTGCGATCGGAGCGGCAGCTCGCTGGAATTGAGTGGTAGTTGTTCTGGGGAACGGAACTGTACCTAAAGGAGACGCAGCAATGAAGGTAGACAACATATTCGCGCAACACATACCCACGCCAGCGCAGAAGCGCCGCGTGAATTCGCTGCGCAATTGTGCACGGATGCTTGCCCGTGAAATCCAAAGCTCGACGTCCGCTGGTCCCAACCAGACTCTTGCCATTCGTCATGCTGAAGACGCTTTGATGCGCGCCAACAAGGCCATTTTGGAGGATGCGCGGGAGACCGCCGAGCAATCGTGGACTGTTTACTTCGACCTGGAGGACTCGGGAAGCTATGTATTCCAAGATGGCGAGCTGTTTCGCGAAGAACCGGGCGGCAGGTACACCCCGGTTGGTAGAACGCGGAACAGTATTTGGTATACAGAGCCAAGCCGAGGTGCCTAGACAACAACTCTATGGCAAATCAAGATCTTTACCTTCTTCTACAACCTTCTGAAGTTCCTGATTCTTGTATCTGTAGCTCACCTTAAGGTCTTTCGGAACGTTCGGGCAAGGATCGCCTGCAAGCTGGTTTCCGGCAAAGATGTGGAGTTTGCTATCCACGATAGCATCGTTGAGCTGCCTTGTAACATCAACGCGATGATCTCGACCGCCATAGCGCGCTTCGACGATAAGTAGGTCGCCTTTTCGTACAGTGCCACGCTTTGCGTTTAGTCGAACCTGCGAACGGACCCTTTTTCCTCTGCGTCGAATCTGGCCGCGCACAGCATTACAGAACGGGCCAAATGCGGCTTCTAGGTTCTTGTCGTTTCGCTTCGGGTCGAACTTTCCCGGAGTGATACCCGCGAGGTCCGTGGGAATTCGAAGATCAGCACTGCCTTTCGGGGCAACAATGAATGTTCGTTCACGCCCAAGCTTTCCCATGAACAAGCCAAGTTCGAAAACTACGTTATCCCGAACAGCTTTGTACTTACTCTGGCGAAGACGGAGCGTGTCACTCGGAGCAAAAACGAAGAGGGCAAAATCAAATTTATCGAGCGCTTTGACCAGGCTCTCCACGGAGGTCTTGTTTAGTTCGAAAATGCCTTGCGTCCAAACAGTGACTTCTGCGTCGTCCTCGAGATTCTGCTGGATCGCGTAAGCATAATCCAAGCGCTCCTTTGAAGACCCGATAAATAGCCGTGGACGCGCCGCCTTTTTCTTTTGCATGCGCTCCAGTCTTACAACGGTTTTGTTGCAAGGTCAACTGTGTGCCCCTTCCTACCCGTGTACAGCGGCCCTAAACGAACATGCAAAGCCGCCACAGGCGCCGCGTCCGCCAAAGATATCGCACCTCTGATTCGACGAATCAGCGCCTTTCTGGCTTCTCACGAAACTCTCCACTTTACTTCTCGAAGAGAACGGTTATGGTTCGGCTCAGGGACAAGAAATGGGCGATCAGATTGTAGAACCGTTCCCGGGCCGTGAGATGTGCAATTTCTGTTCTGAGCGTCCCACGATCCAGCTTTATGCCTGTAAGAACTTTCTCATTCCTCGGACCAAAACTGCACTCTTCCAGCACGAGAGTGTGGGGGCTTGGGCCGCGTGCGCCCGTTGTGCTGAATTGATTGACGGGCGGCGCTGGTCGGAGCTTACGGACCGCGCTTTGACCAACTTCATCAAGCAGCACGGCATCCCGCGTTACGCGCAGTTCGACGTCCGGGAGCAGTTCCGAGAGATTCACCAGTTATTCAGAGAGCACCTGGTCAAGGAGAGCTGAAAATGCAGATTCGCAACAACCGGGGAGAAGTGATCGGCGAGATCAACAGCGGCTTCACGGATAAGGGAGATCGCATTATCACGAACACTATCTATGATCGCGGCAATACGGTTATCCAACACATTAGCGTTCGCGACAATCAAGGAAAAGTCCGCACGACGAATGTGATCGGCGGCAAGATTCTGCCCTAGGCCAGATCCACAGGCCCGGTTCCCAAGAGAAGCACAATCGCCGTGAGGCGATCTGGAATATGAACCTTGGTCCCGCCCGGTAGGGAGCGCGCCATCGCGATTAGGTTGTGAGTGCTGATTTCCTTGAAGGCGGTGAGGTTCATCAGGGCGACCCGGACCTCGCTCTTGATCGGAGGCAGTACTGCGACATCTCTCATACTTCCAACCTACGGAGGCACAGAGGAGAGAGGCTATGCGAGCAGGAATCTATGCTCGTGTCGGAAAGCATGGAATCCGAACCTAGTTCAAGGGGCGCGGAAGTGACCAAAAACGACATCATCGAGAAAACGCTGAGGGAGATCGTTCCCCGCATCGAGGAGAGCGAAGAACTGTACAGCGTTATGGCCGAGCTTCGGGAGAGGCTACCCGACACAGACATCAAGACCTGCGAGGACTTCCGGCGCCTGAATGTCACCTGTTGCGACACGTGTCATACCTTCTACCCGCATTACGAGATGAGCCTGATTGGCCTCCCTGATGGCGCAAAAGCGTGGGTGTGCGATTCGGTGAAGTGGGCGATCTACCCCGAGCAATATCAAGAACTCCAAGAGTGGAAGCAGAACTCCCCTGAGGGCAAACTGCTCAGGCAAATCTTCGGCGAGGACGTGGACGAATAGATTATTCACTCTTCCGCTGTGGCGCTGCTGGAAAGGGTCTCAAGAAAAGGAAGGGAACAAGATATGCAAATCGGCGAGCCGCTACGAACCATCGTTGTAGAGCCCCTTGAAATTCCAGTGAATAAACCGAGCGCTGAGCCGGAGCCGGTCGTCGAGCAGCCAGAGCCCGTGCCCGAGCAGGTGCCAGTCGCTCAGTGAACATTCCCGATTACATCTCGCCGATAGTCGGCTACCGCGTTTGGCAGTGGAACGCCGCCGGTCTCAAGTCGCTCAACGGCGAGCCGTGGCTTCCGGGTCGGCCGCTTGCGGCAGGATGCAGGGCTGCTGCTCGCGGAACATTCGTCGGTCGTGCAAAAGCAGCGCATGGCGCTCACGAGCCGCCGCACTCGGCCTGCACTTGCGGCGTCTACGCGGCGAAGAACCTTGAGCACCTGCGCCAGTTCGGCTACGAGCGGCGCGGTATCCACGGCGAAGTCTATCTCTGGGGCACAGTGGTGGAGCACAGACTTGGGTGGCGTGCCCAGTTCGCCTATCCCAAGAGTTTGTTTCTCCCGCCCGACGCAATCCCGTTCACGCTGACAGAAATAGACGCCCGGCTGAAAACGCTGATCGCGTTTGGCACCGACATTTTCATAGTGGGTGATCACGAGAGCATCCGTTTCTGGAAGAACGGCTCAGGCTTCGAGCCGGCGGGGTTGGACTACCTAATCAAGACACGCAAGGAGTACTACGTCCGCCGCCAACGGGAGCGCTCCCTGAAAAAGGGTGACCGCGTGGCAGTGCTCGGCCGCGGAATCGCAGTGGTCGAGCAAACTGGCGACAAAGAGGTTGCGGTCGTGCTGTGGAACAGGCTCGTGCTGAAGATTGCCCGCAAGGACATCGTCCTGAATCAGCAGAACAGGCGCTGGGAGTGCGAAACCAACAACGCCCGAGGCGACAACGCGCTGCGGAAACGGTCACTCATCTGACTCAAACGAGCGGGTTGTTGGTGATGTCACGACAGTAGACTGCCGTTCAAATCCCATAGCTCACCGCGTCCGCCGCAAACGCCAGCGGCTTCCTCCTAGTCTGCTTATCGAAAACGCCTCGGATCAAGACCCCACTCCGCCCCAACAGTCTGCCCCGAGGCGTTTCCGATCAAGGCTAGCGACAATTCGGGATGTATGGTCCGTCGCCTTGTCGCAAGCGAAAAACGATCGTGACAGGTTGGGTCGGCGCCGAATGTATACTGCCTTTGTTGGGGCACAAGGCTCCAGGCCATGATGGAATGCGCTGCGCCCTCCTCCCCACGACTAGCGTCGATTCGGGCTTGGCGAAAATCGTGGATGCATTCGATCAGGAATTGGCAACGCCGGCAGTCCAGAGCTTGCCGCTAGCCCATTGACGAACCGCCAGCGTGCCATTCATCGTTAATGACCTCCATGTGCAGACAGTTCCGAGCTGAAGAAGAGGAAGAAGTTGGAGCCAACCTCGATTGCCCTGCCGGCGGCTTCCGCATCGTCCATTGCCTTCGATGAGGTAATCCCGCTGCTCCCATCAGCTGCGGGCCAGTCGCTCTGGTCGAGTATCAGTACTGGCCTCACTTCCCACCAAATTGGTGTGGTGTTGACGCGACGGTTGTCGACAACGTGATCATGGTTTGGGGTCGGCACGAATATCGGCATCGTCGGAGGACCAGTCTTCCCCAGCGCGGCCAGCGTCACCGACAAGTCAACGGAAGAAGCGTGCATGGTGCAAGTTCCAGGTACGGGATGGTTCGGATCGGGGCACTGGGTCGAGACGCTCGGATGAGTTTTCCAAGCTTCGGGAACAAAGCCGAAAAACTTAATTAACGCGGTGCCCAGAGCGGGGCCGCAGAGTTCACCCGGCCTTCCGCCATTCGGGCACGGCATCGCGTCATTCGGGTTCTGGTCGTTGTCAACTGAAAACATCGGAACGAACACATAGAGATGCGCGGTGTGTTTAGTGCTTCCGCCAGCCGGGTCCTGGGTGGGCTCGGTGACCGGCTGGCAGATCGGCGTCTGCATCTCGTTTGGGTCGGACTGCGCCAATATGCCATTGAAATTCAGGTCCATCGTCGGCTGGTCGACACAATCAAAATTCTGCAGGTAAGTGAATGTGACTAGCCTGTTATTGCCAAAGCCACTGGTCTGATTGTTGGCTAGTTGCGCTGATGCGCTGACCGCTGCGAAGGTCATGCATGCGCACGCCGCGAGCATCAGAGAAAGGCGGCGAAGCGGGTTATTTTGGGCTTGTCGGGATGGAAGTTGCAAACGGATCATATCGTCACTCCTTATTCTTCGAATCATTCGGGGGATTTTGCACGGCATTACCGACCACCGGTTTAGTCATGCGCTTGATGTCTGTCTCCTCTGCCCCCAGTCTCGCGATGCCATGACCGAGAGCATCGCCTGGTTTAGAACTTGAGGCTTAACAGGTACTGAATCAGGTCACCCTTCTCACTGTCGGTGAGCCCGAGGCTCATGCATTTGTCGTAATGGTTGACTACGGCATTCAGATCAGCGAAACGTCCGTCGTGATAGAAGCCGCCTTTGAAATGGGTAGAGAGAGCGCCAATCGGTGAAGTTCGATAGCGCATGTCCGGCCCGCGGTCTGCTTGGAAGCTGTCGATACAAACATCGGAGGGCGTGTGCAGATTCCATCCCGGCTCGGTCCAGAGCGGTTCTACGTGACAGTTGTTACATCCTGCCTTCCCGCTAAATAGCTCGTCGCCTCGTGCGGCAGCCGCCTTATCGAAGGCCACTGTTGGGTTCGGCGAAGGGATGGATAGCTGATAGAGCTGCAGGGCTGCAAGCTTGGAAGTGATGAGATCATCATCTGGATTGATATGAGGCAAATCTCCAAAGTCATGCGCAGCGGCAATTGGAAATTGCGCAGCATTGTTCAAGCGGGGATCGAAGAACCTGCCTTTCCCGTGCATCTCAAGGTTGGCAACGAAGGCGTTCCAGTGCGGCACGGAACCCCAGCCGGTCCAGGTATGCAGGTTCACTCCCCCGAGCCCAAAAGCTGGGGGAATCAGCGTCGCGCCCTGAACGTTCGTTCCAGTGACAACACCATCTGTGATTTGCTGGGGGTTGAATGCCTTTCCGTCCAAGACCAGCTCGGCATCGAATTTTCCTGGCCCCCAACTGTTCAACACCTTTCTAACTGTGGCCTGATCGGTTGACAACAGGTTGGCAAACACGCTCAGATCGGGCGCGAGAGCGACGATTGCTCCGACATTCAGATCACGATTCGGCCAGCCATCCAGGCGGCGACCGATGCAACCGGTGCCGGGGTTTGGCGTGATTTGGCCTGCGCAGAGATCAGGGTTGGAATTATCCACGGTGGCATGACACAACGCGCATTGAATGCCAACCGACTTGAGCGTTCCGGAAGAGTTGAACAATCCAGTGAGCCCGACAACTGCATTCAATCTGAGGAGCGCGAGCGTGACCGCAGGATCATTCAGATTGACCCTGCCCTTCTCGATCTGCTCCACTAAGTTCCTAGGGAGCGCGTCGATGTCAACCTTTAGGCCAACGGCCAGAGCGGTCTTCGGACTCACACCAGGTCCAACTCCACCGAGACCCGCTCCCTCGATTGCCTGGTGTAGTTTCAGTGTGTCGCCCCAGAATGCCTGGTCGCCAAATGTGTCAAAGCGGAAGATCTGCTCTCCTTGTTGCACTTTTTGGATTGCATTCTCGACGACCGCATTTTTTTTCGTGCTCGCTGCCCCAACCGATGGCGAACGACTTATGGTGAGGAAAGCGGCAATTAACAGAACCAACACCGCCACGATCATGGGTATGCGAAACCTTGCTGGGGGCATTTGAAACCTCCTGATGCTTCCGGAGCAGCAATAGCAGTTTGACAGTAGGATGAACGCAGCGGGGAAGTGTCATCGACTTGTAAAAGATTTGTCACTTTCTCTGCTTAAAGGAGGGACGGTGACTGACCGCTGGAACGCGTTCATCGTGATCGAACTCACGTTTGGTGTGGATTCACCGCCCGCTCGAACTCCCCGGGCGGGAACAGCTTCAACACCTGAGCGAAAATGCTGCATACTTTGTTCATAGGCTGAGTCCCCTGAGGTTGAATTGGTTCTTTCCCGAACCCCATCCAGCCTATCAAGGACTCAGCCTATCGTCGCCAGCGGAACTCCCCGCCTCGGCCGCCACTTAGTCCCCTAATTTGGACAGCAGTGATTTTCGGTGCATTGTCCCCAACAGTAATCACTAGCGAGTTACAGGTGTCACGCTACAAAGGCTCTCAGTTGATGAAACCAGGCTTACACTAACTGAGAATTTGCTGGTAAAGGACTCATCTGAGCCTTACAGCTCACCGAGCATATCTCTTGTGCCGACAGCTCACGCGGTCACACAGCCAGAAATCAGGTTCGTCAATTCCATAGTGCAGAAACATCTCGTTTCCGCAATTTTGGGCAGACTGGCTGCGGTCTCAGGTTCTCGTGCGCCTCCTCTTTCGTGAATACGCCGCCCGTGGAGCGACGGAGCCGATCTATGGCCTGCGTGACGATGCTTAGCTCAGGACTGTTGAAGTAACACTCTGCCCAGCAGAAATCGAAAAGCAGTTGGCCGATCTGGCGATCACTCAATTCATTCAGGCGATCACTCAACGCGCCACCCAGAACCACCGCTCTCAGTCGATCAATGGGGCGCGGAGACTCACCCAGTTTCCGTTGACGCTCGATCAAGTAGCGGGTGCTCCTCGGTTCATCGTCGAACTCATCATCCAATTCCACAGCCACACCCCAAGCCCAGAATTTCACGCCAGTAGAAACGCTTCTCGGGCCAATAGCTAAAAGCGGCACCTTCAACAGTGTCCATCACCTTCGAAAATACGAGATCGGCGCGAAAAATGGCTAGGATTTGGGTCAGTATCTGCAAAGGTATGAGTTGCCTTCTTACCGAAATTTCTGCGCTGTTCCGTAGTATCGATAGGCTCAACTGCCCTCTCGCCACTCTCGGAGGAATACTCATGCGCGTCGCTCTGTATGCCAGAGTCTCTACATGCAACGGGCAAAGCCCCGAAATGCAGTTAGCCGAACTGCGGGAGTACACTTCGCGGCGCGGGTGGGCTGTTTTCAGCGAATATGTGGACCTCGGCATCTCCGGCTCGAAGGAGTCACGCCCGGAACTCAATCGCCTCATGGCCGACGCTCACAGGCGGAACTTCGATGTAGTGCTTTGCTGGAAAGTTGATCGCTTCGGGCGCTCGCTGAAGCACCTCGTAAATGCGCTTGCCGACCTTGATGCTTACGGTGTGGCCTTTGTCAGCGTGCGGGACAATCTGGACCTTTCCACACCTTCGGGACGGCTCATGTTTCAGATCATCGGTGCGATGGCTGAATTCGAGCGTTCCCTCATTCAGGAACGTGTAAGGGCCGGGCTGCGCAATGCGAAGCTCAAGGGGAAGACGCTGGGAAGGCCTCGGCGAATTGTCAATGGCGACGAGATGGCGCGGCTGCGAGAGCAAGGGGCGAGTTTTCGCGAGATTGCGAACGCAGTTGGTGCGTCCCCCGGTACGGTTCGCACGCGGCTTCTGTGTGGATGATTCAAGGGTCGTCGCTTGATTTGACGCGACGATCAAGTGCATTACTTCCGTGTAGCCCGTGACTCGGGCGCAATGCGCGGCCCAAATCGAAAATTGGTAAACACTGGCCGACTTTTCGGTACCAATCGCGGCGATCCGGCGTCAACCGCCTACAATTTCAACTCGCGAATCGCGTCCCCAGCGCCGCTGAGGTTGGCAAGCCGCATCTCCGAATACTTTCGGGATAGAAGCACACCGGGCGCGCCGGCGCGGAGAGCCGCCAGAACTGCTGCCTTTACGCTTTGCGGGGTACACTTGCTGTTATTGGGCTCGGTCGGAATATCGATATCAATGCCGGGCCAGATCCGAGTGTTCGTGCCGGCAACCCCCTCCAGCGCGCGTTTCGTTTCGCGGTAGACATAGTCGGCCGAAAGTCCTGTGTGAGGAATCTGATCGTAGCTGCCCTCCTTGAATCCCATCAGCGCATAGTTCAAATCGATCAGGCCCTGTTTCGAGAGATCTCCATAAAGCGTCGAGCTGATATTGTCCGCATACAGCGCCATTCGCTCCCCGCCGCAGTTGTTGTACATAACGACTTTTATAAAATCTGAATAATTCGAGAGCTCATGCAGGTCCTGTTCCGCGCGATAGATCGGATTGAACGAATTGTTGTGCCAGATGTGCCAACCCACCGGCACTGTCGGTTTCGCTGCTTTTACGGTCTTGTATATTGCGGCGTAGGTTTCGCGAAGACCGTCAGTAAAGAGCATTTCCCATGCGGCCAGTTCGGGATACCGCAACAGGATTCGCCAGAATTGAACGTAGTAGCCGTCCACGGGGCGCTTGCCGCCGCGGGCCGAGCGAACGAATTTTTCCAGCTCAAGAAATCCCTGCCGGACGCGCTCCACATTGATGCCGCGCTGCTTAGCTTTGGCCTGACAAAACTCGCAGAAGCAGGTCACGTTACCCGGATCGATCGGCGGCGTGTCATGCGTGGCTCCAAGACTGTCCGAAAGCGCACCCTGCCGCTCCGATCCCCACATGATTCCATCGATGTCATAGGAACGGGCGTAGTCCTCGACCAGGCCAGTAAAGAAATTTCGGTAATCCGGATTATTGACGCATAGCGTCTCGGCATTCCGCCCGTAGAGGTCCCGTTCCTGGACTTTCTCGATGTTCGGCAAGTCGGTGCGAAACACGTCCTCCAGCCAGCAGATGACTTTCATGCCGCGCTTCTTCGCGGCCGGGAGCACTTCAGCCAGGATGTCCAGGTTGCCGTGGTCGGGCGCACGCGTTTCCTTGATCACTGTGTTTTTGTAGTACTGAGGGTGAGGAGTGGCGAAGTTCCCGCCGTGAAAGTTAAGGTCGTACTCCTGCTTGCCGTGATCGGGCAGCGGTTGGCCCGGAATCTGTCTTCCGGCAATGCCCCGACCGTAGGTGAACACCGCAAGAAACAGCGTATTCACGCAGGCCCGTTCCTGAAGCACATCAAGGACTCTCTCAGTGCCTTCATCCACAAACGAAATTGCTCCAACCTGGATGCCGATCATTTTGGAAGATACAGCACCAAGTCCGAAATTCGGCATGGCCAGGGCGGCGCCGGTTCCAGCCACGATCTTCACGAACTCGCGGCGATTCACGTCGAATCTCAACATGGACTACTCCTATCTTCCTTGGTAGCAGCCGATGTCTATGTTGCCGGATTTGACGCGCGGCGAGCCTTCAAGATCCAGTTCTCCCACCGGCATTCCGTCAGTTGTGCCCGCAGCGATGGCGGGAGAGTCTGATCGCAGATGGAAGTCCTTCGTGGCAGCGTCGACAAAATGCGGATCCAGAAAATGCGAATGGCGGTCATTCCCGCTTGACTGGGCATATTTTTCAAATCCGGTCACAGTGGCATCAATCTCTTTCCAGGTGCTCGCCTTTGAACCGTAAGCACAGTAATAAAAGTTGTGATCGATATTCACAGGCGGCTGGTCGCTTTTGACTTCAGACTTGATCAGCGTCATCAGGCACCGGGACCCGGCATAAACGATGTTGTTCGCAAAAATATTGTCCGCCATGTTCCACTGCATCTGGAACTCACCGGACCCTGTTGCCGACGTGTCGTTGTCGTAGAGCGTGTTGTTGATCACGGTGCAGTGATCGGTGCGTCCCCGCTCAGGCGCATAACCTCCGATGGAAACACCGGCGGTATGGCCGTGATAGATAAGGTTGTTTCGCGCAGTTATGTAACTGGTGGCGCGGTTTTGGTGCTCACTAGCCAGCTCGATTCCAAAGTCCACATCATGAATGACGTTCTGTTCGATAAGGATCCTGGTGCCGCCATCCACGTAAATGCCATCGGAAGATTCATCGTTGCGGTATGCCGGATTGCCGCGCGAT
>Ga0066793_10000456_pt1 | contig 16069 bp, 12 predicted proteins | sample PersoiDNA2013189_FD_83876 | JGI IMG/M metagenome (GOLD analysis project Ga0066793, IMG submission 83876) | Permafrost soil microbial communities from the Arctic, to analyse light accelerated degradation of dissolved organic matter (DOM) -... | ecosystem: Environmental > Terrestrial > Soil >... | reverse complement strand
CGAAGCGCCGAGCACCTGGACGGGGCGCGTTCGGCGGACTGTTTTCGGCGCACTTCCGCCCGAGAAGCTGCTGGCCGAGGAACAGCCTGTCTACGTCTCCTCCTGGGTCTACGTGTTCGGCGTGCTTACGATCGCCTCGCTGGTTGTGGTGGTCGGCTCGGGCATCGTGCTGGTGATCTTCGGTCCGGCCTGGTGGCACGTTTCGGGCATCGGACACTTCGTCAACAGCCTCCACCTCTGGTCGGCGGAAGCCTTCTTCTTCTTCATGGCCATTCACCTCTGGGCGAAGTTCTTCATGGCCGCCTGGCGAGGGCGGCGCGCGCTCACCTGGATGGCCGGCGCGATCTGCTTCCTGGCCGCGATCGCCACCGCCTTCACCGGCTATCTCTCGCAACAGAACTTCGATTCCCAGTGGATAGCCACCCAGGCCAAGGACGGCCTCAACGCCTCCGGGATCGGCTCTGTCTTCAACGTTCTCAACACCGGCCAGATGCTCGTCTGGCATGTCCTGCTGCTGCCGCTCGTCCTCATCCTGCTCGTTGCCCTTCACATCATGCTCGTGCGCCTGCGAGGCGTCGTTCCGCCACTTCCGGCCGGCGAGCGGCGTTCGCCGGCGGAGGAAGATCCCGGCTATCCGAGCGCGCCGGATCCGGCGATCGAGTGGAAGGGCGCCAAGCGCCGTTACGACCTGATCAAGGAGCTCGTGGCCGCCGTCGGCGTGATCCTGCTGGTGACCGTCGTCCTCGGGGCGATCTTCTCTTCGCCCGACGATAAGCCGGTGACGATCGCCCGCTGGGCGGGCGCCGACCCGGCGGACTTCCTTGGCACGGCGACCTCCGAGCTCGCCGGGACCAGCGACTCCGCCACCTACGGACCGCCCTACACGCACACGCCGGGCACCGGGCAGAACGTCTTCGACTCCTTTTCGCTGGCGCGTCTGGCGGGGGTGCGCATCCCGATCGATAGCGCCCGGGATTTCGTGCTGCGCCCACTTGGCCTCCCGGGCAAGAGCGACCCGGCGCTGGTGGCGGCGCTCGCGCGCTACCGATCGGCCTCCGCCACGCAGCGCAGCCTGTGGACGGGCAACTACGCAAAGGCGCTCGGAAACGTCTCCTTTTCTGCGGGCGCCCCGGTCGTCGCGGCCGGTAATTACGGGCCGGTCGAGCTGATGATGCGCGATCTGCTCAACCAGGCCCAAAGCGGCGGGCTCGACGGCGCCCTTCTCGCCAGCGGTCGCTTCTACCAGACCGATTACACGAGGCCGCTCCTCCTGCTCGCCGACGGCGCCTACCTGGGTGACCTCGCGCAGGAGCAGAACCTGCTCGGTAGTCAGTGGGGGATGATGAACGAGACCGGAAACTACCCGGGGCAGGCGTGGTTGTGGCTCTACACGCTCTGGTATCAGGTGCCACCCTTCAAGACCTCGGATAACGCCGACGCGCAGATCTGGGCGATCATGGCCCTTCTCTCGCTGGCGCTTGTCTGCGTACCGTTCCTACCCGTGATCAAGGGCTTGCCGAGGCGCCTTGGGGTCTATCGCCTGATCTGGCGCGACTACTACCGGCGCGTCGAGCGGGGCGGCGGATAGGTAGCGCGGCGCGCCGGTCGGCGCTCGTCCCGAGCCGCCGCGAGCCGGCGAAACAGGCGCCGCAGAGCAAATTGATCGAGTCATTCGAGTGTCGGCTGCGCTTCGCTGTTAGGCGCTGCTTAAAAGGCCACGCCGCTGATTGAGAACTCGAGAGACGGGAACTGTGCAAACGATAGAAATGGGTCGCGTTGGTCTATCGCGACGACGGTTTGAGGCGTTGCACGAGATCCGTACAGAGCACGCCATCCACACGCTCGAGCCGGTCGAGCACGAGGAGCGTGAACGCGAGTAGGGCCGGATGAAGTAGTCGGGCTTCCTCGTGGGAGGGGATGAAACACCGGCCGGCCACCACCGGCCGGTGTTTCCGGATTACCCCTCCACATCCAGTAAGAGCTTGCAATTCCCACGCGGGTGCGAGAGCATCATCCATCCAACGGCTCCAAGGAGGAACCATGCCCGCTTCGCTCTCGCCGCGTGCTCTCATTTCGCTCACCGCGGCGTTCATCGTTGCCGTGTTCGTCTTCGCCGGTATCTACACCGGTACGCAGCACAATCCGACGCCGCATCAACTACGCGTGGGCATCGTTGCTCCCGACGTGATGGTGGGAATAATCAACCTGGGTCTCAAGGTCAAGGCGCCCGGTTACTTCACGCTCAAGCAGTACCCGAGCGAGGCGAGCCTGACGAGCGCGATCAAGAATCGCAAAGCCTACGGCGGCTACGTCTACAGGAAGAACTCCGGCTTGCTGCTCACCGCGAGCGCGGCGGGCAAGGCTGCAGATGCGGCGCTCCTGAGTCTCGGTACCGAGGTATCGAAGACCCTTCGGCAACCTCTGGTGCCCAGGGATGTCGTGCCTCTCGACGCGCACGACTCGCAAGGGCTCTCCAGCTACACGTACCAGTACGGCTTGCTGGTTCCGAGCTTTGTCTTCGCCGTGCTCATCTTCATGTTCGCGCACGGTCTTTCGCTGGCCTGGCGGATGGGATTGAGCGCGGCCTACTCGCTAGGCGCGGGAATAATCGGGGCGCTGACCGTTGATCAGATTGTCGGCGCGCTTCCTGGTCATTTCTTCGCCCTGGCCGCTCTCGGAGCCCTCTACGCCGCCACTGCCGTGCTCGTAACCTGGGGGCTCGCCTGCGTGCTGAAGTACGCCGGCCTGGCACTGGCCGGGTTGCTGCTTGTACTGGTCGGGAACAGCACCGCCGGCGGCTCGATCAACCAGGAGTTCCTGCCCGACTTCTTCCGGAATATCGGCCAGGCCCTGCCCAACGGCGCCTTCATCCGCTCGGTGCGTAACACCGTGTATTTCGACGGCGCGAATACCCATCGCGCGATGCTCGTGGTCGCGCTCTGGGCGCTCGGCGGCCTGGTGCTTGTGCTTGCGGCCGAGAAGCTCCCCGGCCTGATGGCTCGATCGAAGCGACCCAAGGCCGCGCTCAAGCCGTCTGCCTAGCCTTGAAATCAAACGGGCGCCGCGCCGGATAACGGCGTGGCGCCCGTTGCGAGCGCACTCGTCTCGCACCGATCACTTGCGCCGTTTCCGCTTGCGCGTGAGAATCCCACAAACCGGGAGGAGAAAACGTGTCGTCTGATCAAGTTCCGTTGCGAGCGCTTATTCGGCTCGCCGCGCTGTTCGCCGTCGCCGGCTTCGTCTTCGTCTCGATCAACGTCTTCACCCAGCACGCACCGAAGGCGCACGGCTTACGGGTCGCCTACGCAGGTTCGCCGATAGCGCAGGTGTTCATCCAGAAGAATCTCGACGAGGCCGCCCCTGGCGCCTTTTTGCTGAGGCGCTATCCGAACGCCGCGAGCGCACGCGCGGCGGTGCTCGAGCGCTCGACCTACGGCGCCTTTATCGAGCACAAGAAGACGGCTCTGCTCCTGACCGCGAGCGCCGCAGGACCGGGCGCTCAGCAGGCGATCGAGCACGCCTTCACGATGATGACGACGATGGCGCCGCCGAGCATGCGCGTCGAGCTGGTGAGTAGGGACCTGAAGCCGCTTCCCGCCAACGACTCGCGGGGGCTCTCGAGCTCCGCCTTCCTGTTCGGGCTACTTGTCACGAGCTTCGTCTTCGCCATCCTGCTCCATCTCTTCGGCCGTGGCGCTGCGCTCGCTCACCGGCTGCTCGCGATCGGGTTTTTCGCGGTCGCTTCGGCGCTCGTGGGCGCCTTGACCGTCGGGCCGCTGATCGGCGCGCTGGCCGGGCATTTCTGGGCGATCCTGGCGATCGGCGCCCTCTTCTCCGCGGCCATAGCGCTGACCACCTATGGCTTAGAGGCCTTCCTAGGTCTCGCCGGCACCGGTATCGCCGCCTTCGTGCTCATTCTGGTCGGGAACTCGACCGCGGGCGGCGCCTCGAGCCAGGAGTTCCTGCCGGACGTCTTTCGCCAAGTCGCCCAGGTGCTTCCGAACGGCGCCGCCGTTAACTTCGTTCGTAACACGGTCTACTTCAAAGGGGCTCGCACGGGCGAAGCGCTCGTCGTGATCGCGCTCTGGGCCATCGGCGGCCTGGCGCTGGTGCTGGTCGCTAATTGCGGGCCCGCTTCGCGCCTGGCTCGAGCACCCCGAGTGGGCCTCGGGGCTGGGCGCGAGTAGCAGCGTCTAGATCGAGCGCTGGTAGATGCGTACCGAGCCCAGGGCGAAGGCCATACAGACGACCAGTAATCCGGCGAGCAGGCTCAGGTGTATCCCAACCGAGCTCCAGTTGGTACCGGAGGTGATGGCTTCTCGCGATGCCACGACCGCCCAGTTGAGCGGGTTCAAGCGGGCGGCGACCTGCATCCAGTGCGGGATTAGGTTCTGCTGCATGAAGGCGGAGGAGAGGAAGGTGAGCGGCAACATGAAGACGTTGAGCGTGGCGATCAGCGTCTCCTCGCGCCGGACGATCAGCGCCAGACCGTTCGAGACGGCGTTGAGCGCTCCCCCGAGCAGGATGGCGGCCGTGAACATGACGAGCAGGCCGAGGGCGCCGTTGGCGAAGTGGGCACCGAGGGCGTAGGCCAGCACGACGATGATCGCCGCCTGGATGACGATCGAGACCGACGTCTGTAGTACGTGGCCGATGAAGAAGGCGCTGCGCCGCATGGGCGAGACGAGCAGGCGGTCGACGACGCCGCGGTTCAGGTCGTCGATCGTCGCCATCCCGTTCCAGCCGCCCGAGAAGAAGGCCGTCATGATCACCACGCCGGGCGCCAGGAACTGGATGTATGAGGTCGACTTGAAGCCCGGGATGTTGGTGACGCTCTTGAAGAGCGGGCCGAAGAGCAGTAGCCAGATAACCGGCTGGACGAGTGTGACGACGATCCACCAGGGCTGGCGCATCAGCCGGCGCAGATCGCGGTCGGTCATCGTCAGGCTGTGACTGATCAGCTCGCTCATCTCGTCTCTTCTCCTGAAGGCTTCTGTTTGCGGCCGCCTTCCTCGTCGGCGCGTGCGAACTCGCGGCCTGTGTAGTTCATATAGACGTCGTCGAGGGAGGGGCGCGAGACCGATACCGAGTCGACCGCCAGCCCCTTCGCCTCCAGCGCCTGCAGAACGAGCGGGACAGCGGTGGCGCCGTGCTCGACGCGGGCGCGCAGGCACTTGACGTCGTGATCGAGGTGGCGGATTCCCTTGACGTTCGCGAGCGCGGCTCTGATGGCGCCGTCTTCGGCGTCCTCGCGCAGCTCGACATGGATCGTGTCGCCCTCCAGCTCCTCCTTCAGCTCCTCCGGCGAGCCGATCGCCACGACCTTGCCACGGTCGAGAATCGCCAGCTTTGCGGCGAGTTGGTCGGCCTCCTCGAGATAGTGGGTGGTGAGCAGGATGGTCAGCCCCTCCTCGTGGGTGAGGCGCTCGATCTCCTGCCACATCTCGGTTCTGACCTCAGGATCGAGGCCCGTTGTCGGCTCGTCGAGGAAGAGGACTTGGGGCCGGTGCACGAGCGCGGTGGCGATATCGAGCCGGCGCTGCATGCCGCCCGAGTAGTTGCGAGCGACTCGCTTGGCCGAGTCCGCGAGCCCGAACTGATCGAGTAGCTCGTTGACCCTCTGCTTGAGCTCGCGACCGTGGATCGAGCGAATCAGACCCTGTAGGCGCAGGTTCTCGCGCCCGTTCAGATTGACGTCGATGCCCGACGTCTGACCGACGACGCCGATCGCGTCTCGCACCTGTGCCGCCTGGCGAACTGCATCGGAGCCGGCAACGCGGACGGTTCCCGAGGTTGGAAGCGAGAGGGTGGTGGCGATCTTGACGGCGGTTGTCTTGCCGGCGCCGTTCGGCCCCAGAAGGCCGAAGACCGAGCCGGCCGGTACTACGAGGTCGATGCCGTCCAGGGCTCGGACCGCACCCTTGTAGACCTTGACCAGGCTCTCGATCTCGATTGCGTTGCCGTTCAGGCGTTCTTGGCTCATTGGAGTGCGAAATCTAGCGGCTCGACTTCTTTCCCGAAAGTCGCACTCGTCACACTGGCGAGCTAGGCTGAGAAAACACCGCAGCCTGAGGAGGAATGGATGAATAGGCGATTGCTTGCCGGGACGGGACTGGAGATCAGCGTCGTTGGCTTCGGCGCCTGGGCAATAGGGGGCGGTGGCTGGGAGTGGGGCTGGGGCCCGCAGGACGACGCCGACTCGATCGCGGCGATAGGTAGGGCGATCGAGCTGGGCGTCAACTGGATCGACACCGCGCCCGTCTACGGCTTCGGCCGCTCCGAGGAAGTGGTCGGCCGGGCGGTTGCGAAGATGTCCGAGAAGCCCTTCATCTTCAGCAAGTGCGGCCTCGAAGGGCGCAACGGCAGCGGGGTCAACGAGCTCAAGGCGGCCACCATCGAGCGCCAGTGCGAGGAGAGCCTGAGTCGGCTCGGCGTTGAGGCGATCGACCTCTACCAGATTCACTGGCCCATTCCGGACGAGGACATCGAGGAGGGCTGGGCGGCGTGCGTGGCGCTGCTCAGCGCCGGCAAGGTAAGGCACATCGGTGTCTCGAACTTCGACGTCGAGCAGCTAAAGCGCATCAACGCTCTGGCGACGGTCGAGACGTTGCAGCCGCCCTATTCGCTGATCGAGCGGAGCATCGAGGGCAAGATCCTGCCCTACTGCGTCGCGGAGGGGATCGGTGTCATCGCCTACTCGCCGATGGCCTCGGGCCTGCTAACCGGCTCGTTCAGCGCCGAGCGGGTGGCCGCGCTGCCCAAGGACGACTTTCGCTCGCACGTGGCGCACTTCCAGGAGCCCGAGCTTTCCGGCAACCTGGCCGCGGCCGAGCGCCTGCGCCAGAGCGGCGAGCGTCACGGCGCCTCGCCGGGCGCGGTGGCTGTGGCCTGGGTGCTGCGCGACCCGGTCGTGAGTGGCGCCATCGTCGGCTTCCGCCGCGCCGATCAGGTAGACGGCATCTTGCCCGTCGCCGGCGAACTGGAGCTGACCGCCGAGGAGATCGCCTTCATCGAAGGTGACGGCGCCTAGCCGGGCCGGCGCTCTCGCTCGGAAGCCCGACGCCCGAACGGACAGATGTACACACAGAGGCCGCAGGTCTTGACGCCCGTCTTGCGCTCTACCTCGGCGCAGTAGTTGTCGCAAGCCAGGGCATCGAAACGGGTCTCGCGCGGTTCGGCGGCTCGGAAGCCGCGCCCGCTGAAAGCACCGACCGGGCAGATATCTACGCACCTCCGGCAGCTACCGCAGCTACCCGACCCGGCTTCGCCCGTCGGCTCGAGCGGAGCATTCGTGAGGACCGTCGTCCAGCGCACTCGCGGGCCGAACTCGGGCGTGACGAGCAGGCAGCTCCTTCCGATCCAGCCCAAACCGGCCAGATGCGCGGCGAGCTTGTGGGAGAAGATCGCTTCGGGATAGCGCTCGTCCTTGCGCTCGGAAACCGGTATCGCCAGAGCCGAGTGACCCTCTTGTCGTAGCGCTTCGGCCAGCTCCGCTTCGATCTGACGGAGCGCCTCCCTGACTTCGTCGATATGGCTGCGGTAGGCGGCGACTACATCGCGTACGACCCGCTCGGGCAGCCGGTCGACAATCTCGTGCGAGAGCTCGATACCGATCGACACGGCACGAGGATACGAGGCAACCGCCTCTCCGCCCAACCGCTGTACTTCATTACGCGCCGGAGCGAGGTCCGCGATGCCGAAAAAGCAGGCGCCCTGCGATCGTGCGAGCGCCTCGAGCCGGGACTCGAGTGGCTCGGTCACGTCAGGCGCTTGATGAAGACAAGCCGGTCTTCGCCGGGTCCGGCGAAGTTCTCGAGTACGCGCTCCAGCTCGAAACCGAGCACCTCATGAAAGGCGATCGAGCCCGTGTTGATCGGCGCCGTGATCAGGCTCACACGTGAGCGTCCTTGCGCCCGCGCGGCCCCGAAAAAGGTCTCGTAGAGCCTGCTGCCGATTCCCTGGCGGCGCAGCTCGGGCGCGACTCCGGCCATGTGCACGTAGGCCTCGTCGGGGTTGGTCTCGGAGAGAAAGCCACAGAGAAACCCCGCCAGAGCACAGTCGGGGGTGTTGGCGATGAAGCTCGAGCCCTCGAAGTGGACGAAGAAGACGCCGGGCAGGTTCTGCGTCATCTCGCGTCCGTCCCACCACTCGTTCACGAGCGGATAGACGCGACCGTAATCGGAGGGGCGAGCGTGGCGGATCTCGATCTCCATCATTGGGGGAGCGTAACCGCTAGCGGGCTGTCGCTGCCGGAATTGTGCTCGCTACAACCAATCCGGCAGCCGCGAGCGCTTGTGCGAGAACCGGAGCAAAACCGGCACGTAGGCGTGTGTTTTTCGTCGCCTTTGGCCGGTACTTTTAATCACCCCGCGGGCGGGTGGATCGGGGGAGGGTGAAGAGAGAATTGTTGGGACGGAGCATCGTTGAGAGAGAGGCCCGCCTCCCCGAGAACCTCCGGCGTGTTCCGCGCCGCTAGCATCGGCTTCGTGCCCATGCGTGTGATCGAGATGGAAGCCCGCTCGGCGCTGGTCTCCTCCGGGCTCGGCGGCGTCGACTACGTCGTCAATCCCTACACCGGCTGCCGCTTCGGCTGCGCCTACTGCTACGCGACCTTCATGAGCCGCTACGTCTCGGAGCCGATCGAGGAGTGGGGCGAGTACGTCTACGTGAAGCGAAATATCGTCGAGCTGTTCGAGCGCGAGCTGGCGCCGATGAAGTCCGAGCGTCGCACCCGCTCGATCTTCATCAGCTCGGTGACCGACCCCTACCAGGGCGCCGAGGCCAAGTACAGGCTCACTCGCGGCGTGATGGCGGCGCTGGCGCGCGAGCAATACCCCGGCCCGGTCGCCGTCCTGACCAAGTCACCGATGCTCTTGCGCGACATCGATCTCTTCCGCGAGCTGCCCGACTTCGAGGCCGGGCTGACCGTCACCAGCGGCGAGGACGAGATCTCGCGCTGGCTCGAGGCGCACGCTCCGCCGCCGCTAAAACGGATCGAGGCGCTGCGTGTGCTCAACGAGGCTGGGATTCGCACCTACGCCTTCGTCGGCCCGCTGGTGCCGCACTTTGTCGAGCGCCCCGAGCTGCTCGAAGACCTGTTCGCGCGCCTGGCCGACGCGGGCGTTCGCCGCGTCTACGTCGAGCACCTGAACGCCAAGGGCTACATTCGCAAGCGCCTGGACGCCGTGGTGGCCAGGCAGCCCGAACTGGTACGCGCCGCCTACGCCGAGGCGCGCACCAGAGAGCACCGCGCCCGCCTGGAGCAGATCGTCTCGGAGCTGATCGATCGCCACGGCATGGAGCTGCGCCTGGGCGCGGTCATCGACCACCCCGAGAACGAGAAGAGGTCGAAGAAGTGATCGCCTACGAGGTAGTGCCCGGCGCCATCGCGATTTCGGAAGTCGCGGGCGATCCGGAAAGGTGATCCGAGCACGCCGACCAGGGCTCCCGGCGGGGAACCCCAACACGAACGCTAACGAGGAAATCCGCACGCGTCTGTGCCGGTACCGTGACGCCTCTGTGCCAATTCCCCGCAGCCGCGGCGAACGGCGAGCTAGAGCTTGCTCAGCCACTTGCTCAGAGCCGACCAGTTCACCGTCCCGAACTCGAGCAACGAGCGGAGAGCCTTCGAGTCGGCGCCCTTGGCGGCGAGGGCGACGACGAGCTGTTCGCGGCTCTTGTCGTAGTGGCAGGCGACTTGGTCGAGGGTCTCCAGGGCGAGGCGCTGGCTGGCCGCGTCGGCGCCGTGCCCGGGGAAGGGCTTTCTCGCCGCGCAGGGCGCGTAGAGACGCGGTTTCGAGCCGTACGAGAACGCTCCGCGGGCCGTCTCGGCCGAGAGCAGCGACGCTGCCGCAAGCAGGGCGAGAGCCGGCGCCGCGAGCGCCCGCCGGCGCGAGCGCCGCGACACGGCAGGAAGTGCGAAGGCAAACGGAACGAGCGCCAGCAGGCCGAGCAAGCCGGTCGCGAGATAGGAGCGGCGAAAGCCGCGCGTGAACGCGGCTTGGACGATCGAGTCGAGCTTCTCGCCGAGGCCCGTTGCCTTGCCGATATGCCGCTGCGCGATCTCGTCGCTGAAATCCGGCAGGCCCTTGCTGGCGGGGCGAGCGAGCACGGGGGCGAGCGAGAAGGCGAGCTCGAGCTTCGTCTTGACGGGCAGCGGCGCGTCGAGGACGGCAGAGGTCGCCTGCAGCTTCGCGCGCTCGCCCTGGTGGGAGAGGCCGCTCGTCAACAGCGGAGTCACGATCAAGAGCCCGGCCACGAGCCCGAGGTGGCGCGCGGCAACGTTCCAGGCGCCCGGCGCCGTGCCGGCACCGCCTCCCGAGAGCGCGATGTGGCTGAGAGTCGGTACGACGATGCCGAGCCCGATTCCGGCGAGCGCGAGCGACGCGAGCACCCAGAGAATGCTGCGCGCAGGGAGAAACGCCATCCCCGCCAGACCGGCCGCCAGGGCGAAAACGCCGGCCGCCGCCGCCGAGCGGCTCTGCACGCGCACGGCGAGGGGCTGGACGAGGAAGGTCGTGAGCGGGATCGCGCTCACGATTCCGGCCGCCGTGAGCGGCGAGAAGCGCCAGATGTTGACGAGCAGCACGACGGCGAGGAAGAGCACTCCGACGAGCGCCGCGGAGGCGAGCGCCAGCGCGATATTGGCGCTCAGGCAACGGGCGGAGCTCGCGCCGGGAGAGGGCCGCTCGGACGGCGCGGGTCTCTCTCCACGATGAGCGCGAAGCGCCACTACAAGCGCCGCGGCTGCCAGCGGGGCTTGGGCGAAGAAGACCGCGCGCCAGCTCAGGAGCTCGGTCAGGAGCCCTCCCGCGGCCGGGCCGACCGCCGTTCCGACTACTCCCGCGGCGATCCAAAGCGTGACACCGCGTTTCGGACTGGTGGCAAGCCGGCGCACGAGGGGCAGCGATCCGACGAGAAGAAGTGCGCCGCCGAGGCCCTGGACAGAGCGAAAAGCCACCAGCGAGACGAGGTTCCAGGCCAAGCCGCAGGCAAGCGACGCCGCGAGAAAGAGCGCGAGCCCGATCTGGACCGACCGACGCTCGTCAAGGCGCCGCGCGAGCCAAACGAGCGCGAGCGATGCAAGTGCGAGCACGAGGTTGTAGGCCGTCACGACCCAAGACACGCCGCCGATCGAGCTGCCGTAAGCTCGCAGCAGGTCGGGTAGCGCCAGTACGACGATCGACGAGTCGGCGAAGGCGACGGCCACGGCGGCGAGTAGGAGCCAGAGACTCGCCGCTCTGCCCAAACGTGCGCTCATGTTGCCAAGAGGGCGCCCGGCTCATAGGGCCTGGCGCTTCTCTCCTCGTCTCTCGGTTTTCATGCTCCTGTGCGGTTCCGAGGCTGGCCGTGTACCTCTAGAACGGCCAGGTCCAGCCGCTCACCTCGGGATTATCCTCGCCGTGCTCGCGCGTCCAGGCCCGAGCACGGATGCGCATGTCCACCATCTGCTGGCGCAGGTGGGCGGCCCGGCTCGAGAGGCCCGGGACGCGGTCGATCACGTCCATCACCAGGTGGAAGCGATCGAGGTCGTTGAGCATCACCATGTCGAAGGGTGTCGTGGTGGTGCCCTCTTCCTTGTAGCCGCGTACGTGCAGCTGGTCGTGGCCGTTACGGCGATAGGTGAGGCGGTGGATCAGCCACGGGTAGCCGTGATAGGCGAAGACGACCGGCTTGTCGGCGGTGAAGAGCGAGTCGTAGACCTTGTCGGAAAGGCCGTGCGGGTGCTCGCTCGCCGGCTGCAGGCGCATCAGATCGACGACGTTGACGACGCGCACCTTCAGCTCCGGGAGGTGCTCGCGCAGAATTGAGGCTGCCGCCAGTGTCTCCAGCGTCGGAATGTCGCCGGCGCAACCGAGCACCACGTCGGGCTCGGCGCCGGCGTCGTTCGAAGCCCACTCCCAGATGCCGATGCCGCGCGTGCAGTGGATGACGGCGTCCTCCATGGAGAGGTAGTCGAGGCTCGGTTGCTTGCCTGCCACGATTACGTTCACGTAGTGGCGGCTGCGCAGGCAGTGGTCAACCGTCGAAAGCAGCGTGTTCGCGTCCGGTGGCAGGTAGACGCGAATGACCTCGGCCTTCTTGTTGACAACGTGGTCGATGAAGCCGGGATCCTGGTGTGACAAGCCGTTGTGGTCCTGGCGCCAGACGTGCGAGGTGAGCAGGTAGTTGAGTGAGGCGATCGGCCGGCGCCAGGGTATTCCGCGCGTCACCTTTAGCCACTTGGCGTGCTGGTTGAACATCGAGTCGACGATGTGGATGAAGGCCTCGTAGCAGTCGAAGAGCCCATGCCGGCCGGTCAGCAGGTAACCCTCCAGCCAGCCCTGGCAGAGGTGCTCGGAGAGGACCTCCATGACGCGACCCTCGGGTGCGAGGCTTTCGTCGGTGGGCAGGATCTTGGCCTCCCAGACCTTGTCGGCGGCCTCGAAGACGGGCGTGAGGCGGTTCGAAGCGGTCTCATCAGGTCCGACGATCCGGAAATCGGTCGGGTTCTTCTCGATGATGTCGCGCAGGAAGGTGCCCGCAACCTTGGTCGCCTCGCTCATGGTCGTGCCCGGCTTCTTGACCGGAACGCCGTAGTCGCGGAAGTCCGGAAGAACGAGATCGCGCAGCAGTACGCCGCCGTTCGCGTGCGGATTGGCGCTCATCCTCCGCTCGCCCTTGGGCGGCAGCTCCTTCAGCTCGGGAATGAGCGTCCCGTTCTCGTCGAATAGCTCCTGCGGCTTGTAGCTGCGCAGCCACTCTTCGAGTTGCTTCAGATGCTCGGGGTTCTTGCGCACCTCCGAAAGCGGCACCTGGTGCGAGCGCCAGCTGTTCTCCATCGGCTTGCCGTCGACGACGCGCGGCCCGGTCCAGCCCTTGGGCGTTCGCATGATGATCATCGGCCAGCGCGGCCGCTCCGTGACTCCATCCTCGCGCGCGGCTCTCTGGATCTCGGCGATCTCGTCCAGCGCCTCGTCGAGCACCTTAGCGAAGCGCTGGTGCACGGCCGCGTGATCCTCGCCGTCGAAGCCGCCGCTCATGATCAGGGGCCGGTAGCCGTAGCCCTCGAAGAGCTTGAACAGCTCCTCGTCGGGGATACGTGCGAGCACGGTGGGGTTGGCGATCTTGTAGCCGTTCAGGTGCAGGATGGGGAGTACGGCACCGTCGGTTTTCGCGTTCAGGAACTTGTTCGAGTGCCAGCTGGTTGCCAGCGGCCCCGTCTCGGCTTCGCCGTCGCCGACGACACAAGCCACGACGAGATCGGGGTTGTCGAAGGCGGCGCCGTAAGCGTGCGCGACCGAGTAGCCGAGCTCGCCGCCCTCGTGAATTGATCCCGGTACCTCGGGCGCGACGTGGCTCGGTATTCCGCCCGGGAACGAGAACTGGCGAAAGAGCGCGGCCATGCCCTCCTCGTCCTGGCTGACGTGCGGGTAGAGCTCGGAGTAGGTGCCCTCGAGGTAGGTGTTGGCGACCAGGCCGGGCCCGCCGTGGCCGGGGCCGGTGATGTAGATGGCGGAGAGGTCGCGCTGCCGGATGGCGCGGTTCATGTGCACGTAGATGAAGTTGAGGCCCGGGGTGGTGCCGAAGTGACCGAGTAGGCGCGGCTTGACGTGCTCGGGAAGGAGCGGCTCTTTCAGAAGCGGATTTTTGAGCAGATAGATCTGCCCGACCGAGAGGTAGTTGGCCGCGCGCCAGTAGGCGTCGATCAGCTTCAGCTCCTCGGCCGAGAGCGGCCCTTCTACCGCAGTCGCCCTGTTCTTGGTTGCGCTCTTATCGGACACCGTCAACCTCCCACCCGTTTCCGTCGCTGTCAGTGGCAGCCTACCCTGGATGCGCTTCCTTCAACGCGAGCTCGCACTCTCGGTCGGCGGTCGGAACACCGGGTGTTGTCCAGGCACCCAGTCCGCCTGCCGCCGCCGCCGGCGATCCGAGAGCGCGAGAGGCACAGTCCGAATCCGCCCGGCTCTGGGCGGCCGCCGCACCGCCCGCGCCGATGGATAACCTCCCGGCATGACCGCGGCGATCCGAGTAGAGGGTCTGATCAAGTTCTACGGCTCGAGCCGCGGTGTCTCCGGGCTCGATTTCGCGGTCGAAGCGGGCGAGGTGTTCGGTTTTCTTGGGCCCAACGGGGCGGGTAAGACGACGACGATCCGCCTGCTGTTGGATCTGATCCGGCCGACGGCCGGGCGGATCGAGCTCTTCGGCCAGGATTTGAGCCGAGCGAGCGCCGCGATTCGCGCCAAGGTCGGCTACCTGCCCGGCGATCTCCACCTCTACGAGCGCCTGACTCCGCGCGAGCACCTGCGCTACTTCGCTGCGCTGCGCGGTTTAGACGGGCTGGGGGAGGGAGAGAAGCTGGCAGATCGCTTCGAGCTCGAGCTCGACCGGCCGATCAAGGCGCTTTCCAAGGGCAACCGTCAGAAGGTCGGGCTCGTTCAGGCCTTTCTTCACCGCCCCGATCTGCTCCTGCTCGACGAGCCCACCGCCGGGCTCGACCCGCTCGTCCAGCAAACCTTCAACGAGCTCCTGCGCGAGGTCGCCGGCGAAGGAACGACGGTCTTTCTCTCCTCGCACATCCTCTCCGAGGTGCAGCGACTGGCCGATCGAGTGGCGATCATCCGCGAGGGCTCGCTCGAGCTGGTCGAGTCGGTCGAGACGCTCAGGGCGCGGGCCTTCGTGCGGGTCGAGGCGACCTTCAGCGAGCCGCCGCCGGCGAAGGCTTTCGCCGGGCTTCCCGGCGTGCGCGAGCTGGAGCGAAGGGGGCCGGTCGTGCTGCTCGCGCTCGAGGGGCCGGCCGATCCGCTGATCAAGGCGCTGGCGCGCTACGAGGTGCTCGCGCTCGACAGTCACGAGGCCGATCTCGAGGACTTCTTCCTGACGTTTTACCGAGCCGGGACGAGCGATGCTGAGTAGCGTCTTTGCCAAGGCATTGCGCGATCGTCGGCGCGCCTTTCTCTACTGGAGCCTCGGTCTCGTCGCCTTCATCGCCATGGAGGTCGCCGTATACCCAACGGTGCGCGACAACCCAACCTTCAAGACGCTCGGCGAGAGCTACCCCAAGGCGATCAAGGACCTATTCAGCTTCGGCGGCCAGTTCGACATCGTTTCGGGCGCCGGCTTCCTCGGCATCGAGGCTTTCTCGATAGTCGTGCCGATGATGCTCATCTACTGCACGGTCGCCGTCGGCGCGAATGCGATCGCCGGAGAAGAAGAGCGAGGCACCCTCGACCTTCTACTCTCGCTGCCCCTCTCTCGCTCGCGCTGTCTGCTCGAGAAGCTCGCTGCGCTCGTCGTCGAGACGCTGGCGCTCGGGCTCGTGCTCTGGACGGTGCTCGTCATCGCCGTACCGCTGGCGAAGATGCACGTCAAAGTGGTCGAGCTGCTCGCTGCGACGCTGCTTGCGCTCGCCCTGGCGCTCGTGTTCGGGATGATCGCGCTGGCCGTCGGTGCTGCGAGCGGAAGGCGCGGGCTGGCGATCGGCATCCCGGCGGCGCTCGCCGTGGCGACCTATGTCCTCAACTCACTCGCCTCGCTCGTAGGCTGGCTCGGGCACCTGCAGTGGTTCTCACCCTTCTACTACTACACGCGCAGCGATCCGCTCCGCACCGGGCTCGATATCTCCGATCTCCTCGTTCTGCTGGCGATCGCGGCCGTCTTCGCTGCGGCCGCTCCGTTTCTGTTCCGGCGCCGCGATCTGACTACTCCGTAGTTCCGTTCCGCCCGCCCGCGGCTCGCCTGGCCGCTTGCGGTCTGGAGGAATAGACGCTGCGGCGTCGCAAGAAAGCTGTGTGTGGCACGCGATCTTTCACATGACGATCAGCGGCGGCGAGAAGGTCGCGCGCTCGCTGCTCATCTACGTCTTCCTGATCGCGGCGCTACGCGTCGTCGGCAAGCGTGAGCTGGGCCAGGCCAACACGCTCGACCTGATCGTCTTGCTGCTCGTCGCCAACGCCGTTCAGAACGGGATCATCGGTAACGACGTGTCGGTGACGGGCGCGGTACTCGGCGCGGCGACTCTTTTTGTCATCAACGAGATCTTCGCCCGCACAACGGCCGTCTGGCCCTTCGCCTCGCGGCTGCTCGAGGG